>Ga0302157_10000797_pt1 | contig 40074 bp, 40 predicted proteins | sample I_Bog_N3_3_FD_193502 | JGI IMG/M metagenome (GOLD analysis project Ga0302157, IMG submission 193502) | Peat permafrost microbial communities from Stordalen Mire near Abisko, Sweden - I_Bog_N3_3 | ecosystem: Environmental > Terrestrial > Soil > Wetlands > Peat | place: Sweden: Abisko, Stordalen...
AGCTGGCGCAGCGGCGCGTCCGGGCCCTGCACCCGCAGTGAACGTTCGAACGTGTTTTGCCGCCGCAGGGATTTCCGGCGAAATTTTGCGAAGTGTTGCCGAAATGTGGCAACTCCGCCGATCAAAGGTGATAAACCTTGGTCGATATTTCAGGCTGGTGGGGCTCTCATTGAACAGACTTCTAGCGGCAACCGCCGCGTTCATGGCCTTAGGCGCGATGAGCGCTGCCGCGAGCGATCTGCCGCTGAAGGCCCGGCCGAAACCGCTGGCCCCGCCCGGCTGGTGGGTGAGCGGCGGGGCGCTGCTGTGGGCGGTGAAATCCGCGCCGCTGCCGCCGACCCTGACGACCTTCGCCGCCGGCAGCCCCTCGGCAACCACTGGGTTCGGCGGCGCGCTCGGTATTCCCGGCACCACGGTGCTGTCGCCCGATCATCTGGGATATGGCGCGCTTCCCGGCGGCGAGGTCAGCATCGGCCACTGGCTGGCTTCGGACCCAAGATTCGGCCTGGAAGCCAGCGGCTTCCTGCTGGGCAGCCGCAGCGCGGGCTTTTCCGACACTTCCGCTGGTACGCCACCGTTGCGGGTTCCCTTCGTCAATGTGCCGCCCGGCGCCGGTTTCCCGCTCGGTGCGTCCTCTTTCGTCCTTGCCCAACCCGGCTTCGCCGCCGGTGGCCAAGGGATCGCCTCATCGCTGCAGTTCTGGGGCGTCGAGGGCAATGGCATCTATCGCGGCTTCAACACGGCAGGGCTTGATGTTTCGCTTCTGGCCGGCGTTCGTTATCTCGATCTGCGCGAGGGTCTTTCCATCGTCAGCACCGAGAGCCTGCTGACGGGTGCCGGCAATTTCATCGGCACCGACAGCTTTTCGACCCGAAATCAGTTCCTTGGCGGCGAAGTCGGGGTCAAGGTCCAGAAGCAGTTCGACAAGTTCGATGCCTCGCTGCTCGCCAAGGTGGCGCTCGGCGACAACTATCAGACCGTCGTGATCAACGGCAATTCCGCGGTATCCGGCTTCGGCCTGCCCGCCGGCATCAGCCCGGGAGGCATCTTTAGCCAGGCCACCAACATTGGCCAGCAAAGCCGCAACCAATTCGCCGTCGTGCCCGAGGCGCAATTGCAAGCGGGATACCGGGTGAGCAGCGCCGTCCGTATCTTCGCCGGCTACGACTTCCTGTACGTCAGCAATGTCGTCCGTCCCGGCAATCAGATCGACACCACGCTTAATTTCACCGGCAATCCCGCGATTGCCGGAGTATCGCCTGCCATCCTGACAGGCGCGGCGCGGCCGCAGGCGCTGTTCAACGGCTCATCGTTCTGGGCGCAGGGCGTCAAGCTCGGCGCCAGCTACGCGTTCTGAGTCGTGTCCCCAAGCGGATTGGCCTGCTGCGCGAGAGCCGATACTCACCGCGCGCAAACTTCTTAACCCTAGGCCGCTCGTCATTCATCGTTGGCGTCAGTTATTCGGCAGGAGCACCACCCAGACCCGCTCGCAGCACCGTCAAAGGTGCACGAACATATGCAGCTGGGTTTCCTTGGGTACGAATCGCTTCGCCACCGCCAGCGCGCCCCGCTCGTCGTTCTCCAGGGCGATCTTCTGCGCCAGCATGACATCGCCGGGGACCAGATAGGTATTGGGCACAAAACACCAGCCGACGCGCGGATGTCCGGCGGCGTCGATCTCGTGGACGTTCATCGAGGCGCCGTGATGGATCCGGTAGCGCTTTCCGCTGACGCTGCCGGTGACGTCGAAATACCGGCAGGCGTCGTATTGCGCGCGCTGCTCGGGCGAGAGCCATTCGCGCAACAACCTGAGGCCGCGCGCCTCGCAATCATGTTCGCAGCAATTTTCCTGGAACCAGTCACGCAGCGTCAGTTCCCTGCGCCCGATATCCGCCATCAACGGACGCAGAAAATCCTTCGCGCTACGAAGCAACCGCCCGAACATGTCAACCCAGGCTAGCCGGCCACCAGCCGGGGGTAAAACAAGGTTTCTTCGGCCGTCGGATCGAAGGTGCGAGTCACCGACGCCTCTCCGGAGGCGGTGCGGACCGCCGCCGTAAAGCCCACCAAGGTGAGTTCCCTAAAGCGTTCTTCCGCCTTCGACAGCGCCTTGGCATCTTTGGCGTCGAAATAATGCCGCGTGTCGCCGGTGTGATCCATCACGATCTGGGTAGCCATCGCTTAGCACTCCTGAGTTTGCAGCCAGGTTTATTAAAGCAATGTTCGTGCCGCGCCCGGCGATCGGCCTGTGCCCAAAAAGGCATCAAGCAAAGCGGAGCCATCGGTTCGAAAATCCTCGCAAGTCGCTGTCCAACATGGTCATCGCTGAAGCTTTAGATCGGACCGCATCTCAATCCTTCAGCGTGAACTTCTTTCGCAGTTCCGCGGCGATCTTGTCGGCGAGTTCCTGCGCGTTCCTGGTATGCTTGGGCGCGGTCACCACCGTCGGTCGCCAGCCGAGAAGCGGATCTCGACGCACCGATACAAACACGCCGCCGATCACCAAGCGCTGAAGAATCATATCTTCAAGTTCGGCGTCGGTTTTTGGTTCCTTTTCCACCGGGTCCTGTTCTGTCGCAGCTCCATGCTGAGACTGAATTCTGTCGATTCTGCGGAAAGCCGACCGGACCCTCCATTTTATGACGACCGCGCGCGGAGGCCTGCGACGAGCAGCCAATCCATACGTCGTCCAATGACAGCACCACCCTCAGATACCGGCGCCGCCGACCGCCAGCGCCCGCTTGAGGGACACGCCCATTTGAAGCCGTTCCCGGCGGGCCGGAGGCGGTCATTTTTGCGTGACACAATCGCCGTCGGCCGGCGCATCCCGACCCATTGTTAGATGGGAGAGAATCACGAATGATCTTCCGGCTTTGCTGCGTCTGGTTTGATGGGCCGAAGGGATGACAGAGCTGGAAGCTCTCGATCGCGAAATCAGCGGGCTGAAGGAATTGCTGCGGGTGGCGTGGAAAGACCTTGCCAACCCTTCCCTGACGCCGTTCGAGCGCCGCGAGGCGCGCAATCAGATCAACCAGTACAGTACCGAGATGCGGCGTTATCTCAAGGCTCTGGAGGAGAAACGCCGCGGCTCCCGAAAGTCACCGCAGGAGCAACTCGGCGGTCGCAGCATACCCAAATTTCGGCTGCTTTCCGATGGCGCCTGACAAAAAAGGAGCGAAGACCAGAATGGCTCGTAAATCGACAGTTGGCCGCTGGTCAATGAAGAGCGACCGCGAGCTGATAGAGCTGGCCCCTTCGCGGACCTTGGAGGCCATCGCGGTTCGCTTCAAACGCTCGCCGGCCACCATTCTGAAGAAGGCAGCGCGATTGGGCCTCTCGATCAAGCGCAAGAAGACCAAGACGAAATAATTCCGCCCCAGACTCAGACGCCGTGATGGCCAGTCCTGCCAAGTGCGGTGGCGTGGGCGACCGCGGTGCTCACGGCGTCGGGAGCCTCCTGATGCGCGACCTGTCCGCGGGTCAGGACGGCATCCGAGTAGATCTCGCCGGCGATGGTCAGCAACGCCAGCACGAAAATGACGATCACGGTTCTCATGGCCGTAGTGATCGCGTGCAATTGCGGCCAAATCGGTCAGACATCGCGTCGAAAGGCGGAAGGGTTAATGCCCCCTCAACGACGGACGCGTCAGAACAGCCCCTTGTGATCGGCCATCCGACTATGTCGATACCCGGTTGCCTTGCAACGGGGTATCGAACAGCGATCACCGCATCCGAGGCAGCACTGATTCGTCCGGCGTCCCGAAGATGCCGGCGGGCTACGGCTTGGCGAGACAGAGACCGACCGTCGGGCTGGTGCCGCATTTCGGCCCGTCGGCGGCACCGCCGCCCGGACAGAATACCGACACCAGGGTCTCGTTCGCCTCGCAGCTCACCGCTCCATCCGCCTGAACGGCGCGGACGCTCGCTCCATCACCCTTGTCGCCCTTGTCACCCTTGTCGCCTTTTGCACCCTTTTCTCCGGGAGCACCTTGCGGGCCCTGCGGACCCTGTGCCCCGGCCTGCCCTTGAGCGCCTGGAATGCCCTGGATGCCCTGGGCGCCCTGCGGTCCTGCCGGACCTTGCGGGCCCGGATCGCCCTTCGGTCCCGGATCCCTGCCACATCCGGCGAGAGAAAGCGCGATGCCCATGACGAGTATCGGAAAAATCCTCATGCGAAGCCCCCTGCATCGGTCCGACCGTTGATGGCCGAACATCCCGGGCTATCTCGGGATAACCCGCAGGATATTATGCCTTCAAACGCGCGCTGGCTCCAGAGCCGGCGGAGCGACAGAAAGTCTTAGCCGACGCTGCCTGGCGGCAGGCACCTTCGGCGTGCTCACCGCCACGCCAGGTCGTCCGACATCACGTAAATCAGGATGGCGGCCAGACAGAGCAGCACGCCGACCCAGAACATCGGGGAATGGTGGATGCGCCGCCAGTCGCGCCGCGGCGCTTCCGGTTTCATACCGTCTTCTCACGGGCGCGCAGCGATCGGTCTGTCAGCATGGTGGCTCCCGGCGGCTTGGCGCTCTGGATCGGCTCGGCGCTCTCTGGATCAATCGATGGCACCTTGCCAGGCATCAAGCCGGCGCGATTTCCGACGAGGCAGCCTTGATGGGGGCGCCGTATGGTCTTGCGCATCTCATGGCGGCATCGCGCTGCCCACGGCATGCCAGATTTGATCCTTCAGGGCAACCAGCGGCGGCGGCGGCAGGGTCGCCGGCGGCGTCGTCCGCTTGATGCCATTGGCGACCAAACTGGCGACATCGATCTCGCCATCGGTGTAGTAGGGATCGCCGCCGCCATTGCGGCCGAACAGGGTCGGGCCGACGCCTGAAATCTGGAATAGCGCATCGGCCATCCCGGCTTCGCTCAGATCATGCATCAAGAGGTCGCGCTCGGCATCAATGTTCGGACCGATATGATGGGTGACTTGCCCGGTATAGCGGCTCAAGCCTACCCCGCGATCATAGGTCACCGCGCCGAGCCAGACCGGGCGGCCGTCGGTTCCCGCCTCCAGCACCAGCCAGAAGCGGACGTGATGTCGCCGGTCAGCGCTTCGGCCATCCGGCTTCTCGAACGCCAGCCGCTCCTTTTTCCCCTCATAGAACAGCGCGCTGACAGGCGCATCGTGGTAGGGCCGGTCGAGCACCACGCTGCCGACGATCTCGATGCTGGAGCGCAGGGTGACGGGGTCGGCCGGAAACCAGCCCGACGCCTGCATGGCACGCAGCACATCCTGCTCGCTGCCGACCAGCCCGACATTGAGCGCATCGCCGGGTATGCCGGTGCCGGTGCGGGTCACCATCGGCAGCGAAGCCAGCCCGGGCTCACGTTCGTGATGGGTCCACAGCGCGGGCAGTACGACATAGGCCAGCAGGATATAGGCGATGGCAATGGCCTCGATCACCAGGAGCCAGTGTCGCCTGATCTGGGATAGCTGCATTCAAATCGCCAGCACTGCGGTTGCAAAAGGGCCTGTTCGAGATCTCGGTCCACGCGATAGCGATGCCACGCACGAATTGGCGGCAGGCTTTCGACGTCGCAGCAAGACCGGCAAGACCAGTACCGGGTCGGCCATCAGGCGGCGCGGATCTCAGCCAAAAATCCATCGACCTCGCCGCGCAGCGTGTCGGCGGTGTGGCCGAGCGCCCTGGCCAGCTGCAGGACATTCGAGGCCGCGGCGCCGGTCTCGCCGACCGCCTGTTTGATGCCGCCGATATTGGTCGAGACGTCGCGCGTGCCCTGGGCGACCTCGTGGGTATTGCGGGTGATCTCCTGGGTGGTCTTGTCCTGCTCCTCGACCGCCGCCGCGATGGCGCCGGTGATCTCCTCTATGCGCGCGATGGTCTCGTCGATTCCCTTGATCGATTCAACCGCTTCCCGGGTCGCACCCTGAATGCTGCCGATCTGCGAGGATATTTCCTCCGTCGCCTTGGCGGTCTGGGCGGCGAGGCTCTTGACCTCGCTGGCCACCACGGCGAAGCCGCGGCCGGCCTCGCCGGCACGGGCCGCCTCGATGGTGGCATTGAGAGCGAGGAGATTGGTCTGACTGGCGATGTTCTGGATCAGCTGCACCACGTCGCCGATCTTCTGTGCGGCCGCCGAAAGCCCTTGCATGGTAACGGTGGTCCGCGCGGCGGCCTGTACGGCCGAATGGGCGATGTCCTTCGAATGCGTCACCTGGCGGGCAATCTCGGCGATCGAGCTGCCCATTTCCTCGGTCGCGGCCGCCATGGTGCCGACCCGGGCGGAGGCCTGTTCGGAGGCCGCCGCCACCGTCACGGTCTGCCGGCTGGTCTGCTCGGCCGTGCCCGACATGGTCTGGGCCGAAGCATGCATCGTGCTCGCGGCCGAGGACAGCTCGTTGACTATTCCCTTGACCTTGGCTTCCAGCCGGTCGGCAAGCCCGGTCACGGTTGCCCGCTTGGCCGACTCGGCCTGCTGTTCGGCCAATTGCCGGTCGCGCCGCAGCCGCTCGGTCTCGCTCATGCTGGCGCGAAAGACGTCGAGCGCGCGGGCAAGCCGGCCCATCTCATGCTTGTCGTCGAGCAGCGGGACATCGACGGCGAGGTTACCGCCGGCGAGATCGCCCATTCGCCCGGTGATCAAGGCGAGCGGGCGGCTGATGCTGCGGGCGACGAGATAGACCATGAAACAGGCGATCAGCATCAGAATGGCGGCGCAGCCGGCGAATTGCTTCATGATGCGATAATAGATGGCATCGACATCGTCGAGATAAACGCCGGTGCCGATCGCCCATTGCCACGGCTCGAAACTGCCGGTGTAGACGAGCTTCGGCAAAACGTTCGGACCATCGGTGACCGCGGTGCCGCCGGCGCGCGAGACCCGGAAGTTGACGAAGCCACCGCCCCGCTTTGCCGCCTCGATCTCGCTGAACACCGTGCGAACGCCGTCGGGATCAACGGCGTCGATGCGATTCTTGCCTTCAAGCGAGCGGTCGGCCTGCAGCACGGTCACACCGTCATAATTCTGGGCAAAGAAGTAATTGTTGTCGGCATAGCGCAGCTGCGACAATTCTTCGACCGCGCCGGCCTGCGCCGCGGCGCGGCCGAGCGCGCCGGATTTCTCCTTGGCGTACCAGACATCGAGAACGTGGCCAGCGACTTGCACCAGGTTCTTGATAGCCTCCTTGCGATCGCCGATCAGGCTCTGCCGCAACTCGCTCAACCCGAGCCAGACGGTCATGACCAGCGTGATCAGCAGCACCGGTATCAGCAGCAGCAGGCGGTTGGAAATCCGCATCCGTCCGAACATTGGGAACTCCGGTCCGCGCAAGCTCGCGGAAATCGTCACACGCCGATGAACCGCGGTCACCCGACGATTCGCAAAGCGCTCCCCTGTCTGCCTGCCAAACCATTGCAACGGCCTTAAGCCTTCCGGCAAAATGCTGATCGGCTCCCGACGTCGGGCCGCAACCGGGCTGCGGGGCTTCCGCTGCAGCTCGCCAAGCACGGCGCCGCCGGCCTGCAGCGGCCGGGAACCAGGACCGGCGTCCGCGGCAGCGACCGGACGCGATTCGAGGTTCGGTGAACCTCGCCGGGAGGCCGCCGGGCGTCACCTTTCCTGCCACGGAGCGCCCTGACCGCAGATTAATGGATGGCTTCCCGCCGCGCGCGGCGGTAAAAGCCGCTGCCGGTCGTGGCAGGCGCGGACAGGGTTGCGCCGACCCGACCGGAGATCGAACGTCTCGCGACAAGCCTCGTCGCATGACCAAACACGTCTCACACCCCAGCAATGAAAGCGACAAGGCTCGATCAAATGAGTGGATTCAAGGAACCCAGCTTCGCAGACCGGCAGAAGGCGGCTCAGGAAGCCAGGAAGAACATCCTGAACAAGTTTCGCGCCAAGCCGGGCCTTGACGATCCTGCCGTCATGCAGCGACAGGCCGAGCGCGAAGCGCAGGCCGCCGAGCGGGCGAAAGCCAAGCTGGCGCGCGAGGCCGCCAAGGCCGAGCAGAAGCGTCTCGAGGCCGAGGCTATTGCGCAGGCGGCAGCCCAGCTGGCGCGCGAAAAGGAAGAAGCCGCCGCCCGCGAAGTGGCGCTCGAGGCCGAGCGCAAGGCAGCGCGCGACGCCCGATATGCCGCCCGCAAGAAGCGCAAATAACCGGTGACGGCGCGCGGCCCTTGGCCGCAACGCTGCAGGCCCGCCCCCGGCGAGGCGAGCCTGCGCAAGGGCCGGACGGCGTCAGTTACTTCTTCATTTCGTCCTTCTTCATGCCATCGTCCTTCTTCATGCTGTCTTTCGACATCGCGTCCTTGGACATCGAGTCCTTTTTCATGCTGTCCTTTGACATGCTGTCCTTCGACATGCTGTCTTTCTTCATGGCGTCGTCCTTGCCCATCTTGTCCTGGGCGAAGGCGGCCGGGGCGAGCGCCAGGCTGAGCGAAACAGCGGCGGCCGAAACTGCGAGCGCGATGCGGGTGCGAGTGGTCATTGGCTGGTGATCCCTTTCGATTCTAAGGGCGACTGATGCCGCCATGATCAGGACGCTCCCGCGATCCCGTTTGTTACCAGCGGCCGGAAATATTTTCCCCGATCGCGGGCTTTTGAAGCAGCTTCAGCGGTTGAACAAGCATGGCCGCCGGTCTTGTTTCCGCCTGCAGCCGAATGTGCGTCGCAGCAATATGGGGGTTCGCGCGCCGCCTCGAATTTTTCGCCTAGAGCAAATTCCGGAACACGGCTAACAATGCCGCCGGCGCCAGTCCGGCCAATCAAATCAAAAACATCCCAGGGAGACAGCCATGCTCACACGCCGTCACATCCTCGCATCTGCCGTTGTGGCGCCCGCCATCCTGCGCTTCGGCACCGGAACGGCACGGGCTGCGACGACGCTGAAGATATCGCATCAGTTTCCTGGCGGCAGCATCGACAAGGGTGATTTCCGCGATCGCCTGACACGGGTGTTCGCCGCCGAAGTGGCAAAGCGCAGCGGCGGCGAGATCTCGGCCGAAATCTACCCGAACTCGTCGCTGATCAAGACCAACGCGCAATTCTCGGCGATGCGCAAAGGCGCGCTCGATATCAGCCTGTATCCGCTGCCCTATGCCGGCGGCGAATTGCCGGAAACCAATATCGGCCTGATGCCAGGCCTGGTCTCGACCTATGACCAGGGAATGCGCTGGAAGAGCGAGCAGGTTGGCAAGGCGCTGACCGATTTCCTGGCCGACAAGGGCATCGTCATCCTCACCTGGGTCTGGCAGGCCGGCGGCGTCGCCAGCCGTTCGCGCCCGCTGGTCGCCCCGGAAGACGCCAAGGGGCTCAAGGTTCGCGGCGGCTCGCGCGAGATGGACATGGTGCTGCAGACCGCGGGCGCGGCAGTGCTGTCGGTACCGTCCAACGAACTCTATGCGTCGATGCAGACCGGCGCCTGCGACGCCGGCATCACCTCGTCCACCAGCCTGATTTCGTTCCGGCTCGAGGAAATCGCCAAATCCCTGACCTCGGGCGCCGGGGCTTCCTACTGGTTCATGCTGGAGCCGCTGTTGATGTCGAAGTCGATTTTCGACGCGCTGCCGAAAAACCAGCAGGATATCATTGTCGCGGTCGGCGCGGAGATGGAAGCGTTCGGCCGAAAAGGCGCCCAGGACGACGATATCGAGGTGGCGAAGGTCTACGAGAAGGCCGGCGCCAAGGTCAGCGCGCTTGACGCCGCCACGGTGGCGAAATGGCGGGACATCGCCCGCGATACCGCCTGGAAGGACTACAGCGCCAAGACCGCCACCGCGGCCACGCTGCTGAAGCTCGCCACCGACGTCTCCGCATGATGCATGGTCCGCGACCGGATCAGAACGAGTGCTCGAACGCCGCCGGCCATGGCCTGGTCGCGGCGTTGGCGCGCGGGCTTGCGTTCTGCGACACCATCATCGTGGTGCTGGCGGCGCTGGCGCTGATCGCAGCCTGCGGGATCCTCAGCTACAGCGTGGTTGGCCGCGCCCTGTTCCACAGCGCGAATTACTGGCAGGACGAAGCGGCGGTGTTTCTGCTGGTCGGCGCCACCTTCATGACCGCCGCCTATGTGCAGGGCCAGCGCGGCCACATTGGCATCGAGGCGTTCGTCGGCCTGCTGTCGCCGCGGGCCAACCGCATCCGGCTCTGGCTGGTCGACCTCGCCAGCCTGCTGTTCTGTGCGTTCTTCGCCTGGAAATCCTGGACGCTGGCGCACGAAGCCTGGACCGACGGCCAGGTCTCGAATTCGATGTGGTCGCCGCCGCTGGCACTGCCCTACGGCCTGATGGCCTCCGGCATGACGCTGCTGTGCGTGCGGATCCTGCTGCAGCTGATCGCTCCCTTCAGCGCCACGGTGCGCCGATGAGCGTGCTCGGAATCGGAATCAGCTACGGGGTGGCGACGCTGGTCGCGATGTTTTCGGGAATGCCGATCGCGTTCGCGCTCGGCGCGGTCGCCGTGGTGTTCATGGGCATCTACATGCCGGCCGCCTCGCTCGATACCGTGACCCAGAATGTCTACGAGGAAATGGCCTCGATCACCCTGCTGTCGATTCCACTGTTCATTCTCAAAGGTGCGGCGATCGGCAAGTCGCGGGCCGGCCAGGATCTCTATTCGGCGCTGCACGCCTGGCTGCATCGCGTGCCCGGCGGGCTCGGGGTCGCCAACGTGTTTGCCTGCGCGCTGTTCGCTGCGATGGCCGGATCGTCGCCCGCCACCTGCTCTGCAATTGGCTCGGCCGGCATCCCGGAAATGCGCAAACGCGGCTACTCCGGCGGCTTCGCCGCCGGCATCATCGCCGCCGGCGGCACGCTCGGCATCCTGCTGCCGCCCTCGATCACCATGATCCTGTTCGCGGTGGCGGCGGAAAAATCATTGGGCCGGCTATTCCTCGCCGGCATCGGCCCCGGCCTGCTGCTGGTGACCCTGTTCGGCAGCTACGCGGTATTCCGCTTCCGCAGGGAATATGCCGCGGCCAGCGCTGTCTACGCCGCCTCCGGCGCGACGTCGGCGATCCTGACCCACGACGAATTCACCTTTGCCGAGCGATTCAGCGCGCTGCCGCGGGTACTGCCCTTCGTGCTGCTGCTGACCGGAGTGATGATTGCGCTGTATGGCGGCTATGCCACGCCTTCGGAGACCGCCGGGCTCGGCGGATTGCTGGCGCTGCTGCTGATCGCGCTGATCTACGGGGTATGGCGGCCGATCGACCTGGCTCCGATCCTCAAATCGACAATCCGGGAATCCACCATGCTGATGATGATCATCGGCATGTCGCTGCTGTATTCCTATGTCATGAGCTACCTGCACATCTCGCAATCGGTCGCCGAATCCATCGTCGCCATGAACCTGCCGCGCTGGGAATTGCTGGCGGCGATTCTGGTCATGGTGGTGATGCTGGGTTTTTTCCTGCCGCCGGTCTCGATCATCCTGATGACCGCGCCGATCGTGCTGCCGCCGCTGCGCGCCGCGAATTTCGACATCATCTGGTTCGGCATCGTCATGACCATCGTGATGGAGATGGGACTGATCCACCCGCCGGTGGGCCTCAATCTGTTCGTGATCCGCAATGTCGCGCCGGACATTCCGCTCGGCGAGGTGATCTGGGGCACCCTTCCGTTCGTGCTGGTGATGATGGCGGCGGTGGTGCTGCTGTGCCTGGTGCCGGAAATTTCCACCGCGCTGCCAGATCTGGTGATGGGCGCGGACGGCGGGCGATAGTGGCGAGTAGCGAATGGCGAGTAGCGAATAGAGTCGCTCCTCACGCCTCACTATTCGCCCAAATAATATTTACCGCTCGCGATCAGACCGCGCACGGCAACGAGGCGATCATCGAGATCAGCACGACCGGGGACGGTTCGTCGATGGGCAACGCCAAGTTCCCGATTGCCGCGAAGATAAGTGGCGAATGCCGGATGGAATCTCTGCTCGCTATTCGCCATTCGCCACTTCCTACTCGCCATCTTCCGCCACCATCTCGGCGAGTTCGACGCCCTCCTGCACGATATCGCCGACCTTGCATTTGATCGCCTTCAGCACGCCGGCGAAGGGCGCGCGCAGGGTCTGCTCCATCTTCATGACTTCGAGCGTGAGAATCGGCGCGCCCTTTTCCAGCACGGCGCCCTGCTCGGCCAGCAGCGCCACCACGGTGCCCGGCAACGGCGCCACAATCCTGTCCTCGCCGACCTGCTCCTCGTCGTCGCCGCCGAACGGATCAACCCAATGCAGGTCGAAGCGGCCATTACGCGTCCGCAGGTACAGCTCGTGGCCTTCGATGACGGAGAAAACATGCGATTTCATGCCATCGAGCGTGAGATCGAAACCACCATCGGCGGTAGTGGTGGAGAACGTGAATGCAAATTCGCGCCCCCCAACCGACCATTTCGCCGAACCGTTGCCGTAGTGCTGGCGTATTTCGTGGATGGCTCCCTGGCCATCGCGGAACGTGAACAACCGCTGCCGCCGTCCCACCGGCATCCATCCCGCGACACGCCACGGAGAATGCGCCTCGGCGAGTGCCGCGGGGAATTCCTTAAGCAGGATCGCCGTCGCGGCCGCGCAAAGCTCCAGGTCGCCGGGCGACGCGGGCGCCGGCGTCAGGTTCTTCAGTTCGCGTTCGATGAACCCGGTGTCGATGGCGTTGGCGCGCACGCTTTTGTGCGTCACCAGCGCCGAAAGGAATCCGAGGTTGGTGACAATGCCGCGAATGTCGGTGTCCTCGAGCCCGCGGTTGAGCCGCTCGATTGCAGCCTCCCGGGTCGGCGCCCAGGCGATGACCTTGGCCAGCATGGCGTCGTAGTGCGGCGACACCTCGTCGCCCTCGCGGTACCCGGCATCGATGCGCAGACCGTTCGACGGCGCCGGCAGGCGCCAGGTCCTGATGCGGCCGACCGACGGCATGAAATTCCGGTGCGGATTTTCCGCATAGACCCGCGCCTCGATGGCATGTCCGTTGAGCCTGATCTCGCTTTGCGTCAGCGGCAGCTTTTCGCCGAACGCCACCAGCAACTGCCATTCAACGAGATCGATGCCTGATATCAGTTCCGTGACGGGATGCTCGACCTGCAGGCGGGTGTTCATCTCGATGAAGAACACGTCCTTGCCGTCGGAGACGAATTCGATGGTGCCGGCGCCGACATAATCGACCGCCGAGGCCGCCTTGCGGGCGGCGGCGCACACCGCCTCGCGCTGCGCCGGATCGAGGGTCGGCGACGGCGCCTCTTCGATCACCTTCTGGTGTCGGCGCTGCAGGGTGCATTCGCGCTCGAACAGCGACAACAGGTTGCCGTGGCTGTCGCCTATGATCTGCACCTCGATGTGGCGCGGGTTGTCGACGAATTTCTCGATCAGCATCCGATCGTCGCCGAACGCCGCCTTGGCCTCGCGCTTGGCGCTGACGACGGCGGCGGCAAGCTCGCCGGCCGCCCGCACGATCCGCATGCCGCGGCCGCCGCCGCCGGCCGACGCCTTGACCAGCACCGGAAAGCCGACCTTGTCGGCGGCCTTGGCCAGCGTCGCCTCGTCCTGGGCCTCGCCGTGATAGCCGGGCACCAGCGGCACGCCGGCCCGTTGCATCAGCATCTTCGAACCCGACTTCGAGCCCATCGCCGTCATCATCGCGGCCGTCGGACCGACGAACACCAGTCCCGCATCGGCACAGGCCTGCGCAAATTCGGCATTTTCCGACAGGAAGCCGTAACCCGGGTGCACGGCCTCGGCACCGCTCTGGCGCGCCGCCCCGATCACGCGCTCGATATTGAGATAGCTGTCGCGCGCCCGCGCCGGCCCGAGCAGGACGGCCTCGTCGGCCAGAGCGACATGCATGGCGTCGCGGTCGGCCTCGGAATAGACCGCGACCGTGCGCAGTCCCATCGCCCTGGCGGTGCGAATCACGCGGACCGCGATCTCGCCGCGATTGGCGATCAGCAGGGTGCGAAACCGCCGGTACTGGGCTGACGATTTCATCATCACATCCTGAACAGGCCGAATTTCGTCGGTTCGATCGGCGCATTGCTTGCGGCGGAAAGGCCTAGGCCCAGCACCAGCCTGGTATCGGCGGGATCGATCACGCCGTCGTCCCAGAGCCGGGCGGTGGCGTAATAGGGATTGCCCTGGGTTTCGAACTGGGCCCGGGTCGGTGCCCGGAACGCGTTATCCTCTTCGACCGACCAGCTGCCGCCCTTGGCCTCGATATTGTCGCGGCGCAACTGGCTCAGCACCATCGCCGCCTGCTCGCCGCCCATCACCGAGATCCGGGCATTCGGCCACATCCAGAGGAACCGCGGGCCATAGGCGCGGCCGCACATGCCGTAATTGCCGGCGCCGTAGGAGCCGCCGATTACCACGGTGAATTTCGGCACGCTTGCGGTCGCCACCGCCGTCACCAGCTTGGCGCCGTCGCGCGCGATGCCGCCAGCCTCGTATTTCTTGCCAACCATGAAGCCGGTGATGTTCTGCAGGAAAACCAGCGGGATGTTGCGCTGGCAGCACAGCTCGATGAAATGCGCCCCCTTCAGCGAACTCTCGCTGAACAGGATGCCGTTATTGGCGATGATGCCGACCGGATAGCCCCAGACATGGGCGAAGCCGCAGATCAGGGTCTGGCCGTAGAGCTTCTTGAATTCGTCGAACTCCGAACCGTCGACCAGGCGCGCAATGATGTCGCGCACGTCGAACGGCTTGCGCGCGTCGGCGGGTACCACGCCGTATATCTGCTCCGGCGCGAACAGCGGCTCGCGGGGGGGGCGCATTTCCAGGGCGGTGCGCTGCGGCGGCTTCAGCGTGGCGACGATGCGCCGGGCGATCCCGATCGCATGGCTGTCGTTCTGCGCATAATGGTCGGTAACGCCGGATTGCCGGGAATGCACGTCGGCGCCGCCGAGTTCTTCGGCGGTCACCACTTCGCCGGTCGCCGCCTTCACCAGTGGCGGTCCGCCGAGAAAGATCGTGCCCTGGTTGCGCACGATGATGCTTTCGTCCGACATCGCCGGAACATAGGCGCCGCCGGCGGTGCAGGACCCCATCACGATGGCGATCTGCGGAATGCCGGCCGCGGACATCTGCGCCTGGTTGTAGAAGATGCGGCCGAAATGCCGCTCGTCCGGGAAGATCTCGTCCTGCTGCGGCAGGAAGGCGCCGCCGGAATCGACCATGTAGACGCAAGGAAGGTTGTTCTGCCGGGCGATATCCTGGGCGCGAAGATGCTTCTTCACCGTCAACGGATAGTAGGTGCCGCCCTTGATGGTCGCGTCATTGGCGACGATCATGCATTCGCGGCCCGAGATCCGTCCGACCCCGGTGACGATGCTGGCCGAATGCACGTCGCCGCCATAGAGGCCGTAGGCTGCCAGCGGCGACAGTTCGAGAAATGCCGTTCCCGGGTCGATCAGCAGATCGACCCGCTGGCGCGCCAGCATCTTGCCGCGCGAGGTATGCCTGGCGCGCGAAGCTTCGCCGCCGCCGCCGGCCACCTGATCGAGCTTTTGCCGGAGTTCGGCGACCAGCCCGCGCATGGCTTCGGCGTTGCGGGCAAAATCGGACGAGGTGGGATCGATGCTGGAATGAAGCGGCATGGCCTTCGGCGGTTATGGTGCGCCGCAATCCGGCATGGCGGCTCGCGGCATGGTGTCACTGCGCCGCCGCCTTAGGCAACCCAGAACTTTTCAGGCCCCGGCATGCCAGGCGGTGCTGGCGCAACACCACGGCGGCGGGTTCAATGGGTCCAGGGTTCGGCGCGCCGGAACGCAAAATTGTCGGCATAGGCAGCCTGCCGGGGCAACTGCGGCTTCGGCTCGAAGACCTGGTAGGGAATGCCCTCGCGCTCGCAATAGGCCACGGCCTCTTCCTTGCTGTCGAAGCGCAGGCTGAGCTGCTGCTTCATGTCGCCCGAACTGGTCCATCCCATCAACGGCTCGATCACGCGCGGCTGCTCAGGCTCATAATCGAGCTGCCATTCCCGGGTCTTGGCGGTCCCGGATTGCATCGCGTTTTTGGCGGGCTTGAAGATGCGTGCGGTCATGGAAGATCTGTCCCCAGGAATACGGCATGGAAGCGCGTGGCGGAAACGACAGGGATAGTATAGGGACACCTTTCAGAAATTTGAATCGGTGATTCCCAGTCATGGATGGTACATTTTCCGGACCGGTATAGTCATTATGGTAGGCTATGACAATCTTGGCCGGACGCGCGGCGGGCGCCTGTCCGACCGCCCGACCTCTTCGAAGGCATCACTTTCAAAACGGCACCCATGAAAATCAACGCAACCCTGCCCCCCAAAGGCCGCGATCTCCGGCTCGACCTGTTTCGCGGCATCGCCAATTGGGCGATTTTCCTGGATCACATTCCTGACAATGTCGTGAACTGGATCACCACGCGAAACTATGGTTTCAGCGATGCCGCGGATCTGTTCGTTTTCATCTCGGGGTATACCGCTTCCTTCGTCTACGCCCGGATGATGCTGGAGCGCGGCTTCATCGTCGGCGCAACGCGGCTGACCAAGCGGGTCTGGCAACTCTACGTCGCCCATGTCATCCTGTTCGTGATCTACATTGTTGCGATCGGCTATGTCGCGCTGCGCTACAGTGACCCTGAGATCATCAACGAATTCAACGTCGCGGGTCTGGTCGACAATCCGATCGAGACCCTGCGGCAGGGACTGCTGCTGAAATTCAAGCCGGTCAACCTCGACGTGCTTCCGCTCTACATCGTGCTGATGGGGTTTTTTCCGCCGGTGCTGTGGATGATGCTGCGCCGTCCCGATTTGACGATGCTGGCGTCGATCGCGCTGTGGCTGTCGGCACGGCATTTCGGCTGGAACCTGCCGGCCTACCCTGCCGGCTCCTGGTACTTCAACCCGTATTGCTGGCAGGTGCTGTTCGTGTTCGGCTCGTGGTGCGCGCTCGGCGGGGCGGTGAAGTCGCGTGCCATCATCGATGCCAAGCCCACGCTGTATTTCTGCATCGCCTATCTGATCTTTGCGATGGTGATGACAATGGCCGGCAAATTTCCGGATTTCGGAGCGCTGTTCCCGCACTGGCTCTATGACACCTTCAATCCGAACGACAAGACCAACCTGGCGCCCTATCGCTTCATCCATTTCGCCGTCATCGTCATCATGGTGATCCGATTCGTGCCGAAGGACTGGTCGGGACTGGAATGGCGGGCGTTCGATCCACTGATCGTCTGCGGCCAGCAGTCGCTCGCGGTATTCTGCGTCGGCGTCTTCCTGTCCTTTGTCGGACATTTCGAACTGATGATGAGTTCGGGCTCGCTGTTCGCGCAGATCTTCGTCAGCGTGACGGGAATAGCGATCATGACCCTGGTCGCCTATTATATTTCCTGGTCGAAAAGACAGGACAAGGCGCCTCCCAAGCCGGCGTCGTCGCCGGCGCCCGCCAGGGCCGGCTGAGCGTTTCGATCCTTGCCCACCTCATTCTGAGGAGCATCGCCAACGGGTCGCGCCGGCGCGCGCCCGATGCGAGGCTCCAGCAATACGTCTCCAAGGATGGCGGCGGACGACGGCCTTGCCAGGCGGCAATCCTTCGAGAAGCCAGCTTCGGCTCCTCCAGCAATAACGGCGCCGCCGTCACGCGGGGATGAGGTCCGACAGTTTGAACCGGCGGGTTTCAAGGAGCCGCAATTCGACTTTCATCCCTTGCCCCGCGACCCCGTGATCAATCTGCCGTGCGATGAAATTCCGCCCCAGGAACTGGACCACGCGACTTCCGGGCCGGCGGCCTGCCCGCTGCGTTCCGGGCTGCGCTGACCCTGCAGCGCGAACACAGCGCCCTGGGGGTCGGCGCAGCGGGCGATCCAGCTGCCGTCCGGCAATTCCAGCGGTCCCTCGAACACCTCACCGCCGCCGCGCTTGACGCGCTCGGCGGCCGCGTCGATGTCGGCGACATCGAAGTAGTAAAGCCAGAACGGGACCGGCTCGGTCGGACGCTTGGCGAACATGCCGCCGATGGTTTGGCCGCCGGCGGCGAACAATTGATAGGCCTCGGTTGCGCCAGCTTCCGCTTCGGCATCGGCCTTGCTCCAGCCGAACAGCTCGCCATAGAAGGCAAGCGCCCGCGGCGCATCGGCGGCGAGCAGTTCACGCCAGCCGACGCTCCCCGCTCCGGCCGGCTCGATGGGCAGCGGCGCGCCGGTATTCAACCCCTCGACCAGCGCCAGCGTCGCCGTCTGCGGGTCTGCGATCACCGCAATGCGGCCGATATTGCTGTCGGTCGGCGGAACCAGCACGGCGCCGCCGAGACGCCGGATTTGCGCGGCGGCCGCGTCGGCGTCATCGACGGCGACATACCCCATCCAGCGCGGCGTCGCGCCCATCTTGCGCGCGTTCTCCGGCAGCTCCATCAGGCCGCCGACCGGGGCGGTATCGGCGATGAAAAGGGCGTAAGCCAGATCCGGCGTCGAGACGTCGCGCGCGCCCCAGCCCGCCACCGCGGCGTAGAACGCCCGGGCGGCCGCCAGATCCGTCGTCATCAGTTCGTACCAGGCGAAACGTCCATGGCGAAAGACCAAGCCGGCTCTCCGTTGCAGTCTTCAGGCCACCGCCAACAATCGCGGGCGCCGCTTTGAACCGGATGGGCTGCGGTTCCGACCTATGCTGGGGCAGGCTGCCCCGGCCTGAGTAACGGCGAGACATCGCCAATGCAAGCACGCGCCCCGCTGCTGATGCACCGCAAACGCGGCGCACCACCAGGGACACGGCGATTTTGAAGCATGGGGTCGCTGCCGGCCTGCGCGTTGAGGTTGTCGGCAGCGGCGCCGATCATGGATACGGGATCATTGGTGAGATGCGGTCAGCGCCGACGCCGGAGTCAACGATCACTTCGTTCATCAAGCCGCCGTCGTCGTTCATCAAGATGAAGATTTCGTTCATCAAGATGAAGCAGCAAAATTCAAAATGTGGCCGTGATTAGAATGTCTAACCACACTTGCACGGTAGATTAGCAGAGGCTACTATCGTTGCGCTGGACTCGAAACATTTTTTTACAGGTATGGAGGATGCGACTATGCCACGGGTGAAACAAGCTTCGAAGCGAAAGCAAATGACCAAGGCCGTACCGGTGCTGGGAGCCGCCGGATTGACTTTTTCGCTGGTGGGCGGCGCATCCGCTGCAGTCGCACCGGTCAACGATACGCCGCGGACACCCCTCTTGGCGCCGGGCCACGAAGTCACGCTCGGTGAAGAGGAAATCTCGGACGTCAGCCTGGCGACGTTCTATGTCTTCGACAAGGAGAACACGGCTGCCGCCAAGAGCGGCGTGCAGGTAGCCTGGCGCGGCTGCGGCGGCTGCCGCGGATGCCGTGGCTGCAGAGGTTGCCGTGGCTGCCGTGGCTGCGGCGTCGGCGGCTGCTGTGCGTCCTGGGGCGCCTGCCGCTGGTGCTAGGCCAGAGCGCTTTCCGATTACGCTGACGTCAGCCGATATAAACGCCAGATATGATGGCCGGGTTCGACAAGGTCGACCCGGCCAATCCATGTTATATTTACCGTGCCGGCCGCGTACATTCGTGGGCAGGTTCGCGCCAGCCGATCGGACGTATCCGACGCCTGATCGGGAACCGCTCCTGCGCGCGCTCGACAAGGAAATTGCCGTGCTCCAACGATATCGCTTGTTCCGGCGAACCGCGGGGGCCCGCAAGCTGCGCGTGCCGACCTCATGACAAGCAATCGCAAAGCCGGCTCGTCGCGGCCCGGCAGCAAGGACTTCCTGCAGTTTGCGCCGAATTTCACGGCCTATGTGCTGCCGCCCGATGTCGTCTGCCTGTATTCCGAGGACCGGAAATTCTTTCTTCATGGCGCTCTCTATTGCGCCATCGCCACCACTATCGGACAGAGCGGCAGCAGCGCGCAGGCGCTGGTCGCCGAGCTCGAACAGACATTCCCCTCCGACAAGATCGGCGAAGCCCTCCGTCGCCTGGTCGAGCGCCGCTATGTGATTGCCGCGCCGCGCGCGTCGCTGGGCACGCTGGCCGGCTACTGGGCGAGCCTCGGCCTGCCGCCGGGAATCGCCGAACAGAATCTGCGGAACTGTCGCGTGCTGGTTGAAGCGATCGACGTGCAGGGCGCCGCCGAATTCGGCGCCGCCTTGGGCGAACTCGGCGTTCGCGTCGTCAAGCGGTCGGCGGACCTCACGGTCACCCTGGTCAACGACTATCTCGAACGGCGGCTGGCCGAGCTGAACCGGCAGCGGGTGTCGGCCCATGCGCCCTGGCTCCTGGTGCAACCTTCCGGCGCCTTTCCGCTGGTCGGGCCGCTGTTCCGCCCGGGTGACGGCCCCTGCTGGACCTGCCTGTTCGATCGCATGATCCGCAACCGGGAGGTCAAGGGATTTCTCGATCGCGGACCTGCGCGCGCGGTCGCGCTTTCCCCGCTCGCCCGCAACACCCTCGGACAGGGTGCGATCCAGTTTGCCGCCCTCGAAGTCGCCAAGGCGATCGCGACCGGCTTTCGCACAGAATTGAACCACCACATCATCAGCCAGGATCTGCTGGGCGCCACGACCGTGAAGCATTACGTGGCGACCCGCCCGCAATGCCCGACCTGCGGCCGCAAGAAGCTGCGCGACCCGCGTCGGGCGCCGCAGCCGATCGAGCTTGGCGCCGGCGCCAGGCTGGTCATGACCAGCGGCGGATACCGCACGGTGTCATCGCGGGCCACGGTAGCCCGCTTCCGTAAGCATGTGAGCCCCCTCACCGGCGTGGTCACGCGGCTGGAACGGATCGAAGCCGATCTGCCGCTGAACACCAACTATTATGCCGCGCACAATTTTTCCGCGCCGGCCCACAGCGTCGATCAGCTCAGAGCGGGACTGACCGGCGGCAGCTTCGGCAAGGGCAGCACCGCCGAGCAGGCCGAAGCCAGCGCGCTGATGGAGGCGATCGAGCGCTATTCGGGAATTTTCCAGGGCGACGAAATCCGCGTGACGCGAAGGTTCACCGATTTTGCGCCGGGCGAGGCGATTCTACCCAACGACGTACTGCTGTTCAGCGACGCGCAATCCCGGGCAGACCCGGCGCTGACGGACGATGCGGGCGAGCAGCAGGTCGCGCCGGCGCCGTTCGATCCATCGGCCAGGATCGAGTGGTCGCCGGTCTGGTCCTTGCGCGACGGACGCTTCAAATACCTTCCGACCAGCCTGTTGTATTTCTTCTATAGCGGTCCGGCCGCATTCCAGGCCGACTCCAACGGCTGCGCCGCCGGCAACACCCTGGAAGAAGCCATCGTCCAGGGCTTTCTCGAACTAGTCGAGCGCGATGCCTATGCGATCTGGTGGTACAACCGGTCGCAACGGGCGGAAGTGGACCTCGGCGCGATCAACGATTCCTATGTTCGCGACCTGCAGACCCAATTGGGCGAAACCGGCCGCAAGCTCTGGGTGCTCGACGTCACCAGCGACCTCGGCGTTCCCACCTATGTGGCGATCCTGCACTGGATGCAGAACGGACATGAGAACATCGAATTCGGATCCGGCGCGCATTTCGACAGGCGGATCGCCGTGCTGCGCACCTTGACCGAGCTGAACCAGTTCCTGTCGATCGGCCTGATGGGCGGCGGCACCGGCGAGAAACCGAGCCTTGACGGCGTTACGCCGCTGCGCCTGGCGGACCACCCGTTCCTGACGCCAAGACCCGATTCCGCGCCGCAGCCGGACGCCACCAGCTTCGGCCCGCTCGACAACACCCGCAACCAGGTGCTCGCCTGCGTCGAGATCGCCCGCCGCGCGGGCCTCGATTTCCTGGTCCTCAACCAGACCCGGCCCGATGTCGAGGTTCCCGTGGTCCGGGTAATCGTTCCCGGGCTGCGGCATTTCTATCGACGCTTCGCGCCGGGCCGGCTGTATGATGTTCCGTTGAAACTCGGACTGCGGGATGTGCCCCTGCCGGAAACCGAACTCACCCCGTTCCTTCCCCATAGCTGAAGGATCAGCTTGCGCGCTCCCGGAAAAAAACCACGGCCGCGGCCCATGGCGCCAGCCCTTTCCGTCCGCCTGAGCGAGTTCGTCACGCTGGAAGACCAGCCGGACGGCAATCTGTTCGCCTGCTTCGATGGCGCTCCGGTAGACGACCTCGGAAAATACGGTGCCGGCGCGGTCGATCGCAGGCTACGGCACCATGAGGGCCTGCCGCTGCGGGCATTGGCGCCGGTGGCGAAGCAGGAAACCAATCGCCTGGTGCGCCGATTGGCAAGGCGCGGTCTGCTGGAGTACCGGCTCGGGCGTTCGGGTACGGACCCCGACGCTACCTTCATCGAACCGCAGACTCCTGATTACTGGCCGCAGGTTGCCAAACTTCGCGAGACCGATACCATCGTGCTGTCGCGGTTTGCCTATCTGCGGCGCCGCGGCGATGAAATGGTGCTGGAGTCACCGCGCGCCGGGGCCTTGTTCCGGATCGGCGATCCGCATGTAGCCGCCGCCCTCACCCGGCTTGCCAGGCCGCAGCAGATCAGGGAATTCCGCCGCCAGCCCGACTTTCCGGGGGCCGAACTGCTGGCCTTGCTGGTGGACTGCCGGATCCTGTTCCGGATCGAGAAGACCGGCGGCGAGGGCCTGCGCTCGGACGAAGGCGACGACAGCCTCGTGCTGTGGGATTTTCACGATCTGTTGTTTCATACCCGCACCACCCAGGGCCGCCAGGCCAATCCGCTCGGCAGCCTCTATCCCTATGCCGGCATGATCGCGCCCCTGCCGGCGGTGCGGCCCCACTGGCCCGGCCCCTCGATCGATCTGCGCGAGCTGTCGGACGCGGCGGCGCCCTCCCCATTCGCAAGCCTCTTGCGCCGGCGCCATTCGACGCGCAGCTTTGAGGCGCGCGCTCCGATCGCCCTGGCCGAGCTGGCGCGGTTGCTCGATGGCGCAGCCAGGGTACAGTCGACATGGACGACGCGGATCGAGGAGCTCGGCGACGACGGTCCGGAAATCGGCTACGCGCCGCGGCCCTATCCGTCGGCCGGCAGCGCCTACGAACTCGAGCTATATCTGGCAGTCGCCAACTGCGCGGGCCTTGCACGCGGCTTTTATCATTACGATGCCGATCGCCACGCGCTGGTCCCGATCGAGGTCCGCGCGGTGGAACTCGACGCGCAACTGGCCGGGGCGCAATTTGCCATGGACGCGCCGGACAGCCCGCAGATCCTGATCACCATCGCCGCCCGCTTCGGCCGGGTGTCCTGGAAATACTCCTCGCTCGCCTATTCGCTGATTCTCAGGGATGTCGGCGTGCTGACCCAGACGCTCTATCTGATGGCCGACGAAATGGGCCTCGGCGGATGCGCGATCGGCAGCGGCAATATCGATCTGTTCGCGCGGATGACCGGAATCGAATTCCATGTCGAAGGCCCTGTCGGTCACTTTGCCATCGGCCGCGGCGACCCCGCGGAAGCCGAAGGCTGGCCAACTGCACCCGCAACATAGGCTCTGGAATGAATGATCCCGAACACGGCGGCAACAGGCGGCCCGCGATCGCCGGATTGGCCATCGCGGTGGTGCTGCTGGTGGTCGGGCTATGGCTCGCCCATGAGCTGACGGCGGCCAGCAAGATGCAGGATTGCCTGATGTCGGGTCGCACCAACTGCGCCGTGATTCCGGCGCAATGAGCCGCAGCAGCTTGACCGCTGCGGCGGTCGCTCAGCTGCAGGGGTGGCGTCGGCCGTCCTGGCCGCGGTAGTTGGCGGTCGACTGCGCGCAGATCCGGCTGAATCCGTCATAGATGCCGTAGGGCCTGCCTGTCACCGGGAAGACGACACGATCGGGCGGCACATCGGTCCCCGGATAAAAGTCGGGCGGGCCGTAATTGTGCAGATAGATATCGTTGGCGCCGACGTGCCGGTGACCGTGGTGCCGGACCGACATGTCGGCGGCCCATGACGGTGCCGAGACCGACAGCAACACCACGGCGGCAGCCAAAATCCTGATTCTCATCGTCTGTCCTCGGTCTGTCCTGGTTCGACCATCCTGGCCTCGCCACAGGCTTCGCGCCAAGCTCTACACCGCCCGGCCGGCGCCGCCAACCCGGATCCGTCGCGCGGCGTTACCGTCAGTGCCGAGAGCTTCCGAGAATTTTTGCGATGGTGCTCGCGGTCATGGCCTTGCGGTCGGCGGCGCGCTGCGCCTCCAGCCGCTCCTTCGCCCGCTCCTTGACCAGCACATCGATCAGCGCCAGCCGCCTCGTCTCGTCGACCGCTTCCGCCAGCAATTTCCGGTAACGATCGACGTCAAATCGGCCGTCCTGCATGTTGAGCCCCCACACGGCTATTGGCGTTCAGTGTTTCCCAAGCCGTGGCCGGGCGCAATCGGAAAAAGCGTAGGCAGCTTTGGCAGGTAGGACGGCTTGGAACTCCTCTCCGGGAACCAGGACGGCTGCGTCGCGTTTACCGAGGTTGATCCCGGGGCATTTCAGGGGGTGAAGAGGTGCCTGACGAAAGCGTATCCGCCGGCACCGTGGGGTCGTTCCCTGCCGGCGGCGGCGAACTTGGCGAACTGATCAGGAATTTCGATTGGGCAGCCACCAGCCTCGGGCCGCTCCATGCGTGGCCGCAAAGCCTGCGGACCGCTACCGACCTGCTGCTGCGCTCACCGGTCCCCATCGTGCTTCTGTGGGGCGAAGACGGCGTCATGATCTACAACGACGCCTATTCCGGCTTTGCCGGCGGGAGGCATCCGCGGCTGCTGGGCTCGAAGGTGCGCGACGGCTGGGCAGAGGTCGCCGATTTCAACGACCACGTGATGAAGGTCGGGCTCGGCGGCGGCACGCTGGCCTATGCCGACCAGGAGCTCACGCTGTACCGGCATGGCCGCCCCGAGCAGGTCTGGATGAATCTGGACTACTCGCCGGTACTGGACGAGGCCGGCAGGCCGGCGGGCGTGATCGCCATCGTGGTCGAGACGACGCAGCGGGTGATGGCCGAACGCCGGGTGCGCGAAAGCGAAGCGCGCTTTCGCGCCCTAGTCAACGCCACCTCCGACGTGGTCTACCGGATGAGTCCCGACCTGACCGAGATGCAGCAGCTGGGCGGTCGCGGCGTCACGGCTGGCGCTGACGTTCCCGGGATTGCCTGGATGGATGAATATCTGCTGCCGGAAGACCGGCCCGCGATCTCCGATGCGGTCCAGAGAGCCATCGCGACGCGCGGCGTGTTCCAGCTCGAACACCGGGTGAAACGGCTCGACGGCTCGATCGGCTGGATCTCCTCTCGGGCGATACCGCTGACCGACGATCAGGGGCGGATCGTCGAGTGGTTTGGCGCGGCCAGCGATATCACCGAGCGCCGCAACTCGGAGGAAATACTTCGCGCCAATCGCGACGAACTGCGCCGGGTCAATGAAATCCTCTCCGAATCCGAACGCACCCTGCGGGATCGCGAGAGCGATCTGGCCCGGGTCCAGAAAATCGCCAGGGTCGCCGGCGTCAACGTCGATTTGAGGAACGGCTTCGACAGCGGGCGCCGGTCGCCCGAATACCTCGATATCCACGGCCTGCGCCCCGGTGCCGTCGACACCCACGACGACTGGGTGCGCCGGCTCCATCCCGAGGACCGCGACCAGGCGGTGCAGCATTTTCTGGCGACGGTGAATGGCGCCGATCTGCACTATTCCTCCGAATACCGCATCGTCAGGCCGAACGACGGCCAGGTGCGATGGATCGCCTGCGAGGCGCAGATAGAACGCGATGAACAGGGCCGGCCGCTGCGCCTGATCGGCGCCCATATGGACATCACCGACCGCACGCTGGCCAGGCAACTGCTGCGCGAGAGCGAGGCGCGCTTCCGGCTGATCGCCAACAGTGCGCCGGTGCCGATGTGGGTCAGCAAGCTCGACGGGACCCGCAGCTTCGCCAACCAGGCCTATCTGGATTTTCTCGGGCTGGAATATCAGCAGGCGCTGGTTTTCGACTGGCGCGAGATCTTGCATCCCGACGATCAATCGCGGATCGTGAAGGAGAGCGTCGCCGGCGAAGCCTCGCTGCGGCCCTTTGTGCTGGAAGCCCGTTATCGGCGCAGCGACGGCGCCTGGCGGTGGATGCGCTCGGAGTCGCAGCCGCGCTGGGACCCGGCGGGAAACCACATCGGCTTCATCGGCGTGGCGCACGACGTCACCGCGGCCAAGCAGGCCGAAGCCGACCTGCGCCGGCTCAATGAAACGCTGGAGCAGCGCATCGGCGAGCGCACCGCCCAGCTCGAGACCAACGAAGCGCAACTGCGCTCGATCTTCGAAACCAGCAACCAGTACCAGGCGCTGCTGGACCTAGCGGGCAACATCATCTACGCCAACCGCACCGCGCTCGAGGGAATCAAGGCCGCCGCGGCCGAGATCGTCGGCAAACCGTTCAGGGATTCGCCGTGGTTTGCCGCAACCGCGGGCGCGCGCGAGGCGGTAGGCGCCGGCTTTGCCGAAGTCGCGGGCGGCGCCAGCGTGCGAACCGAAATGCGCCTGCAGCTGCCGATCGGCGAACGCTATTTCGACTTTGCCATGCGCGCGGTGGTCGACCGGCGCGGCGCGGTGGCCGGCGTGCTGGCGGAGGCGATCGACGTCACCGAACGACGCCAGGCCGAGGAAGCGCTGCGGCAATCCCAGAAAATGGAGGCGGTCGGCCAGCTCACCGGCGGCGTGGCGCATGATTTCAACAATCTTCTGACCATCGTCCGTTCGGCGACCGATTTCCTGCGCCGCCGCGACCTCAGCGAGGAACGCCGCCGCCGCTACATCGACGCAATCTCCGATACGGTTGACCGCGCATCGAAGCTGACCGGACAGCTGCTGGCATTTGCGCGGCGCCAACCGCTGGCGCCGCAGGTTTTCGACGTCGGCCTGCAGGTCGAGTCCATTGCCCGGCTGATCCGGCCGCTGGTCGGCAGCCGAATCCAGATCGGGCTCGAAATCCGCGACCCCGAATGTTTTGCGGTGGCCGACGTCGCGCAATTCGAAACTTCGCTGATCAACCTCGCCGTCAACGGCCGCGACGCCATGAACGGCGAGGGCCAGATTTCGATCAGTGTCGGCAAGACGCAAGCGATCCCGTCGTCGGCCACCAGTGCGGCGCGCAGCGGCCAATTCATCGCGATTTCCGTCCGCGATACGGGCAGCGGCATTCCGCCCGACAGGCTGACGGCGATTTTCGAGCCGTTCTACACCACCAAGGAGGTCGGCAAAGGTACCGGCCTCGGCCTCAGCCAGACGCTCGGATTCGCCAAACAGTCCGGCGGCGAGATTGTCGTCGCAAGCCTGCCGGGCGAAGGGGCGACCTTCACCATCTACCTGCCCCAGGCCGAAGCCCCCGCAGCCGACGGCGCAGATGCCGCGGCGGGCCATCGCGAGACGGCCACCGGCGGGCGCGGCCATCGCATCCTCGTCGTCGAGGACAACGAGGACGTCGGGCGGTTTTCCACCGAGCTGCTTCAGGACATGGGCTACGCCACCAGGCGGGTCGACAATGCCAGGCAGGCGCTGGCGCTGATCGCCGCCGACCCGTCATCGTTCGATCTGGTGTTTTCCGATGTCATCATGCCCGGCATGAACGGCGTCGAACTGGCCGGCATCATCCGCGAACAATATCCCGGCCTGCCGGTGGTGCTGACCAGCGGCTACAGCAGCGTGCTGGCGGACAACGCCCATCAGGGTTTCGACCTCATCCAGAAACCCTACTCGGTCGAAGCGCTGTCGCGCACGCTGCGCAAGGCGATCTGGGAGGCCCGCCCCCGCTGGCCCGAGGCGGCGCCGGCGAGCTCGCTGCCCTGAGCCGTCATATCCCGCGCCGGTCTCCGTCGAGTGGGGATCAGCCGATGACCGTACTGCCTGCCAATCGCGCCCTCGAGCCGCGCGTTAACCATTGGCTAACCTTATTTATCGAAATTACGAATCGGCGAGTGCTTGGCTACCCTTTGACACTGCGGACATTTCGCCGCGTTCCGCTTCTCGCCTCGATGCATTCTTTCTGTTGCGGAAATTCTCCAGGTAGGGTGATGCAGCCATCTCAGTTTCCCCTGTCAAGGGCACTCCATGCCATCGGTTCGTTACCACTGCTGGCATTTTTCGGAGCGATGCTTTTCGCAACGATTTTGACGGTTTCAGAGGCCGGCGCGCAGTGCACGCCGGCGGCAAGCGCAGGACCGCCGATTGCACCGGTCGCGGGCACCACGGTTACCTGCGCGGGGGCGACGATCGACCAGAACGGCAATAATGGCTATGGAACCGGCGACCAGAGCGGCCTGACCATCAACGTTTTGACGAACGCAACGGTCACGGGAATCGGTGCCGCCGGCATCTCGCTGAACGACGCCAATACCATCAACAACTCGGGCGGCATTTCCGGCTTCAGCACAGGTGTTGACGCCGCCGGCGGCCTCAGCATCGTCAATGCAAGCTCCGGCACCATCTTCGGAAACACGTACGGCATCCTGGCCGGCACAGGAATCACGCTGAACAACGCCGGCTCGGTCACCAGCAACACGACGGGCATTTTTGCGACGACGGTCAATATCACCAATTCGGGGACGATCAGCGGCCCCTCCGCGGCCATTGTCGCAACGGGCAGCGGCGCGATCTACAATTCCGGAAACATCAACGCGTCGATTGCGGCAATCGACATCGGGACCGACGCTCAGGTTACCAATACCGCGACCGGAACGATTTTCAGCAATTCGACCGCGCTCGCCGCCGGCGCCAGCCTCACCTTGAACAATGCCGGGTCGCTTACCAGCACGAGCACAGCCGTCAGTGCCGGAACCACGGCATCAATAACCAACAGCGGGACGATTTCCGGTGCCAATAACTTCGGCATCAGCGCATCCGGAAACGTCAACCTGACGAATTCGGGCAGCATCTCAGGCCTGATTTTCGCGATCGGCTCCGGCGCAAACGTCACGATTGCCAACAGCGCATCCGGAACGATTTTCGGCAACCAGGCCGGTGTATTCGCAGCCGGAACCATCAATGTCGGCAACGCCGGTTCGATCACCAGCGACATCAATGGTATCATTGCCGGCGCCAGTGCAACCGTGACCAATTCAGGTACGATCTCCGGAGACCAAAGCGCCATCTCTGCCGCAACCAGTGCGACAATCGTCAATTCCGGAACTGTCCAGTCCTTGACCTACGGCATCGATGTCGGCACCAACGCCACGGTCACAAATACCGCTACCGGGACGATATTTGGAGACTCCGCGGGCATCATTACCGGGATAAACCTGAGCTTGAACAACGCCGGTTCGATCACCGGCATTAGCAACGCCCTCAATGCCAATTCCGGCGATATCACCAACACCGGCGTTCTTTCGGCTGCCCTCGCAGTGCGCTTCAACAGTGGGGCATCCACCATCTTCAACGCGGGCCAGATCACCGGCACCGGTGGCACGGCCATTGAATTCGCGGGCACCGGCAACACCCTGACGCTCGGACCTGGCTTTGCGATCACCGGCAATGTCCTGGGCACTGGCGCCGATACTTTCCAGCTTGGCGGGAGCGGTACCGGTACTTTCAACGCCACCCTGCTCGGCACCCAGTACACCGGCTTCTCGACCTTCAACAAGGTCGGCATGTCGACCTTCGCTCTGAGCGGCACGGGCGCGCAGGACTGGGCGGTGCAGGGCGGTACGCTGCTTGCGGACGGCAATTTCAGCGGGACCTTCACCGTAACCGGCGGCGTGCTGGGGGGCACCGGCACCGTCGGCAACGCCTCGATCAATAACGGCACACTGGCGCCGGGCAACAACGCCCCTGGCACGCTGAACGTCAGCGGCAATCTCGTGTTCACGACGGCGGCGCAATACCTCGTTCAGTTGGCGCAGGCCACCGCGAGCTTGACCAGTGTTGCAGGTACCGCCACGCTCGCCGGCGTTGTCCAGGTAGTTTCGCCGACGAACTCCTTCGCCTTCAACCAGTCCTACACGATCCTGACCGCCAGAGGCGGCCTCGGCGGCACCCAGTTCAATTCGCTGAGCCTGCCGAATTTCATCACGGGCGCACTGAGCTATACGCCGGACGACGTGTATTTGACGCTGTCGCTGGCATTCGAACAGGCAGCCGGGCTCAACGCCAACCAGAGGGCTGTGGCCTCCAGCATCGACCGTGTCGGCAACGCCAATGGCGCGCTGCCGGCCGGTTTTAGCGCGCTGTTGAATCTTCCCGCTTCGGCTCTCCCGGGCGCGCTGACGCAGTTGTCGGGTGAGACGGCGACCGGTTCGCAGCAGACCACCTTCGATGCAATGAACCAGTTCATGGGCCTCCTGACAGACCCGTTCACCGGCGGACGCGGTGACGGCGCCGCCACGGGCACTGCCGCGCCGGGGTACGCCGAACAACAGGGTTACGACGCCAGCGCCTATGCGCCCAGGGACGGCTCGCAACGCGCGCGCGACGCCTATGCCGCGATCTATCGCAAGGCCCCGGCGCTGGCCCCGCAGTTCGTTCCAGGCTGGAGCGTGTGGGCGGCCGGCTTTGGCGGTTCGCAGACCACCGACGGCAATGCCGCGCTCGGCTCCAACACCGCGACCTCGAGCATCGCCGGCACTGCGGTGGGCGCCGACTATCGCCTGTCGCCTACCACGCGGGCAGGTTTTGCGCTCGCCGGCGGCGGCACCAGTTTTGGCATCGTCGGTGGCGGCAGTGGACGTTCCGATCTGTTCCAGGCCGGCGCCTTCATCCGCAATAATGCCGGGCCGGCTTATGTCTCAGCAGCGCTGGCCTATGGCTGGCAGGACATCACCACCAATCGCACCGTGAGCGTGGCCGGCACCGACCAGTTGCGCGCGGAATTCAACGCCAATGCCTATTCGGGCCGCCTCGAAGGCGGCTACCGCCTGGTTTCGCCATGGCTCGGCGGAATCGGTGTCACGCCCTATGCCGGCGCGCAGTTCACCACCTTCGACCTGCCTGGCTATGCCGAGCAGGCGACAGCGGGCTCCAATGCGTTCGCGCTCGCCTATGGCGCCAGGGACGTCACCGATGCGCGCAGCGAACTCGGTATCCGCACTGATAAATCCTGGGCGCTGCAGGGCGCGATCCTGACGCTGCGCAGTCGATTTGCCTGGGCAAATGATTTCGATCCGGATCGCTCGATCGCGGCGACCTTCCAGACGCTGCCGGGTGCCAGCTTTGTCGTCAACGGCGCGGCGCAGGCACACGATTCCGCGCTGACCACAGCATCGGTCGAGATGAAATGGATCAACGGCTGGTCCGCCGCCGCGACGTTTGAAGGCGAGTTCTCCAGCGTCACCAGCAGTTACGCCGGCAAGGGTGTGGTGCGATACGTCTGGTGACCTCGTTGCGGTCGGCCTTTCACTTTCTATGATCGCAGGGCCGCGTGCGGCGCTGACCCCGGCAGGCTCGATCCGCCACCCCGACTGACTTGAGACGCCCGGCCGTTGGGCTTGACGCCTGCGGTCAAGCCGCCCAAGCACGCTCCCCACAGAGCCCGGTTTCCACGAGGAGACTTGGACGAGCCCATACCGTCGCCGGGTTCGGCGGGCCCGAGGGGATGGCATTGCTCCGCACGCACCCTATCCTTGGGTAGGTCCAGATGACTTTCAAGCAAAGGAGAAGCCGGGATGCGCTTGTTTTTGATTTCCTTGATCTTCATTGTTTCGCTGGCCGAGGGCCATGCTGAACAACCGGCCGGCGCCAGGGCCAAGGCCGATGACAACTGCCACTATACCGTCTCCGGCGAGCAATCGGTCGAAGTGCCGGTCGGCGCCAGCGTCTGTTTCCGCGCGCCGCCGCCCTATACCGACTATTACTCGATACTCCACTGCTTCCCGCCACTTCAGGAAATCGACCAGGTCAAGCGCGGCGACCCCCGCTGCGAGGGCAGATACGAGGAACGCGAGCGGGCGAGATAAAAGATGATTCGTGTTTTGCGGGGCGGATCGCTACCGATCATGGGTCAGCGACGAGCGGATCATGACCGACGCGGTTCTTGCCGCGTTGACCGAAATCCGCCGCGCCCATGAAACGCCTGCGGATGCCATCGCGCTGTCGCTGTCCTGCGAGTTTCTCGCCCGTGCCGCCTTCGACAGGTCCGAACTTGTCCGCACGCTCGGTTTGATCAGTCCGACAGGGTTCGAAGGCTGGGCGCGGGATCATGAGGGAGGAACGAGGGGCCAGAAATGGCTGCACCGGACGCTAAGCTTTCGCCTCTGGAGCCGCGGTCTGTTCAGGCTGCTGACGACAAGGGCAGTCATTCGAAAATTCCTGAAAAAGACCTGGGGATCGAAACGATCGATGCGCCGCTTCTGCACTACGCATCGCGCCACCCATCTACGAGGTGTCACCGCAATCGACCGGCGATCTCGGTGCCCATCCACCGGGGACATTCGCAAACGTCACGAACGCGGGATGGGCTGCGGTGGACGTGAAGGGTACTCCTGACGAGGGTATCTCTTTGCGGACGACAAAAGGTGTAGTCCCGAAACTCTCGGAGCCGGTTTCAAGTCGACGGGTTCTCTAACGTCGATGACGGTGTCAACAGGCCGATCGCACAAGAGCACGCCATAAGTCGTAAACCACTGTTTGCTGGAACGCCGGGTGAATCCGGTGCCCCTCCTCTCGTGCGCGTCTCTCTTCATTGCGCGCGAGACCAGGGTGCATCGAGCACCCGGCGTTCCCGCGCGCCCTGAGTTTCAAAAGGGCGCCAACCAACCGCAAGGCTCGGACGCCAGGCGCCGCGAGGCCGATAAGCCATGTCTGGCCGCGGCTGCGAGTGCGGCCGCCATTGCGAGGAGCCAACGGGCCGCGCGAAGGGCGCCAGATGACAGGCTCCGCGACCAAGCAATCCATCCTTGCTTGCGGCATTGGATTGCTTGGCGGCGCTCGCAATGACGGACCTGGCTGTTCGACAAGTGAATCAGTTCTTGAAAGAAGCGCCACACCCCCGGCCGTCGTCGTCTGGCTCTTGACCGGGCGACCCAGTAATCCCTGCCGTTCGCGTTCCGGTCGAACGGCCGCGGCCTGCTGGATACCCCGTCTCGATCGGACTCGCCGCAGGCGAGACCGTCTTGCGGGGCATGTCGGTTTTATGGAGCGGCGCGGCGCCTCCCCTGCCACACTCGCGGCGCCTGCCCTCTGCAACGCGACGCCTCAATGCACCCCGCGGATCATGTCGGCGGCCTTCTCGCCGATCATGATTGAGGGCGCGTTGGTGTTGCCGCCGATCAGGGTCGGCATGATGGAAGCGTCCACCACCCGCAGTCCCTCGACCCCGATCACGCGCAGTTGCGGATCGACCACCGCCATGGCGTCGTTGCCCATGCGGGCGGTGCCGACCGGATGATAGACGGTATCGGAGCGGTCCTTCAGGGCGCGGCGGATGTCGTCGTCAGAGCTGACGGTCGCGGTAAACATGTCCGAGGTGCGCCATTTCGCCAGCGGCTCCGCATCCATGATGCGGCGGGTGATCTTGAACGCCTTCACCATGGTCTCGAGATCGTCGAGACAATCGTAGAATTTGGGATCGATCCGCGGCGGCTGCGCGGGATCGGCGCTGGCCAGAGTCACGCTGCCGCGGCTCTTGGGACGCAGCAGGCAGACATGACAGCCAAAACCGTGGCCGAGATGCCGGCTGCGGCCGTGATTGTCGGCCATGCCGACACTGAAATGGAGCTGGATGTCGGGCACCGCGAGATTGGGATCGGTCTTGAGAAAGCCGCCGCATTCGGCGACGTTCGAGGTAATCATGCCGACGCCGCCACGCCGGTAACGGCCGATCTCGCGCCATAATTTTCGCAGACCCGCCAAGCTGATGCCGAAATTGTCGAGGCTGTCGGAGCGGTAGCTGAAGGCGAAGTCGATGTGATCCTGCAGGTTCTGGCCGACGCCGGGCGAATGCTGCTTCACCTCGATGCCGAGGCGCTGTAGGTCCGGCGCATTGCCGATGCCCGACAGCATCAGCAATTGCGGCGACTGCAGCGCACCGCTCGAGACGATGACTTCGCGCCGGGCGCGCACGGCTTCCGGCTTGCCGTCGCGGCGGAATTCGACGCCGCCGGCACGCTTGCCGTCCAACAGCAGCCTGCCGGCCAGGGCCGCGGTGATGATTTTCAGATTGGGCCGCGACAGGTTCGGCTCAAGATAAGCGCGCGCCGCGCTCCAGCGTTCGCCGTTCTTCTGGGTGACCTGATAGACGCCGAGGCCGAATTGCTGCGCGCCGTTGAAGTCGGCGTTGATGGGGATCTGCAGTTGGCGGCCAGCTTCCAGAAAATAATCCTGGAAAGGATTGCCGGTCCTCAAGCTGGCGACGTTCAGCGGGCCGCCGCTGCCGTGAAACGCGTCATGCACGACCTCGTTGTTTTCCGACTTCTTGAAATAGGGCAGCACGTCGTCGTAGCCCCAGCCGGCATTGCCGAGCGCCGCCCAGCCGTCATAGTCGGAACGATGGCCGCGAATATAGACCATGGCGTTGATCGCGCTCGAGCCGCCCAGCGCCTTGCCGCGCGGCTGATAGCCGACCCGGCCGTTGAGGCCCGGCTGCGGCACGGTCTCGAAGGCCCAGTTGTTTTTCTTGGATGGCACCTGGATCGCAATGCCGAGCGGTGCCTTCACCACCCAATTGTTGCCCATTCCACCCGCCTCGAGCAGGCAGACGGAGACTTTTGGATCCTCGCTGAGGCGGCTTGCCACCACGCAACCGGCCGATCCGCCGCCGACCACAACATAGTCGAACTCTTCCACGTGTACTCTCCCTGATGGCCGATTATTTTTCTTACAGGCCGGTCGGACCGGACTTTGGCACGGATGCGCGCCCTGTTCCATTGTCCGTTGCGGCCGGTCGAGTCAATGTCGAGATCGTCGACCTGATGGCTCATCCCGGGGCGCAGAGGTGATCCGGGATCAATCGGGCCGCCGCAAGATCTCGATCCCGTCGGTGGTCTGCGCCAGCGCGTACGAGGCGAGGAGTGCCGCCAGTTCAGGATCGGAGCGCGCCCACGCCCCCCAGTCGTCGCGCAGATCATCAATCAGGACCACATCGGGCGGCTGCCGCTTGAAATCTTCGATCAGGCCAGCCTTCTCCCGGGCGAGGTAAGCGTCCAGCCTGGCATCGGTCTGCGGGTCGATCGGTCTATTGTCGCGGGCAAGCCGGACGCACTCGCGCACCCACAGGCTTTCCTGCCGGGAGACCCACACCCCGTGAACGTTTCGCACCAGCGGGTGGCCGATCGCCGCCTCCCCGCTCAGCATCAGGATTTTCGGATGTGGGCCGAGTGCCGCGACCGCCGCGTCAAGCGGCGCAATGGCGACGGTGGCGTTGAACCACAGGCTGCCGCCGGCAAAGGTTGCGATCAGGACCAGCCAGCCCGCAACACGACGGCGACGCGGCATCGCCGCCGCGTCCGCCGCAATCGCATATCCCGCCGCCAGCATCGCAAGGGCGAGCATCGGATAGGACTGATAGGCCCAGCCTCTGCGCTGCAGAAAAAACGCCGCGGCAAATCCAAGCGATGCCGACAGCGTCACCGCAAGCACCGCATCCAGTCCCCGCTCGCGGCGCAGGTAGAAGACGCAGATGGCGGCGCCGAGCCACAGCAGCGTGGCGGAACTGGCCAGCATTGTCGAAGCGGGCGCCGACCAGGACAGATAGGTGTCGCGAACCAACGGGTAGATGAGCGTGAAATATTCGGGGTACATCACATAGGTGCAGACGCCGTAGCCCGCCACCAGCCCGCCGGCGATGATGTTCTCGGGCGCGAACAGGGCGCGCCACGAACCCGCGCGCAGCGCCGCGGCGACGGCGCAGAGCAGGACCGCGAAGGCAAAGAAGGGCTTGAACATCAGGGTGATGCCGGCGCCCATTCCGGCCACCAGGATCGCCCAGAGCGGCAGCGGTTGCCGGTCGCAGCGGACCGCGCAGGCCGCCAGCGCCGGCAGAAAGGCCAGCGTCGCAATATGCTCGCGCTGGCCGAACACATTCATCGGCAGGATCATCAGGACCGCCGCCGTCCAGATCGCCATGAAGGCCGGACTGACAGGGTCAAGCGCCGAACGCCGCAAGATCCGCGATGCTGCAGCCAGCGACGCCAGGCCAAGCAGCAGGACCAGAATATCGGTGACGAACCTGGGATCGAGGCCAAGCGCGCGCGCCAGCGCAATGCCGGGCAGATAGGCGAACACCGCCATCGGCGGATTTATCTCGACGATGTCGACATAGAGCCGCTGGCCGTCCAGCACGCGCTGGCCGACGATCAGCAGCCAGCTCACATCGGTGTTCTCAGCCGCAACCTGGCGCAGCAGCATCGCAGCTGCGAACATGATGGCGACCAGCAGCCACGGCAGGCGGGAGGTGTGTGCGCTCACGACCGGAACGCCGGGCGCAAAGCGGGATATGGCGTCGATGTTCATGACCATGGCGGCATCCCGCGGTGAGGCGAGCAAGGCTAGGGGATCAGCGTTAACAGCCTGTTTTCGAGCCGAAGGGGCCGGAATCGCATCCGAGGCAAGCTTCCCGCTCCGGGCGGATTCCAGCCTCCCGGCGCCCCGGCGTCAGTCGCCTGCCGCGGGCAATTGATTTATGGAAAAATTGGTCGGGGCAGCTGGATTCGAACCAACGACCTGCAGTACCCAAAACTGCCGCGCTACCAGGCTGCGCTATACCCCGACGCTCCGAGCAGGAGACGACGTCGATACACGCTTAAGACGGGGCCAGCAAGGCTGCCCCGCCGGCTCAGTGGCTGTTGAACAGCGGATGCGCGACGCGATCGCCGGGCTGGATCCCGTATTTTTGCGCGGTACCGGCGACCACCTCGAGCACGCCCTTGGCGAGCCCTCCCGATGGAATTATCCTGGTGGACATCGGTTCGGTATTCTCGGCAATGCGCAGGATCCGGCCGTCGGCGCGAATGAAGATCATGTCGAGCGAGATGTAGGTATTTTTCATCCACATCGAGACCTGCTGCTCCGGGGTGAAGTCAAACAGCATGCCCTTTCCGTCCGCCAGTTCCTTGCGGTACATCAGCCCGGTGGTCTTTTCCTCCTCGGTGGTCGCCATCTCGACCGAAAAAACCTTTACCCCGGATTTGGTGGCGATCTCCAGGGTCTGGAAAGTCGCCGCCCGGGCGCCGAAGCCCGTGCAGGCGGCGAGCACCATCATGGCGACTACCGGCAGCCAAAGACACGCCCGGCGCCGATCCATCTTTCGATCAAAATTCATTGATGACTTGCTCCAGCCGCGCCGCAGGTTTCGTCCGACCTATAGCCTGACGATCATGGCAAATACCAGACCATCGGCATCGCCGCGCGGATTTTGGGCAGGCTGGATTACGGCAGCGGAGGCCGGGATTGGCGCAGTTAATGCGACGACAGTCCGGGCGCGCCGTTTTCCGGCTGGATTTCGGCCGCCATCATTCCCTTGGAGCCGGGTCCGAACCGCACCAGCACATACTGGCCGGGACGCAGCTCGGTCATTCCGAAGCGGCGCAGGGTTTCCATGTGTACGAATATGTCCGGCGTGCCCTCGCCACAGGTCAGGAAGCCGAATCCCCGCAGGCGGTTGAACCACTTGACCTGGGCCCGCTCCAGGCCGCTGGTCGGGGTAACGCTGACATGGGTCCGCGGCGGCAGCATCTGCGCCGGATGGATCGCGGTCGATTCATCCATCGAGATAATGCGGAACGCCTGATAGCCCTTGGCGCGCTGTACGCATTCGCAGACCAGCCGCGCGCCTTCATAGGCGGTCTGATAACCGTCGCGCCTGAGCACGGTGACATGCAGAAGCACATCGGGCCAGCCATTGTCCGGCACGATGAAGCCGTAGCCCTTTGATGCATCGAACCATTTGATCACGCCGCTGATCTCGACGAGGTTGGCCGCGGCCTCGCCGAGGCCGCTCAGGGCGTCGACCGCCGCATCGCGCTCGGCGCCGGCTGAAAATTCCCCTGGCGCAAAGCGGTTCGATGCGGTCCCGCCTAACGGCGGGCTCCCGAGCTTCTTGGACTCAAATCCGTCCGACCCCATGACTCCGGACCCCACACATTATCGGCGGCCCGTCATCACCACGACGGCGCCGGCACGCGCGCCCACCGATGACAATTCATGATGACACCGCGCGAATCTCTCGAATCAAAGATAACACTCCCGCCTGCCGCGCATAGCTAAAAAACAAATCCGAAGGGAACTATGAACAGCCTTGCGCGGCTGCGAATCAATTGGGCATCAGTTACCGACGAACGGCCCCAGGGTGTCCCCGATATCATAGCGGATCACCAGATCGGCAATGTCATCCTGTTCGGTCGGCTCGTTGTTGATGATCACCAATCTGGCGCCGGAATTCTTGGCCAGCAGCGGAAAGCCGGCGGCGGGCCATACTACCAGCGACGATCCGATCGCCAGGAACAGGTCGCATTGCCGCGCCAGTTCACCGGCCCGGCGCATCGCCTCTTCCGGCATCGCCTGCCCGAACGAAACGGTGGCGGTCTTGACCGGCTCTTGGCACTCGTTGCAGTCGGGCGCCGCACCGTGGGCCTCGAAGCGCTCCCTGACCCAGGCCAAGGCGTAAGCTCGTCCGCAGCCGATGCAGCTTGCATAGGTGGTGTTGCCGTGCAGCTCGACGACGTCGTCGGCCGCGAAGCCGGAGAGCTGGTGCAGATTGTCGATGTTCTGGGTGATGATGGCGGGAACCTTGCCGGCCCTGTAGAGCGCCGCTAGTGCGCGGTGGCCGCGGCCCGGCCGCGCTGCGGCGAAAGTCGGTTCCATCGCAAAGCGCCGCCGCCATGCCTCGTCGCGGGCATCCGGGCTGGCGACGAACTCGTCAAAGGGTATCGGACGATTGCGGGTCCACAATCCTCCGGGCGAACGAAAATCCGGAATGCCGGATTCGGTGGAAATGCCGGCGCCGGTGAAGGGCACGATGCTGGACGCCGCGGCGATCATGTCGCCGAGCTGTTCCACGCCGCTGTGAAGATCCGCTGCAATCACGCTGCACGATCCGAAATCTGTCCGCGCCAAATTATCGCACGCCCGCTTCGATGGCCATAGCGATAGGGCAGCGCGCGATGCCGCCGCCAGCCTGCTCAGGCCGCCTTGGCGACCGGCTCCTTGGCCTCGTCGCTCTTCTTCTCGTCGTGCTTCTTCACCTTGGCGACCGGTGCCGCTGCGGCTGATTTCCTTGCGGGTTTGCCGTACTGCGACAGCTTTTCCAGTTCAGCTTCGAGCTCGGCCTGCCGCGCCGCCACCTTTTCCGCCAGCTTGTCGGTGGCGTTGTCGCGCAGGCTTGCGAGTTCTTCGATGCTCAATGAATCCAGATCGATCTTTGCCATGAAAGCCTCCCGTTTTCCCGTGGCTACCGGGAAGGCGCGCATGCCACAAGCACGGCGCCTGTCTTATCCACTGCGAAGCTCATTCGCGGCGCGCACGCGGGCCATCACAATCCCGCAACACGCCTTCCCCATTCGCGCCCCATTTGCGCACGCCAATGGCCGCGGGACACGACTCAGCAGGATGGGCCAGCGATGGGAACGACCGAACCAAAAGACAGTCTGGCGCGGGAGCGGGAAGAAATCGAAGGGCGCATCGCCAGCTTCAAGGCCACCCAGGCAAGATTCCAGCGCGAGCGGGAGGAGTTTTTCGTCGCTACGCTGCAGAACGCCCGCGGCGGATACGACGCCAGATCGGTCTGGTCGTAGCGCCAGCTGCGCCGCTGGCAGCGATCGACTTCGCATCATGCCGTGAGCATTTGCGCCGGTTGCCTGTTCGGCGCACGGCTGACGCGGGCGGTCATCGTTTGCGCTTCTTGGCGGGTTTTTTCGCAAAAATTGCGTTCCAGTTATCCTTATAGGCCTGCGATACCGGCTTCTGGCCCTCGCCCATGCCCTGGCGCTTCGGTGCCGCCTCGGCCTTGGCGCTGTCAGCCTCACCGGCTTCAGCCTTCCCGGTCTCGGTCTTGCCGGTTTCGGCTTTAGCCGTTTCGGCCTTCGAGCTTTCGCTGTTGCCGACTTGCAGCCTTGACGCCTCGGCGGTCTTGCTCTGGGCGGCCGGTGCCTTGGTGGTCTTGGTGTCCTGCGCAGCCATTCTCTTTTTATCTTCCTGATCCAGGTTTTCGCCGTTCGGCTTACCTCCTTATACATGGCTGACAGGAAAAAGCCCGGACGCGATGTCCGGGCTTCCCTTTCTGGCTACC
>Ga0302157_10000802_pt1 | contig 40015 bp, 35 predicted proteins | sample I_Bog_N3_3_FD_193502 | JGI IMG/M metagenome (GOLD analysis project Ga0302157, IMG submission 193502) | Peat permafrost microbial communities from Stordalen Mire near Abisko, Sweden - I_Bog_N3_3 | ecosystem: Environmental > Terrestrial > Soil > Wetlands > Peat | place: Sweden: Abisko, Stordalen...
CATTGCCCAACACACGCCGCATGCCAGCACCGCGCGGCGGTTCAGTCCATCGACGCTTATCTGCCGCCATCGGCATCGACGCGGATGGCAGGCACTGGCTCGGCGTCAGATAAGCGCTCTCCGATAGTGACTCTATGTAGAACCAACGCGTTTCCCATGCCGGATCGCCTCGACGAACTCTCGCGCTGCGGCCTGCTCACCTTCAGCAATGTCAGGAGCGCTCACGAGAGGGAGTAGTTGTGCTGCAAGCTTTTCGGCCTCCGCCCACGGAAGCTCAGACCGCTCGCTGGAGACCTGGTTCCTGATGCTTGGCATCATGTAGCCATGAATGCCATCAGGCCAACTCGCAGGGAGGAAGACCTCGAACGACGCACCGCCGGCCGAAAAGACCAGCAAGTAGGAGCGTTGGTCGCCCATGCAACGTGCCGCCAAGATCTTCGAGGGTGACGAGAACCGCATCCGTCTAGCCTACTCGAAACCCGCCGTTCGCGACCGGCAGCTCTTGGCCGACAAGTGCCTCACGTAGCCTACGGCCAGTCCGGAAGACCCGCCGAGGGGAACCGAGTAGGGCGAGCGTTCACTGGGCCGCCTTCTCGTGTTCGGCCATCCCCACCGCCTTGTAGTCGTAGGTCGGGTAGAACTCGGTGCGGTATGCGCCCCAGGCGGTGTTTTCCAGCACGCGGTTGACCTCGCGCATGCGCGACGCCGGCAGTCGCAGCGTGACAACCTGCCCGATGCCCATCGCTACCACCCAGCTCACGACCTCGACGCCAGCCGGCGGGAATGCCTTGTAGAACCCTTGCCGGGCCAGCTCCGCATTGAGCTCGGACAGCGGGCGCGACTGGTCGTGGCGCAAGAATACGGTCAGCAGGACGGCGTTGTCGGCCGTAGCTTCGGCACTGCCGGGCGCCGACTGCACGGCGGCAGTGGTCTGCGCGGCGCCCGCGCCCGCGAAGGCGGACAGCGCGAGCAGGGCGACAGCGCGGCGCGCCCTGGAAATGGTTCGGATCATGATCGGCTCCTGGTTCGGGTAGATCGAGGCTGCAGAGACGTGGATCATCCGGAAATGCGCTCATCGCCATTGGTGCAGGGATTTGTCATGCGACAACCCTCCCGATTGGTGGGCTGCTGCCGGTTCGCGGCAACCTCTCCCGGAAGGGCCTTCTGCTGCGGTTCCATTTCCCGACCTCGAGGCGGGAGGCCGAGAAGGAGGCGGCGCTCTTAGCGTGGCGGCGTCGCGTTGTCAGCCAGCTGACCCGGCGGGCACCGTGTCGGTCAGTGTCCAACCGGGCGAATCCGTGGCTTGGTCGGCAGACCAGGTGCGGCAGTTCGACCGGATCGTCGGCGAAGGTGCGGGCTTCGTTTGAGGACTTGTCAGTCCTCGAGTGCAACCGCCAACCGACCCGTCAACAGCAACAGGTCATCGTTCAATCGTGCAGCGCCGGCCGCGAGATGTGCTGCGCCGATACCCGCCGCGATGCGTCGCTCGAACGCCTGCAGGTCTTGCGTCAGGACAGTTGCCCCGACGGCGCTGCACGCACCACGCAGTTCGTGACAGATCTCGCTCCAGCGTTTGAGGGAGACGTCCACGCCAACGCCCACCAGGCCAGATTCGCCGCCGCGGTATGTCGAGACGAACTTGCGAAGCACCTTCACCAAGCTGGGCATTTCTCCACCGGTATTGCGCAGGCCGCTGGCCAGGTCGTAGTCCTGGACGGCAGCCAGGCGATCGACCAGGGGCATGCGCGACCCGACGTTGGAGACGCTCGGCCCGGCCCCTGAACCTTGTGCCGCGCTGCGCCACCGAAGCCAGCGCAACAGCGTCGCATAGAGCTGCTCCGGATCGACGGGCTTGGCCAAGTGGTCGTTCATTCCCGCCGCCAGGCACGCGGCGCGTTCCTCGGCAAAGGCATTGGCCGTCATCGCGACAATGGGTGTCGCGTTGCCGGCGCTTCTGCGGATGGCACGCGTCGCATCCAGGCCATCCATCACGGGCATCTGCATGTCCATCAAGATCAAGTCATAGTGCCGCGTCAGCGCCAGCTCGACAGCCCTCGAACCGTCCTCCGCGGACTCGGTGTCCAGCCCGACTCGACTCAAGAGCCCCTGGGCCACTTCCTGGTTGATCAGGTTGTCCTCGACCAGCAGGACTCGCGAACCAGCGTACTCGCTCCTGAGCATGGCCTCACTCTCGCCAGAGGCCAATGTTATGGGTTTCGCACTCGCGGGCCGCATGGTCAACACGCTGGCGAGGCAATCGTGCAGCGCCGAAGCGGTGACCGGCTTCACGAGCACGGCGTCAAATTGCGCGGCACGCGCCAGCTGCCAGGCTGCCGAGACGTCGAAGGCGGTCACGAGAATGCAGGGCGGTGTGCGCATGCCCAGCGAATGCCGCAGTTGACGAAGCGTCTCGATCCCGTCCAGCGGTTCCATGCGCCAGTCGATCAGCATGACGTCGTACGAAGGTATCGGATCGACGACTTGGTCGAAGAGTCGCACCGCGGCGGCGCCGCTTGATACCGCGTCGACTTCCAGGCCCAGCAGCCGAAGGCGCTCGCCGAGCGCTGCCAGCGCCTCCGGCAGGTCGTCGACAAGAAGTGCTCGCAACCCTTGCACGGCCAACGGGGCCTCCTGGGGCGCATCGGCCCGAGCCCGGCCCAGCCAGGCAGTGAACCAGAACGTGCTGCCCCGCCCCAGTTCACTTTCGAAACCCGCCTCTCCCCCCATGGCGTGTGCCAGACGGCGGGTCAATGCAAGTCCGAGCCCGGTTCCACCGTGACGACGAGTCGTCGTGCTGTCGGCCTGCGCGAAGACACCGAACAGGTCGTTCTGATGTTCACGCGCGATCCCCTCACCCGTGTCACGCACCTCGAAGCGGACATGGAGGCGCTGATCCTCCTCGCGAATCAATTCGCCGCGCACGCGCACCCAGCCCGACTCGGTGAACTTGACGGCGTTGCTGAGAAGGTTGAGCAATGCCTGCATCACGCGTGTGGCGTCACCCCGCAGCCAGGCCGGCAGGTTGCCAGTCTCGAGTACGAGTTCCAACCCCTTCTCGCGCGCGCGCTCGCTGACCATTTCGAATGCACGGGACAGGAGAGCGTCGACCGAGAAATCGGCGTCTTCCAGGATCAGCTTGTCGGCGTCGATCTTCGACAGGTCCAGGATGTCGTTGATCACCTGCAAGAGATGGTGCGCCGCGTCGGAGACCTTGCGGAGACGCTCGCCTTGCGCGGCGTCGAGGGGGGCGCGTGCCATCAGGAAAGTCAGGCCGATGATGGCGTTCATCGGGGTACGAATCTCGTGGCTCATGTTGGCCAGGAATTCACTCTTGGAACGGTTGGCGGCTTCCGCGGCGTCCTTCGCCACGGCGAGTGCAGTGGTTCGTTCAGCGACAAGGTCCTCGAGCTTGTCACGGTGCAACCGGAGCTGCTCTTCCACCAGCTTTCGCTCCGTGACGTCGCGCGCGGTGACCACCGATCCGACGATTTCTCCGTCGGCGTCGCGGATGGGCGAAAAGCTGTAGCTGCCGAACCACGTGTCGCCGGTATCCTTTCGCCTGAGCTTGTACTCGACATTCGTGCCGCTTTGTCCGCGCAGCGCTCGGGGCACGGCCCATTGTTCGAGCGGGACGGGCGCGCCATCCGCCATGGACACATCCAGGATATCCGGCCATTGCGCGAAGGTCGTGGCGCAGGCGTCCTTGTCCACGAACCTGTGGAAGGTTGCGAAGGCGGTATTGAACTGGATGAATGTGCCCTGGGTGTCCGAGATGAACACGGCATCGCTCATGCTCGCCAAGGCGGCGTCCAGCGTGGCCTTGCTTGCTCGCAATGCCCGCGCCGTCGTTTGAAGCTCGATGTCGGCTCGTGCGAGCTGAATGCCCAAGACCAGATCCCGTGCAGCCTCGTCCAGGACTTCGACGACCCCGGCGTCGAACACATCGGCTTCGGATGCGCAGATATTGAGCACGCCAATGACCGCTCCTTCGAGTCGCAGCGGCAGGCTCAGGGTTGCTTCACACCCCCGGTTGCGTGCGCCTTGCCCCCAAACGGCGTCCTCGGCGCACTCAAGCGGGATGCTCCAGATGACGGGCACCCCTTGACGGATCGAGCGACCGACCGGACCGCGCCCGGTCGCCGAGTCGTCCCAGCTCAGTTCCAGGTCGTGCAGCACACCCGGTTCTGCGCAACAAGACGCCATGAGATGCACTTGCTTGTCGCCGGCGGCATATCCGACCCACGCAATGCGAAATCCTCCGGCCCCGACGATGGCACGGCACATCTGGTTCAGCAATTCCGGTTCGCCGTGGCCCTGAAGCAATGTGCGCGTGCCGGCAAGCAGGACTCGAACGGCGCGGTCGGCATAGGCGAGCTGCCGCTCTCGATCCTCGAGGGCCGCGGCGGAGGCGTCCATCGCCTGGGCCAGTTGGCCGATCTCGTCCGCACGATGAGGAAGCCCGCTGCGCGCACCGCGATCGCCGTCGAGCTGTCGCCTTGCAATGCTCGCCAGGGCCATGATGGGCTGCACCAGCAGCCGATGCGCTCCGACGAGGAGTGCGGCCATGGCGAGACCGAGTACCCCGACAAGAACGGCAAGACTGATGAGCGCCGCGCGTTGCGCCGGACCGTCGACGGTCTGCTTGAGCTCGCTGAGGATCAGGTGGTACTGGTTGCCTTCGCCCGTGGCCAGAAGCGGTACGTACGCAATCAGTCGCCGCTCGCCGCGGGAATTGGTCTCTTCGAATGTCCCTTCGCCGCCCGCGCTGAGAACCCTGCGCACAATGTCGGTCTTGGAACTGTTGCTGCCGGCCAGCCGTTCCGGGTCCGGGAATCTGGCCGCGACGATTCCCTGGCTGTCGACCACGTTCAGGCGAGCGCCATCCTTCAGCGGTGTCTTGGCAACTTCCTGCGCCATCCACTCCAAGCTGAGCGCCACGAAGAAGACTCGGCCTGGCTGGCCATCGCGTCCCCATTCCGCTTTGCTGATGGTGATGGCGGGCTTGCCGATGATCTTGCTGACGACGACATCGCCAACGACAAGTTCGCGGGTCTTCAGGCTTCGCTGGAACCAGGGCCGGTCTCGAAGATCGATCGTTGCATTGGCGGAGACCGCACTGCAGCGCAGCACGCCGTCCGGATCCACTTCGCCAATCTGCAAGTAGGTGGGGTCGCGCGCCTGAAGTTCGGCAAGCTGTTGCGCACAGGATGTGGCCTGTGTACTTGCCGGCCGCTCGGGGCTCAGGATGAGACCTTCCAGGATCGCGTCGGCTCGCGCGACGAGCGTCTGGTGCCGTGCAGCGATCAGACGCGCATCGGCGAGCAATTCAGACCGCGCGGCAGCCAGGCGACTGTCTTGTTCACGCGCGTAGTTCCATGCCAGCAATGCCGAAATTGCAACGAAAACCGCGACGACCAACAGCCCGAGCTGACCACGAAGTCGGAATGGCCCGGCTCGCTTCCTGGTGGCGTGCCGGGCGATGCCGAGCGCCCACGCTCCAACGTGGCGCATCACCGGGCTCGCTCGACTTTCCGCGCGGCGTGTTCGAAGGGTCTTGAGGCCTCGAGGTCGCCGTCTTGCGCGATGTCGAGCCGCGAGTCCCACGGATCCCCATGGCGGTAGATCTCGATGAAGAAGGACGAGGCACGCATGGTCGAGTATGCGCCTTGTCACGCCTTCACTTCGCTCACGGAAGTCCGGTGCCTTGGTTTCCTGTGCCGACCGGCTTGGATTCGACCGCCGAGTGGGCCGACCCGCGTGCGCGCCGTCAGCCGGCGACGATCATTGGGGCAGGCATGCGTCGATCTCCGTGGCGGTGTGCTTGGGGGCGCAGGGCGCGTTGCCCGGCAGCGAATACGCCGCCACCCAATCGATATCGAAGCTGCTGGGAAATGGCGTGGTGGCGTCCGGCGGGCCGGCCATGCCCCCGCCGATGGCGAGGTTCAGCAGCATGTACATCGGCGTGTCGACGCCCGCAGGCGTCGCCAGCTGCGCCACGGGAAGGCGGTCGATGTAGTAGACGATGCGCTCGGGCGTCCACAACACGCCGAAGTTGTGGAATGTCGTGGTGGCGCCCGCCAGCGTCGTGCGGCAACCGGAGGGCACGTCGCCGCCGGCCGCATTGGCCGAATGCGTGGTCGTGACCATCAGCGTGGGCTGGCCGCCCACGACCTCGAGCACGTCGATCTCGGGCGGCCATTTCTTGTCCGCGGCAAGCAGCCAGAACGCTGGCCACAGGCCTTGGCCGGCCGGGACGCGGGCGCGCATCTCGAAGAAGCCGTAGCGCTGGACGAGCGAGGCGCGCGTCGTCAACACCCCGGAGTAGTACTTGCGGTCGTACAGCAGCGGCTGCATCGCATCGGGGACGCGGTTCGCGGTGATGCTCAGCACGCCGTCCTTGACCACGAACGGGTTCAGCCCGAGCGGCGTGGAGCCCGTGCCGGCATAGCTCGGATCGACGTAGATCTCCTCCTCCCCCGTTCCCGACAACGTGCGCTTGGCAAGGCCCCAGTCCGCGCCCAGAAACTGTCCGGTGGCGGCGTCGTAGCCACCGTCGAAGTACGGTAGCCAGCGCTGCGTCGACAGGTCGAGGGTGTCGAACGGGTCGTAGAAGCTCTGCGTCGCGGCGACCGTATCCGTCGCGGACCCGCCGCCGCTGACCGCCGCGCATTTCGGGCCGGGCGCCTCCAACGGGAGGGCGATCGTCAGCGTCGGATGCGGAAGCAGGTCGATCGTCGAACCTGGCGACGCCGGCAGGCCGACTGTCGTGCTGGCGATGGACGCGGTCCCGGAGGGGGCCACTTGCACATCAGCCGCGGCGGCGGTGGAGGCGGCGCCGCCTCCCCCGCCGCATCCACTGGCCAATGCACCGATGGCCATCGCCATCGTCGAGGCGCGCAAGGTCGCGATCCAATTCAAAGTCATGTCGATTACCGAGGTCGGGTCTAGCCGCAGCCCATCCACGTTCCCGGCGGACCCCGGCGACATGTGCTGCGATGCACTGTCTATCGACCGCGTTGTCAGGTAAGTGAATGCAAACAGCGGGTGAAGTACCGGATACCTTCACGGGTACCCGCCGTGGCATGTAAGAGTGTGTATTTCGGAGCATCGAACCTGTCTTGTGCTGCCCGTTCGCCGAGCTCGGCAGTGGCGCGGGTGCGTCACTTCCGCGCGCGTGACCGCACCATTCGCGTGCGCCTCGAACTCCTTGCGGATGCAGCCGTCGGGCGTCTCGGACGCGGTGCTCGAAAAGGCCAGCAGCGGCCGTGAAGCGCCGTCTTCGAGCTCGATGCGCGGTTGGCGGCGCGTGCCGACGGGGCGGATCGCGTGGCCGTCGGCCAGCGCGTATTCGCCGCGTACCCGCTCGCAGTCGTCGGTGTGCAGCTCGAAGCGGGGCCACGCCGCGGCGGCGCAGCCGGAGGTCGCGGCCTAGATGTGTCGAGGCTGCCGTGGCAAGTGCTCTTTCCAGGCGGTGCCAGGTCTTGAATCTTGCGTTGCAGATCTGCCGTCATCGGGTCTCTTGAACCTGGCTTGTCGGCACGTGCTCGTTCAGTCGCAGATCGCCACGTCCAGCGCGTGCGGCGACAGCGCCGCCAGGAAATCGCGGGCGTCTACGGCCTCGCCCAGCGCGAGCGCGCCGGCGCGCCCGAAGTCGGGCCGCGTCAGGCGCACGGCGGTCTCCACCACCATCGGGGCCGAGACGGCGTAGATGTCCTGCCCGCGCGCGACGGCCGTGCGCAGCGTGTCGCCGCGGCGCGCCTGCACCACCATCTCGAAGCGCTGCGCCGAGCGGCCCGTGGCGTCGGTGGCGGCGGGCGGCGGCGTGGCGTCGTCGCTGATGTCGTCCAGCGCCGCCTGCGTGAGGTGCGCGCGAACGCTGCGCGGGCGCAGGTGGCGCGCGATCGTGATCACCTCGCTGAACGGCAGCTCCACCATCGCCTGCTCGCCGTGCGGCGGCCCGAAGCGCCAGCGCGACGCCGCGGCCGGCAGCGGCATCGTCACCAGGCGGTGGTCGACGACGACCAGGCGCGGCACGGTGTTGCGCGCGCCGGTCCTGCGCGTGCCCTCGGTGGGCCACCAGCGATCGAGGGCGACGGCCACGGTGAGTTCGTCGGCGACGCCGTCCGGGCCGACCAGCGCGGTGGCGAGCACGTCGGCGAGGCCGCCGTAGAAGCCCGCGGCCGGGATCACCGCGACGCCCGCGTCGCGCGCCGGCGCGTCGAAGCGCTCGAACACCGCCATGGCGCTGGCCTGCTCCGCGGTCACGTCGAGGTAGCTCGCGCCCACGTCGATCGTGGCCTGCACGACGGCCTCCGCGGTGTCCAGGAACGGGCCCGCGCAGTTGATCACCACGCCGCAGCCGGCGAGCGCCTCGCGCAGCGCCCAGTCATCGTCGATGGCGGCGGCGCGGCCGGGCACGCCGGCGGGCAGGGTCCGCGCGTCGCGGCCGACCGCCACCACGGCCAGCCCGCGGCGCCGCAGTTCGTCGACCACGAAGCGGCCGGTGTGGCCGCCCGCGCCATAGACGGCGACGGGGCGGGCGGAGGAGCTGGCAAGGGATCGAGGCATCGGGATCTCCGTGAAACAGACAGGTCTGTAGCTTGCGAGAATAAAGACAGGTCTGTATCGTGTCAACATGTCTCGCCCCGCCCTCGCCGCCGAACGGGCATCCGTCGCTGAACCCCCCGACGTTCGCCAGCGCATCCTCGACACCGCCTCCACGCTGTTCTACGAGCGCGGCGTGCGCGCCGTGGGCGTCGACCTGGTGGTGGAACAGTCCGGCGTGGCCAAGACCAGCCTGTACCGCCACTTCCGCACCAAGGACGACCTGGTGGTGGCGTTCCTGCAGCGCGAGGACGTCTCGTTCTGGAGCCAGTGGGACGAGGTCTCGGCCAGGCACGCCGGCGATCCGGTGGCCGAGCTCGAGGCGCACCTGCGCTGGGTCGCCAAGCGGCTCGCGCGGGCCAACTACCGCGGCTGCCCGCAGATCAACGTGGCGGCCGAGTTCGCCGAGGCCGGGCATCCGGCGCGCGGCGTCTCGCGCCAGCACATGCAGGCGCTGCGCAAGCGGCTCACGGAACTGGCGCGCACGCTCGGGGCGGCGCGTCCCGCGGAGCTCGGCGCGCAGCTGGGCCTGCTCATCAACGGCGCGTTCGTGAGTTCGTCGATGATCGCGCCCGACGAGGCCACGCGCGTGCTGCTGGCCTGCGGCCGCGCGCTGCTGGCCGCGGCGAAGTAGATGGCGGAGGACGAGTCCTGGGTGCTCTACCTGCTGGAGTGCAGCGGCGAGCGCCTGTACGCGGGCATCACCAATGACCTGCCGGCCCGCTTCGCCGCGCATTGCGCCGGCAAGGGGGCGCGCTTCACGCGCGCCTTCCCGCCGCGGCGCATCGTCGCCGCGTCGCGGCTGGCGTCACGCTCGCTGGCCTTGAAGGCCGAGTACGCGCTGAAGCAGCAGCCGCGTGCCGGGAAGCTGCGGTTCCTGGCGGGGTGCGGGACGCCTGTCGTGCTGGAACAGGCCCTGGATCAGCGACGCTGAACGGCGCACCTGGCCTCGGATGCCCTCCGGTGCGAGGCCACACGGGTGCACTCGTGAGCTTATGCCTGCCAGGCCGGCACCGCTTTGGCCAGGTTCCACATCATGCGGTCGATCGCGCGGTCGCTTCCCGGGCTGCGTGCATTCGCGAGTGCGGCCCAGCACAGTCCACTTGCGGTTCTCACCACGATGGCCGTTGTTCCGGGCAAGCTGCCCATGTGCCACCAATTCGGCACGCTGTTCACCTCCCAACCAGACGCGTATCGGGATCCGGCTGAAGCGGTCACGGTCGACGTCATGGTTTGAATGCTTCGTGGCGTCAACAGGCTCTCCGCTTCGTTGTTTCCATCCACGTGCATGACGAACTTCACCAGGTCGGTTGCGGAGGCGATCCAGCCGCCGTGCGAATCCATGCGAGCGACGTTCATTCCGTAGGGGAGTCCGTCGGGTACGTCGTAGTAGGCCACTTCGCCATTCGCCCGGTCTGCCCGCGTGTTGCCGGCGATGCGCATGTCCGTGACGCCGCAAGGCCCCAGCACGCGCTGGGTCACGAATTGCGCATAGGGCATTGCCGACGCCCTCTCGATGACGCGTCCCAGAAGGCAATACCCGAAATTGGAATAGGCCCACTGAGTTCCCGGAGCATTGGCTGGCGGTCGGTTCGCGAGCACCCACGAGATCAGAACATGCTGGCTGATCGAAGGGTCGCGAAACATCGGATCGGTAGCGTCGTTGGGCCACCCACCGCTCGTATGCGTGAGCAGATGGTGAACCGTGATCGCCTGCAGCCACGCAGACGGGTTGTCGCCACAGTAGGACCGAAGCCAGCCGCCCGGTGCGAACACCTTGTCGTCCAACTTGACCTTGCCCTGCTCGATCAGCATGTAAATGGCCGTGGACGTCATGGGCTTGGTGACGCTGGCGATTCGGAACAGATGCGAAGGCGTCGCAGGTTCACCGGCTTCGACATCGGCCAGTCCGAACGCTTCGCGATAGACAATCCGGCCGTGCTTTGAAATGGCCACCGACAGGCCGGGAATTCTGAACTTCTCGCGAAATTGCTCGGCGAAGCTCATCATCGCCAAGCGCTCGGAATCAGTCGGAGAGGGTGCTTCAGCGTCCGCGGCATCCCCCCAGTTCGCAACCATGCACAGCGGCACCGCGCCAGCGCCGATCAGAAATTTGCGCCGAGTTGCATGAGGCATGTCGTTTCTCCTGCGCGTTCAAAGGACAGAGGATATGGTTCTGGCAATGAGCGGACGCTGGCGGCGTCGCAGGCGATGAGGTCGCAACCCGGATAGAAGGCATCAGTCGCGAATGGCCGCTTGCACGTTGTCGTGCACGTCGACCGCGACGAACCAACCCCCGTGTCATTCTGCGCGCAGTCGCAGAATCCACGAACCGGGGCGGCCTCGGCGGCTGGCGTGGATCCTGCGACTGCGCGCAGGATGACGGGCAGCAAATGGAAACGGCGGCGGCTTTCGGGCGATGTTTTCAATACTCCGGAAGTCCGCCGTGGGTCGAGAGCGTGATGGTGAGCGTCAGTTGCCCGACCAGGAGCGGCCGGCGACGTGGCGGCTCGGACGCCGAGGGCGGCGACCTGTACCCGGCTCGCGGGGTGCGCTCGGCGGCGCGTCGTTGCCGAGCGCGGGGAAGATTGAGCCGGCCGTGGCCAGCGACACCCGCGAACAAGCCTCACCCCCGCGGGCTGAATCCGGCCAGCGTGCCTTCGTAGACCTTCGCCAGCGGATAGGCCCACTCGCCCCGCTTGCTGGTCGCCAGCCCGAGCCGGTGCAGGCTCTCGACCAGCGTCACCGCCGCGGCGACGCCGTCCACCACGGGCACGCCCAGCGCCTGGCTGATGCCCTTGCACAGGTCGGTCATGCCGGCGCAGCCGAGCACGATGGCCTCGGCCTCGTCTTCCTCCACCGCGCGGCGGCACTCGGCCAGCACGCGCGCGCTGGCGTTGGACGACGGGTCTTCCAGCTCGAGCACGGCGACCTCGCTGGCGCGGACCTTGCGGCAGAAGCGCTGCATGCCGTAGCGCTCGGCGAGGTCGGACGCGATGCCGCGCGTGCGGCCCAGCGTGGTGACGACGCTGAACGACCGCGCCACCAGGCTGGCCACGTGCATGCCGGCCTCGGCGATGCCCAGCACCGGGCCGCGTGCGATCTCGCGGGCGGCCTGCAGGCCGGGATCGCCGAAGCAGGCGATGACATAGCCGTCGACGCCGTCGGCCTCGCCCTGGCGCACCGCCTCCAGCAGGCCCGGCACGCACAGCGCCTCGTCGTAGTGCCCTTCGATCGACGGCGGACCGTCGACGGGGCACCAGGCGACGATCTCGGTGCCCGGCGAGGCCACGGCGCGCGCCGCCTCGGCGATGCGATCGGTCATGCCTTGCGAGGTGTTCGGATTGAGGACCTTGATTTTCATGAGTGTCGTTGTCTACGCGCCCAGGTAGATGCGCTGGATGTGCGGATCGTGAAGCAGGTCGGCCGAGCGGCCTTCGAGCTCGACCGCGCCGTTGGCCAGCACGTAGGCGTATTGCGAGATGGTCAGCGCGATGCGGCTGTTCTGCTCGACCAGGAGCACGGAGACGCCGTCCTCGCGGTTGATCTGCAGGATGGTGCGCGCGATCTGGCGAATGTACTGCGGCGCGATGCCCAGCGACGGCTCGTCGAGCAGCAGCAGGCGCGGACGCGCCATCAACGCGCGGCCGATGGCCACCATCTGCTGCTCGCCGCCCGACAGGCTGGAGCCCTGCTGGCGGTAGCGCTCCTTCAGGCGCGGAAAGCGCTCGCAAACGCGTTCCAGGTCGGCGGCGATCCCGGCCTTGTCGGTGCGCGTGTAGGCGCCCATCAACAGGTTGTCGCGCACGCTCATGTAGGGAAACACGTGGCGGCCTTCCGGCACCATCGCCACGCCCTCGCGCACCAGCGCGTGCGCCGGCTGCTGCGCCTGCGGGGAATTGATGACCCGGCCCTGCAGGCGCACTTCGCCGGCCGAGACCTTGCGCAGGCCGGTGATGGCGCGCAGCGACGACGACTTGCCGGCGCCGTTGGCGCCGATCAGGGCGACGATCTGGCCGGTCTCCACGCGCAGCGAGACGGCTTCGAGCGCGCGCACCTCGCCGTAGCGCAGCGACACCGCCTGCAGTTCGAGATGAGGGACCGCTGCGTTCATAGACCGAGTTCCTCGTCTTCCTGCCCCAGGTACGCCTCGATCACCTTGGGGTCGTTGCGGATCTCGTCGGGCGTGCCCTCCGCGATCTTCTTGCCGAAGCACAGCACGTGGATGCGGTCGCTGATCGCCATCACGGCCTTCATGTCGTGCTCCACCAGCAGCACGGTGACGCCGGAGGCGGCGATCTTGCGCGTGATGACCACCGCGCGGTTCGTCTCCTCGGGATTGAGACCGGCATACGGCTCGTCGAGCAGCAGCACCTTCGGGCGCGTGGCCAGGCCCATCGCGATGCCCAGCAGGCGCAGCAGGCCCTGCGGCAGGTGGCGCGCGGCGACGTCGGCCACCGATGTCAGCTCCATCAGCTCCAGGATCTCGCGCGCCAGGGCCGCGAGCCGCACCTCGTCGGCGGCCGCGCGCGGCATGCCGGCGATCACCTCGAAGTCGTTCGCCTCGCGGTGCAGCTGGTGCGCCAGCGAGACGTGCTCCAGCGCCGTCAGGTCCGGAAAGATCGTCGTCTCCTGGAACGTGCGCACCAGCCCCAGGCGGGCGACGCGGTGCGGCGCCAGGCCGGTGATGTCGCGCCCGTGCAGCAGCACCGAGCCGCTGCTTGGCTTGAGGAAGCCGGAGAGGATCTTGAACAGCGTGCTCTTGCCCGCGCCGTTCGGGCCGATGACCGACACCACCTGGCCCGGCGCGCCGCCCAGCACGAGGTCGATGTTCTCGTTGGCCATCAGGCCGCCGAAGCGCTTGGTGAGCGCCCGTGCCTCCAGGATCGCGTCGCCGCTCATGAACGTTCTCCCTTGCCCGCGCTGCGGATGGCCATCAGGCCGTTGGGCAGCAGCAGGATGACCGCGATCATCAGCACGCCGTAGATCAGGGTCTGGTATTGCTGGAACTGGCTGAGCAGCTCGAACAGGATGGTGAGCACGAAGGCGCCCACCACCGCGCCGCTGGCGTACTCCAGCCCGCCCAGGAAGCAGAACAGCATGTAGTAGATGCTGTGCTGCACCGTGAAGCTCTGCGGATAGACGCTCTGCGTGAAGACGGCGAAGTAGCTGCCGCCCAACCCGCCCAGGCCGCACGCCACGGCGAAGGCCATCACGCGGTAGCGCCACACGTTGGTGCCGAAGCTCTCGGCCAGGTCCTCGTTGAGGCGCATCGCGCGGAAGATGCGGCCCACGCGCGAGTAGTGCATGCGCCAGGTCACGCCCAGTCCGATGGCCAGCAACGCCACGGCGAGGTAGTACATCGGCAGCGCCGAGTCGCCGCCGAAAGGCTGCGCCAGCCCGGTGATGCCCTTGCTGCCGCGGGTGAAGTCGCCGCCGTTCAGGAACGCCAGCCGGATCGCCTCGGTCACGCAGATCGTCAGCATCGAGAAGTAGATGCCGCGCAGCTTGAGGATGAACGAGCCGATCACGCCGCCGATCAGCGCCGCGATCCCGGCCGACAGCGGCAGCGCGAGCCAGAAGCTCAGCCCGAAGCTCGACATCGCGATGGCGGTGGTGTAGCTGCCGATCAGCGCGAAGCCGGCCTGGCAGATGTTGATGCGGCCGATGGTGAAGGTGAGCCAGACGCCGAAGGCGATCAGCGACAGGCCGGCGCAGTTCATCAGCACCGACAGCAGGTAGCGCGAGCCGCCGGTGAACAGCGGCAGGACGAGCATCACCGCCAGCAGGCCGATCGCGACGACCAGGTCGCGTTTCTTGAGGGGATTCATGATGGTCATTTCCTTCTCAACCCCAGGGCTTGCCGAACAGGCCGTTGGGCTTGAAGACCAGGAAGACGATCATCGCGACGAAGATCATCAGGTAGGTGACGCTGCCGGGCAGCATGTCGTAGCCGATGGCCTCGGCGAACCCGAGCAGCAGGCCGCCGACGATGGCGCCCGAGGTGACCCCGGCGCCGCCGATCATGATCATGATGAAGGCCTTGGTGGACAGGTTGGAGCCGACGCCCGCGTTGACGCCGTAGACCGTCACCAGCAGGCCGCCGGCGAGGCCCGCCAGCCCGGCGCCGATGGCGAACCCCAGCGTGGTGGTGGCCTTGACGTCCACGCCCTGCAGCCGCGCCGCCTCGCGGTCCTGGGCCACGGCGCGCAGCGCCCGACCGGGCCGCGTGTACTGCACGAAGGCGAGCAGCGCGATGATCACCAGCACGGCGATCGCGGCCACCATCGCGTTGGCGTAGGTGAGGATGACGCCGCCGTCGGCCACGTCGCCCAGGATGAAGGTGCCGTCGACGACGTCGGGCACGCCGCGCTGCTTCTCGCCGAAGGCGCTCAGCGCGAGGTTCTCCAGCAGCAGCGCGGTGCCCACGGCCATCAGCATCGAGTTCTCCTCGCGCGTGGCGTTGGCCAGCACCGGCTGGAAGAAGAACCGGTTGAAGGCCGCGCCGACCAGCGCCAGCGCCGCGGCCGCGGCCGGCAACGCGACGAAGAACGGCAGGTGGAACTCGCCGTACAGGTAGTACACGACGAAGCCGCCCAGCATGTACATCTGGCCGTGCGCGAAGTTGACGACGCGCATGATGCTGAACACCATCGTCAGCCCGAGGGCGACGAGGGCGTACACGCACCCCAGCACGAGTCCGTTGATCAAGACCTGGAACATCTGGCGCTCTCCGGTTGCTCCTGAGACAGGGAGCGGCACGCGACCGCCCCGTGCACGATCAGTTCTTGATCGTTCCGACGAACAGGGTCTTGAACTCCTTGCCGTCGAACTCGTTGACCACCAGCGGCACGCCGACCTGGCTGCGGCGGCCGAAGTCGGCCTTGCCGACGAATTCGAGCGTGGTCTTGCCGCCCTTGACGTACGGGTTGGGCATCGAGAAGGTGGCCATCTCCTTCTTGAACACCTCGACGTCGGTGAGCGCCGCCGGATTCTTCTGCAGCACCGCCAGGATCAGCTCCAGCGCGTACACCTTGGTGCCCGCCTCGTCGTTCCATTCGCCGACATGCTTCTTGTAGGCCTCGATGTAGGCCTTCATGGCGTCGGACTGGATCTCCGGCGTGGAGGCACCGCCGACGCTCATGAAGCCGGCCGCCTTCGCGCCGGCGACCTGCGCGAGGATGGTGGAATCCTGCGCCGTCTCGGTGGAGATCGCGCCCTTGAAGCCGAGGTCGCGCGCCGCCTTGTTCAGCAGCGGCGCGTCGGCCGGGGCGACGCCGGACAGCACGATCGCGTCGGGCTTGGTCTTGATGATCTTGGTGATCACCGGCATGAAGTCCTTGGTGCCCGGCTCGTAGCTGTCGGAGTCGGCCGTCACCTTGAGGCCCAGCTTCTTCGCGGCCTCGACGCCTTCGGCCTGCTGGTTCTTCGCGTCCGATTCGTTGCGGGCCAGGAAGGCGATCGACTTCACGCCCTTCTTGGTCTTCAGGTAGCTGTACATGACCGGGCCGACCTGGTAGCTGGCCACCATGCCCAGCACCGAGGCGTTGGCCGGCGCGGTATAGAGCTCCTTGGCGAACGCGTACGGGAAGTTCAGTGCCTTGGCCCGCTCCATCACCGGCTTGACGGCCAGCGCGGTGGTGTCGATGTTCGGGCCGATGATGTACTTGATGCCGTCGCTGGTGAGCTTCTCGGCATTCGTGACGGAGGCCTTGGGATCGTTCTTGTCGTCGAGCGCGACGATCTCGAGCTTGTACTTCTTGCCCCCGATCAGCACGCCGCCCTTGGCGTTGTACATCTCGGCCGTGGTCTCGGCGCAGTACTTGTTGACCAGGCCCCAGGAGGCGGCCTCGCCGGACATCACGCCGTCGACGCCGATCTTCAGCACGTTGTCCTCGGCCCGCGCAGCCTGCGCGCCCATCGAGAGGAACAGGGCCGTGACAAGCCCGTTGAGCATCATGCGGTTGTTCATTTGGGTGTCCTTGAATCGTTTCAGAAAGAGTAGCGCACGCCGAGCGCGACGGAGGTCTGGTTCTGGTTGGCGTAGCCGCCGCCGATCTCGCCCGAGTCGGTGTTGACCAGCGATTCGGTGGCGCCGCCACCGTCCTTCAGGTAGGCGACGTTGACCAGCAGGGCGGCCTGCGAGGTCAGCGTGTAGACGCCCAGCAGGCGCGCGCCGGTGGTGTGGTTCTCGAGCGTGGAGTTCTTGCGATAGAGCACGTCCGCGGAGCCCTTGATCTTGTCGGTGAAAGCATAGTCCACGCCCACCTCGTAGGCCTGCGCCTTGCGCGCCGACATCGTGGCGATGGACTGGAAGTCGCCCGGGCCCGAGATCTTGGCGAACGAGGCGCCCACGCGGAACGCGAACTGGGCCAGCGAATACTTGGCTGCGGCCGTCGTCAGCTCGTAGGTGGCGCTGCTGCCGTCCTCGCTGTCGTCCAGGTCGTCCTCGTGGAAGTAGGTGATGCCGGCGTAGAAGGGGCCGTCGCCGTACTTGCCGCCGACGTTGAGGATGCGGCCGGCCTTGGTGTCGCCCGCCTTGCCCTTCAGCGCCAGCAGGGCACCCGCCTGCGCGCCGCCGAAGGCGGGCGTGACGTACTTGATGGTGCTGTTGTAGAGGTCGCTGACGGCGTCGAACTCGGAGAACTTGAAGATCGCGCCCGAGTTGTAGCCGCCCAGGAAGACGCTGCCCACCAGCCAGTCGTCGTTCAGGTCCCACTGCTTGCCCACGCTGACGGTGCCCAGCGGCCCCTGCAGTCCCACGTAGGCGTTGCGCGAGAACAGGACGCCGCTGGCATTCTGTTGCCCGCTGGTGGGGTTGAAGCCGGCCTGCAGGTTGAAGAAGGCCTGCGTGCCGCCGCCGATGTCGCGCACGCCCTTGAAGCCGACGTTGGACACGCCCAGGATGCTGTCCGCGAATCCCGTGGTGCGCTGGCTGCCGTCACCCGTGTGCGTGGTGGTGACCAGGCCGGTGTCGATCAGGCCGTAGATCGTCATTCCAGGCTCGTCGGCCCAGGCCGCACCCGCCGCGCCGATCGCCAGGGCCGCTCCAATCGCCCGACATTTGCTGATGCTCATCGCTCGTACTCCTCGTTGGGTTTGAAATAGATGGATCCGGTGCGCGCAGTGATCGAGGCGGCGCAGGCGACGACGTCCTGGCGATCTCTCGACCCACGCTTGATCGTGCATAACTTCCATCGAAATTGTGCACAATCGGAATGAATATAAGCAACACATGTGCCAACATTCGATGGCCGTTCAAACGCTGGACATGCCGGGTCGCCCGCCGCGGTTCGACGCGCGCCGCAAGCCCCGGCCACCGGGCGTCGCCGGGTGTGGCGAGGCCGCCGGGCGCATGGCCGCGGCGCCGGGCCGAGGGTGGCCCGCAGCCTGCGCGACGAGCGGCGCTGCTATATCATCGGGCGCCACAAGACGAACTTGGTGCGCGGAATGCGCGCCTTGGTGCGCCGCAACACGCTCGCAGTCCAAAAGGCTCCGGGCCGGCGCAACCGAACAGATTCACGAGGACTTTCGATGAGCGCAACCAGCCCGCCCGCCGTGGCGCCGGAGCTGAGCAATGACGAGGTCGACCATCGCATCCACCTGGCGGTCGTCGACGCGATCCTCGATCGCCAGCTGCTGCCCGGCACCCGCCTGGTGGAGGCCCCGCTGTGCGAGGCCTTCGGCGTCACCCGCGGCACGCTGCGGCGCGTGTTCGTGAAGCTGGCGCAGGAAGGCGTGATCACGCTGCAGCCCAATCGCGGCGCCATCGTCGCCGTGCACGGCATCGACGAGGCGCGCGAGGTGTTCGAGACGCGCATGTTCCTCGAGATCGGCTCCGTCAAGAGCCTCGCGCGCAAGCCCTCGCCCGGGCTGCCGCGCGAGCTGCGCGAGATGGTGCGGCGCGAGCACGGCCTGCACGAGCGCGGCGAATGGCGCCAGTGGATCCGCCTGTCCGGCGAATTCCACATCAAGCTGACCGAGGCGAACGGCAACGACCTGGTGACCGGCTACCTGCGCACCCTCATCGCGCGCAGCTCGCTGCTGATCGGCATGTACGAGAACCACAAGAACAGCACGTGCACCGCCGACGAGCACGAGCGCATCCTGGACGCGATCGAGGCCGGCAACGTGGCGCGTGCCGTGACGCTGATGGAGCGCCACCTGGGCGAGTACGCGTCCAACCTGCTGACCGAGGCGGTGGAGGACCGCGAGGTCGACATCTCGAAGCTGTTCTCGCCGGTGCGCTGAGGGCCGTTTCTGCCCTCAGGCCGTCGCCCGCATCAGCCCTTCCTGCGCCACGCACGCCACCAACTTCCCGTCGCGGCTGAAGACGTTGCCGCGCGCCAGCCCGCGCGCGTGGCCGGCGGCGGGGCTGTCCATCACGTACAGCAGCCAGTCGTCGATGCGCACGTCGCGGTAGAACCACATCGCGTGGTCGAGGCTGGCCATCACCATGCCGGGCGTGTAGTAGCCCACGCCGTGCGGCAGCATCGCGGTGGACAGCAGCGCGAAGTCGGACGCGTAGGCCAGCAGGCTGCGCTGCAGCGAGGGGTCGTCGCCCACCTCGCCGCGCGCACGCAGCCACACGGCCTGCGCGGGCTCGCCCGCGCCCGCGCCCGCGCGCAACGCGCCTGCGGGCACGGGACGGATCTCGATGGCGCGTGCGCTGGTGATCTTGCGATCGCCGCCGGTCGACGGCTGCGGGCGTGCCAATTCGACGAAGGTCTTCAGGCCCTCCGGCGCGGGCACCTCGGGCATCGCCACCTGGTGCTCGAAACCGGGCTCGTCCACCTGGAACGAGGTCGACAGGATGAGGATGGCCTTGCCGTGCTGGCTGGCCGTGACGCGGCGCACGCTGAAGCTGTTGCCGTCGCGGATGCGGTCCACCTGGTAGTGCACGGGATGCTGGGCGTCGCCGCCGCGCAGGAAGTAGCCGTGCAGCGAATGCGCGCGCCGATCGCCGCAGGTGAGCGCCGCGGCCTGCAGCGACTGGCCAAGTATGTGGCCGCCGAAAAGGTTGCGGAAGCCCAGGTCCAGGCTCTGGCCGATGAACAGGTCGGCGCCGGCGGACTCGAGGTCGAACAGCGTCAGCAGGTGGGGCAGGGCGTCGGGATCTTGGTGCATGGCGCAGAACTCTAGCGCACGAGGGCGGTACCATGCGCGCGGAGAACGGAGATTCCATGCAGCCGAGACTGGGCCAAGCACTGCTTTTCATCGCCGCGACGGGCCTGGCCCGGCCGGCGCTCGCCGCCGAAACGGCCGACACCCGCGCCAGCGGCCTTGTCCTGCTCGACTACCAGAGCATCCCGATCCGCGGCTATCCGTCCATCGACCTGGCCGGCGTGCACGTGCTCAACCAGTTCAACGACTGGCTGTACGGCGGCGTCGGCGCCCACGCGCCGCTGTTCAAGGGCGAGTACGGCGGCTTCATGTCATTCGACGCCACGCTGCACGCGCAGGCCGACGTGGCGGGCCGCCTGTTCGCCGACGGCGGCGTGTCGTTCGGCGGCGGGGGCGGCGGCAACAGCATCGCGCAGTCGCGCACCATCTCGGGCTCTGGCGCCTTCATCAAGGGCTACGCGGGCCTGGGCTGGCACTTCGACGATTTCTCCGCGGGGCTGAACGTGTCGCACATCCGCTTCACGCAGTCGGTGATCAGCGGCACCCAGCTCGACTTCGTGGTCGAGGTGCCGTTCTCCTGGTCGGTCGGTGCCTACTCGAGCGCCGGCCACCCCGGCGCCCGTGCCGGCGCCGACGCGAAGCCGGATGACGACACGCTGATGTTCGGCCTGGACAACTTCATCCAGGTCAAGCCCAAGGGCACGTTCAAGGGCACCATCGACCTGGCCGACGTGCAGTTCAACCACTTCGTCACCGACAACACCTACGCCTTCGTCGAGGGCAGCGTCGGCTACCGCGGGCTGCCCATCTACAACCAGTTGCTGGGCGGCGTTGGCTACCGCACGCAGATCGCGCCGCGGGTGGCCCTGTACTCGCAGGTGGCCGTGGGCTCCGGCGGCTACGACCCGCAGGAGTTCGACACCGGCCCGGGCCTGCTCGTGTACCCCAAGGTGTTCGGCGAGTACCGCCTGAGTGACCACGTGGGCCTGGCCCTGTCGGCCGGCATGCTGTTCGCGCCGCGCGGAACCTCGCGCAACGTGACGGTGGGCGCGGCGCTGAACTACCACCTGTCGGCCGGCGCCGCGACCGGCGACGGCGTGTACGACGGCTACCGCATCGACGTGTTCCAGCAGACCGAGCTCCACCCGAAGATCGGCGACCGCACGCAGGGCGCGATCAAGCTGCTGACCACGCAGATCGACGACGTGCTGGGCGAGAACGTCTACGTGCCGATCCAGGCCAGCATCGCCTACAGCCGCTTCCTGGGCTACCCGGGCTACGGCGAGGCGCTCACGGGACTGGGCCTGCAGACGACGCACAGCGCCGACCAGCCGCTCCAGGGCTTCGCGCAACTGGTGGCGGGCATCAACGTGCACGGCGTGATCACCAAGCCCGCCATCGGCGTGAACTACGCCTTCAGCGACCGCCTGGCGCTCTACGCGCAGGTCGGCAAGACGTATTCGGTGAACGTGGCCCACCTCTATCCGGAGCGCTACCGGTTCGACACGACCAACGTCGGGCTGGGGCTCACCTACCGGTTCTCGCTGCCGGGCGCCTAGTCGTCACGCGCGCTTACCTCGTCATCCTGCGCGGTCGCGGAGCCACGTGGACCGGGCCGTCCCCGGCGGTGGCTCCTCGCGTCGCCGCCGCATCAGCCTGCGGCGCTCGCGCTTCGCGGCGGCGAAGCGTTTGGTGGGCGGGTGGCGTTGGGGGCACCTCGGCTGCCCGGGCCGGTGGGGCTTGCTGCCTCGGCTCGACGTCCGCGGTCGGCTCCGGGCTGCGCCCTGCGCGCGACTGCGCTGCGCTGCTCGGCGTCGAGGGCTCCCCCGCTCTGTTCCTGGCTGCACCTTTGCCCCGTTGCTCAACTGTCATCCTGCGCGCAGTCGCAGGATCCACGTTGGCCGACCTCGTCCCCGGCGGTGGCCTGCCTCGACACCTCGGAGTCAGCCTGCGGCGCTGGCGCTTCGCGGACGCGAAGCGTTTGGCGGGCGGTGGCGTTCGGGACACCTTGGCTGCCCGGGCCGGTGGGGCTTGCTGTCTCGGCTCGACGTCCGCGGTCGGCTCCGGGCTGCGCCCTGCGCGCGACTGCGCTGCGCTGCTCGGCGTCGAGGGCTCCGCCGCTCTGTTCCTGGCTGCACCGCTGACTCGTTGCTCGATCGATCTGAGCCAGGCGCTCTGTCGACCGCGCGGCTACGCCGGCGGCAGACCCTCGCCGCCTCCGCTGCTCGCCGCTACCCACTCACCGAAACAGCAAGCCCCACCGCCCCGGGCGGCGAGATGGTTTTGTGGGGAACAGAAATTCGATACGGCCTTGTACCAACCCGAACCGGTGCGGGCTCCCGAGTCTGCGGTCAATGACACGCTCAAGGCCCTCGCTGCAAGCCTGCTGATGGAACAGGTGCTGGCCCCGCGGTTCGAGTTCCGCCCCAAGAACCCTGAAAATGGTCCCTCGCTTGGCTTCGACTACGGCGAGGGTGGATACGACCCGAACAGGCCCAACTTCGGCGTCAATCGCGAGACCGGCCAGGTGCAGATCGAGATCAAAGGTCTCGCTGGGCCGAGGCCGCCGGGTCGCAAGCCTCGAGCGCAGGTCATTCCAACTTGGCGGCTTTCAGAAGTTGGTGCGCCTGCACGTTTTGAATGCCATGCACAACGATGCCCGCCTGGAGTGTGCGAAGCATTGTCAGCAAGGTATCGTCTCGTTGCAGGAGAAGACAGGCGTTCGAATCTGCGTTGATTTTCACGAGGACGCTGTTCAGCTCGGCACTGATGTTCTGTTGAACGTTGTTGCGCATGTTGGCATCTGCGCCATGCAAGAAACCGAGATAGATTTCAACCTGGCTGAATCGTTTGAGAATGTACTCAAAGTTATCCTTGTTGCTCTCGATGATTTCAAGCACCTCGTTCGTCGCGGCGCGCGAAGACGCCACTTCCTTCTCCACCGTTTCCGCCGCCGAGATCGCCTGCCGGGCCGCAGTTTCCCCCGCTGCCGCGGCCGCCAGCGCCAGTTCGCTGCTGGATGCGTTTTTCGCCTTGAGCAACGCGTTGCGGCAGTCATCGGCCGAACTGGCTGAAAGCAACGCCGCGGCTTCCGCGGCTTTTGCCGATTTCATCGCGGCTTTTGCGAACTCAACAGCAGCGGGACTCGTGCTGTGCGCCGACCCCGCAATTTGAGCCGCTGTGCTGGTCGTTTCCGCCGCGAGCTCGGACGCCCGAACGGCGGCGTCGCGAGCCGCATTGGCATAGGCTTCGACCTGTTGAATCGCCGCGATCCTGGTTTCGTCCTTCTCGACGACATGGCGAGCCAGCGATCGGGCCGCCAGGCCAAACGGAATGAAGAGAATGGCGTCAGCTAGACCGCCTCCAAAAATACAGGTCACCGGGCCGACGCTGACCAACAGAAGCAGCGGCACGACCGCAAGAGAGCCGAGAAACAGTTTATTGCGTAACTGTGCAACTCTCGCTTCGACACGCTTCTGGTTTTCGGTTTTAATGAGTCCGATGGATTTGGCAATGTCAACCAGCAGTTGACCATTTGGCGCGTCGCTTGGCGGGGTTGCGGTCATCATTAATTTCCGTAGCGTTGTGCGGATTCAATTTCCATCTGCCAGGGATGTCGGCAATGCTCCGAATCCGGCCAGGCTGAATACCGCGGTGCAAACACAGCGATTCAAACCGAGAGCGATCTAGATATCGACGATGTCGGCATTGCCGCCCCCCGACAGCTGGGATGGTATAGCAATATTTATATCTCCCGAAAAGCGGATAAGTTGATTGCCGGCTTCGAGTAGCAACGCGGACGTTGAGGCGTGCAGCAGATGGCAAGCTTCGCGGATCGTCTTCAATTGCGCATCGAGTTCACTGCTCCTCGATCTCAGCGTCGCGGTCTTGAATGCGTCATCCGTATTTCGCAAGGCCGCCCCTATCTCGCGTAACTCGCCTCGGTACAGATCTGCGTCCTTGGCAAATTCATTGAGGATGAAGGTCGCCTGGCTGTGAATGAAGGTCAGCTGTCGTTCGGTGACCTTGGCCGCAAGCATCTCGACCACGCCCCGCTTCAGCTCTGAAAGCGCTCGCGCATGATGATGGTCGAGTCGACGAGAAAGTATGTTGGCCGCGTGTTGCGTCGCTTGACCGGCCGCCATCAGAACATGAGGATGTATCATTTTCGGTCCGTTCTGTTCGGATTGCGCAACGCGCCGTTTCAAGATACTACAGAAATTTTTTGCCTGGATCTACCTTGCGTTGCCTGCAACAAGTTCGCATGCCGATCGATTTGCGTCGCCTAGTCGGCTTTGCAAAATTCAATTCTGAGTCAACGCCCTGATCGAGCGCCAGTCGACGGCGAGGCCGACTACGGCGACGAACGGGTTGCCGCTGCCTGCCGATGGGGGCGAAGTGCCGAGCCAACGCAGGATGGCTGCCAGGAGCAGACCCAAAGCAGCGAGACCTGTGCCCAGACGGGCGATGGCCCGCAGCAGCCAGCGGATGTTGTAGCAGGCAGCGCAGCTCAGGGCGCATGCGGCCCGAATCCGGCCATGTAAGTGGCACTCGGGCAGCAAGAAAACTGTCGCCGAGGAGGACAGCGCAAATCCACCGTTGCTCGACTCGCAGCGAAGAACATGCCCCCGAGCGCCGCGCTGCGGCACTGCTCGATGGCGGACATGACCACAAGCTGGCCCAGGCTCAGGTGGCCGCGTTGGGAAACGCGCCACGCGGGCCCGTGGATGCGGAAGATGTCGGCGACCTCGAGGGCGAGGCGCGACACCTGCAGCGCTACGTGAGGGGACGCGGATCGCGTGCTGCACGCCGGCGACGCCCTGGTCGTGATCGACAAGCCCGCCGGACTGCTCGTGCACCGCTCGGCACTCGACGCGCAGGAGACTCGCAGCGCCGCCGATCAGCCCGCCGCGCCCGCGCGGTAGAGATCGGCCAGCGTCTGTCGCAGCCAGCGGTGGCCGGGGTCCGACTCGGCGCGCCACGACCAGTGCGCCCAGATGCCCAGATGCGGCAGGTCGGCCTGGATCTCGGCCGTCACCAGTGGGAAGTGCGCGGCGTAGCGCAGTGCCGGCCGGCGCGGGATGATGGCCACGAGGTCGGTGTTGGCCACCACCTCGGGCACGGCGCTGTAGTGCGGCAGCATCAGGCGGATGCAGTGGGCCAGCCCCAGGCGGCGCAGCGCCTTCTCCGGCTCGGGATGGCTTTGCGCCACCACGTACTGCAACGACTCGCGCGCCTCGGCCGAGCCCAGCGCGTCGACGAAAGGGTGCTCGCGGCGCACCAGCAGCACGTAGCGATCGACGATCAGCTGCTCGTGCGTGGTGCCCTGGATGTCGGGCAGGTGGCCCAGCGCGAGGTCGATGCGGCGCTGGTCGAGCGCCGGCTGCACGTCTTCCAGCGGCAGCTGCCTCGCCTCGATGCGCACGCCCGGCGCATGCACGCGCAGGTGGGCCATCAGCACGGGCATGAACTCGCCCTGGCCGAGGTCGCTCATGTGCAGCGTGAAGCGGCGATCCGAGCGCGCCGGGTCGAACGCGAGCGTCTCGCCCAGCGATGCGTCGACCGCCGCCAGCGCGGCGTCCACGGCCGTGGAGAAGTGGTGCGCGCGCGGCGTGGGCGCGACGCCGCCGGGGCTGCGGATGAACAGCGGATCCTTCAGGCGCAGCCGCAGGCGCGTGAGGCCGTGGCTGACCGCGGGCTGCGACAGGCCCAGCTTCTCCGCCGCGCGCCGCACGTTGCCGGCCACGTAGACCGCCTGGAACACGCGCAGGAGGTTGAGGTCGAAGTTGGCTTGATTCATCTGGTGCATGTCATCCGATAACGCGATGATATTGGCGAATCATGCGCCGGTGCCTAGAGTCGCCTCAAACGATTCCAGGAGACATCATGCGCACCCAGGTCGCCATCATCGGAGCCGGCCCCGCCGGCCTTCTGCTGGGCGCGCTGCTGCACCGCGCCGGCATCGCCGCCGTGATCGTCGAGCAACGCAGCGCCGACTACGTGCTGGGCCGCATCCGCGCCGGCATCCTCGAGCAGACCACGGTGGACCTGCTGGAGCGCGCCGGCGTGGGCGAGCGCGTGCACGCCGAGGGGTTGCGCCACGACGGCACCGAGCTCGCCTTCGGCGGCGCGCTGCACCGCATCGACTTCCAGGCCCTCACCGGTCGCCACGTGATGGTGTACGGCCAGACCGAGTTGACGCGCGACCTGATGGCCGCCCGCGCCGACGCGGGCCTGGCCACCTGGTACGAGGCGGCCGACGTCGCGATCGCCGACTGGGAGGGCGGGGCGCCGAAGGTGACGTTCACCCGGGACGGCCAACGCCAGCAGATCGAGTGCGACTTCATCGCCGGCTGCGACGGCTTCCACGGCGTGTGCCGCGCGAGCCTGCCGGCCGGCGCCGTCACGGCCTACGAGAAGGTGTACCCGTTCGGCTGGCTGGGCGTGCTGGCCGACGTGCCGCCGGCCACCGAGGAACTGGTCTACGCCAACCACGAGCGCGGCTTCGCGCTGTGCAGCCAGCGCAGCCGCACGCGCAGCCGCTACTACCTCCAGTGCCCCTCGGACGACCGCGTCGAGCGCTGGAGCGATGACGCCTTCTGGGACGAGCTGCGCCGCCGCCTGCCCGCGCACGTGGCGGAGCGCGTCGTCACCGGCCCGGCGCTGGAAAAGAGCATCGCGCCGCTGCGCAGCTTCGTGGCCGAGCCGATGCGCTTCGGCCGCCTGTTCCTGGCCGGCGACGCGGCCCACATCGTGCCGCCCACCGGCGCCAAGGGCCTCAACCTGGCCGCCTCGGACGTCGGCTTCCTGGCCGACGCGCTGGGCGAGCACTACGGCGAGCGCAGCAGCGCCGGCATGGACGCCTACTCGCAGCGCTGCCTGGCGCGCATCTGGAAGGCGGAGCGCTTCTCGTGGTGGTTCACGTCGCTGATGCACCGCTTCCCGGAAGCCGGCGAGTTCGGCGCGCGGATGCAGCGCGCGGAGCTCGACTACCTGGTGGGCTCGCAGGCCGCGTCTACCGCGCTGGCGGAGAACTACGTGGGCCTGAGGCTGGGCTGAGCGCCGCCGACAGCAGGCGCGGCGCGGGGGCGTACTGCAGCGTCGCTCCGGCGCCGGTGGGCGACTGCGCGATGGCCTGCTCGGCCATCACGGCCAGGCCGGCCGCGGTGGCCTGCGGCGCGATCTCCGTCGGGCCCTGCTGGGCCATCTGCTGCGTCACCGCGCCGTGGGCCGACGTGTTGGGGATCATCTGCCAGGCGACGCCGCCGCCTGCCAGCAGGGCGAGTGCCGCGACGCCCTGGGCCATTCCGGGGCGGCGCGGCTTCGCGCTGCCGGATCCGGCTGGCGGCGCCGGATCCGGATCCGGCGCTGGTGCCGGCGGCACACTGAAGCCGCTGTCGTGTGCGCGCAGGCCGGGCAGGGGCTTGCCGATGAGGCGGGACATCAACGCATCGCCGTCCAGGCGTGCCCACGCGGGCCCGGCGGCCGGCGCCTCGGGGGTGGCGAGCGGCTCCGGCGTCGCGACCAGCGGCAGCTCGATCGTGACAGGCTCGACGTACACGTCTTCGCAAACGTCGAGGCGCAGGTCGACGTGCAGGCCGGCGTTCAGCGATTCGTCGACGACGTGCACGATCTCCGGGGTCACGCGGTCGAGGCCCTGCGTGTACAGGTGCAGCAGGATGTGGTCGCACAGGCGATTGATGCGCACCGGATTGCCGTCGCAGCGCTCGTGGATCGCCTCGGTCGCCGCATCGAAGGCCGGACGGCCCCACCAGCCCACGAAGCCCAGGCGCGTCAGGATGTACTGGTGCGTGTCGGCCGCGTCGATGGACCCGACGCGCACCGGCGTGCCGAAGTTCATCCGTCGGCCGGCGGGCTGCGTCGCCTCGAAGTCGAGCGGCATCGAGTGTCCGACGAGGCACACGCGCAGCGCCGCCCGGCCTTCGACGCGAATGGCCGTCAGCTTGCGCAGGCGCCTCAGGATGGCCGAGTCGAGCCGGTGGGCGTCGTCGACCAGGAGCAGGGCGTCGCGCCCGGTGTAGACGAGATCCTCGAGCTTGCGCACCAGGCTGCCCAGGGGCGGCAGGCCGCCGCCGCGACGCATGCCGAAGGCTTCGGCGATGCGATCGAACAGCTGGTCGCCCTCGGTGCGCAGGCGCGGCAACTCTGCGGCCAGGTGGAGTTGGCGATCCATCTCCTGCAGCAGCTGGCGCCCGACCATGGTCTTGCCGGCGCCATGGTCGCCGACCAGTGCGACGAACTCGTCGCCGCGTTGAAGTCGATCCTTCAATGCCTGGATGGCTGCGCGATGCGAGGCCGTTTCGACATAGAAGTCCAGATCGGGCGCGATGCAGAACGGCAGCTGCGCCAGACCGAAGTAGGCTTCGTACATCGATATCTCCGGCGCCCCGCCCTGCCGGGCGCTCGAGGGGTAGTTACAGTAACTTACGACGTTATCAGCTTGCCCGGCGGCGTCAATCCCTCATTCCCGGGGTGGTCGGGGCGTTTCCGTTCGCCGCCACGTGCACCCGCGGCCGCCGTCCGTCGTTCCATCGCCCGCCCAGCGCCCGCTCGACCTGCGCCGCGAACTGCAGCAGCAATCCGTCGTTGGCCTGCCGCGCCTGCGCCTGGATGCCCAGGGGAAGCCCGCTTTCCTGCACGGCCAGGGGGAGCGAGATCGCCGGCAGCCCGCACAGGTTGGCCAGCGGCGTGTAGGCGAAGTTCTGCCAGAGGTGGGCGAACCAGTCGTGCACCGAGGGATTCGTGCTGCGGGTGAGGTAGCCGGTGGTGCCCACGGTCGGCGTGGGCAGCGCCGTGATCGGCGTCAGGACGAGGTCCCAGTCCTCGAAGAAGGCGCCGAAGGCCCGCGAGGTGCTGTTGAACTGGGCCTGCATCGCGGCGCGTTCGCTGAACGACGTGTGCAGGCCGGCCTCCCAGATCTTGATGTTGATCGGCTCGAGCAGGTGCGCCGGCGGGCGCTCCAGGCCCAGCCGCGCGAGATGGCCGGCGATGACCTGGGCGAAGTTGCTGATGTAGCAGGTGGTCTGGGCGGCGAAGGCGGCCCGGAAGTCCACCGGCGGCAGCATCCATTCGACGTGGTGGCCCAGGCCCTCGAGGAAGCGGCCGACGCGCTCGAGCTCGGCCACGAAATGCGGCGTCGCGCGGTGGTCGCCCCATTCGTGCGACAGCGCGATGCGCAGCGGGCGCGGGTCCGTGCGGATGAGCTCCGCACAGGGTTGCGGCGGACTCCAGAACGGCATGAACTCGCCCGGCGCGCCGCCGCGGCAGTGGTCGACGAAGGTGGCCGTGTCGCGCACCGTGCGGCTGTGGCAGCCCTGGATCGACACCAGGCCGGACAGGTCCGACAGCCCCGGCGCCAGCGAGAACACGCCGCGCGACACCTTCAGGCCGATGTGCCCGGCCGCGCCAGCGGGAATCCGGATGGAGCCGCCGCCGTCGGTGGCATGCGCCATCGGCAGCACGCCGGCCGCCACCATGGCCGCGGTGCCGGCGGAGGACCCGTTGGTCGTGTACGCCGTGTTCCAGGGGTTGCGCGTGACGTGGAGCGCGTTCTCGACGGCGCTGCAGACGCCGAATTCCGGCGTGGTCGTGCGCCCGAGGATGTTCAGGCCGGCGCGGCGAATCTGGCCGGTGAGGAAGCTGTCCTGGGCCGGGCGATGGCCCTGCATCAGCATCGAGCCGAACTCCTGCAGCCGGCCCTTCAGGGTGGGGCCGAGATCCTTCATCAAGTACGGCACGCCGGCGAACACGCCGTCGGGCCGCATGCCGTCGGCCAGCGGATCGGCGACGACGTCCTCGAATACCTCCACCACCGCGTCCAGCGCGCCGTTGGTGCGGGCGATTCCCGCCGCGACCTGCATCGCCAGCTCGGCGGGCGTCACGTCGCCCGCGCGCACGCGCTGCGCGAGCGCGACGGCGTCGTGCGCGACCCATTCGTCCCAGCTCATGGCGAGCGTCATGCGAGGTCTCCCTTGTCGCGCGCGATCAACCGGTCGCCGGGAAGGCGAACGCATCGCCCTGCGTGCAGGGTCGACTCTAGTGCCGAACACTGCACTAGCAAGGTGAATCCGACGGTCATGACCACGGACGCCGCCGGGTTCGGTCGGGAAGGCGATGCAGGCGGTTTGGGCAAGCGGCGAAGAGGTCGACATTGAAAATTGGCCTGACCGATTTTAAATTCCAAGTGTCTTCCATTCAGCGAATTTGGCTTGAGGCTTCGCTTCTCCAAGTGAATTCCAGGTCGATCCGGGCCGGCGCGGGTTTTTACTGGTCAGGCCAATTTATTGATTGCTGTAAAGTGGCCTGACCCAAAGTGATTCGAATGACACCAGACGCCACCCCTCACCCTGAACGGTCGCACCAGCGCGCCGGAGTGCTCTCGCCAGCGATTGGCGAAGCCGCGGCCCGTGCTTGCGCCGACCACCCGGGTGCGGACGGCGACCTGCTGTCGCTGCGCGACGTGACGATGGTCTTTCCCGGCGTCGTGGCGCTCGACGGCGTCGGCTTCTCGTTGCAGCGCGGCGAGGTGCATGCGGTGTGCGGCGAGAACGGCGCGGGCAAGTCGACGCTGATGAAGGTGCTCAGCGGCCAATACCGGCCGGCGTCGGGCACCGTCACCTACAAGGGGAGCGAGCGGCGCTTCGCGTCGTCGCTCGAGGCCCAGCGGGCGGGCATCGCGATGATCCACCAGGAGCTCAACCTGGTGCCGCACCTGAGCGTGGCCGAGAACATCTACCTGGCGCGAGAGCCGCGGCGCTGGGGCTTTGTCGACCGCGCGCGTCTTGCGCGCGACAGCAGGCGCTGCCTCGACAGGCTCGGCCTGGCGGTGAGTCCGGACGCGATCGTCGGCCAGTTGTCCGTCGCGCAGCAGCAGATGGTGGAGATCGCCAAGGCGTTGTCCCTCGATGCCGAGGTGCTGATCATGGACGAGCCCACGTCGTCGTTGACCGGCGCCGAGACGGCGCAATTGTTCGACGTGATCCGCGAGTTGCGCGGCGCGGGCGTCGGCATCATCTACATCTCGCACCGGCTCGACGAGCTGGCGCAGATCGTCGACCGCGTGACGGTGCTGCGGGACGGCCGCTACATCGGCACCGAGCGGTTCGCGGACACCAGCATCGACGAGATCGTCTCGCGCATGGTCGGGCGCCCGCTGCAGGACATGTTCCCGCCGCGCACCTCGCTGCCCTGCGAGGACAGCGTGTTGTCGGTGACGGGACTCTCGCGCGGCACGCGGCTGGGGCCGGTCAGCTTCGAGCTTCGGCGCGGCGAGATCCTGGGCTTCGCGGGATTGATGGGCGCGGGTCGCACGGAGGTCGCGCGCGCCGTTTTCGGCGCCGACCCGGTGGACAGCGGCACGGTGCGCCTGGGCGGTGACGTCCTCGCCATCCGCTCGCCGATCGACGCGATCAGGCAGGGCATCGCCTACCTGTCCGAAGACCGCAAGGGGCAGGGCCTCGCGGTGAACATGAGCGTCGCGGAGAACGTCACGATGGCGTGCATGCGCGCGGTCTCCAACCGGTTCGGCTTCATCTCCCACGCCGCCGAAGACGCGGCCGCGCAGCGCTTCATCGATGAACTCGGCATCCGCACGCCGTCGTCGCGCCAGCTCGCGCGCCTGCTGTCCGGCGGCAACCAGCAGAAGGTCGTCATCGCCAAGTGGCTGTTCCGCGAGTCGCGCGTGATCTTCTTCGACGAGCCGACGCGCGGCATCGACGTCGGCGCCAAGTTCGCGATCTACCAGTTGATGGACGCGCTGGCCGCCAAGGGCATCGGCGTCGTGATGATCAGCTCGGAGCTGCCCGAGATCATGGGCATGACCGATCGCATCGCGGTGTTCCACGAGGGGCGCATCAACGCCGTTCTGCACACGCGCGCCACATCCCAGGAAGAAGTCATGCATTTCGCATCCGGCAGCCGCCAGGCGCTCGCCGTCCACCACTGAACCGACGCCGATGAACCAACGCCGCAAGGATCTCGTCCAGAAGTTCGCCGCGCTCGGCAGCCTGCTGGTGCTGATGATCGCCTTCTCCTTCACCAGCGACGCCTTCTTCTCCGTGGGCAACGGCATGACGGTGGCGTTGCAGGTGACCTCGATCGCCTACCTCGGGATCGGCGCCACCTGCGTGATCATCACGGGCGGCATCGACCTCTCGGTCGGATCGATCCTCGCGTTGTCGGGCGTGGCTGCGGCGCTGGCGGTCAAGGCGGGCGTTCCGGTGCCGCTGGCGATGCTGCTCGGACTGCTGACCGGCGCGGCATGCGGCCTGGTCAACGGCTTCTTCATCGCGCACCTGCGGCTGCCGCCCTTCATCGCCACGCTCGGGATGATGCTGGTCGCGCGCGGCCTGGCGTTGCAGGTGACCGGCGCGAAGGCGATCGGCGGGCTGGGTGATTCGTTCGCCGAACTCGGCAACGGCGCGCTGTGGCGCGTGGTCAAGGTCGGCACCGACGGCTTTCCCGATGTCGTGTTCAGAGGCATCCCGTATCCCGTGCTGGTGATGATCGTCCTCGCGATCCTCGTCTCGATCATGCTGAACCGAACGACGCTGGGCCGGCACATCTACGCGGTGGGTTCGAACGCCGAGGCGGCGCGGCTGTCCGGCGTGAACGTCACGCGCGTGACCCTGTTCGTCTACGTGCTGTCCGGCGCGCTCGCAGGCCTCACCGGGTGCGTGCTGATGTCGCGCCTGGTGACTGCCCAACCGAGCGAGGGCGTGATGTACGAGCTCGATGCGATCGCGGCCTCGGTGATCGGCGGCACGTCGCTGTCCGGCGGCGTCGGCTCGATATCGGGCACCGGCATCGGTGCGTTCGTGATCGGCATCCTGCGCAACGGGCTGAACATGGCCGGGGTGTCGTCCTTCATCCAGCAAATCATCATCGGACTGGTCATCCTGCTGACCGTCTGGGTCGACCGCTTGCGAAATCGACGATGAAACGCCGGCGGGCGCGTCTGCCCGCAGTACAGACAGAGACATCTGTTCTCCCCCAAACGAAAGGACTCGCCATGAAAAAGATCTTCCACGCCATGCTGGCCTCGTCGCTCGCGCTCTTCGTCACTGCCGTCGCCGCGGCGGACAAGGAGATCGCGGTGATCGTCAAGACCGCCGACTCCGACTTCTGGCAGAACGTCAGGAAGGGCTCGACGCAGGCCGTCACGGCCTTCCCCGGCTATGCCGCGAGCTTCCAGGGCGCCAAGTCCGACACCGACCTGGCCGGCCAGGTCGCGCTGGTCGAGAACGCCGTCAACCGCAAGGTGGCGGCGATCGTGCTCGCGCCGTCCGATCCGGAGGCGCTGGTGCCGGCGATCAAGAAGGCGTGGGAAGCTCACATTCCGGTGATCCTCATCGACTCGATGGCGGCCGACAGCGGCAAGGCCTACTACCAGTCCTTCCTCGCGACGGACAACAAGAAGGCGGGCGAGCTGTGCGCTCAGGCGCTGATCGACAAGATCGGCACGACCGGCAAGATCGCCATCATGTCGTACACGGCCGGCTCGGGCTCGGAGGTCGGGCGCGTGGGCGGATTCACCAGCTACATCCAGGCGCATTCGAAGCTGCAGATCGTCGGGCCGTTCTACTCGAATTCGCAGATGGGCACGGCGCTCAACCAGACCACCGACGTCCTGGCCGCCAACACCGACCTGAAGGGCATCTTCGGCGCGAACGAGCCGACCGCGATCGGCATGGGCCGCGCGCTGGTCCAATCCGGCAGCGCGGGCAAGGTCGTGGCGATCGGCTTCGACGGCAACGGCGACCTGCAGGGCTTCATCAAGGACGGCACGATCTCGGCCATCGCCGTGCAGAGCGCCTACCAGATGGGCGCGCTGGGCGTGAAGACGGCCATCGACGTGATCAGGCACAAGCCGGTGCCCAAGTTCCTCGACACCGGCGTGGTGATGGTGACCAAGCAGAACATCGACACGCCCGAAGCGAAGAACGTGCTGTATTGAGCGCGCGGTCTCGACTCCTGCCCGGCGGAACCAGCGATGCGCATCGATGCCCACCAGCATTTCTGGCGCCTCGCCGAGCGCGCCGGACACTGGCCGCCGCCGGAGCTCGCCGAGATCCACCGCGATTTCGGGCCCGCCGATCTCGAGCCCTTGCTGCGCGAGTGCGACGTGGAGGCGACGGTGCTCGTGCAGTCGCTGCCGAGCGTCGCCGACACCCTCGCGCTTCTGGCCCTGTCCGACCGCCATCCGTTCATCGCGGCGGTGGTCGGTTGGGTCGACCTGAAGGCGCGGGACGCCCCTGCGCGGATCGCCGACATGGCCTCGCATCCGAAACTGAAGGGACTGCGGCCGATGCTGCAGGACCTGCCGGACGACGGCTGGATCGACGATCCGGCGCTCGCCGCCGCGGCGGCCGCGATGGCCCGCCACGGCCTGGTCTTCGACGCGCTGGTGCAGCCGCGCCATCTCCCCGCGCTCGCGCGTTTCGCGCGCCGGAATCCGGCGCTCCCCATCGTCATCGACCACGCCGCCAAGCCCCCGATCGCGAGCGGCGACCTCGAACGCTGGCACGTCGACATCGCCACGCTGGCGCGCCTTCCCCAGGTGGCCTGCAAGCTTTCCGGCCTGCTGACCGAGGCCGGCGACCGGCACCGGCCGGACGACCTCGAGCCGGTCGTCTCCCACGTGCTGCGGCGCTTCGGCTCGCGCCGCGTGATCTGGGGCAGCGACTGGCCAGTGCTGCGGCTGGCGGGCGACTACGCCGGCTGGCTGCGCCTGAGCGAATCGCTCTGCGAGAGGACGCTGGCCACCGAACTGCCATCGGCCACCGCGCGTGCGGACGCGCTCTCCGACATCTTCGGCGGCAACGCCCGACGCCTCTATCGACTTGCGCGCGTGCGCGCCGACCTCACAGGAACACCATCGTGCTGACCGTCATCTGCCAGACCCCGGGGTCTCTCGTCGCCGAGCAGCGACAACGCCCCGCACGTGCGGCCGGCGAGGTGCTGATACGCGTCAAGCGGGTGGGCGTCTGCGGAACCGACTTCCACATCTTCACCGGCACGCAGCCCTACCTGGCCTATCCGCGCGTCATGGGCCACGAGCTGTCCGGACTCGTCGAGGAGGCCGACGCCGACAGCGGCCTGGCACCGGGCGAACCGGTCTACGTGATGCCCTACCTGTCCTGCGGCCATTGCATCGCCTGCCGCCAGGGCAAGTCCAACTGTTGCGTCAACATCCAGGTGCTGGGCGTGCATCGCGACGGCGCCTTCACCGAATACCTGAGCCTGCCGCGGCGCTTCGTCCATGCGGCGGGATCGCTGACGCTGGACCAGGCCGCGATGCTCGAGTTCCTGGCCATCGGCGCGCATGCCGTGCGGCGCGCCGACGTGGCCGCGGGCCAGCGCGTGCTGGTGGTCGGTGGTGGCCCGATCGGCATGGCCGCGATGCTGTTCGCAGGCCTGCGCGGCGCGACCATCACGGCGCTCGATACCCGCCGCGATCGCCTCGACTTCGCGCGCAGGCATCTCGGCGTCGCGGAGGCCGTGCAGGTCGCCGACGACGACGTCGGGCGGCTGGCCGCGCTGACCGGCGGCGAGTTCTTCGACGTGGTGTTCGACGCCACCGGCAACGCCTCTGCCATGGAGCGCGGATTCCGCTTCATCGCGCACGGCGGAAAGTACGTGCTGATCTCCATCGTGCCCGGCGAGCTCCGCTTCTCCGACCCCGAGTTCCACAAGCGCGAGGCCACGCTGATGGGCAGTCGCAATGCGACGGTGGAGGACTTCGAGACCGTCGTCCAGGCGATGCGTGCCGGCCAGGTACCCGACGTCGCGTTGAACACGCATCGGCTGGGCCTGGCCGATGTTCCCGCGGGATTCGCGGCGTTGCTGGCACCGGAAGCGGGCGTGGTCAAGGCCATTGTCGAATGCTGACGTCGCCCGAGCTGCACGGCGGCGCGCAGCGCGCCGCTTCCGGGCGCGAGCGAAGCCTCATCGACGCGAGAGCTGTTCGCGCGTCGGCAGGCCGTCGCAGTCGCCCGGAAACTGGATGACGCGCGCCCCGATGGCGTTGCCGCGGTGCGCCGCGGTTTCCAGGGAGTGACCCTCGAGCAGCGCGCTGATGACGCCCACCGCGAAGCCGTCGCCCGCGCCGACCGTGTCGACGACCTTGTCGACCGACAGGCCCGGCACCGCGACGAAGCGCCCGTCCGAATCGGCGCACAGCGCGCCCCGCGGTCCCAGCTTGACCACGACCTGGCGCGCGCCACCGCGCAGGTAGAACTCGGCGATGTCGCGCGGATGCGCGCAGCCCGTGAGAAGACGGCCTTCCTCGACACCCGGCAGGACGAGATCGCTCAAGGCCGCCAGCGCGTTGAGCGTCTCGACCATGTCGCGCCGATCCGGCCACAGCGCGAGGCGGATGTTGGGATCGAAGGACAGGCGCTGCCCGCGCTCGCGTGCCTGGGTCGCCACGCCGAACGTGAAATGACGCATGCCTTCGGACAGCGCCGGGCTGATGCCCGTCAGGTGAAGATGGCGCGCCGATGCGCAGTACGCAGCGAGGCCGGGCTCGGGGCGCAACAGGCTGGCCGCGGATCCGCGGCGGTGGTATTCGATCGCCGGGTCGCGGCCGTCATCGCCCCGCGACTTCAGCATGAAGCCCGTCGACTGCGTCGGGTCGATCTCGACCCGCGAGCGATCGATGTCTTCGCGATCGAGGACGCTCGCGAGGTAGCGGCCGAAGGAGTCGTTGCCCAGGCGGCTGACATAGCCGACCCGAAGACCCAGGCGCGCCAGCCCGATCGCGACGTTGAGTTCGGCCCCGGCGCTGTGCCTGGCAAACGTCGCGACCCGCTCGAGCGGGCCCGGGGACTCGGCCGCGAAGAGCACCATCGCTTCCCCTGCGGTGACCACGTCCAGCATGCGTGCCTCGCTCACATCACCGCCCCGAGTTGCCAGGGAACGAACTCGTTGTCGCCCAGGCCGTGCTCCTCGCTGCAGGTGGATGCGCCCGACGCCGTGGCCAGCATCAGGCGGAAGATCTGCTCGCCGGCCTCCGCCAGGCCGAGCGTGCCGTCGAGGATTCGACCTGCGTTGAAATCCATGTCCAGCCGCATGCGCTCGAACATCGGCGTGTTGGTGGCCAGCTTCAGCGACGGCGTGGGCTTGCAGCCGTAGGTGGATCCGCGGCCGGTGGTGAAGCAGATCAGGTTGGCCCCGCCCGCCACCTGGCCGGTGGCGGAGACCGGGTCATAGCCCGGCGTGTCCATGAACACCAGTCCGGCGGTGCGCACCGGTTGCGCATATTCCACGACGTCCATCAGGCCGCTGCCGCCGCCCTTGGCCACCGCGCCGAGGGACTTCTCCAGGATGGTGGTGATGCCGCCCGCCTTGTTGCCTGGCGACGGGTTGTTGTTCATGTCGCCGCCGTTCTTCGCGGTGTAGTGCTCCCACCACCGGATGCGATCCATCAGGCGTTCGGCGACTTGCGGCGTCGATGCGCGTGCGGTGAGCAGGTGCTCGGCGCCGTAGATCTCCGGGGTCTCCGACAGGATCGCCGTGCCGCCGTGGCGCACGACGAGGTCGACGGCCATGCCGAGCGCGGGGTTGGCCGTGATCCCGGAGTAGCCGTCGGAGCCGCCGCATTGCAGGCCGACGACGAGATGGCATGCCGACACCGGTGTCCGTCTCGCCCGGCTCGCCATCGTCAGCATGTCCGCCACGATCTGCGTGCCGCGCGCGATCGCCTCGCGCGTGCCCCCGGCGTCCTGGATGGTCATGGCCATCACGCGTCCGGGCTCGTGGCGGTCGAGGTCCGCGATGAGCGGCGCGACCTGGTTGACCTCGCAGCCCAGGCCGACGACCAGTACCGCGGCGAAGTTGGGATGATCCGCATAGCCCCGCAGGGTGCGCCGCAGCAGTTCGATGCCTTCGCCGGCGCCGCCCATCCCGCAGCCCGTGCCGTGCGTGATCGCGACCACTCCGTCCACGCCCGGATGGCGTGCCATCGCCGCGCCCGTGAATGCCGACGCGATGGCCCGGGTCACGGTCGCCGAGCAGTTGACGCTCGAGATCACGCCCACGTAGTTGCGCGTCCCCACCCGGCCGTTCGCGCGCACGTAGCCGTCGAAGGTCGCGGGCGGGTCCATCGGATCGACGGGGCGGTAGTCGGCGCCGGCCGTTTGTGCGTGCTGCGACACGCTGCTGCCCAGGTTGTGCACGTGGACCAGGGACCCGCAGGCGATGTCCGCGCTCGCGTGGCCGATGACCTGGCCGTACTTGCGCACGACGCTCGACCGGAGGATCGGCCGAACCGCCATCTTGTGCCCGGCCGGGATCGCCTCCACGGCGGTGAGGCGGCGGCCGTCGGCGAGCGTCACCGTCGCCTGCGCGGGGATCGCCGACACGGCCAGGGCCACGTCGTCCAGCGGATTCAGCAGCAAGGGCGCCACCGGCTCTCTTGCCGCGCCGTCCGGGATCGCACCGGCCGGCCGAGGCGATTCAGTCGACATGGAAGACCTCCTCCATGCGGGCCCAGTGCTCGTCTGCCGCGCGCGAGGCGAGCGCAACCTGGCACGGGTCGCAGAACGTCCACCAGCGGCGGGTCTCGGGATCCGCGGCGATCGCGCGCATGTCCGCGGCGTAGTCTTCGCCGTGGTACTCCCAATAACCGAACAGCAGGTTCTCGGGTTCGCGCAGGAAGATGCTGTAGTTGCGGACGCCCGATGCGGCAAGGCGTGCCAGCACCGCCGGCCAGACGGCGGCATGCAGCTTCTTGTACTCGTCGATTCGATCCGGCGCGATGCCGATCACCATGGCCATGCGTTGCACGTCGTTCTCCAATGCGGTTGAGGATCAGGAGCCGCGCGCGAGCACGGCCTCCAGGCGCGGCAGGGAAAGCTGCGGAGAGACCGATGCCGCCAGCGCGAGCACGGGCGCCAGCCGGCGCGCCTTCTTCTGTGCGTGGTGCTGCGCGATGTCGGCGAGGCGATGCACCAGGAACGGGTTCAGCAGCCGCTCGCGCAAGTCGACCAGGTAGGCTTCGGCCTGCGCCTGCTGCCCCAGCGCCTCGAATACCGGCAGCACCTCGTCGCGCCAGATCGCCTCGAGTCGCGTTCGCATGGGCGCGTCGTTCATCGCCTCGAACACGGTCTGGTGCGCGGCCGCCGACTTGGCGAGCCAGAGGTCGGCCAGCACCGTGTGGCCCAGGTTGAGCAGGTGCAGCTTGAGCCGTTCGTGCAGTTGCAGGTCGTCGACGTGCACCACGGCCGGATGTTCGCAAGGAACCACGAGTCCGGGCTGGCGTTCGATCGCCCACAGCGCATAGGGTTCGGCGACGGCGCCCACGGGATGCAGCGGCTCCGACACGATCCTGTCGACCAGCGAATTCGCCCAGACGACCTGTCGCGCGAGCCAGGCGATGAAATCGCCGGACAACTGCCACTGCCTGGCCAGTTCGATGACGATGGCCGCGAGCGTCGTTCCGTTGCGCGAGACGAGTTCGCACGGCAGGATGGACAAGGGCGCTTCCGGCTGCAGCTGCCAACGACGGTGCAGCAACGCGAGCAGCTTGGCGGGGTAGCTGAGCGGCGCGCCTGCGCCTGCCACGAGCAGTGCGGGCGAGTCGCCGTCGGCGAGCCGCCAGCCCGAATCGCCGGTGTTCGAGACGATCACCCGGACCTCGCCTTCGCTCGCCAGTTCGAGGATCCGCTGCCAATGGCTGGCTGCATGCATGGCGGCGCCGATCGCCGTGCACGCGATCGTCTCGTCGACGATGGCGCCATGCCGAAGGCCGCGCACGCGAACCGGGTAGCCGGCCCCCGTTGCGAGCGCTTCGGCGCGCCGGCTGCTCTCGGGGCTGTCGGTCGTCTGGATCACGGTGATCTTGCCGAGCGCCTGGTTCATGGGCAGGGCCTGCGATACGAACAGGTCGACGTGGGCCTGCAGGAATCGGCTCGTGCCGAATTGCAGGATGGGGTGTGATGTCACGATGAGGTGCTTGCTCAACTTTGGCACGACGCCCGTTCGGACGCCGTTGCCGACGATATTTGGTCAGGCCACTTTGCCACATTTCGGGACCTCCGGGTGGCGAGTGGCATCTTGACGACGTGATCGGCGCGGTTGATACCACGAAACCCGAATTGGTCAGTCCACCGCGCCCCGGCTCGGTCGCGGGCGAACGCGCTCATGAGAAACAAAACAGTGTCGGCAGGTCGCCGACGCATCGGCCTCGTCATCCTGCGCGAAGTCGCAGGATCCCCCCCGGGCGAAACGCTTCCAACTCGTGGATCCTGCGACTTCGCGCAGGATG
>Ga0302157_10000812_pt1 | contig 39911 bp, 36 predicted proteins | sample I_Bog_N3_3_FD_193502 | JGI IMG/M metagenome (GOLD analysis project Ga0302157, IMG submission 193502) | Peat permafrost microbial communities from Stordalen Mire near Abisko, Sweden - I_Bog_N3_3 | ecosystem: Environmental > Terrestrial > Soil > Wetlands > Peat | place: Sweden: Abisko, Stordalen...
TTTATTTTGCAAGCACGGCGAGCGTGTCCCGGTACTTGTCCATTATCTGGTCTGCGATCTCCATGGTCTTCTCGAAGTCAGGATCGTAGGGCATCGCCTGAAACCCACCTCCGGCCAGTTCAGTGATGTGCAGTTGCTGGCCCCGTTTGAGGTCCAGCCGCTGCATCAATTCGCGAGGTAGCAGGAGGCCATCGGAATTCCCTATCTTCTTGATTTCGATTTTCATGGATGTTGCTCCCACCGGATCAAAACGCAAAAAAGACATGTTATACAGATGTATAACATGTCTTTTGGCCGCGTTTAACATCTGTAATACGACTATTAGCCCATCTCCTCCAGCTCGTCGATCATGCCCGCGATGACCGAGAGCCCGCCGTCCCAGAATTTCGGGTCCCGCGCGTCGAGGCCGAACGGTTTCAATAGTTCGGAATAATGCTTGGTGCCGCCGGCGGCCAGCATCGCCAAATAGCGTTCGGCGAAGCCGGCTTGGGCATTTTCGTAGACCGCATAGAGCGAGTTCACCAGGCAATCGCCGAATGCATAGGCATAGACGTAGAACGGCGAATGGATGAAGTGCGGGATATACATCCAGAAATTCTCATAGCCGGGCCGGATGTCGATCGCCGGACCGAGGCTCTCGCTTTGCACGCTCAGCCAGATTTCGCCGATTCTCTGGGCGGTCAGTTCGCCGCTGCGCCGCTCGGTATGAACCGCGCGCTCGAACGAATAGAACGCGATCTGGCGCACCACCGTGTTGATCATGTCCTCGACCTTGCCGGCAAGCAGCGCCTGGCGCTGTCTGGCGCTGGTGGTCTGCGCCAGCAGCCGCTTGAAGGTCAGCATCTCGCCAAACACGCTGGCGGTTTCCGCAAGCGTCAGCGGCGTCGGCGCCATCAGTGCGCCGTTCTTCGCAGCCAGCACCTGATGCACGCCATGGCCGAGTTCATGGGCGAGCGTCATCACGTCGCGTGGCTTGCCCTGATAGTTCAACAGCACATAGGGATGCGCCGACGGCGTGGTGGGGTGGGCGAATGCGCCCGGCGCCTTGCCCGGCCGCACCGGCGCATCGATCCAGCGATCGGTGAAGAACCGTTCGGCGATGCTGGCCATTTCGGGCGAGAAGCCGCGATAGGCCGTCAAAACCATGTTCCTGGCATCGGGCCAGGCGATCCTGCCGGTGGCGGCAAATGGCAGCGGCGCATTGCGGTCCCAATGCGCGAGTTTCTTCTTTTCGAACCAGCCTGCCTTGAGCTGGTAATAGCGATGCGACAGCCGCGGATAGGCGGCACGAACCGACCCCACCAGCGCATCGACCACTTCGCGCTCGACGCGATTGGCCAGATGGCGCGAATCCGCGACGTCCTGGAACCCGCGCCAGCGATCGGAAATCTCCTTGTCCTTGGCGAGCGTATTGGTGATCAGCGCAAAGCTGCGCTCGTTGGCCTTGAAGGTTTTCGCCAGCGCCTGCGCCGCCGCCTTGCGCTTTTCCGGCGCGCGGTCCTGCAGCAGGCTGAGCGCCGGCTCGATCGCCAGTTCCCGCCCGGCCACCTTGAAGCGCAGGCCGGAGATGGTCTGATCGAACAATCTGTTCCAGGCGGCATAGCCGCTCTGGGATTTTTCATGAAACAGCTGCTCGACGCGATCCTCGAGCTGGTAGGGCTTGTCCTTGCGCAGATCCTCGATCCACGGCCGATAATGTCCGAGTTCTGGCGTCTGCATCGCGCGATCGATGGCGGCATCGTCGACCCGGTTGAGCTCGAGCGCAAAGAACAACAGGTGCACGGACGCCGCGGTCAGCCGTTCGGAGACGTCGCCGTAGAATTTGGAGATCGCGGGATCGACGCTGTCGCCGGCATGGACCAAGCCGGCATAGGATCCGAGCCGGCCGGCGAGATCGTCGATCGCCTCGTAGCGCTTGACAGCTTCGGCGAGCCACTTGCCGCCGTCCTGCTTGGCCGTCTGTTCTGCGAGCTTGCCCTTGTATTCGGTCTCAAACGCGACGCATTCGGCATCCAACCTGGCAAGGTCGTCCGCCACTTCCGGCGCGCCGATGCCGGAATAGAGATCGGCAAGGTTCCATTCCGGGAGCTTTCCGACAGCTGTCCTGGCTGCGGATTTCCCGCCATTCGGTTTGCGTGATGCGGCCGGCTGGCGGCGCGCGGAGGAGGATCGCGAGGTCATCTGTTTCGGGCCTGTTTATGCATGCAGTATGCGTTTCAACCGGGAACGGCGAGCGAGAACGGGGCGACAACGTTTAAGAGGGCGTTAATCGGCATCAGCCAGAGTGCCCCGATTCGAGACAGATAGTTGTAACGTGCGGGGAAAGCCATGGCTGCGACCATTTTGATTGCCGATGATGACGCGGTGCAGCGCCGCCTGGTCGAGAACATGGTGCAGAAATGCGGCTATGAGACGCTGACCGTCGACAGCGGCGATGCGGCCATCGCCCTGCTGACCGCGCCGGACGCGCAGGCAATCGACGCCATGGTGCTCGACCTGGTGATGCCCGGTCTCGACGGCATGGGCGTGTTGGCGAAAATCCGCGAAATCGGGCTCAACGTCCCGGTGATCGTGCAGACCGCCCATGGCGGCATCGACAACGTGGTATCGGCGATGCGCGCCGGCGCCCAGGATTTCGTGGTCAAACCGGCCGGCGTCGAGCGGCTGCAGGTATCGCTGCGCAACGCTCTCAACGCCAGCGCGCTGAAAGGCGAACTGCAGCGCATCCGGCACAGCCGCGAAGGCAGGCTGACCTTTGCCGATGTCGTGACCAGAAGCGAGGCCATGGCGGGCGTGCTGCGCACCGCGCAAAAGGCCGCCGCCTCGACGATTCCGGTGCTGGTCGAAGGAGAATCCGGCGTCGGCAAGGAATTGTTCGCGCGCGCCATCCACGGCAGCGGCGAACGCAAATCAAAGCCGTTCGTCGCCGTCAATTGCGGCGCGATCCCCGACAATCTGGTGGAGTCGATCCTGTTCGGCCATGAGAAGGGCGCCTTTACCGGCGCTACCGAACGCCATATGGGCAAATTCGTCGAGGCCTCCGGCGGCACGCTGTTTCTCGACGAAGTCAGCGAATTGCCGCTCGCCGCGCAGGTGAAACTGCTGCGCGCGCTGCAGGAAGGCGCGGTCGAGGCGGTAGGCGGCCGCAAGCCGGTGAAAGTCGATGTCCGGATCATTTCCGCGACCAACCGCAAACTGCTCGACCGCGTCAAAGGCGGCCAGTTTCGCGAAGACCTGTTCTACCGTCTCCATGTCCTGCCGCTGACGATTCCGCCGCTGCGGATGCGCCGCGAGGACATCCCGCATCTGCTGCGGCACTTCCTGGCGAGGTTTTGCGCCGAAGAAAATCGCCCGATTGCGGGCATCAGTGGCGAGGCGATGGCGCTGCTGTCGCAACTGGAATGGCCCGGCAACATCCGCCAGCTCGAGAACGCGGTCTACCGCGCGGTGGTGATGAGCGAAGGCGACCAGCTTGGGGTCGCGGATTTTCCGCAGGCCGCCGCGCAATCGCTGGCGGTCCCGGAAGGACACGCCTTGCGGTGTGAACCGCTGGTCATCGGGCCGGGCTCGCACTCGACGGTGCCAGCGATGGTTTCGGGTAACGAGATACCTATCGCGCCCCTGCCCGCAGCGGGCATGCTGGCAATGCTGTCCCCCCACGGCGAAATCCGGCCGCTCGAAGAGCTGGAAACCGAAATCATCCGTTTCGCCATTTCGCATTACCGGGGACAAATGTCTGAGGTCGCACGCCGGCTGAAGATCGGCCGCTCCACGCTTTACCGCAAGCTCGACGAGGCCGTCGCCGACCATTCAGCCCCCGGCGGCGCGGTGGAAGCGAACTGAGGCAATGCCCGATCACAGCACTTCGCCATACCGAAAAACCGCGCGAAACGTCCGCCATTCCCGGAACATTTGAACCGTTGCCGGCCGGTCACAGACAAAAGCGCGAGGGCGTGGCAAAAGCACATCGGCCGTTGCGAAGCGGCTCCTTCGAAGTCAGTTTGTCGTGAGTTGCGCCGTACGGCGCTGGCTGCATAAGTGGGGCACGTGTATCGTCTGCGGGTGAATCGTTGCGTGCGGGCGTACCAACCTTGAAGATCTGGAACGCCTCATGATGTTGCTGTTTCAGGACCAACCAGGCCGGCGCTTTAGCGAAAGCTGACACGGACGATATCAGAGCTGTCCCATGCCGGGACAGGTTCGCCCAAGGGGTGTGACGATGCGAGACTGTTCGAAGAACCGTGCTGGATTTGACCGCGTACTGATGGCCGTCGCGGCTACGTTCCTCACGGTGTCCGCGACGTCGGCGCTGGCGCAGGCCGATCCGGCGCGAAGCGGCGCCGCCGAGCTCGCGATCGACGCCGCGATTCCGCGCCCCGAACCTGCCAACGTCCCCCCGCCGACCGTCAACGACTTCAAACCGGACGCGTCCGCACCCGCCGATGCCAAGCTGACCGAGAAGGCGCCAGAGACCAAACCTTCCGATGTCGCAACCGCTCCGGCCGCCGACACCAGCAAGGCCGACACCAGCAAGGCCGATACCAGCAGGAACGACGCCAAGAACGACGCCAAGAACGACGCCAAGGCCGACACCGCCAAAAGCGACACCGCGATCGTTACCCCGCTTCCGCCGCCTGCGACGGCCGTCGCGACGCCGGCCGTCGAGCCTGCCAAGGAAGCAACCAAGGCGGCAAGCAACGTGCCGCCGGCCGATCAGCCGGTGGCTGACCGTCTGCGCGAGCTGCTGGGCTCCAAATCGCTGCGTTATTTCGACCGCAAGGCGGAGCACGCCGCGGTGGAGAAGTTTTACACCGCGCGTGATTTTGCGCCGCTGTGGACCCAAGGCGGCGCCCTGACCGCGACCGGCAAAGGCGTCATCGCGCGTCTCAGGGATGCCGATGCCGAGGGCCTGAATGCCGCCGATTATCCGGTCCCGGATTTCGCGGCTGCGACCAGCCCGGACGCGCTGGCGGAAGCTGAGCTGAAGTTGACCGCCAGCATGCTGGATTACGCCCGCCAGGCCCAGAGCGGCCGGATGCACTATTCGCAGGTCAGCGGGGACATTCAATATCCCGAGCATCCGACCGACCCTTCGGAAGTGCTGGCCAATGTCACCACGGCCAAGGACGCGTCCGCGGCGCTCGACGGCTACAATCCGCCGCAGAAGCTCTATCGCGAATTAAGGGCGAAACTCGCGGAGTTGCGCGGCCAGGGCGACGGGGCGGCGATTCAGATCGCAGACGGGCCCGTGCTCAAATTCACGCCGGCGCGCGGCAAGAAGCCGCCCGAGGCGATGGAAGATACGCGGGTGCCGCAATTGCGCGCCAAGCTTGGCATCAGCGAAAACGCCGACGATACCCATTACGATGCCAAGGTCGCCGAGGCCGTGCGCAAGTTCCAGGAAGGCGCCGAACTCAAGCCCACCGGCGTTCTGGATGACAGGACCGTCAAGGCCATCAACAGCCCGAAGCGCGACCGCCAGATCGACACCGTGATCGTCAACATGGAGCGCTGGCGCTGGCTGCCGCGCGACCTCGGCGCGCCTTCGATCGGCGATGCCTATGTCATCCTCAACATTCCGGACTACACGCTGAAGGTCATGCAGCACGGCGCCCAGGTCTGGACCACCAAGGTGGTCACCGGCCAGCCCGGGATCCATGCCACGCCGCTTTTGACCGAGACCATGAAGTTCATCACGGTCAATCCGACCTGGAATGTGCCGCCATCGATCATCTACAAAGAATATCTGCCGGCCCTGGCGCAGGACCCCACGGTGTTGCAGCGGATGGGATTGAAGCTCGACCGCGCCCCCGATGGCAGCATTCACATCTCGCAGCCGCCCGGCGAAGCCAACGCACTGGGACGGATTCGTTTCAATTTCCCGAACAAGTTCCTGGTGTATCAGCACGACACCCCGGACAAGAACCTGTTCGCCAAGGAAGAACGCGCCTTCAGCCACGGCTGCATGCGGGTGCAGAATCCGGATCAATACGCCGCGACCCTGCTCGGCATCACCGACCCGAACGAGCATTACACGGCCGAGAAGATCCGCAGCATGTACGGCCACAGCGAGATCGACATCAAGTTCCCGACCCCGATCCCGGTCAACATCACCTATCAGACGGCATTTGTTGACGACGCGGGCAAGTTGGAATTCCGCAAGGATATCTATGGCCGCGACGCCACCATGCTGGCGCTGCTGCGCAGCCGGAGCAAGGATCTGGAGAACGTGGTGGCGCATTCGCAGCCGAGCTATTCGCATCCGGTTGGCAACCTGCCGCCCGGTGTCAGCTTTGCCAGCAACAGCGTCCCCTCAGGGCCGTCGTTCTTCGAACGGCTGTTCGGGGGCCCTACCCCGGCTCCCGCACCCCCGGTCCGCCGGCCGCAGCGGCGGGTGATCGAGCGCTGATCAATTCGGCCGCTCGACGAACAGCTTGGATTTCATAATAAAATCAAGGGCCTCGCCTGTCTTGGGCGGGGCCCTCTGCATTAACCATTCTCCATCCGGATTTCAGCAGTGGGCTATTTTTCGCCACACTCAACGGGTTAGGTTAAGGCCTGACTTGGGGACAGGGTATAATCTCGGTTAACCCTCCCGCTTTAAGACTGCGTTCATGCTCTTTCGCCGCACGGGGTAGCGGAAGGGTCCCTCGATCGGTCGTCCTCTGGGTGGGCTCATAGTGCTGGCTGGTTTTGCACGCCAATTCAAATCTCTGTCGCTGTCGAGGGCCGGCTGCCATGTCGGCCTGACCTCGCTGCTGCTGCTGGCCGGAGCCGGATCGGTCCACGACGCGGCAGCGCTGAACGAGACCCGCACGCTTTCCTTCCACCACACCCATTCCAACGAAGATCTCACCGTCACCTTCAAGCGTGACGGGCGTTACGACGAAGAGGCCCTGCAGCAGCTCAATCACTATCTCCGCGACTGGCGCAGCCAGGACCAGACCACGATGGATCGGCATCTGTTCGACATCCTCTGGGAAGTCTACCGCGACGTCGATGGCAAGAAGCCGATTCAGATCATCTCGGCCTACCGCTCTCCCGCGACCAATGCCATGCTCCGCCGCCGCTCTTCGGGGGTGGCCCGCTTCAGCCAGCACATGCTCGGCCACGCCATGGATTTTTTCATTCCGGACGTCCCGCTTGAGCAGATCCGTTATGCCGGGCTTCGCCTGCAGCGTGGCGGTGTCGGATTCTACCCGACATCGGGGTCGCCTTTCGTCCATCTCGATACCGGAAACATCCGTCACTGGCCGCGAATGACCCGCGATCAGCTGGTCCGCGTATTCCCGGATGGCCGCACCGTTCATGTTCCGTCCGACGGCAATCCGCTGCCCGGCTATCAGCTCGCGCTGGCCGATATCGAACGGCGCGACGGCGACAATGCCGCGACCACGGCCAAGCCGAGCCTGTTCGCGGCCTTGTTCAAGAGCAAGTCGAACGAGGAGGATGACGAGGCCGCCGAACCGGTTTCCGGCGAAAAGACGGTTCCGGCCGTTCCCGCGGCCACGGCCGGTCCTGGCAAATCAGTCGACGCCGTGCCGATGCCGCGCGCCAAGCCGCAGTTCGCCTCGACCTTCCAGTTGGCCTCGGCCGACGCACAGATCGTGCAGCCGGCAAAATCCAAACCGCCATCCGCTGATGCGGCCGAGCCGAAGCCGCAGACTGCATCCGACATTATCGACGCCCGCGGCTTCTGGGGCGACTCTGCGGCGACGCCGAAACAGGCGACGCCGGCGCAGGTGGCTGCCATCAGGGCTCGGCAGGCGGTTGCCTCGGCCGCCGAGCCGCAATCGACCGCAAGCATTTCCGCCGCGTATCAGGCCCTGGCATACGCGCCTGCCTCAAGTTCGCCGGTCAACCGCTCCAATATCGTTGCAGCCAGCGCGCCGATTCCGCGCAGCCTGCGGCCGGCCTCGGTTGCGCGCAGTTCCATGGCCGTCACGGACGTCACCACGGTGGTAGCCAAGGGACCGCAGCAGCATGGCGACGTGGTTCCGACATCGACGCGAATCGCCGCGTCCAGGGGCAGCGATATCTGGATGCGCGCCATGATCCTGGCGCCGAGCGCGAGCGCCTCAATGTCCTCGACGGTGCTGGGCGACGCCGACTTGACCCTGATGCGCGTCTATTTCGTCAAGCCGCAAGCCGCGGTCGCGATGGGCTTCTCGGACGACCCGCAGATGGGTTTGCTCTGCGACCGGTTTACCGGATCGGCAACGGCGACGCTGGCGACGACATCATTCGTGACCGCTTCGCTGCATTGAGGCGCGCCGCCCTTGCCGGCCTTTCCCGGCAATCCCATTTTTGAAAACGTCGACGCGGGTCAAGCCCGCGTCTGACGCCCTGGCTTGATGTATCTCACAACATTCCCAGCGCCTGCATATAGGTTTCCAGGATGGTTTCCTGTTCCTGCCGCTCGTTGGCGTCCTGCTTGCGCATCCGCACGATGGTGCGCAGCGCCTTGACGTCGTAGCCGTTGCCCTTGGCCTCCGCATAGACGTCGCGGATATCATCCGAGATGGTCTTCTTTTCCTCCTCCAGCCGCTCGATGCGCTCGACGATGGCCTTGAGCTGGTCTTTTGCGAATGCGGTCGCGGGCTCTTCCTTGACGGCGGCAGCAGAGGTGGCCATCGGATACTCCTGATTGAACTGATGGTGGGAGGTTCTGGGGAAGGCGTCGCACCCTTTACCGCGCGGCGCTTTCCTGAAAGGACCCTCAAGAGTGGCGTGCCCTGCGTCAAGGCAACATCACGCTCATCCACAGCGCACCCACAGGAGAAAAAACGTCGCTGGTCTCGGCCGCGCCCGGGCAACCGCTGGTCCGCGCTTGTGGATGAGATCTCAGTGCCCGTTATTGGCGTTTTTCATCGCCGCGAGCTGCTCGGGACTGGCTTTCCCCTGATAGGTCGACTTCCAGGTCTCGTAGGGCATGCCGTAAACGGCCTCGCGGCTCTCGTCCTTGCTCATCGCCGCGCCCTTGGCGTCGGCTTCCTCCTTGAGCCAGTTGGAAAGGCAGTTGCGGCAAAAGCCCGCGAGATTCATCAGATCGATGTTTTGGACGTCGCTGCGGGAGCGCAGGTGCTCGACAAGGCGCCGGAAAACGGCAGCTTCGAGTTCCGTTCGGGTTTTGTCGTCAATTGCCATGGCCGCACTCTCGCCGTTTGGTGCAGGATAATGACATTAAGTGGGAGTTGTCACAGATTTTGCCATATCGCAGCGCAAACAATGCCGCTGCGGGAGGAATTTGGCTGCCCTTGGCCTAAAATGGCGCCTAAGCCGTTGACAGACCTGTTCCCTCACGCGAAATCGTCAATGAATTGATATAGCTTCACCGCATGATCCCTGAAAATTCTCAGCTTCCCGTTCGATTCGCGGCGCGCCTCACTGCCGGTTTGATACCGGCGCTGGCGCTCGCGGTGATGTGTCTGTGGAACAGTTCGGCGGCGGCGGACTTTCGTCTCTGCAACAACACCTCAAGCCGGGTCGGCATTGCGCTGGGCTACAAGGATGCCGAGGGCTGGACCACCGAGGGCTGGTGGAACGTGTCCTCGCGGAGCTGCGAGACCCTGCTGCGCGGCACGCTGGTCGCTAGGTTCTATTACATCTATGCGCTCGATTACGACCGCGGCGGCGAGTGGTCAGGACAGGCCTTCATGTGTTCTCGCGACAAGGAATTCACCATCAAGGGCACCGAGAATTGCCTGGCGCGCGGCTTCGACCGCACCGGCTTCTTCGAGGTCGACACCGGCGAGCAGCGCGCCTGGACGGTACAACTGACCGAGTCCAGCGAACAGCCTGCGCAGCGCGTGCCGGGCATCCCGGGCACGATTGGTCCGGCCGGACCCGGCGGACTTCCGGGCATGCCGGGCGCAACGCCCCCGGGCGGGTCTGGTCCACCGCCAGGCGCCGCGCCCGGAAGCAAGCCATGAGACGCCTGCGCCGCATCAAGATTCTTGCAACGCTCGGCCCCGCATCTTCCGACAGCGCCATGATCCGGCGCCTGTTCGAGGCCGGCGCCGACGTTTTCCGCATCAATATGAGCCATACTTCGCATGACAAGATGCGTGAACTGGTCAAGACCATTCGCAATGTCGAGTCGAGCTACGGCCGGCCGATCGGGATCCTGGTCGATCTGCAGGGACCAAAGCTGCGCGTCGGCGCGTTCGCCGAAGGCGCGATCCAGCTCAACAACGGCGAGAGTTTTGTGCTCGATTCCGACAAGACGCCCGGTGACAACACCCGCGTCCAGCTACCGCATCCGGAGATTCTCGCCGCGCTGAGGCCCGGCCACGCGCTGTTGCTCGATGACGGCAAGGTGCGCCTGATCGTCGAGGAAGCTTCACCCGAGCGCGCCGTCACGCGCGTGGTGATCGGCGGCAGGATGTCGGACCGCAAGGGCGTCAGCCTGCCCGATACCGACCTGCCGGTGTCGGCGATGACGCCAAAGGACCGCGCCGATCTTGAGGCGGCGCTGCTGACCGGGGTCGACTGGATTGCGCTGTCGTTCGTGCAGCGCGCCGAGGACGTCATCGAGGCCAAGAAATTGATCCGCGGCCGCGCCGCGGTGATGTCCAAGATCGAAAAGCCGCAGGCGATCGACCGGCTGCCGGAAATCCTGGAGGCCTCCGACGCCTTGATGGTGGCGCGCGGCGATCTCGGCGTCGAGCTGCCGCTGGAGCGGGTGCCGAGCCTCCAGAAGCAGATGACGCGGCTGGCGCGGCGCGCCGGCAAGCCGGTGGTGGTCGCAACCCAGATGCTGGAATCGATGATCCAGAGCCCGGTGCCGACGCGCGCCGAGGTCTCGGATGTCGCGACGGCGGTCTATGAAGGCGCCGACGCGATCATGCTGTCGGCGGAATCGGCCGCCGGCAAATTTCCGGTCGAAGCGGTCTCGACGATGAACCGCATCGGCGAGGAAGTGGAGCGCGACCCGACCTATCGCGATGTGCTGACCGCCCAGCGGCCCGAGCCCGAGGCGACCGCCGGCGATGCCATCGCCGATGCCGCGCGGCAGATCGCCGAAACGCTCGATCTGTCGGCGATCATCTGCTGGACCAGTTCAGGCTCGACCGCGATCCGCGTGGCGCGGGAGCGGCCGCGGCCGCCGGTGGTGGCGATCACGCCGAACCTCGCCACCGGGCGCAAGCTGTCATTGGTGTGGGGCGTGCATTGCGTGGTCGCAGAAGATGCACAGGACCAGGACGACATGGTGAACCGCGCCGGCCGCATCGCGTTTCGCGACGGTTTTGCCAGGGCCGGACAGCGCGTGATCATCGTCGCCGGCGTCCCGCTCGGCACTCCCGGCGCAACCAACATGGTGCGGATCGCCTATGTCGGCCCGGAGGGCGACGCCGACATCTGAGCGGCAGGCCGGCCGCCATCGGCAATCCGCATCGAGGTGCCAACCTCCTGGTACGATAGCCGGGACCATCGAGATCTCGGGATTGGCGCCGGCGATGGCTCCGGAAGACGCCGACGCCGCGCTCAGAGCAGCTTGGCGTCCAGGGTGATCTTGGTATTCAACAGCTTCGAGACCGGGCATCCGGCTTTTGCCATGCCGGCCAATTCATCGAATTTCGCCTGGTCCGCGCCCGGGATCTTGGCCGTCAGCGCAAGATGCACCGAGGTGATGGCGAAACCGTCGCCCTGCTTCTCGAGCACGACATCGGCCTTGGTCTCCATCTGCTCGGCGGTGAGCTTGGCTTCGCCGAGTATCAGCGACAGCGCCATGGTGAAGCAGGCGGCATGCGCCGCCCCGATCAACTCTTCCGGATTCGAACCCGGCTTGCCCTCGAAACGGCTGGCAAAACCGTAAGGATAATCCTTCAGCGCGCCGCTCTTGGTCGAGATCGCGCCCTTGCCGTCCTTGATGCCGCCTTGCCATTTGGCCGATCCGAATGTCGTGGTCATGGGTTGCTCCTCTCTGCGGGATACCGCCGGTTGGACGGCGATCCGCCCGATATTGGCGGATTGTTGCGTCAAAGCGATGTCCCGGGCCGGATTTTTTTAGGCGCCGACCAGCGTTTTCGCCGGCAGCACCGCCTGCACGACCAGGCCGCGGGCGCGGGCGTCCATGACGCCGACGGCCCGCAGCGCGAGCAGCGTCACGGTTTGCACCGCATCACGCAGTTTCGCCGGGTCGTCGGCATGGTCGGGCGCCAACGGCCCGACCAGCGATTCATGCAGCGCGCCCAAAAGCGCGGTGGCGGCCAGCGCGGTGTCCTGCGCCGGCAGATGCCCGGCCCGGACCGCCGCATCGATCCGCGTCGCGATCTCGCCGGCGATCTCGCGGCGGCTCGCCAACCGCGAGGCGGTGACGTCGACGTCGACCGGCTCGGCAAGGATACCCCAGGCAAGCTTGCGCTGCGACAGCACGTGCACGGCAACCGTGGTGACCGCCGCCGCCAGCGCCGAAGACGGGCCGGGTGCGGCGTCCGCGGCACGCCGGATCGCGGCCAGCTCATCGCGCGAAACCTCCGCGATCAGTTCGGAGATCAGATCCGCCTTGGAAGGGAAATAGCGGTAGACCGTGCCGGCGGCGACATTGGCCCGGATCGCGACCGGTGCGATCTGCACCGCGGCCATGCCGCCGTCGGCGGCGGCATCCCGCGCCGCCGTGAGAATAGCGCTGCGCCGCGCCGCAAGGCGCTTCACCACCTGATGGGTCCGCCGGTAAACCATGGCGCGTTTCTCGTCCCGGCACGCGCGCCGACCGATGGGCTCGGCCAAACCGCGCAGGCTTTTTGAGCGATTGGCTGACAAAATCGCTTTGAAGAAGTGAACAACTATTCAGGCCGTCTGGCAAGGCTCTTTGCCAGCTTTTCCAGCGGACCGCTCGATGAAGAGCGCGCGCACGATCGCGGCAAGGAAAGCCGGGCTCTACGGCGCCGCCAGGCTCGCCGCCGGTAGCCTCGTACGCCACCGGATCCCGCAGCGGCCCGCGATCAACCCGGCGACGATCAGCGTGGCCGCAAAGCCGGTCGGGGCGCCAACCAGCGGATAGAACATCAGCAGCGCCGCGACCAATCCGAGGGCAGGCAATTCAAGCCGCTGGAAGCCCTGATTGAGTCCGATCCGGACCAGGAAGGCCACGGCGATTGCCAGCACCAACAGATCGTAGAGAAACAGATAGGGCGTGATCAGCAGCGCGCCGGCCGCCAGCGCGGCGGCCTTCAGCGGATAGCTGATGCGGCTGCGCCACATCAGCGCCAACAGGACCGCCACCGTACCGCTCATGATCCACTGGAATATCCAGGCCAGTTGTTCGCTGCCGCCGGCATACCGAACCAGCGCGAAAATGCTTTGCATCTTGCCCCAGGGAGCGCGGCCCTCGGTGAGGAAGGCCTGCGAAAACATCGGCATCCAGTGAAACAACGCCTGCCAGGCGTCGGAGCCGAAGGCGAGCCACGACACCAATACCATCGCGGTCGCGACGATGCCCGCGGTAAGGAACACCGTCCACTGCGAGGCCGCGATCAGCACCAGCGGAAACAGCAGTCCGTATTGCGGCTTGTAGCTCAGCAGCCCGAGGCAAATGCCGGCGAGCACCGGCCGCAGCGGTATCAGATAAAGCACGCCACCGATCAGCGACGCCGTGAGAAAGCCGTTCTGCCCGACCAGCGTGTTGGTGAGCACCACCGGAAACGCCGCCGCCAGCAGCCAGCCGAACGGCCGGCCGACGATCGCCCGCATGACCGCAAGATAGGGCACGAGGCTCGCCGAAACCCAGCCGACAAAGGCGACCGGATAGGGAAGCTGCGCCAGCAACGCTGCGACGAACAGAAACGGCGGCGGGTAATGCCAGGCAAAATGGCCGATGAAGGTTTGGCCGAGCAGTGCGACCTCGACCTGTTTCTGGATATCCCAATCATAGGCCAGCGCCGGATGACCATCCAGCACCAGCCGGCCGGCCGCCCAGACGTTGACGAAATCGGTCGGGATCCCGAGGCCGTTGGGATCGTAAATCCACCAATGCGCGAAGAAGGCCGTCGGGAAGAACGACACGTTGATGACCGACAGCACAAAGCAGACGTTGAACAGCGCCGGCGCTATGGCCCGATGCGGCGTGGCAATGGTCGGGGCGGACGGCGGCGTGGCCATGCGAAGTCCCTTTCGCGCCCTGGCGGAAGCGCGGCGGTCTCACCAATAGGCCGGACAGCCTTGAAGAAATCTTAAGACTTCAAGGATGCCCGGCCGGATTGTGATGGCGAAACGGCCCGATATCGACGACATTCGCGACGCAAAATCCGGCCGCCGGCAGCGGTTGGAAAGCGGCGGAGGATGGATGGCCCGGCACTGGACACGACGATCGGTACTGACCGGCGCGGCGGCCGCGGGATCGGCCGTGATCGTCAGACCCGCGCTGGCCGCCGAGTACAGGTTTTCGCAATATCACAACCAGGCCGCCGGCGGCACGCTGCACCAGAACCTCACCGCGATGTGGGCGGCGGTGGCTGCGGAAACCAACGGCCGGGTCGAGACCACGGTTTATCCCGAGAATAACAGGCTGCCGGGCGGCGATCCCGATGCGCTGAAGATGCTGATCGCGGGCGAGATCCAGTTCTTTACCCTGATGGGCGGCATCATCGGCACCGTGGTGCCGGTTGCCGAAGCCCAGCAATTGCCGTTCGCGTTCACATCGGCGGCGGAGGCGCACAGGGCGATCGACGGCCCGCTTGGCAGATATATCGGCGAGGAGATGGCGGCCAGGGGCATGTACCTGTTTCCGGTGGCGGGGTTCGACAACGGCATGCGCCAGGTCGCATCGATTCCGCGCCCCGTCGCCGCACCGCAGGACTTCGTCGGCATGAAGATCCGCGTGCCGCCCGGACAGATGATGCTCGACACCTTCGGCGCATTTGGCGCGCAGCCGGTGACCACATCGGCCAACCAGATCTACGACGCGCTGAAGACCGGCCGGGTCGATGCCCAGGAAAATCCGCTGGCGATCCTGCAGGGCTTCAGGCTCCATGAACTGGTCAAGTATGTCAGCCTCACCAACCACATGTGGTCGGGTTTCAATGCGATGGCCCACGCCGCCACCTGGAAGGCGCTGCCCGACGACATCAAGGGCGTGATCGAGCGCAACGTCACCAAATATGTTCGCCGGCAGCGCCAGGACCAGGCCGCGCTGAACGCCAGCCTGCGCGACGATTTCGCCAGGCGCGGCCTGGTGTTCAACGAGGTCGACCAGGCCGCGTTCCGCGCCAGGCTTCCCGGCGTCTACGCGACCTGGAAGGAACGGCTCGGCGCAAAATGCTGGTCGCTGCTGGAAGCCGAGGTCGGCAAGCTCGGATAGGTCGGTGCCGTCATGCGGCGGCGCCGCCAGGTGACGGCAGTTCGCAGCGCCGGTTGCGCGACAGCGCTCCCGCGCGGCGCCGATCAGCCATCCCCCGTCCCTATGTTCTGAATCACGGCGTAGGTGCCGACATCCTAATTCCCGGTCTGCAAATCGCCGAAACGCTCCCAGCTCTTGCCGTTGAAGCGCATGAACTGCATCTGGTCGACCGGAACGTGATCGGCCGGACTGGTGTTGACCTTGATGCCGGGCAGCAGCATTGGCAGTTCCAGATCCCTGATGGCAAAGGCCTGCCTGAGAATGTTCGCGGTCGACAGGTCGTCGCCGCAGGCCCTCAGCACCGCTTCGAGCGTCATCGCGCTGTTGTAGGCGTTGACGTAATTGGTGTCGTGCAGGTCTCCGTCGGGAACGTATTTGGTCATGAATTCGCGCCATTCCCTGACACCGGCATCGTCCTTCCAGGCGGGATCGTCGGGATCCTTGACATAGGCGGTGGACAGGATGCCGACGCCAGCCTCGAGGCCGGCGGGCTGCATCACGCTGGACACCCAGACCGCGACGTTAGAAAGGAATGTCATCGGCCTCCAGCCGATCTCATAGGCCTTGCGGATCGATTGCGCGGCGAATTTCGGCGTCGCCGCGATCACCAGCACATCGGCGCCGGAGGCCTTCAGCTTGACGATCTGCGAATCGATGGTCGGATCCGCTATTTCGTAGGTCGCACCGGTGACCAGGGCGTCGTATTTTTCACCGAGCACGTCCTTCAATCCCGCGAGATAATCGCGCCCGAAATCGTCATTCTGCGAAATCACGGCGAATTTGGCGTTCGGATTTTTGGCGAGCGCATAGCGCGCATACAGCCGCGCCTCGTAGCGGAAGGGCCCCTGCACGCCCAGGGTCGCCTGCGGGTACTGGCTGATGTCGGCGAATTTCGAGGCTCCGGACCCGACGAACAATTGCGGGATATTCTTGCCCTGCAGGTATTTGGCGATCGCGGTATTTTGGGCGGTGCCGATCGAGGAGAAGATCAGCGCGACCTCGTCGCTCTCCACCAGCCGCCGGGTCTGTTCCACGGTTTTCGGTGGCGCGTAGCTGTCGTCCAGCGAAATCAGATCGATCTTGCGGCCATTGATGCCGCCGCGCTCATTGAGCATCTTGAAATAGCCGACCTCGCCCTTGCCGAGCGCGCCGAACGCCGAAACCGGACCGCTATAGGGCATGGTCTGGCCGATCTTGATCTCGTCCGCAGTAACTCCGCGCATTTCGGCTGCCGGCGCCACCGCGGGCCGCGCCAGAACGACAAGCGCGCTGAATGCGGCAAATCCCGTGATGAAACGCATCGTCCCCTCCCCGCTCTGATTTTCCGGCGCCCGGCCGCCAATCCGGCGCGGTTAGCCCGCGCTCGCATCGGTCTTGCAAACATGCCACGGCAGCAGGACCATCGCCAACCCAATTCATGATCGGCGAGAGGCGTTGGGGCGTTTGATCCGCTGATCCCCGGGAATCATGAATTTCGACCCGGACCCAGGCGCCGCGGCTTCAAGCACGTGGACCATGTCGAGCACGGTCCTCAGACGGGTCACGACAGTCACCGGCGCCGGCAATTGGCCGATGATGTCGCCACAGGGCGCCGGCGCGCCCGCCGTAAAAATACAAAAGCCCGGCTGGATGCCGAGCTTTTGCACGAGAGATTTGCCGGTAGAGCCCGCCATCCACGCTGTGGCGTCAGGCCTGCGGCTGCGGCTCCAGCCCGGCATCCGGATCGGGACGCGGGCGCGGCTTGCCGGCCGGCGGCACCGCGGAGGTGCGCGGAGCGGTAGGCTCCAGCACGGATTCCCGGTTGGGCTTCTTGCCCTTGAGCAGATCCTCGATCTCGTCGCCGCTCAGGGTTTCGAATTCGAGCAGGCCCTTGGCCAGCGCTTCGAGGTCGGCGCGCTTTTCGGTGAGAATGCGCGTCGCTTCATTGTAGCCCTGTTCCACGAAACGCCGGATCTCGCTGTCGATCTTCTGGACCGTGGCTTCCGACGCATTCTGGGTCCGCGACACCGACATGCCGAGGAAAACCTCATCCTGGTTTTCGCCGTAGGACACGGTGCCGAGTTCTTCCGAGAGACCCCAGCGCGTCACCATCATGCGCGCCAGCCGGGTGGCCTGCTCGATATCCGACGAGGCGCCCGAAGTGACCTTTTCGCGGCCGAACACCAGTTCTTCGGCGACCCGGCCGCCCATCATGATGGCCAGCCGCGAGGTCATCTGCTCGAGCGACATCGACAGCTTGTCGCGCTCGGGCAGCTGCATCACCATGCCGAGCGCACGGCCGCGCGGAATGATGGTCGCCTTGTGAATCGGGTCGGTCGCGATGACGTTGAGTCCCACGATGGCATGGCCGCCCTCGTGATAAGCCGTCAACATCTTCTCTTCCTCGGTCATGACCAGCGACTTGCGCTCGGCGCCCATCATCACCTTGTCCTTGGCTTCCTCGAATTCGGCCTGCGTCACCATGCGCTTGTTGCGCCTTGCCGCCGTCAGCGCCGCCTCGTTGACGAGGTTCATCAGGTCGGCGCCGGAGAAGCCGGGGGTGCCGCGGGCGATGGTCTTGAGGTTGATATCCGGCGCCAGCGGCACCTTGCGGACATGGACCTTGAGGATCTGTTCGCGGCCGACGACATCCGGATTGGGGACCACCACCTGGCGGTCGAACCTGCCGGGGCGCAGCAGCGCCGGATCGAGCACGTCCGGCCGGTTGGTCGCCGCAATCAGGATCACGCCTTCATTGGCCTCGAAGCCGTCCATCTCGACCAGCAACTGGTTCAAGGTCTGTTCGCGCTCGTCATTGCCACCGCCGAGACCGGCGCCGCGATGCCGGCCCACCGCATCGATTTCGTCGATGAAGATGATGCAGGGCGCGTTCTTCTTGGCCTGTTCGAACATGTCGCGGACGCGGCTGGCGCCGACGCCGACGAACATCTCGACGAAGTCGGAGCCCGAGATCGTGAAGAACGGCACGTTGGCTTCGCCGGCCACCGCGCGGGCGATCAGCGTCTTGCCGGTGCCGGGGGGGCCGACCAGCAGCACGCCGCGCGGAATCCGCCCGCCGAGCCGCTGATATTTGCCGGGATCGCGCAGGAATTCGACGATCTCCTGCAGGTCCTGCTTGGCTTCGTCGACGCCGGCGACGTCCTCGAACGTCACCCGGCCATGCGCCTCGGTGAGCATCTTGGCGCGGGATTTGCCGAACCCCATCGCCTTGCCGGCACCGCCCTGCATCTGCCGCGACAGGAATATCCATACCCCGATCAGCGCGATGAACGGCAGCCAGGACACCAGCAGCGAAACGAACCAAGGCACGTTGTCGCCGGGCGGCTTGGCGGTGATCGAGACCTTGCCGTTATACAGCCGCGAGACCAGCGTCGGATCGTTCGGCGCGTAGGTCTGGAAGCTGGAGCCGTTGGTGAAGGTGCCGTGGATTTCCGGCCCCTGGATGACGACGTCGCGAACGTGATTCGCATCGACCTCGGTCAACAGCTGCGAGAACGAGATGTCCTGCGAGGAGGCGTGCTGACCAGGATTCTGGAAGAGCGTGAACAGCGCCAACAACAACAGGACAATGATAACCCAGAGGGCGAAATTGCGCAGATTGGCGTTCATCGATCTTCCTTCGTGGTCGCGCGGATCGCGGCCGATGTCCTTGGGTAGGCACGAGGGAAGCCCTCGGTCGACTGCAATACAATCTAGGTGCCGCCCCGGTCGCTGCCAAGGGAACCACTCAGGACTATTTAGCGCATCTTAGCGCGATTCCCGCTCAAATAATGGCATTCGCATGGGTGTTTTGCCGGGTGGTTAAGCCTTGAGGCGGTTTCGGCACGGCCCGCGCCGACGTTCGATCCGGTCTCAATCGGCCGGGCGGCGCCGAGGCGGCGCCGCCTCGACACGAATCCGGTCGCCGGTCAGGCTGACCAGGGCCCCGGCGAGGGTCTGTTTCAGCCGAAGCCGGGGGCTTTCCGTGTTCCGCGCGCCGGCCCGGTCCAGTGCCGACAGCAAGGCCTCCAGTTTGCCGAGTTCCGCCGGCCCCTCGTGGCCGAAACGGTCGATGGCGCGCAGCAGCAGCCGGAGGCGGATTTCCTCCGGCATGGCGGCAAAGGCCTTGGCATCGAAAACCGTCGCGTCAATGGCCTGCGCGTGGAATCCGGCGGGCGCCGCCTTTCGATCGAGCAGCGCCAGATAAAGCTCTGCGCCATCGACCAGAACTTCCACGGCCGCGTTGGCCCGGGCGAGCCTGGATGCCAACCGCGCCAGATTGCGCGTGTCGCCGCCCTCGGCAGCGAGAACCGGCATGATCGCGCGGAGCCGGGGCCGGGTGAAATGCTGATCGCGGTTGGTCGGATCCTCCACGAAGCCGATTTTTGCCTTTTTGAGTGTCGCGACCAGCTGCGATTTCGCGATATCCAGAAACGGGCGCGCCAGGCCGACCCCCTCGCGTTCGGACTGCCGCGCCATCGCCGCCAGCCCGACGATACCGCTGCCCCGCACCAGCCGCATCAGCAGCGTCTCGGCCTGGTCGTCGCGGGTATGTGCGGTGAGGATATGGCTGGCACCATGGGCCCGCGCAGCCTGGACCAGCAAGCGGTATCGCGCTGCCCGCGCCGCGGCCGGCAAACCGGTCTGCGGTTTTGCGCCGGTCCAGCGCATCGTTCGATGCGGCAATGCGAGGCCGCTCGCCAACCGCTTGACCTCGCGCGCCTCGCGCGCGGACTCCGCTCGCAGGCCGTGATCGATCGTGACGGCGACGAGGCGCGGGCCCCGCGCCAAAGCGCGGCGCCAGCGGGCCGCGAGCCACATCAACGCGATCGAATCAGGGCCGCCGGAAACGGCAAGGACGAGGGCCGGAGCGGCCTTCCAGTCCGCGAACAGACTTTTCGCGCTCCGTGCCGAGATCGCCGCATGGTCGTCGTCGGGCATGGTGTATCAGCATCCCGGTTTCGAGGCCGGATCAGGTTGCAAATGCCGGATCGGATGATGTTCTGCGATAGGCATCGCGGACCAACCCGACCGGTTGCCTGAACATTACGGCAAAGGCGGCGGGGCTTGAATACTGCAAATCATAGGCAACCGTCAGCCCGGCGTTCACATTGCCGATCCGCTCCGGACACCCCCGACGATGTGGCCGAGGGTCGAGCCTCGGTCCGAGCTAGCACTTGACGCGCTTTTGCTCACGGTCCACGGCCTGTTTGACCCCGCTCGAGGCGCGGGGATATTTCCGCGTCACCTCGCCGAAAGCGGCGCAGGCGGCCTCCTTCTCCTTCAGGGCGGCCAGCGACTGTCCAAGCCGCAGCAGGGCATCCGGAGCCTTGGTCGATTTGTCGAACTTGGTGGTCACGGCGAGGAAGGACTCGGCGGCATCGCGATAGAGCTGGCGCTGGAAGAAACTCTCGCCGAGCCAGTATTGCGAATCCGCCAGCAGGGGATCGCCGGGATATTTTTGCGCGAAATTGCGCATGGTCTCCTCGGCCAGCGCGTAATCCTTGCGCTGCATATAGCCGATGCCGAGATCGAACTCGTCCCGCGGCGTCTGGGACGGCGGCGCGGTCAAAAGGGCCCCGGTCGCGTTGGTATTGCGCGGCGGCGGCGGCGGCAGCGCCCCGTCCGGATTGCGCGCCCCGGTGGTAGCCAGATCGAGCGGTTCTCCGACACCCCGTCCGCCCGGCGCCGCTTCGGCCGGGATCGGAAGCTGACCGCCGCCCAGCGCTCGCGGCGCGCCCGGGGCGCCCGGGTTCTGCGCGGGGTCGAAGGCATCCCCGCGGCGCCGGCCCGGTGCCGGCGGCACCCCCTCCTGCTCGATCGGCGCCGGTGCCGCAATCTGCGTGTCATAGCCCGGCTGGGGCTGCGGCTGTCGATAGGCCGGGTTCGGCTGCGCCGGCGGCAGCACGGCTACGCTGGGTTGCGGCGCCGCGGGCTGGCCGCCGGGAGCGCCCTGCGCGCCGCCCTGCAGCATCCTCAGGCGGTCTTCAAGCTGCCGGTTGCGGTATTGCAGCTCTTCATTTTGGCCGGTGAGTTGCCGCAGCTGATTTTCAAGCTGCTGAATTCGCAGCTCCGGATCGACATCGTCGGATTGCGCCAATACCTGCGAAGATACGGCCTGCGAGCCGAGCGCCAGCATCGCGGCAATTGCCGCGGCGCGCGAAATTTGATGAAATCTGGATGACATATTGGCCTGACGACGAGAGCGGCGTGACATCGAAAGCGGAATACATTGAGAGAGGGAGTACGCCAAAAATGTGACTGCTACAAACCGGTGACTGAAGGCCGGCCGCAAAACAAAACCGGCGCCCGAAGGCGCCGGCGACAACATTGCGCATCAAACCGCCGCTCAGGAGCTGGCGTTCAGCACGGTAACGGCGCGGCGGTTCTGCGACCAGCACGAGATGTCATTGCAGACCGCGACCGGACGCTCCTTGCCGTAAGAGATCGTCCGCATCCGGCTGGGATCGATGCCGCGCGAGGCAAGGAAGGTGCGAACCGATTGGGCGCGCCGAGCTCCCAGCGCGATGTTGTATTCGCGGGTGCCGCGCTCGTCCGCATGGCCCTCGATGGTGAAGGAATAGCGGTTGTAGCTCTGCAGCCACTGCGCCTGCTTCTCCAGGGTGGCGATTGCCTGCGGCGACAAATCGGTCTGGTCGCTCTCGAAGAATACGCGGTCTCCGACATTGACGACGAAATCCTGCTGGCTGCCCGGGGTCGCCGCGCTGGCCATGGCGCCGTCGGCGCCGAGGTTCTTGTTGGCGCAGGCACCCATCGACAGCGCCACCGCGAGTACCGCAGCCAGCTTCAATCCCTGGAGGATACGCATCTGATGTTTCATTCCGGAGCCTCCACGCTCACGTTTTTCTACTGTCGTCCGGTCTACAGGGCGATGGTTAAGCGAACGTTCCGTCAACCTTGATGGGGGGTTGCCAAACCCGATCAAATGCCAGCCAGCGGCGAAAAGCAACGGCGATGGTTAATGAGGTGTAAATGTGGCGTGAGGGTGAAGGCAAGCGCGGCGGGCCGGGAATCACCGCCTTGGGCGTCCGGCAACAGGGCGGAAGGGCGGTTTGCACCCGGATTTGGCAGAAACCCGCCTGCCGGCGAACCGCAACGTTGCGGCCGCCTCAGAATTCCGGGACGATCGAGGCCGGCTCGAAACTCGACACCGTGGTCTCCGGGGCGGAGCCGCGATCACGCTGGAACAGCATCCGCCGCTCGAAAGCGCTCGAGCGCATGATCGGAAAACGGCTCAGGACCTGTTCCCGCTGGGTCCGGAAATCGGACGCCATCAATGCCATCTTTCGCAAAACGTTCGGAAACTCGCGGGGTTCGGCGATGGTCTCGTGCAGAAAGATCCGGCGATAAAACGCCAGGTGGTCGGCGCGAACGATGGCGAGCCCGGTATCGGCGTTGAAATATTCGCATGCCAGATAGGCCAGTCGCAGCGTCAGATAGGGCAGTTCCGGAAACCGCTGGGCTTTATGGGGGTCGGCAACAAAACGAGCCGGGTCGATGAAGACTTCGCCGCGATCGAGGCGAGGGTGAAGAATGTCGCCGAACAATTCGGTTGAATAGGACGTTCGCCATTCCGACGTCAGGACGTGGAGGCGGAGTGAGCTGCAGAGTTCTCCGTCAACATAGATACCGAAAGTCCAGGAATTGGGCGCATCGTCATAATGGTCGCTGATGCGCTGGGACTCCGACGGCAGGATCAATCCGCCGTGCAGACAGGCCTTGTAACGCATCGAATAGATCCGGTCTTTCTCCTCGGGGGTTTTGACGAGCCGGTAGTCGACGCGATCAAATAGTCCTGATCCCCGCACATAGAGCGAAGTTCGCGCTTCGGCTCCGGACTTCATCTGATACTCTCCAACTTCCAAACAACTTGTGCGAGTAGCAAAAGACTAACAGTCTATTAACGAAATTGCAAAGCTATCGGCAGCTTAGGGTTAACCCCCGCGGGATGCACGCATTCAAACCCATTGGTTGCGCAGGCTCAGGCGATGGATCGTGACGAAACCACCACCAGCGACTCGTCCGGCAGGCGGCGGCCGTGCGACGCGTTCAGCAACTGACGAATCCGCACCGCCGGGACCGGTCGGCTGAACAGATAGCCTTGCGCCTCGGTTACGGTGCCGTCGGCGCTGATCAGTTCGAGCTGCTCGTTGGTCTCGATGCCTTCGACCACCACCGACATGCCGAGATCGGCACTGAGCCGCGCCACGCCGCGCAGCAGCGTCAGGGGGCGGTCGCTGTCGATGCCCTCCAGGAAGGAACGGTCGATCTTGACCTTCTGCAGCGGGAAATTGTGCAGGTAGCTCAGGCTCGAATAGCCGGTGCCGAAATCGTCCAGCGAAATCCGAACCCCGATCGCGCTCAGTTGCGACAGCACGTCATGGGTCAATTGGGTGTTGCGCAACAACGAGGATTCCGTGATCTCGATCTCGAGACGGTGCGCAGGCAAGCCGGAAACCTCGAGCGCGTAGCGCACCTCGCTGAGCACGTCGCGCTGATGGAACTGCTGCGGCGAGAAGTTGACTGCGACGCTGACCGCCTCGGGCCATTTCATGCATTCCATGCAGGCCTTGCGCAGGATCCAGCGCCCAAGATCGACAATCAGGCCCATATCCTCGGCGACCGGGATGATATCGACCGGGGAGACCGTGCCGCGCACCGGATGGTTCCAGCGCAGCAGCGCTTCGCAGGTCGCGATCCGTCCGGACTTGAGATTGACCAGCGGCTGATAGAACAGCTCGAATTCCTCGTGGGCCAGCGCCTTGCGCAGGTCCAGCTCCAGAATGCGGCGGGCCTCGACGGTTTGCGCCATCTCGTCGCGGAAGAAGCAGTAGGTGCCGCGGCCGTCGGCCTTGGCGCGATAGAGCGCCATGTCCGCGTTCTTCAACAGCGTGTCGGCGCTGATGCCGGCCGGCGACGTCATCGCGATGCCGACGCTGGCGCCGATCTCGACCAGATGGTTGTCGATCTTGTAGCGCTCGCTGAGATGGTCGACGATGCGCCGGGCGAGGCCCGCGGCGTCGGCGGTCGATTTGACGTTCTGCTGGAACACCACGAATTCGTCGCCGCCGAACCGCGCCACGAAATCCTCCGGGCGCAGCATTTCGCGCAGCCGGTCGGCCACCGCGCACAGCAGCTGGTCGCCGCACGGATGTCCCAGGGTATCGTTGACCTGCTTGAACTGATCGAGGTCGATGAACAGCAATGCCGACAATTGCTCGGCGTCATGCGGAACCGCCAGCAGGCGTTCGATCTCGTCGCGGAAATTGAGCCGGTTGGGCAGCGCGGTCAGTTCGTCATATCGCGCCAGATGGGTGATCCTGGCCTCGGCACTGCGCCGCTCGGTGATGTCTTCCACCAGTACCACGCTGCCGCCGCCGGCCATCGGCTGAAAGGTCCATGACAGCGACCGGTCTCTGGCGGCGTCCGGATCGGTGGAGACGATGTCCCGGGCCTTTGAATTCTCGATTTCCGACAGGATCATCTTGCCGCTCGCCGCCGAAATCGAGCCGGCGCTGACGCAGGCAGAGACGATGTCGGCCGCGCTCGCGCCGCGGTGCACGAGATCGTCGGACAGGTTCATCATCTCGCTGAAACGATGATTCATGACCGCAAGGTGGCCATTGGCGGCGAACATGCAGAGGCCGTGCGGCATATTGTTCAGCGCCGTGTCGAACTGGCCGGCCAAGGCCGCCTCGCGCTCGCGCGCCACGAGAGCTCGCATGAACAGTTTGTGCAAATTGGCCGAGAGTTGCACGAGCGCCATGATGTAAGCGGCGCTTATGAACGCCATGGCGATGTAATAGGGCGTGCCGCGCCACGCCAGCGCCATCACCGTCGGACCGAAGCAAAGTGCGGCCTGCAGCTGGAATATCCACTGCCGTCCATAGGCCCTGCTCGCACCGCCCGCCACCATCCCGGTGGTGACCGACAGGGAAATCATGTGGGCGACGGCGTCGTCACTGATCAGTAGCGTGGTCGCGCACCACGTGCCGATCGCAGCGGCCTGGACCATGGCCCCGATCTGGTAGCGATTCTTCCACACCGCGGCTTCGTGGGCAGACAGGGTCGATTTGCGCGCCTGGTAACGCTGCAGGTCGAACGCCCGCACAGCGCCGGCGAGGATCAGAAACGCGACACACGCCCAGATGACCTGCTCGCCGGTCTTCAGCGCGGTCAGGGCCGCCGCCATGGCGACGAAGACGATGCCCGCAAGCAGCGGAGTGGGAGTTTCGAACAGCGAATCAGTCAACGCCGCGCGAATCGACGGCGAAACCTTCTGATCCGAGTCTCGGGTCTGGCTTGCAAGCTGCATGGGGAGCGCGCGCGTCCTTCTCAGGTGGGTACTTTTACCCGTCTCAGATGAAGTCTTCCTGAGGGAACATCGTTACCGGATCGTTGTTTTTGACCCGGCGCCACGAAAATCTGCTCGTTAAATCAGCAAGCTAGGCAAGCCTTGCCGGCCAGACGCGATCCGCGGGGCGGCGCGGCGCCGTGGCGCTCGGGCTGGACCAAAGCCCCGGGCGCCCGCGCCGGTCAGACCGGAGACGTCACGACAGCAGCGGGGACCACGCCGGATCGGACGCGAAGCCCGGGGTCGGCACCCGCTGCTCGTTGCGTCCGGAAATATCGACGGTGAACAGCGACGGTCCGTCATTGCCGCCGGGGTCGCGGAAGAACATCAGGACCCGGCCGTTCGGGGCAAAGGTCGGTCCTTCGTTGTGGAAGCCGGAGGTGAGGATCCGTTCGCCGGAGCCGTCGGGCTTCATGATACCGATCGAGAACTGTGCGCTGCCCTGTTTGGTGAAGGCGATGTAGTCGCCGCGCGGCGACCACACCGGCGTCGAATAACTGCCGTCCCCGAACGAGATCCGCTGCGCCGGTCCGCCGGCGGCCGGCATGATGTAGATCTGCGGCTTGCCGCCACGGTCGGATTCGAAGCACAGGCGGGTTCCGTCGGGGGCATAGGACGGCGAGGTGTCGATCGCCGGCGTATCGGTCAGGCGCGTGGTCGATTTCGAACGCAGATCCATCACGAACAGGTTCGAATTGCCGCCCTGCTGCAGGCTCATGATGACGCGCTGGCCGTCCGGCGAGAACCGCGGCGAGAACGACATCCCGGGAAAATTGCCGACGATCGAGCGCTCCCCGGTCTCGATATTGTACAGATAGACCCGCGGGTCGCCCTGGCCGAATTCCATATAGGTAATTTCCTGGGTCGACGGCGAGAACCGCGGCGTCAGCACCAGGTCGGCGCCGCGGGTCAGATAGCGGACATTGGCGCCATCCTGATCCATCAGCGCCAGCTTCTTGACGCGCCTTTCTGCGGGGCCGCTTTCATCGACGAATACCACCCGGCTGTCGAAATAGCCCTTCTCCCCGGTCAGCCGCTCGTAGATCTGGTCGGAAATGATGTGCGCGATCCGCCGCCAATATTCCGGCGAGGTGAAATATTGCTGGCCGGTCAGTTGCTGGGCGGTGGCGACGTCCCAGAGACGGAATTCCGCCTTCAGGCGTCCGTCGCCCTGCCGGGTCATGCGGCCGGTCACCAGCGCCTGGGCGTTGATGGTCTTCCAGTTCTGGAACTGCGGCGCCGCATCGATGTTGATGATCTTCTCGATATAGGCCGCCTGATCGATCGGCGCGAACAATCCGCTGCGCTTGAGATTGTTGGTGATGACCTGGGTGACGCCGACGGCGACGTCGTTGTCCGAAGGGGTGCCGCCGACGAAATTGGGGATCGCGATCGGCAGCGGGGCGAAATCGCCCTCGGGAACAATGACGCGCTTCGGCGCCTGCCCGAAGGCGGCGCGGCCAAGACCGCCGGTCAGCACGCCGACGGCGGCCATTCCCGAAAGGATCTGCCGGCGGTTCGGGCGGATGGGCAGGTTACGCAATCGATCTTTGTCGGTCATCGCCAGGGGTTTCATTTCATTGCTGCGGTGGCCAGGGGGCGGCCGTTTCAGGTCTTTCGTTCGGTGAACACCGGCGCAAAATATTTCCATTCTTCGAAATAGGCCGCCGGCAGATTATACGGCTGGCATTCGATGATCGCGCGCAGCGCGCTCTCCTGATAGACGCGAAGATAGGGCGTCTCGGGGGTTCCTTCCGGAACCGGCATCCCTTCCAGGGTGCCATCGCGCTTCAGCTTGATATCGAAAACGGCCTGGGGATTCTGGCTCTCGATTCCGCCATAGGGCTTTTTCCAGCAGCGCTCGACCTGGGCCTGGAACATCGCCCCCCAGGTCGCGGAATTGTCCGCGGCCTTGCCCTTGGCGAGACCGAGCGCCGCGTTGGAATTCAGCGTGTCGCCGGTCAGCGCCTGCCGGGTCGGGTCGCGCTTGTCGAGCAAGGCGGCGATCTTGGTCTGATCGAAGGTCCGCTCCTTCGGCTTGGTCGGCTGCGGGGTCGGATTGGCCGCCTCGGCCTGCGGCTTCGGCGGCGGCTTCTTCTCGTCCTTTTTCAGGGCTTCCGCGATCGGATCGACCTTGGGGGGATCGGGCTTCTTCTCGAGCGGCTTCGGCTCTTCCTTGGGCTTGTTCTCGGCGACCGGCTTGGGCGGATCGGGCTTTTTCTCGATCGGCTTCTCCACCGGCTTCGGCTGCGGCGGCGGGGTGGTGTCGGTCACGACAGGCGGCTTCTCGGAGATCTTGCCGACGGCGTCATCGGCCGGCCTGGTATCGGCAATCTTCTCCACCAGCGGCTTCGGATTTTCCTTCTTGCCGGATTTCATGCCGGCGGTAACGTGGGCAAGCTGATCGGCGGAAATGATGTCGACCGGCAGGGATTCTTCCGGCATCGATTCGAATGCCCTGGACGAGAACGACACCAGTCCCCACCCGATCACGAGGACGTGCAGGGCCACAGACGCAACGAGTGTCTTGTCGACCTTCACCCGCTAGGACCCCTGCTCCACTTCGGTGACCAGTGCCAGCCGCTTGAACCCGGCGCCCGACAGCTGGCCCATCACCTTGGCGACGGTTCCGTAATCCGCCTTCTTGTCGGCGCGCATGTAGATACGCTCGTCCATGCCGCCGCGGGCGTCGGTGATCGCCTTCAGCTTCGGGATCAGTTCATTCATGGCGACCTCGGTATCGTTGATGAATACCCGTCCCTTGACGTCGACCGAAAGCTGCAGCGGCGTCTTGTCCTGCTCCAGGCTCTTGGCCTGGGTTTGCGGCAGATCGAGCGGCACGCCGACCGTCAGCAGCGGTGCCGACACCATGAAGATGATCAGCAACACCAGCATTACGTCGACCATCGGGGTGACGTTGATCTCCGCCATCACGGCGCGACGCCGGCCGCGGCGTCCGCCGCGCGGCGAGCCTGCCATGTTCATCGCCATGTTCTGGTGCTCACGATGCGCTCACAATACCGCTCCTCACGCCCGCTCGTCGATCTGGCGCGACAGGATCGCTGAAAATTCATCGGCGAACCCTTCCAGCCGCTGGGCCTGCCGGTTCACCTCGGAAGTGAACTTATTATAGAAAATAGTCGCTGGAATGGCGGCGATAAGGCCGATTGCGGTAGCAAACAGCGCTTCCGCGATGCCAGGGGCCACCACCGCCAGCGAGGTGTTCTTGGAGGCGGCGATCGACTGGAAGCTCGACATGATCCCCCAGACGGTGCCGAACAGGCCGACGAACGGGCCGGCCGAGCCGACCGTCGCCAGCACCAGCAGCCGGCGCTCCAGCCGTTCGATTTCGCGGGCGATGGAGACGTTCATGACCTTCTCTATCCGCATCTGCAGGCCGGCGAAGGACCGGGCCTGACCCTCGAACGACCGTTTCCATTCGCGCATCGCCGCCACGAAACAGGCCGCCATCGATTGCGTCGGCTTGGCCGACAGCGCGCGATAGAGCTCCTCGATCGACTGCCCCGACCAGAACGCCTGCTCGAAACGATCCATGGCGCGCTTGGTGCGCGAATACAGGATTATCTTGTCGATCGCGATCGCCCACACCCAGACGGAACAGCCGAGCAGGCCCAGCATGACCGCTTTCACGATCCAATGGGCCTGCAGGAACAGTGCGATCAGCGATACGTCGGTGGATGCCAGCGGCAAGGCTGACTGAGCCACGTCGGCCGGATTCATGAGCGGTATCCTCTCAACGCCAGTATTCCAGATCCACCGGAAGCAGAGAGCTGCCGGTTCCATAGCCGCGCGCCGGGCGCGGTGAGCGCCAGCGCGGAAGCCTTGAGGTGTCGCATGGGAGGCCCGTCCGAAGCCGAGGCCTGAATCCCCTGCCAACATGTCAAAACGAGGGCTTTCAGCGCGCCTTTACGCCCCTAACCAGACGCTGATCGTGGTTAAGGCCGAGTTACCAAAGGGGATTTTTGCTGCCCAAATGGTCGGCGACAGCTCGATCCAGGCTGGCTGCCGCGGCCGCCGCCGGGGCCCCCGTAAGCGGTGCCGTGCCCGCTGCCGGGCCGCCGCGCGAGAATCGCGAAAACAACCCCATGCAAAGTAGAAGAATACCTCCAGGCGGGCTGCCGCGGCCGCCGCCTGGACCCCCCGGAAGCGGTGCCATGCCGCTGCCGGGCGCGCCCCCGTGAGAATCGTGAAAACAACCCCATGCAAAGTAGAGGAATACCTCCAGGCTGGGTGCCGCGTTCGCTGCCGGGAGCCCCTGCCGGACCGCGCCGATCCCGCGGCCGGGGCGCCAATGCCGGCCCAAAAGCAAAACCGCCCGTCTGCTTGCGCAAACGGGCGGTGCTGTCGCCGGCAGGTTGGTGGGGGCACTACGCCTGCGGCTGAAGCTTCAATTCAGGCCAAGTCAGGTCTGGCGCCGATCAGGCCTGGGGCTGACCGTCCGAAGGCGGCGTCGGACGGGGACGATGCTGCGCCATGAACTGGTCGAACTCTTCCTTGTCCTTGGCGTGACGCAGCCGATCGAGGAAATCCTTGAATTCGGTCTGCTCCTCTTCGAGCCGCTTCAGCGTTTCGACGCGGTATTCGTCGAAGGCGCGGTTGCCGCTCGAGGGCGGACCGAAACCACCGAAGGGAAAGCCGCGGCGCTCCATGCGGTCGCGCATCCGTTCCATCTTGTACTGCATCCGCTCCATCTTGTTCGACCAGCGGTCCTGATGACTCCAGCAACCCATCTTCGTGCTCCTGAGTGTGAAAAAGAGGAAGGCAAGGCCGACCGGCCACCAGAAGAGGAAGCCGAGAATGGTCCCGATCACCATGCCGGGGTGGATATGCATGTGCGGACGGTAGGGCTCACTGTCGGGGCCGCGCCATCGATTGACATCTGCGGTGTAGGCCATTTCCCTCTCCATGACGGCGTCACGCCGTTGTGAATGTAAATAACATTTACATACCTAACCCATGCCGGGCTTTTGTCAAGCCGGCCGCAAGGCAGCCTCGCGAATTTATTTTGGGCTGCCCCAGGGGCCTGCCGGCTGCCCGGCCGGCTTCTGCTCGGCCTGGTCCTTCTGGCCGGCCGGACGGCGATCGGACGGGAACCCGAGACCGCGCAGATAGATCAGAACTTCCGCTTCCAGCAGGTCCTCCGCCGACATCGGCAGCTTGCGGCGGGCGGCGTCGCCGCGCGCGAACAGCGAGGCCACGCCGTGCGACATCGACCAGATATGCAACGCCATCATCAGCGCCGGCGGCCGGGTCACGCCGGCCGGAGCCAATGCGGCAAGCCGCTCGGCGGCGGCCCTGATGACGCCAAAGGCGCGCTCGCTGGCCGCCAGCAAGGCGGGATTGACGTCGACGGGAAGCCCCGATTCGAACATCGCCGAATAGAACGCCGGCTCGGCGCGGGCAAAGGCGAGATAGGCCTTGCCGACCCGCTCGAAGGCGGTGACGGTGTCGGGACGCCCGTCGTCCCAGGCCTGGGTCAGCACCGCCTCGAACTGCTCGAAACCGCGCTGGGCGATGCTGGAAAGCAGTTCGTCGCGATCGCGAAAATGCCGGTAGGGGGCCGCGGGGCTGACGCCGGCCGAACGCGCGGCATCGGCAAAGGTGAACCCCGCCGGGCCCTTCTCCGCGATCAGGCCAAGTGCGGCCTGCAGCAGCGCCTCTTTCAGATTGCCGTGATGGTAGCCGCGCTCGGCGCGGCGATCTTCCTTGCGCCAGCTCATGTTAAAGGCTTTTACATGAGCCGGCGGCAAAGGTCACTAGCCAGAGGCCAGGCGCCCGGATCGGCCCTGCAATTCGCCCAGACCGGCCGCCACCTCCTGGATCTCGGCGGGAAAGTCCGACATTTCCTGCACCTGGCGAATTTCGATGATCTCGTTCTCGGAGGCCGGGCACCGCATCGCCCAGGCGATGGCCTCGTCGCGCGAATTGACGTCGATCATCCAGTAGCCGCCGATGACCTCCTTGGATTCGGTGAACGGACCGTCGGTCACCGCCCGCTTGCCGCCGGCGAACGACACCCGCGCGCCCATCGAGGGCGGATGAAGCCCATCGAGCGTGATCAGCACGCCGGCCTGTTTCAGCGCCTCGTTGTAGGTCATCATGGCGGCGACGGCGTCGACCGGCGGCATGGTGCCGGGATCCGCCGTCTCGTAGCCTCTGGGAATCATCAGCATCATGAATCGCATCGTCGCCTCCGTTTCCTTGACCAGGCCCGTTGCCGACGGCGCCGGACCCAGCCTCGGCAACAAGACGAATGGGGTCTTGCCCGACCGACATATCAAAGGGAATTATCCCGGAGGCAACGGCCATTCACGCACGGGCCGGGATGAGGGAGGACCGGCACGCGGCGGAACCGGGCCGCGCGACTGGCCGTTGGTGCCTGGACAGGGTGATCGCCGCAGATGGGAGCCGCGCATGATGCGGAAGGCGATGGTTACGGCCGCTTGTCTCGCCGCCTTTTTGGGCGCCTTGGTCCCGGTCCCGTCGCGCGCCGAAATTCGCATCCTCGGCAGCCCGGGCGGACAGGTCGGCCCGTTTCTCGATCTGTTCGAGCGTGTGCGCGCCTCGGGCCAGCGCGTCGTGATCGACGGGCCGTGCCTGTCGGCCTGCACCTTGGTGCTGAGCATGGTGCCGGGCGACCGCATCTGCGCCACCCGCCGCGCGGTGCTGGGATTCCACGCCGCGCGCTCGATCGACCGGCGCGGCCGGCTGTATGCCGAGCCGGAAGCGTCCGAGCTGGTGCTGGAGGCCTATCCCGCCGCGGTGCGCGGCTGGATCCTGCGCCATGGCGGACTGACCTCGCGCCTGCTGTTGCTCCGCGGGCGCGAACTGGCGGCGATCTATCCGGTATGCCGCTGAGGCAATCATCTTTCGGGCAAACGCTTGGCGTTTATCCCCCCGGGGATGGAAGCCGAACTCACGTTGTCCCCGGTCGACGCGGTATAAGCTACGTTGCCGCGTCAATCACGAACGGAACGCCCCATGAATCCCTCCCCGCAAAGGGTCGCGCTGGTCACGGGTGCCGCGCGCGGCATCGGGCTTGCGGTGGCAAAACGCTTCCTCGCCGACGGCTGGCGCGTCGCGCTGCTCGACATCGAGCGCGACCTGCTGCACGGCGCGCTGGCGGCGCTGGCGAAGCCGGACGACACCCTCGCCCTGCACTGCGACGTCTCCAATGCCGATGCGGTGGCGGCCGCGATGGCCGAATTGAGCAATGGCTTCGGCCGGCTCGACGCCCTCGTCAACAACGCCGGCATCGCGGTGTTCGCGCCATTGCTGGAAACCTCCGAGCAGGACTGGAACCGGGTGCTATCGGTGAATCTCACCGGGCCGTTCCTCTGCACCAAGGCCGCGGCACCCCTGATGCGCGAAGGCGGCGGCGGCGCGATCGTGAACATCACCTCGATTTCCGCGGTGCGCGCCTCGACATTGCGGTCGGCCTACGGCACCAGCAAGGCGGGTCTGGCGCATCTGACCAAGCAACTCGCCGTCGAGCTCGCCTCGCTTGGCATTCGGGTCAACGGCGTTGCTCCGGGTCCGGTCGAGACCGCGATGGCCAGGCAGGTTCACACCCCGGAAATCCGGGCCGACTATCATGACGCCATCCCGCTCAATCGCTACGGCCTCGAGGAAGAACTGGCAGAGGCCGTATTCTTCCTGTGCAGCGATCGCGCCAGCTACATCACCGGACAGATTCTTGCCGTCGATGGCGGGTTCGACGCCACCGGAATCGGATTGCCGACGCTGCGCGGCGAGAGGCGGAACGGGTAGATTTTTTCTCCCTCCCGCGATCTCGCGGTTTTCCGGCGATTCCCCGCCAGCGCCGCACGACCCCAGGCGATTTCAAACCGCCTGGATGGTGCGGCTCGGCGATGCCGATGATGATCACCCCTCCATCGGGCAGTTGACCATCCAGGGAATCCCGAACGCATCGAGGCACATGCCGAATCCCCTGGAGAAAAACGTCTTTCCGAACGGCATGTTGACCGTGCCGCCCTCCGAAAGAAGCTTGAACTTGTGCTCGGCCTCCAGCGGATCGCCGACCGTGAGCGAAACCGCAAAGCCCTGCGGCTTGTGAAAACGTTCGGGAGGCGCATCGGAGGCCATCAGCGTTCCGCCAGCGATCGACATGCGGGCGTGCATGATCTGGTGTTTTCGCTCCGGCGGCGACGGCATCGATTCCGGAGCCTCGTCGTGTCTCAGCATCATCTCGATCCTGCCGCCGAGCGTCTTCTCATAGAACTTGAACGCCGCCTCGCAATTGCCGTTATAAAACAGATAGGGATTGATCTGCATCGTTTGCTCCTTGGTGAATGATACGACGTCCGGACGACTATTTTTCGGAAAGATTTTTCAGATCGGTGAGCCTGATTTCGAATATCCTTGCCGGTCATTCGGCATTTGTCGCTGATTGGGCGATTCCGCGAAAACCCATCTTATCCAGGCTCTCTGGCCCCATCCCCGGGTAACGGCTTCGCCGTTATCGCCGGGAGTAGCGACAGGATCGGAACCACGAAACGCCAATCCAGGACGAACACGCAACGCGCGATCCGACAGCGGCCGGTCATTTTTTTGAAGATTTCGAGCCGCAGGGCTGGCTGTCGCGCATCAGGCGGTCGAGGTGCATCCGGATATGGGCGGCTTCCGCCGAACTGTTGGCCAGCGCGATGGCGCGGTCGAACGCCACCCGGGCCTCGTCGTTGCGGCCGAGCTGCATCAGGAACGCGCCGCGCACGCCGAAGAAATGAAAATAATTCGACAGCCGCGGCGCCAGCGGTTCGATCATCTCCAGCGCCGCCTGCGGCCCGCGCACCTTGGAGACCGCCACCGCGCGATTCAGCGTCACCACCGGCGACGGCTGCATGGTTTCCAGCGCGCCATAGAGCAGGTCGATCTGCCTCCAGTCGGTGTCCTCGGGCCTCGTGGCGCGGGCATGCAGCGCGGCGATCGCCGCCTGCAGCTGATAGGGGCCGCTGCGGCGATGCCGCACCGCCTTGTCGATCAGCGCCAGGCCCTCGGCGATCATTTTCCGGTTCCACAACGAACGATCCTGGTCGTCGAGCAAGACCAGCGCGCCCTCGGCGTCGAAGCGCGCGGCCGCACGGGCATGCTGCAGCAACAGCAGCGCCGTCAGCCCCATGATCTCCGGCTCGCCCTGGAACAGCCGCAGCAGCAGCCGGGCCAGCCGGATCGCTTCCTCGCACAACGGCGCGCGGGTCGCGGCGGCGTCTCCGCTGGCCGAATAGCCCTCGTTGAAAATCAGGTAAATCATCGCGGCCACGGCGGCGAGCCGCTCGCTGCGCTCGACCGCGCCCGGCGTCTCGAACGGCACATCGGCGCCGGCGACCCGCGCCTTGGCGCGGGTGATGCGCTGCTCCATCGCCGCCTCGGAGACCAGGAAGGCGCGCGCGATCTGCTTCACCGTCAGCCCCGAGACGACGCGCAGCGCCAGCGCGATCTGCTGCGTCGCCGGCAGGTCGGGATGGCAGCAGATGAACAGCAGCCGCAGGATGTCGTCGCGGTAATGCGATCCGTCGAGCCGCTCGGCCAGCGCCTCCTCGGCATCGCCGAGGTCGGAGATGGCCTCGTCCTCGGGCAGCGGCCGCTGCCTGCGGTTGCGGCGCACCTCGTCGATCGCGACGTTGCGCCCGACCAGGATCAGCCACGCCGCCGGATCGCGCGGCGGGCCGTGCCGCGGCCAGTTGTTCAACGCGCGCAGGCAGGCGTTCTGGAAGGCTTCCTCGGCGATGTCCAGATCGCGGAAATAGCGCAGCAGCGCACCGACCGCCTGGGGACGCGCCGCGGTCAGCGCGGCATCGATCCAGGCGGCGTCGGTCACCTCGTGACGCTCCCCGGATTCAGCACGCTGACCGGGCGGATCTCATAGGCGCCCCCGGGATTGGCGGCGCCGAGATCGCGCGCGACATCCAGCGCCTCATCGAGATTGCCGCAGTCGACGACATAGAAGCCGAGCAGTTGCTCCTTGGTCTCGGCATAGGGACCGTCGATCACGACAGGCGGATCGTCCTTGCGCAGCGTGGTCGCCGAGGTCGTCGGCAGCAGCCGCGCCACCGGCCCGAGCCGGCCCTCTCTCGCCAGTTTGTCCTGCACCACCGCGAGCCTGTCCATCACGGCGGCATCCTGTTCCCTGGTCCATGAACCGACGATGTCTTCGTCGTGATAGCAAAGAATGGCGTAGAGCATGCAAGCGGGCTCCTGTTCCTCTCAAGGACGAATGAGTATGCCCGGAGCCGACAGGGCGGTAGAGGAAAAAACGCCGTAACGTTGCCCCGGCACAACGCTGAAATTCACCTCCCCCGCAATGCAGGGCTCCGCATATATATTATGACCAAATAGAGACTTTCGTGGCGACCAAAACGAATCAGGGACGCCCGGCTGTGCCCTCTCCCCTTGCGGGAGAGGGCATGCGAGATGCCAGCAACAAACTCTGCTGGGTGAGGGGTCGTGCTCTGCGTCGACCCCTCACCAGGCTGAGTCTGTTGCTGGCGTCATTGAGCCCTCTCCCGCAAGGGGAGAGGGCACAGTCACGAGCGCCGCGGCTCGTTGCATATGCGATAGCCCTCCCGAGAAAATGGGTTCGGCGGCTCGGCTTTGGCGCGGGCCTTGCCATTTTCTCCCAGCGTGGCGCACGCGCCGTCCGCTGGTGGTCTCCCCCGCAAACGGACGGGCGCAGACCGTGCCGGGGCCGGGCGGCACTGCGCGGCTTTTGCCCCGCGAAGTGGGAGCCGATAAGGTTGCCTGCAATTCCGCCATGGGACCGAAAACCGATGAACAAGGCTGCGCTCGCGCTGATCGTGCATGGCGGGACCGAGAACTGGTCGCCCGCGCGCTGGAAACGCCGGTTCGACGAGGCCTGCCGGGACCGCCGGGTCTGGCTGCTGCCCGATCCGGCGCTGGATCCGGCTGACATCCATTACGCCGCGGTCTGGAAGCCGGGTCAGGGCGAACTGGCGGCTTTTCCGAACCTGCGCGTCATTTTCAACCTCGGCGCGGGCGTCGATGCGCTGATGGCGGATTCCCGTCTGCCGCAGGTGCCGCTCGTTCGCGTCGCGGTCGACGACCTCACCCGGCGCATGACGGAATATGTCGTGCTTCACGTGCTGATGCACCATCGCCAGGAGCTCTACCTGCGGGCCAGCCAGCGCGAGAAGCGCTGGCTGCCGCGATCCCAATGGCCGGCAGCTGCGATTTCAGTCGGCATCCTCGGCCTCGGCACGCTCGGATCGGATGCCGCCGGAGCTCTGGCGCGGCTTGGCTTTCGCGTCTCAGGCTGGAGCCGAAGTCCCAAACAGCACGATGGAATCGAATGCTTTGCCGGCCCCTCCCAGCTCGAACCGTTTCTGCGGCGAACCGATATCCTGGTCTGCCTGCTGCCGCTGACGCCGGAGACGCGGCACATCCTGAACCGGGGGTTGTTCGAAAAACTCCACCGCGACAGCCCGATGGGCGCCCCGGTCCTGATCAATGCCGGGCGTGGCGGCCTGCAGAACGAAGCCGATATCCTGCGATGCCTCGACGACGGCACGCTCGGCGCGGTCTCATTGGACGTGTTCGCGGCCGAGCCCCTGCCGGCGGACAGCCCATTCTGGACCCATCCGAAAGTCGTGCTGACGCCGCACAACGCGGCCGATACCGACGCCGACGCGATATCCGGATATGTGGCGGCGCAGATCGAACGCTTCGAGGCCGGCGCCGCGCTGGAAAACGTCGTCGATCCCGCGCGCGGGTATTAGCGGAGCCTGGGGAGAAAGCCCGTCTTCAAAACGGACTCTCGCCCAGCCCCGGCACATCCGCCGGCCTCGGGCCGGGCGCCGCCCAGCGAAAGCGCCGGTCGGCTTCCGCGATGGCAATATCGTTGATGCTGGCCTCGCGGCGGCGCATCAGGCCGGAATCGTCGAACTCCCATTGCTCGTTGCCGTAGGAGCGGTGCCACTGGCCGGCATCGTCATGCCACTCATATTGAAACCGCACCGCGATGCGGTTGCCGTCGAACGCCCAGAGATCCTTGATCAGGCGATAGTCGAGCTCCCTGCTCCATTTGCGGGTCAGGAAAGCGACGATGGCAGCGCGGCCTTGCAGGAATTCCGAGCGGTTGCGCCAGCGGCTGTCCTCGGTATAGGCCAGCGCGACGCGTTCGGGGTCGCGGGAATTCCAGGCGTCTTCGGCCATGCGGGCCTTCCGGGCGGCGGTCTCTTTCGTGAACGGCGGCAGCGGGGGACGGGACATCGTGGCCTCCGGGTTTGATGGGGCCGCAACTCTATCGCCGCCGTGCGGCGAGTCGATGACAAATTGCCTATCGCCCGATTGCTAGGCCTGATCGGCCTTCAGCAGCGCGCGCAGCGCCTTCGGGATCGGCTGGGCCCGCCCCTCGCTGATAAAGGCGACGCGCACCTCGGCCTTCACCAGCACGACCTCCCCGCGCCGGACCTCCTGCGCCAGCGTGATCGAGGCGCCCTTGACCGCCACCGGCCAGGTCACCACGTCGAGCACGTCATCCATACGCGCGGGCTTGAGATAGTCGATCTGCAGCGAACGCACCACGAAGGCAAAGCCCGGGGTTTCCGCCTGCGCCTCCGCGAACAGCGCGTGCTGCTCGGCGCCCATCAGCCGCAGATGATTGGTCCGCCCGCGCTCCATGAAGCGCAGGTAGTTGGCGTGATAGACGATGCCGGAAAAATCGGTGTCCTCGTAATAGACGCGGACCTGCATGTGATGGCGGCCGTCGCGGATCGTGCCGTCGAGATGAGCTGTTTGCACCTGACACCCTCGGAATAAACTGAGCAGGACTTGGCCCGGCAATCCGCCCGCCGTCAATTCCCGGCGGATCGGCGGCAACGAGACGCCCCGAAAACCTTGATCGAGGTCAACACCGGTGTGTTCCCCAGGGCCTATCCGGGGTCCAAGGGCCACGGCATGCGCTGCGCCGTCGGAACCGAACGGCAAAGTCAGCCCCGTCCCCATCCCAGGAGGCACCGCCATGGCGAACACCGGTCAGTCCGTGCAGCAGCGCGAAACCAGGGCATGGCTGGTCGGCGGCGGCATCGCCTCGCTTGCCAGCGCCGCCTATCTGATCCGCGACGGCGGCCTCAAGGGCGGCAATATCTGCATCTTCGAACAGACCGCGACGCTTGGCGGCAGCCTCGATGGCAGCGGCTCGCCCGACCACGGCTACGTCATCCGCGGCGGCCGCATGTTCACCTACGAGGCCTATACCTGCACCTTCGACCTGCTGTCGTTCATTCCATCGCTGAGCGATCCCGAAAAAACCGTCAGCGACGAGATTCATGAATTCAACGCCAGGCACATTCCGCATTCCAACGCGCGGCTGGTGAAGGGCGGCCAGAAGGTCGACGTCTCGGTGATGGGATTTTCCAACCAGGACCGGCTCGACCTGATCGAGATCATGGCGGTATCCGAGGAAACGCTCGGCGCCCGGCGGATCGAGGATGTGTTCGCCCCGTCGTTCTTCACCACCAATTTCTGGTACATGTGGGTCACGACCTTCGCGTTCCAGCCCTGGCACAGCGCGGTCGAGCTGAAGCGCTACCTGCATCGCTTCATCCAGGAGTTTCCCCGCATCCATACCCTCGGCGGCGTTCGCCGCACGCCCTACAATCAGTACGATTCCATCGTGCTGCCGGTGACCAACTGGCTGAAGGCGCAAGGGGTGCGGTTTCAGACCGGTACCGTGGTCACCGATCTCGATTTCGTCTACGGGCCGGCCGGCAAGGGCGTCGAACGGCTGCACTGCCTGCGCGACGGCAAGCCGGAACTGGTCGCGGTCGGCGCCTCCGACCTGGTGTTCGTCACCAACGGATCGATGACCACGGCCTCGAGCCTGGGCTCGATGACCCGGCCGGCGCTGTTGCACGGCAGGGACGGCCATACCGACGGGTCCTGGGCGCTGTGGGAGCAGCTCGCCGCCAGGGATGCCGCGTTCGGCCGGCCTGCGGCCTTCAACGGCAAGGTCGATGAATCGAAGTGGCTGTCGTTCACGGTGACGATGCGCGATCCCACCTTCTTCGACCTGATGGAGAAATTCACCGGCAACCGCGCCGGCACCGGCGGCCTCGTGACCTTCATCGATTCGAACTGGCTGATGTCGGTGGTGCTGGCCGCCCAGCCGCACTTCATCGGCCAGCCCGACGACATCAAGGTGTTCTGGGGCTATGGCCT
>Ga0302157_10000813_pt1 | contig 39907 bp, 29 predicted proteins | sample I_Bog_N3_3_FD_193502 | JGI IMG/M metagenome (GOLD analysis project Ga0302157, IMG submission 193502) | Peat permafrost microbial communities from Stordalen Mire near Abisko, Sweden - I_Bog_N3_3 | ecosystem: Environmental > Terrestrial > Soil > Wetlands > Peat | place: Sweden: Abisko, Stordalen...
TGATGCGCAACGCGATGGACGAGGGGCGCGCGCGCGCATGATCATCGGCATCGGCAACGACCTCTGCGACATCCGCCGTGTCCAGGAAACGCTCGACACCTATGGCGAGCGTTTCACCCAACGTTGCTTCACCCAGATCGAGCGCGAGAAGTCGGACCGGCGCGCGGCGCGGGCGGCGTCCTACGCCAAGCGCTTCGCCGCCAAGGAGGCCTGCGCCAAGGCGCTCGGCACCGGCATCAACCGCGGCGTCTATTGGCGCGACATGGGCGTGGTCAACCTGCCCGGCGGCAAGCCGACGATGAAGCTGACCGGCGGCGCCGCCGAGCGTCTGGCCGAACTGACGCCCGAGGGCTGCGAGGTCGTGATCCATCTCACGATCACCGACGAGCCGCCGCTGGCGCAGGCGATCGTGATCATCGAGGCGCGGCCGAAGGCGGGGTGACGGGAAGCGCCGCCCTCGTTTTTTCGCCTCCGAAGCCCTGATTAGGCTCGCCGCCGTCGCACCGGCCCGCTGCGATGGAAAAATCGAAGCATCGCGAAGTTCGAGTTCGTCAAGCCCGCCGGCGTGATTGAGGCTTGCGTTCGCACACTTGTCGTTGCCGCCAATTCATGGCCGGTCGAACATTTCCGCGCCTTTTCATCGCCGAAAGCGATCCGACGCCTGTTCTGCTTCGGCGAGATTCGGAACGTTTTGGAAGAGTTCGGAAGTCTTTGTTAGCACAATGTCGTCGCTCCCGATAGTCTACTCCTGGCCGCCTCGCGGACTCAGGTAACGATGCGTCCAATAAGGAGAATATTAATGGCGATCCGTCGTTTCATTCAAACGAGGTCCATCGAGACAGACCCGAATATTGCTTGAGATACTCCCTCTTGCCCCCTAGCCAAAACTCAGCGAGGGTTTGACGCCTGCTCGACTTACGCCTCCGGCGCGATGCGATGGAATTCTGAAACCATGCCTACCTGTCTCGATCCCGCGATCCTCGCGCGGCCTCGTCGCCAGAACTCATCGAACGCCGAACCCCAGCGGGACCTTTCTCTCGCCGAAGCTTTTTCTCTCCGGGCCCCCTTGGCGCCGGCTGACGCACCCCGAGGGTCCGATGACAACGAACATAATAAGCTCCAACAGCACGTCCGCCTTCAATTTCACGGCCGGCGGGAACACGCTTATCATCCTTGCAAACGCGGACATCGGGACCGGGTCGCTCGACGCGATCGCCACCACCTTCGGCGAAGAAAACGTCACGATCCACGGCTCGGTGACGGGCGTCAATGGTTTCGTCGACTCATCGACCGTCGGCGTCGACGACATCGACGTCGGTTTGAACGGCGCGATCGTCGGGACGGGCGGCTCGGCGATCTCGATTTTCGGCAACGGCAGTTACATAGCGAATACCGGGTTCATCGAGTCGGGCAAGGCTTTCGCCATCGTCGCCGGGTCGGGAAATTTTATCAACAATCATGGCCATATAATAGGATTCGCCTCCGCGATCACGGATGGCGGCGGCGACAACATCAACAATTCCGGAACGATTTCCAGCCTTTTGGCGGGCAACACGACCATAAATGAAAACACGGGCGACGACAAAATCCAAAACAGCGGATTGATTTCGGGCAACGGAGACTTCACGGGCATTTATTTGAATGGCGCCGACGACACAGTCGGCAACACCGGAACCATCGACGGCGCGCTCATCGCCCTGCTGTTCGAGGGCGGCAACGACTTCCTCGCGAATTCCGGGACCATTTCCGGCCTGAGCGACGCCATCGGCGTCAACGGCGCGCTAGGCGGCGTTACGATCAAAAACTCGGGTCTGATCGAATCTCAGGCCGCCGCCGGCACGGCAATCAGCTTCGGCGACAGCGGCGAGCAGGACTCGCTGAACAATTCCGGACTCATCCGCGGCTCCGTGCAAGTCGACAGCTTTGCGTCGACGATCAACAATTCCGGCAGCCTCGACGGCAGCGTCGATTTTGCCGCCGTCGAAGGCGTCGTGCGCAACACCGGCGACATATCGGGAAGCGTGTTTTTTTATGGCGACGACAATTCTTATTACGGCGGTTATGGCTCGATCGAAGGCGACGTGTATTGCGCCGGAACGGTCGGCGACTACGTCGGCGGCGCGCGCGGGACCACTTTCGTCATCACCGCCTCGGACTTGGTCGTGACGGAGAAAATCGTCGGCGGCGCCTCGGCGGATGACACACTGATCATCGGCGGCGAAGGTTCGTCGGTCATAACGGCTCGCGACCTGAAGAACGTCAGCGGCATCGAAACGATCGACATCGGCATTTCCGCCACGATATTCCTCACGCAAGCGCTCGCCGATTCCGCGTCCGGCCACGCGCTCATGGTGCAGGGCGGCGGTCGCAATACCTTCAATCTCATGGGGGTGACCAGCGCGACGGATTCGATTACCGTCACGGGCGGCGCGAACGACACGATCGACGTGGGGGCGGCGCTCACCACGTTTGCCTTTCAATCCGTCGCCAACTCCACCGGCGCCAAATTCGACACGATCGCCAACGCCAATTTTTCCCACGACGAATTCGACGCGTCCCTGTGTGGCAATGTGATCACCGGGATCAACGCCGCGGTGATCGCCGGCGCGCTTTCCTCGTTGACTTTCGACGCCAATCTAGCCGCCGACCTGGGCGCGAGCCAACTCGGCGCCAATCATGCGGTGCTGTTCACGGCTTCGTCCGGAACCCTGTCAGGCGATACGTTCCTGATCGTCGATTGCAATGGAACGGCCGGTTATCAGGCCGGCGCCGATCTGGTCATGCGCCTGACCGGGGCGACGGGGACATTGTCGACGGCGAATTTTCTCTGACGGGTTTGGCGCTCGGCGGGGCCGCGGAGCGCGCGCGTCGCGCAAACACTCAGCGGCGCGGTTACAACCGAAGACTCGGCATGACCCGAGCCAGGCCTTCCAAGCATCTCACGCAACGCGGACGCTGAGACCTTCGATGTCGCCCTCACGCGGGGGCCAAACTTTAACTGCGAAACGCCGGTAGCGCGCAAGGATAATCAAATGACCACGACCATAATTGCCGCCAGCACGACGACGATGTTCAAATTCGCCGCCGCGTACGACCAACTCGTCGTCTCGGCCGGCGTCGATATCGCGACCACCGCCGCCCCCGCCATCGAGACCGCGTTTGGGCTTGCAGACGTCATCGTCGAAGGTTCGGCATACGGCTCCATGGGCTTTCTCGATTCGTCGGTTTCGGGAGGCGACATCGTCACCGTCGGCCAAAGCGGCATTCTGCTCGGCGTTGGAGGCTACGGCGTCGACATCAAGGGAAACGGAAGCCACATAGCTAATTCAGGTTTCATCGACGGCGCCGAAAGCGCTGGAATTTTTGCTGGTTCGAGCAGCATCGTCAATCAAGGATCGATCGAGGGATACTACGAGGCGATTTTCGACGCAGGCGCGGACAACATCGACAATTCCGGCACGCTCTCCTCCTTGTCGTCATTGCAATTCACGATCTACGAGGCCTCGGGCGACGACACGATCTTCAACAGCGGATCGATCCATTCCAGCAAGGGGCAGGCGGCGATCTTCGCGAATGGCGGCCAGAACGCGATCACCAACAGCGGAACGATCGGCGGCGGGGTCGTTGGCGTGCTCTTGGCGGGCGGTTCGAACACCCTCCTGAATTCAGGAACGATCGAGGGCGTCGGCGGGGGAATCGTCATCACGGGGACCGTCGGCGGGACAACCATCGAGAACACCGGCCTGATCGAAGCGGTCACGCAAACTGCCGATGCCGTCCATTTCAACGAGAATGGGGTTTCCGACCAACTCATCAATCTGGGAACGATATTGGGCGCGGTCCAGTTCGATAGCGGCTACGGCGCGCTGAACAATTCCGGTGTGATCGACGGCGAGGTGTACTTGAACGCCACGGACGCCGTGGTTAGTAATTCCGGCAGGATATCCGGACAGATCGTGTTCTCCGGCGACTATAATTCCTATCTCGGCGCTCACGGCGATTTGGAAGGCTCGGTCTATTGCTCTGGCTCGCATGGCCTCTATGTCGGCGGCGCCCGGGGAACCACATTTTCGATCACGGGCGCTCAGTTGGCCAACACCGACACGATCACCGGCGGCGCCTCAGCCGACGACACGCTCGACATCACGGGCGCCGGCGTGATCACGACGAACGCGCTGAAGAACGTGAGCGGCTTTGAAACGCTGTCTCTGGCGGCCAACGAGTCGATCGCCATCCGGGAAACGCTCGCCGACACCGCCGCCGGCCACGCGCTGACCATCGACACTTCCGGCGTCGATTTGGTCAACCTCGCTTCCGTGACGAGTACGACCGACGCCATCACGATATGGGGCGCGGGCGGGGACATCATCACGGCGGGAGCGTCGCGCTACACGTTCGCGTTTGCCTCGGCCGGCGCCTCCACCGGCCCGAGTTACGACTTGATTCTGGGCGTCAACTTCGCCCACGACAAATTCGACGTCACCACCGGCATCGACGCGGTCACCGGCATCGACACAGCCGTCAAATCTGGTTCGCTTTCGAACGCGACGTTCAACACGGACCTCGCCGCCGACCTAGGATCAACCAAGCTCAGCGCCGATCATGCCGTGCTGTTCACAGCTTCCGCCGGGCAGCTCATCGGCGACACGTTCCTGGTGGTCGATCTCAACGGAATGGCCGGTTATCAGGCGAACGCCGATCTCGCGATCCGCCTGACCGGCCCCACGGGAACGTTGTCGCTGGCGAATTTCATCTGACGCCCGCGACCCGCGACAGGGCCACGCGGCGAGCAATATTGTTGACGTTCCGCGAAGGCATGGAACGTCAATCACATGACGTCGACATTCCCCAAGGGGCATGAAATGACCACAACCGTCCTGAGCGTCAATACGGCCTCGACATTCGTTTTCGCCGCCGAGTTCGACCAACTCGTACTCTCGACCGGCGTCGCAATCGTGAATACGACGAGTGTCGCCATCGAGACGTCGTTTGGGTTCGCCAACGTCGTCGTCGACGGTTCGGCCTACGGCACGATGGGTTTCTTCGATTCATCGACTTCGGGCGGCGACATTGTCGCCGTCGGACAAGCCGGATCGCTCGTCGGCGTAGGCGGAGATGGGATAGACATCAAAGGAAACGGCAGTGACATCACGAATGCGGGACGCATCGACGGCACCGAAAGTGATGGAATTCAGTGCGGTCAAGATACGACTGTCATCAATCAAGGCGCGATCGAGGGATATTTCGACGCCATCGTCGGCGCTGGTCATGACGCCATCAACAATTCCGGCACGATGTCTTCCTTGGCGATACAACGACAGACGATCTACGAAAGTTCGGGTGACGACACGATCTTCAACAGCGGGATGATCACCTCGAGCAGCCAAAGCGCAGGAATCTTCCTGAACGGAAGCAGCAATTCGGTCACGAATACCGGAACGATCGGGGGCGGTTTTTACGGCATATTCATGACCGGCGGATCGAACACCGTGACAAATTCCGGGACGATCTCTGGGCTGAACATTGCCATTGGGTTCGGGGGAAACGACGGCGGCGCGTCAATCAGGAATACGGGGCTTATCGAAGGCGTGGGTTTTGACGCCGTGGCCATCGAATTCTCGAATTCCGGCGCCGTCGCGGTTTCCAATTTGGGGACCATCCTTGGCTTGGTGGTTTTCGATGGCAGCGACGCCACAATGAATAATTCGGGCGCTATCGATGGCGAGATCGCATTTTTTGGCGACAACAATACCTATCTCGGCGGCCATGGCGAAACGGACGGCATTATAGATTGCTCGGGGTCGCACGGTCTCTATACCGGCGGCGCTGACGGGACCACATTCTCAATCGCCGCCTCTCAACTGGCGAGCACCGACACGATCACCGGCGGCGCCTCGACTTACGACACGCTCGACATCACGGGCGCCGGCGCAGTTTCGCTGAGCGCGCTGAAGAACGTGAGCGGTTTTGAAACGCTGTCTCTGGCGGCCAGCGAGTCGATCGTCATCCGGGGAACGCTCGCCGACACCGCCGCAGGCAACGCGCTGACCATCGACACTTCCGGGTTCGATTTGGTCAACCTCGCTTCCGTGACGAGCACGACGGACGCCATCACGATATGGGGCGCGGCTGGGGACGTCATCACCGCGGGCGCGTCCCGCGACACGTTCGGCTTCGGCGCGGCCAGCGCCTCCACGGGTTCCGGCTATGACTTGATCGCCGGCGTCAACTTCGCCCACGACAGGTTCGACGTCACCACCAATATCGACGCCGTCACCGGCATCAATACCGCCGTCACTTCAGGCACGCTTTCGAACGCGTCGTTCAACACGGACCTCGCCGCCGACCTGGGATCAACCAAGCTCAGCGCCGATCATGCCGTTCTGTTCACGGCTTCCGCCGGGCAACTGATCGGCGACAGATTCCTGGTCGTCGATCTCAACGGAACGGCCGGCTATCAGGCCAATTCCGATCTCGTCATCCGCCTGACCGGCGCGACGGGGACTTTGACGACGGCGAACTTCATTTGAAGCGACAGGCTCCCGGGCGCGCCCGGGAGCCGTTTCGCGTTCAATCCTTGAACGGATCGAACTCGCCCTCGCCCGCCATCGCCACGGCGAACGGCCGCAGGGTGTGCAGCACACGGATCGAGCCTGCGTGCTGGCCAAGCACTTCCGGCAGACGACGATAGGCCATCGGGCTTTCGTCGAGATCGCCGCCGGCGAGCAGCACGCTGCGCTCGCGCAACCATGCATCCATTTGCGCGCGGGAGAATTCCCGCTTGGCGCGGGTGCGGCTGAACAGCCGGCCAGCGCCGTGCACGGTCGAGTACAGCGCGGCGCGCGAGGCCTCGCTGTCGACGCCCTCGATGATGACGGCGTCGTCGCCCATCGAGCCGCCGACGAAGCCGCGCTGGCCGGGGAAGGCCGGCGTCGCGCCCTTGCGCACCACCCACAGATCGCGGCCGCCATGCGTCTCCCGCCACGCATAATTGTGGTGGTTGTGCACGCTGTCGGTCACCGCGCCGCCGATGATTTTCCGCACCCGCTCGACCACCCATTCGCGGCCGGCATAGGCGTAGCGGCCGGCGAGCTGCATCGCGGCGATGTAGCGGCGTCCGATCTCGCTATCCTGGTCGACCACGGCGGGCGGCACGTTCATGCCGTCCTTGCCGCCCGCCGCCTTCAGATAGCGGGTGGCGCTGGTGTGGCCGAGGCCCCGGCTGCCAAAATGCACGCCGATCCAGACGAAGCCGTGCTCGTCGTGCATCAGGTCGACATAATGGTTGCCGGAGCCAACCGTGCCGAATTGGACCTCCGCCTTCTGGATATAGGCCTTCATGTCGGACTCGCGCCACGCGTCGGCATCGTCGAACAGCGCGTGCTCGGCGCGCTCCGCATTGCCGCGGCCGATTCCGAACGAGATCACCCGGCGCACGTCGTCGAGGATTTTTCCCGCGCGATCGGCGATGTCCGCGTAGGGCGTGTCGAGACGGACGGCCATGTTGCCGCAACCGATGTCGAAGCCGACGCCGGAGATGCTGATCTGGCCCTCATAGGCGACGACGCCGCCGACCGACTGCGCGTAACCGAGGTGGCCGTCGGCGCAGAGCACGCCGCCGACGACATTGCCGACGCGCATGCAGTTGCGCATCTGCGCGACGGTGGCGTCGTCGTGCTGACCAAACACCCGCAGCGGCGCGTCCTGATACGCGGGCGCCTGGGGCGGAAGCTCCAACGCCGACGCCTCCGCCACTAGGTGTTCCGCGCGCGCGCCTTCGCGATAGGCGCACCACAGCGGCATGGTCTTACCGCCGGGCTTGTCGGTGCGGGAATCCGGGTCGCCTCCCGCCGCCACGCAGAGTTCGCGGGCGCGGGCTTCGTAAGCATCTCCACGGCGCATCGCTTCCTCCAATCCTTCAGATGAGAAGACTCCGGCGCGTCAGTCGCGCCGGAGGAAGTCGGCGATCAATGCGGGCGTCGCCGCGTCGAAGCCGACCACGTCGAGCATCCCGGCATCGTCGGGGTCGGCGATGCTGAAGCCGTTGGACACCATCGCCACCACGACGAGCTTGGCGGCGATTCCCGTGCGCTCGCGGTAGAGCCGCAGCGCCTGAACGGGATGGATCGCCCCCGCCCAGGTTTCGCTATCGGTGTAGACGACGAACCCATCGACCCTGAGCCCCCGCGCCAGTGCGTAAAGCATCGGTTGCGCGCAGTCGGTGCGGCCGACCGGCAGCCCCGAAACGGCGCGCAGCGCGTCGTCGAGGCGCATCGACGGCGACAACGGCAGCGGAACCATCTCGTGGCCGAAGCCGACGATGTGGGTCATCGCTTCCGTCGCCGCCGTCATCAGCGCCATCGCCGCCGAGGCCTCGCGCGGCGTCAATGACGATCCGGCCACGCGGCCGGCCGCCATCGACCCCGAAACGTCCAGCGCCAGCAACAGGCGTTTGCCCGTCGGTTCGACCGCCTTGAACGCGGTGTAGAAAGCCGCGTTCAGCGCCTCGATCACCGGCTGAACCGGCTCCCACGTGAGACCGCCCTTATCCCCGCGCCCCTGCGCGTAAATGCGCAGGGCCAGCAGGATCGCCATCGGATGCACGCGCGCCTTGGCGATGCGCTCGGCGTCGCCGAGCGCCGACAAGACCAGCGGCAAGCTATCGCCGAGCGGCGCGATGACGCCGACCGACGTCAGTTTCGCCAGCGAGCGCAGCAATGCGGTCAGCGGCATGCGTTGCAGCAGCGCCTCCCACACAGACGCCTCGTTGAGAAGCTCGGTCGGCACGGCTTCCCGCGGCAGGTCGTGCGCCGCGATCAGCCGCGCCGCTTGCGCGGCGTCGGTCGTGCGCGACAGGGCCGCCGCGGCGAGCACAAGCGAAGGCAGGAGCTCGCTCTGCTTGCCGTGGCACGCCCAATCGAACAGCGCCGCTCGCGCCGGCTCGACCGTTTCCGGATGCGCCAGCCGCAGCAGGTCGCGATGCGAAAAACCTTCGCGCTGGCGATATTTCACCAACTGATAGGCGAGCCGATCGGCGCCTTGAGCGAGATACCAGGCGCCGACCGCCCGGCGCAACGCCCTGCCCCAGCCGCGCGCGCCTTGCGCGAAGGCGGCGAACAGGAACAGGTGCGTCGCCGTCCGCGCGACGCTCGGCAACGCCGCCAAAGCCGCGCGCCGGGTCGCCAGGGCGTCATCAGACGCCGCCAGGGCGAGCGCGAACAAAGCGGCGTCGTTGCTGGGCGCGCGACCGCCGACGCTGATCTCGACGATGCGCTTCACCGCCCGCTCGCCATCCGCCGAAATCACGCGCGACACCGCCTGGGCGTTCTCGGCCGTCAGCGTCCGTTCGCCGGCGTAATAGCTGCCGCCCTCGGAACCGAGGACGAGGAAGCGGTCGAGCCGCGTCCAATCGTCGACCGCGAAGGCATAGCCGCCCGCCGCGTTCGGCGCGGTGTTGGCGATCGGCTGCGACTGCGGCGTCGCGGCGCGTGCGCGCAAGGAGAGAGCGTGAAGGTAGTTGGTCATGGCCCGCCTCGGGGAAAAAGGTCCGGCGGGCATGTGTGCGTCGAGGGGTTTAGGGCCTCAAGAGGCGCCTACGGGGTGCATCCGGTAACCCTCGACCTCCGGCCCGCCGGAGGTATTTGATTGTGAGATTTCATGCTCGGAATTGCCCTGAAGGCAGCGGCGATGGCCGCCCGCGTTCGGACCGCGGATAAGCATAGCGGAGCGCGCAATGCGCGGGTCTATTTATACTAATCACGCATGGCCTCCTTTCTTCATCCGACGGCGCGGGCATGGGATCGAGGACGGATCTGCTCTATCCGACTGAGCTACAGCGCCTTGCTACGCCGGCGAGACTCGAACCCGCGACCCGATAACCGTCCAACTTCGGCCCGCGCCGAAATGTGATGGCGATATGCCGAAAGCGCCTCGCCGCGTCAACAGCAAACTTTATGTTTTCTAAAGTTTGGTATAGGACGTGGCGCGATGATCACAATCGCCCAAATTCGCGCGGCGCGCGGCCTGCTCCGGTGGACCCAGGCCACGCTCGCGCACAAGGCGGCGATCTCGACCGTGACCCTGAACATGATCGAGAACGAGGCCGTCCGGCCGCGAGACAGCACGCTCGGCGCGATTCAGGCGGCTCTGGAAGCGGGCGGCGTGGCGTTTCTGTCGGAGGACGGCGCGGGCGTCGGCGTTCGCTTCGCCAAGCCGCGCGCGGCATGAGGCGCTCGAAAGCGCGAGACCCATGCGCGCTGAGTTGAGCTAGCGGCGACCCTCCCGAATCATGGCCAGCCATTCCAGCTACTTCGTCCTGAGGCGCCCGCGCTTGCGCGGGCCTCGGAGGACGGGCCGCAACACGACGGTCTGGACCGGGCGCCGGCGCAAGCCACATCCTTCGAGGCCCCTGCGCGGCGCCTCAGGATGAGCGTTGATTTTGTTGGCCGTCGCTCGGAAAGATCGTCGCTAGCTCAGGCGCCCCCTACCTTAGCATCCGCTCGCCGAGCACGGGCTTCATTTGCGGATGCCGCGCCTCCAGCCAGAGGCGATAGGCGTCGAGGGAGACCGGATCGTCCCAGGGGATGTCGTGGTAGACATTCGAACCGGGCTTCAACTCGGCGCTGTCGGGCTGCATGTCGAGCGCGCGCGGGAACAGGGCGATCACGCCCGGCGGCGGCGGCGGCGGCGCGGGGCCCCGGGCGGGGGGCGTCGCCCGTCCCCGGAGCGCCGCGGCGTGGACATCGTGGCCGAACAGCGCGCCGAGGTGGCCGGAGTGGACGGGGCGCGGGTTCATTTCGATCAGGTAGGCGTCGCCGCGCGGCGAGAGCACGTAATCGAACGAAACGAGGCCGGAGATGTTCATCGCGGCGATCATCCGCTGGGAGGACCTCGCCATCTCTTCGTGTTCGATGCCCTTGATGTAGATGCTGGGGCTGGTGTCGAACGGCCCGCGGTCGAGGACGGCGAAGTCCATGCCTTCGAGTTCGCGGCCGTTGACGCAGGCGGCGACGCGGTAGGCGAGTTCGCCGGGAATGAATTCCTGGCAGGTGAGATAGGGCGCGCCGGCGGAGCGATAGCCTGGGATCCAGGCAGCGATCCGCTTCGCCTGCGCGTGCAGGTAGAGCGAGATATAGGCGGACTTCAGCTCCTTCACCTCCTTGACGATGGCGACGCCGCCGCCGCCGCAGGACAGATCGCGCTTCAGCACCACGGGATAGCCGAAGGCGCCGGCCGCGGCGCGGGCCGCGGCGAGACTGCCGGCGTCGGCCTCGCGGGGCGCGCGCACGCCGATCGAGCGGGCAAGTTGCATCATCGACCGCCGGCTCGAGGCGACATCGAAATTGCGCGGATCGCCGAGCGAGGTCGCCAACAGGCCGCGCAGATACGGACTAGAGTTGGCGAACAGGCTCGCATCGCGCAGGGCGAGCGACGAGAGGTCGTCGATCGGCAATATGAGGTCCGGACGCCACGCCTCGACGATCTCTTCGAGGCGATGGGCCAGCGACAGCGCCCGCAAGGGGCGCCATCGCCAATCCGGCAGAGCGAACACGCGCTGAACGAAGCGCGTGCGCGCGGCAAAGCAGTCGGCGGGCGCGACCACGGCGCAGATCGCGCCGAGTCGCGCCATATCGGCCACGATGCGGTCGGCGCAAGGATCGCCCGCGACTCCTACGAACAGGAGCCGCGGTGACAGCTCCGCCGCCTTCAATGCGGCGCGGGGCGCGAACTCGCCGACATGCACATTCATGGTTGGGCCAATTTGATGAGAGAAGGCGACAGCGAAGCGCGCGAGGCTTTCGAGGTCTGGCGCGCGTCGATCGCCGAGGCGATGCGGCGGGCGGCGAATTCGGTCCCGCAGACGAAGCGCATCAGCGGCCCGAACGTATAGGCCGACATGGCGCCCGCGAAATACAGGCCCGGGACCGAAGATTCGAAGGTTTTCGACAGCCGCGGCGAGGTCTCGACGCGGTTGATTTCCGCGAGCAGTTCCGGCGCGAGGACGTTCAACCTTCTCAAGTCCACCTTGTAGCCCGTGCCAAGCACGACGTGGTCGGCACGGAAGTATTCGATCTGCGCGCCCACCCTGCCAAGTTCGACGTCGACGCCGTTGGCGGTTTCCCGAGCGCCGAGAATCTCGCGCGCCGGAAGCACCCGCACGCGGCCCTCGATCTCTTCGCGGATGAACCAGGCCGGGGCCGGACCGAGCATGTTGTCGACGATGTAAGCGCGCGCCCAATCGGGGAGCAGTGGGAAGAATTGCGGGAACGTGGTGACGAGCCAACGCTTCCAGCCGGGACCGACCAGCGTCGTCGGCGCGCGCAATTCCTGCCGCCAGCTGCGAGCCCCATGGCCGCCCTTGACGTAGCGCACCGCGCTGTCGCGGCAGACGATGGTCACTTCCGCGCCCGCCTTGACCAGGGCGGCCGCGCAATCGGTCGCCGAAGCCCCCGCGCCGACGATCAACACCCGTTGCCCGGCGAAACGCGAGCAATCGTTGACCGCGCTCGAATGGCTCATGCGATGGCGGGAAACCTTGGCGAGCGGCGCCGGGACGCTGGCATAGGCGCCGATGCCGGTCGCCATGACGACTTCCTCGACTTCCAGCTCGTCGCCATCGTCGAGCGTGAGTTCGAACCCTTCATGCACGCGCTTCACATGGGTGACGAGGCGATCGTCGACCTGGGGCACGAAGCGCCGCTGGAATGCTTCGCCATAGGCGACGAACGTTTCGGCGGGAATGGCGAACCCCGAGTCGCCATAAGGCAAATGTTGCGTTTCGCAGAATCGCTTCAGGGTGAACCGACCTGACGGCTCGCTGAGATCCGAAGCGAAACCGTCGGACTTCAACTTCATGCCCTCGGGCATGCTTTCGCGCCAGAATTCCATGGTGCGGCCAAATACGAGCGGCTGCAACCCCCGCGCATTGAGATGCGCGGCGATCGAAAGACCGTTCGGGCCGGCGCCAATCACAGCAACTTTGCTTGCCATGTCTACGACCTCCTTAACCTCTTGGTAACCTAAACAAGGGGCCATAGCGGCAATTTAACTTCAATTCCTTTCGTTAATTTTGATTAACAAACATGATTAACGCTTCGTTATCGTCGCCAATACCATCGCCAAATTGCGATGCTTGTCAATGGATTGTGATGGCCCGGCGCGAGTAGGCGGCTATCCGCGCCGGCTCCCTGCCGCGCGGCGGCCAAAAGTGCGCCTGAGTCGTCCCGCGATCCTCGCCGCCGACGCATTGTTCCCAGCATTACCAGGACTTGCTACCGACGGCGCAAGCGCCGGGCGCTCACTCGGCGGCGAATGGTTTGGCGAATCCGATGAGCGGCGAGCCTGCGGCGCGTTCCGCTTCTCTGAGGTCGCCCGGCGCCATGCCGAAAGCCGCCTGAAACGAACGGTAGAAAGTCGCCATGCTGTTGAAGCCCCAGGCGAAGGCGATGTCGGTGACCGGACGCGCGGGGTTGGCGACGAGCGACGCGCGGCACTCCTCGAGCCGGCGGCGCAGGACATGTCGCGAGAAGCTCGTCCCGGTCGGCTCGAACAACAGGTGCAATTGCCGCTCCGAGATTTTCAAAGCGCGCGCGGCTTTTTCCGGCGTGAGTTTGGGGTCCGCGAGGTTGAGGTCGATATGGCGCTTGAGCTCGTCGAGCCGCGCCGAACGGAGGGCCTCATCGTGCTCGCCCGCGGCGCCGCCGCAGGCCAGGGCCAGCAGCCGACAGAAGGTGTCGGTCACCGCGACCAGTTCGCGCTCGTCCAGCGTATCCATTCGCTGCACGAAGCCGTCGAAAAATGACTTGGCCAGTCCCGCGACGCCGCCGTCGCCGTTCACATTGTTCAGTACGCGGCGCAATCCCGACACTGGAAGATGAGGCTCGAGCATCGCGCGCGGCAGGAGCATCACTTCTTCATTGAACTCGGTCCGCGGCACGGCCTCGAGCGGCACTGTCGGATCCGCGACGAACAGATCCCTGGGCTGGGCCACGAATTCCATTCCGCCGTAGTTCATCCGTAGGCCCTCGCTCAAGTTGCGATAGATCATGACGAAGTCGGCCTGGCTCACGCGCGCGATGTCCCGCCGACCGCGGCGGACGCGGTAAGGGGTCATCCGGTAATGCGCATAGGCCACGGGCCCGCCAATCAAGGCCTCGATCCTGCCGTTGAAAGAACCAATCGCGTCCTCCCGGCGCCTCTCGGGAGCGGTCCCGAACATTTCCTGGCTGACCGTCTCGCGCCACACGGTAAAACGCTGCGCCTCCGGAATGTCATCGGTTGAGAAAACGAAACGGTGCATTGCTCTGCGTCGCTCCTCTTCGCGGAGCGACCAGCAGCGCGCTCACGCCCTTCCCTTTTTTAGTCTGGCGGCCTGCCCTTGGGCAAGCAAAGATACTGCGCTGGGGCGGAACGCCCGGCCGCGGCCCCCTTACTTGCCGAACGATCGGACGAACAGCAGTCCGGGCGAAGCGTCGTCGCAGGTCGCGCCGACGCGGCCGGCCAGTTTCGGGCAGAGTTCGACGATGCGCTGCAGCGAAGCCTCGTCGGGCAAGCACGGATGCGCCACGCAGACGGCGCCGTCGGGGGCGAAGGCGGCCTCGAAGCCCATGCCGGGCGCGATCTCGTCGTTCTGGACTCCGGTCCGGTCGAAAATGTCGATCGGCGTGCCGTCGCGGGTGTGACCGACGCCGTCGCCGCAATAATCGGCGCGCACCAGCCTCAGGCACGTCTGGTAATAGGGCGCGAGCGGCGTCCCGTCGGGCGCGCGGCCCCAGGGCTTGTAGCCGAAGCGGACGCACTTGCCTTCGGCGCCGGCCGTGCAGAGGATCGACAGGCGGCTCGACGCTTCGACATGGACGATCCTGTCCGTGAAAAACCCGGACAGCGGGAACGCGGCGCGGCGCCCTTGCCGATCGGGCTGGCAGATATTCTCCCAGGCGCCATCGGCGCCGACCCGCTCGACGAGCGTGTAGAGCATCAGCTCGCCGGCGGGATCCATCGGATCGGGCTCGACGGCGTCAATGCGCAATTTGCGCACCGGGCCCGGGCCGTCGCCGAGCGTGATCACGACGCCGGAGAGTTCGCTTTGCGGCGCCTTCGTCCCGTCGGCGCGGACGAGTTCAAAGCGGCCGTTCCCGACCACGACGCGGGGCGCCTCGCCCGCGACGGCCGAGGCGGCGGCGATCGTCGATGCGGCGCTGAGGACCGTGCGAACGAGGGCGCGCACGGCTCAGCGGCCGGGTTCGGCGCCTTCGAGGCGCACGCCGTTGAGGTCGCCGAGCGACGAGCCGCCACCCACGGCGGCGTTCGTCGTGATGGCGTTGGCCTTGAGAGCGTTGGGGTTGAGAGCGTTGGGGTTGAGGGCTTTCGCGGTGAGGCCGTTCTGCTGCGCTCCGTTGGAGAGGATAGCCGCGTGGGCGGGGACGTTGGCGCTCGCGAGCGCCGCCGCCACACCGGTGACGAATAGCCACGTGTTCGTCTTCATGACAGTCTCCTTTCAGATGGGCCGGGAGGAAAAACTCCGCGGCGTCGGGACTCCTGGCGGGCGCGAGCGCGGCCGGCCTCTCGCCAGGCGCAAAAAAGAGTCTCATCGCGTGCAATCCGGATCCGCCGGCGCGCCCGCCGAGGCCGCGCGACGCGGATTGAAGCGGACTGCACCCTCGGCGTGAGACGGGGGCGTCTGCCTCAACCGATTGCACAGGAAATGACGGCACGTGATGATCGCGACTCCCGGGGCCGTTTTGCGCTGCCTGTCAACGCATTGTGATGACCCCCGGCCGGTTTGCCGCAGGCCGCGCTTGCTCCCAAGCCCCCGCTACGCCAAATAGCGCGCAAATGCGCCCCGCCGTCCTCACCGCCCTCATCATCGCCACCGCTTTGTTCATGGAGAACATGGACGGCACTGTGCTGGCGACCTCGCTGCCGGCCATTGCGGCGGATCTGCATCAGGATCCGATCGTCCTCAAGCTCGCCCTCACGTCCTACATGCTGACGCTGGCGGTGTTCATCCCGGCGTCCGGCTGGGTCGCCGACAGATTGGGGGCGCGCACCGTGTTCTGCTCGGCGATCGCGGTGTTCACCCTGGGCTCGATGCTGTGCGGCGCGGCGGATTCGCTGTCGACGCTGATCGCGGCGCGGGTGTTTCAGGGCCTGGGCGGCGCGATGATGGTGCCGGTCGGGCGGCTGGTGCTGCTGCGCAGCGTGCCGAAATCGGAGATGGTCAATTCACTCGCCTATCTGACCGTGCCGGCGCTGATCGGCCCGGTCGTCGGGCCGCCGCTCGGCGGGTTCATCACTACCTATTTTCACTGGCGCTGGATCTTCTGGATCAACGTGCCGATCGGCGTGATCGGCATCGCCTTGGCGCTGCGCTTCATTCACAACATCCGTGAGCAGGACGTCGGCCCTTTCGACTTCAAGGGTTTCGCGCTTTCGGGGCTCGGGTTGCTGAGCCTGATCTTCGGCATGACCATCGTCGGCCGCGGCCTCGTGCCGCCGCTCGCCGTGGCGGGCCTCGTGCTCGGCGGCGCTGCGCTGCTGGCGCTTTATGCCGCGCACGCGCGACGGGAGCCGAACGCGATCCTGGACCTGAGCCTGTTGAACTTCCCGACCTTCTTCGCCGGCGTGGTCGGCGGCTTCCTGTTTCGGCTCGGCATCGGCGCGATTCCCTTCCTGCTGCCGCTGCTGTTGCAGATTGGCTTCGGCCTGTCGCCGTTCGAATCCGGCTCGCTGACCTTCGCCGCCGCCGCGGGCGCGATGGCGATGAAGTTCTCGGCCTCCACGCTGATCCGGCGTTTCGGCTTCCGGCGCATCCTGATTTTCAACGGCCTGTTGTCGGCGGTGTTCCTCGCCTCCTATGGGCTCGTCCAGGCGTCCACGCCGCATTGGCTGTTGCTGGCCGGCCTGTTGGCGGGCGGGTTCTTCCGTTCGCTGCAATTCACCGCTCTCAACGCGATCAGCTACGCCGACGTCGATTCGGCCCGGATGAGCCGCGCCACGAGTTTCGCCAGCGTCTCGCAGCAGATGTCGAGCGCCGTCGGCGTCGCGGTCGCCGCCGCCTCGGTCGAGTCGCTGCAATGGGCGTTCGGCGACGCCCAACTTGTGGCGCGCGACATGGAATGTAGCTTCGGCGTCGTCGCGCTCGTCACCTTGAGTTCCGTCGTGCTGTTCATGCGGCTGCGTCCCGACGCCGGCGCGGAGGTTTCCGGCGCGGTGACGGAAGAGCCCGCGCCGGCCCCGGCGCAATAGGCTGACTGGCGCTCTCCCAAGCATTTCGCTATGCTCGACAACATACGACGAGGCAAAAATGCGACGAATCATTTTGACGGCATTGTTTGCGTTGGCGGCGACCGGCGCCGTTCGCGCCGACGACTGCGCAAACTTCAAGTGGAGCGTCGAGCGCGAGCGCGCCTGGATGGCGGCGGGGCCCGCGCCCGTCACGGCGACATCCGCCATCGCGCTGGCGGATAAAGCCTATCGCGTGACGCTGGTCGACATCCAGGCTATCAAATTCGCCGTCCCGCCCGAGCGGGCGCCCAAAATCGGCACGCTGGCGGCGGCGCTGACCTTCATCGTCGCCAGTCCCGGCGTCTATGACGTCGGTCTGTCCGGCGAAGGCTGGATCGACGTCGTGCAGAACGGGGCGGCGGTAACCTCGTCCGATTTTTCCGGGCAGAAGAACTGCCCCGGCCTGCATAAGAGCGTGCGCTTCGCGCTCGCCGCCGGGGTCGCGACTTTGCAGCTCAGCAATGTCGCCAGCGAAACGATCGACGTGGCGATCGCGCCGGCGCCCTGAAAAAGCGGAACTTGGCCGCCCTTCTACGCTCGCCGCCTGGCGGTTCGCGCCGCGCGGAAACCTTGACGACCGCACGGCGTCATGCCCGCGATGCCAAACGCCTCGCCGCGTCATGAAACACTATGGATCGCTTTGGGTTAACGAAACCTTGCGGGCGCTCAAACCTCTCGCAGGGCGCGGTCGAGATCGCGCCAGAGATCTTCGACGTCCTCGATTCCCGCCGAGAGGCGCAGAAGGTCGGTCGGGCAAGGCGAACCGGCGCCTTCGATCGAGGCGCGGTGTTCAATCAAGGATTCCACGCCGCCGAGCGAGGTCGCCCGCTTCCACAGCTGGATCCGCGCCGCCGTCTGGATGGCGTGCGCTTGGCCGCGACGGACACGGATCGACAACATGCCGCCGAAGCCGCCGCGCATTTGCCGCTTGGCGACCTCGTGGCCGCGGTGCTGCGGCAGGCCGGGATAGAGCGCTTCCGCGACCTCGGAATGGCCAGCAAACCGCGCCGCGAGTTCCGCCGCATTCGCCGCACAAGCCCGCGTGCGTAAATCCAGAGTGCGCATGCCGCGGATCAGCAGGAACGCCTCGAACGGCCCGAGGATCATGCCGTGCATCTGGCGAATCTTTTTCACCCGCACGGAAAACTCGTCCTCACGCGCGAAAGCGAGCGCGCCGGCGACGACGTCGGAATGGCCGTTCAGATATTTGGTCGCCGAATGCATGACGACATCGGCGCCCAACGCCAGGGGCTGCGTGAAGATCGGCGTCGCACAGGTGGAATCGACCGCGAGTCTGGCCCCCGCCGCTTGGGCGAGCTTCGCCACGGCCGCGATGTCGGAAACGCCCCACAGCGGATTGCTCGGCGTCTCCAACCAGACGAGTTGGGTCAATCCCGGCTTGATCGCCGGCGCGATCTGCGCCGCGTCCTCGGCGTCGACGAAATCGACGCTGAGCCCGTGCAGCGGCGCCTCGGCGGCAAGCCAGTTGCGCAGGGCCCAATACATCACGCGCGGCGCGACGACGTGGGCGCCGTGCGGCAGGGCGAGAAACAGCGCGATCGACGCCGACATGCCGGAGCCGAACACATAGGCGAGTTCGGCCGCCTCGAGCGCCGCGATCACGGCCTCGGCTTCGCGCGCGGTCTCGTTGTCGGGGCGCCCGTAGACATTGCCGCTGCGGTAGGCGTTGTCGGGATCGCGAATATAGGTCGTCGATACATGGATCGGCGGCACGAGCGCCCGCGACGCCGCGTCGATCTTGCCGAGCGCCTGGGCGGCGAGCGTGCGTCGCGACAGCGCGTCGTCGCTCAAAGCCCGAGCCCCCTGAGCAGCCTCGGCGCCCGCTCCCCGGCGCCGGCGGCTTCCGCCGTGAAGGCCCGTTTCAGCCGCTCGGAGCGATCGACCAGCCTCAGGCCGAAATCGCGCAAAACCTTCAGCGGCGCGATTTCGTTGGAGAACAGGCGGTTCATCGCGTCCATGCCGAAGCCGCTCGCGGTCACGTCGAAACGGCGGTCGCGCTGATAGGCCGCCAGCGCCTCCGGGTCGGCGGGATCGAGCCCGAGCCGCAACGGCTCGATGACGCGTTGGGCGAGCGCGGCGACGTCGCGCAGGCCGAGGTTCAGCCCCTGCCCCGCCAGCGGATGCACGAGATGGGCGGCGTCGCCCACCAGCGCGAGGCGCGGGGCGACGAAGCTCCGGGCGAACTGGAAGCGCAGCGGGAACGCCCGGGCCTTCGAGGCAAAGGAGATCGCGCCGAGCTTGAGCGTGAAGCGCAGTTCGAGCCGGCGCAGCAGGTCCTCCTCGTCGCGCTCCAGCATCGCCGTCGCATCGGCGTGGCTCTCGTTCCAGACGATGCTGGAAAAACGGCCGCGCAGCGGCAGGATCGCGAACGGCCCCGCAGGCAAAAAATGCTGCTCGGCGCGGCCCTCATGGTCGTATTCGTGCGCGATCGTGGCGACGATGCCGCTTTGCCCGGTATCCCAACCCACGGTCGGCAGACGGGCGAGCGTTCGCAGCTTGGACTTGGCGCCATCCGCGGCGACGATCAGCCGCGCATCGAGCGTCCCGCCGTCGTTCAATTTCAGCCGCGCCATCGTCGGCCCGGCCTCGAAACCGTCGACGGACGCGGGGACGAAATCCACCCCGACCGATTCGGCGGCGCCGGCCAGCGCCTCGACGACGTCGTCGTTGAAGGCCATGTGCGCGAGCGGCTCGTCGCCCTCGCGCGCGGAAAACGTCAGTTGCTCCAGGCGCGCCGCGTCGCGCAACCCTCCGTCGTAGATCGCCATCGCCAGGATCGGCTGCGCCTTCGGCTCCAGCCGCGCCCAGGCTCCGACGCGCTCCAGCAAATGCCGCGAGCCCAGCGACAAGGCGACCGTGCGCAAATGCCCGTCCCGGGCCCGGGGATGGGGATCGATGACGGCGATGCGCGTGGATTTGGGCGCCGCCTGTTTCAGCGCCGTCGCCGTCGCCAGCCCCGCGGCCCCGCCGCCGACCACGGCAATGTCGTAACGGCGGCTCGATGCGTTCGATGTGTTCATGCGCCCATTTTCGGCGAGCCGGGGCGCGCGCGCAAGGGCGCGGGCGGCCGAAATCAAATCCCGTAAATTGGCGGGATTCATTTTTCGCTTCGTGGAAATGATTTTTCGCCGACCGGCGCGACATTTTAGATTTCGTTGAGACGGCTGGCGTAGTCAGGAAAGCAGCAGCAGAATTCAAAGCCGAGCCTGTCCGAAACTTTTCATGCCCTCGATTGCACCCCGGGGCGAGAAACTTGGCGGGCGCGAAGTTCGCTGCATGACGTGTCTAGGCATGACGCCAGGACGAACCCGTGTCGGCCCGGCGATGAACAGCCGGGCGACATACGAAGGGGCGCGCTCCGCCAATGGACTCACACGCCGACGTTTTCCCCTCGACGACGACGCCTGAGCCAGAGCTCCAGCGTCTCCCGCACTCGCCAGCGACGCTCGAACGCTGGTTCCGGGATACGCCGGCAATCCTTCATTCCATCGATTCGCGGGGCCGTCTCATCGAAGTGAGCAACGCCTGGCTCGACAAATTCGGATATCGTCGCGAGGAAGTGCTGGGTCGACTATCGATTGATTTCCTGACCCCGGAGTCGAGAGATTTCGCGATCCGTGAAGTCGTGTCCGAGTTTTACCGAACCGGTCGCCGCGAAAACATCGCATATCAGATGGTCTGCAAGGACGGCCGCGTGCTCGACATACTGCTTTCGGCGGTGCTGGACGAGGGCGACGCGGACCGGGGACCCTGCTCGCTGGCGGTGATCACCGACGTAACGGCGCTGAGGGCCGCCGAACGCAAACTGACGCAAAGCGAAATCCTCTACAAAGGCCTGGTGGAAGGCCAGACGGAATTCGTCTCCCTGGCGACGCCCGAGGGCGTGCTGCTATTCGTCAACCACGCCTACGCCCGGCTTCATGACCGCGAGCCGAAAGATCTCGTCGGAACTCACGTGCTGGACTACGTCCCCGCCGAGTCCCGCGCGGCGGTCGAAGATCAACTGCATAGAGCTTGCGTTTCGAAGCACGCCGTCGAGAGCGAAAACCAGGTGTTCATGCCCGACGGCGAGAGCCGCTGGCTGTCATGGACCAATCGAGCGATCGTCGACGCCGAGGGCCGGGCCGTGGCGATTCAGTCGGTCGGGCGCGACATCGATCGGCGCGTGAAGGCCGAGGAGCGACTGAAGGCCAGCGAAGCGCGCTATCGCCTGCTCGCGGAAAACGCGAGCGATCTGGTCATGCTGGTGCGCAACGACGGACGAAGGGCCTACGTTTCTCCGGCCTGCGGAAAGCTCCTGGGCTGGAGCCCCGACGAGATGCTGGCGATGACCACCCGAGACATGGTCCACCCCGACGACATCGAGAGGGTTTGGCGCCACCTCACGGAGGATAAATCAGAACTTCTCACGCTGAGCTATCGCCTCAAACGCAAGGACGGCGCGTACGCCTGGGTCGAGGCCGCGACCAGGCGCGTGGAAATCGCCGGCGAGCCCCCGACCCGGTTGCTGGTCGTGCGCGCCATCGGAGAGCGGATCGAGGCGGAACACCAGATCAGGGAGAGCGAGGCCCGCTTTCGTCTGCTCGCCGAGAATTCCTCCGACATCGTAATACTTGTCCAGAACGACGGCAAACGGGTCTATGTTTCTCCGGCATGCCATAAAATCCTGGGCTGGAGCCCGGAGGAAATGCTGGAAATGACCGTGCGAGACATGGTCCACCCCGAAGATGTGACATGTCTGCAAAGCGCCTTGGCCGAGGAACGAAGCGATCCGCTCACTCTGACCTATCGATTCCAGCGCAAGGACGGCGGTTTCATCTGGGTCGAGGCGGCCAGGCAGCGCGTCCAGATCGCCGGCGGGCCCCCGCATCGCCTCGTCGTCATTCGCGACATCGATCAGCGGAAGGAAGCGGAACGCCGGGTCAGGGAAAGTGAGGAAGCGTATCGGCGACTTGCCGAACACAGCAGCGACATGGTGTTCGAACTCGACCGCGATCTCGTGCGCCGTTACGTCTCGCCGGCGTCGCGCGAAATTCTCGGCTACGAACCCTCCGAATTGATCGGCTTCCGCCCCAACGAGAAGTGCCACCCCGACGACGTCGAGCGCGTCGCGGCGGCGCTTGCCGCGCTGCTTGCGGGCAAGGTCGAAAGTCAGTTCGTCATCAGTCGGGTGCAACGTCGCGACGGCCGATGGATTTGGGTCGAAGCGAGTTCCAAGGCGCTGCGCGACGCCGAAACCGGCGAGATCCGGGGCATCGTCGGCGCCGTGAGAGACATTTCGCTGCGCAAGTCGATCGAGGACCAACTTCATGCGGCCAACAGCCGCCTGGAGATTCTCGCGGCCCAAGACGGCCTCACGGGGCTCGCCAATAGACGCGCGTTCGACGCCGCCCTTATGCTGGAACATCGGCGCGCGTACCGCGAAATGAAGCCGCTCGGCTTGATCGTGATCGACGTCGATCGCTTCAAATCCTATAATGACGCCTATGGACATCCCGCGGGCGACGCCTGCCTGAAACGCATTGCCGGCGTTATCGCCCACGCGATTCGCCGGCCCGGGGACCTCGCCGCGCGCTACGGCGGCGAGGAGTTCGTCGTCCTGTTGCCCAATACCGACGAGAGAGGCGCGGCCGAAGTGGCGGAACGGATCCGGCTCGACATCCGGGGCCTCGCACTCGACCACGCGGCGGCGGCGGACGGGTGCGTCACCATCAGCGCCGGAGTTTCCTCGACGATGGCGCGCGACGCGGAAGCCACAGAACTCGTCGCCTGGGCCGACAAGGCCTTGTATCGGGCCAAGCAGGTCGGCCGCGATCAAGTGGTCAACGCCTCATGGCTGCCGGAAGCCGAAACCTGCACGCATGAAGTCGCGGAATATGCCGGGCGCCCGGAAACGCGATATTGATGACCTTCGCCAGCGTCACAGCGCCTTGAGATCGCTCAACAGGATGTGTTTGCGCACGTCCGGGGCGCGTGGCGGAAAATACGTCATGCCGGCGCCGGACGCCAGCGTGGCGATTTCGCCGCTGGCCAGCATCCCCGCCAGCGCGGAATCGATTTCGCTCATCAGCTTGGCGTCGGTGGCCAGCCCGACGAAGCCGAAATTGAAGCCGAGCGGGAACGTGTAGCCGGACGCCTGAAGCTTGGTGTCGGCGTGTTGGGCGCGATAGGCGTCGAAGCGATGCAGAGGAACGAGCGTCGCGTCGAAGTCGCCGTGTTCGAAACTCGGCCACAATTGCTCGCGGCCCGGCACGAGATGGGTGATGCGGTCGATCAGCGCGCCGTCGCCATAGGTCATCAGGATCGTGTCGCTGAGCGTGCCGCCCTCGACGCCTATCTTCAAGCCTTGGAGATCGGCGAGGCCCTGAATCAGCTTGCCCAGGGCCGGTCCTCCGACGATGATCGCCAACGGCGCGAAATGATAGGCCTTGCTGGGTTGCAAGGTCCCCAGCGGAATTCGGCGGCGGCGGTCCGAGGCCTTGAAACCTTCGAAATCGGGTAATCGGGCGGTCGGCGAACCGGGCTGACCGAGCGTGTCCTCGTTGAGGGGATAGCCGGCGACGATCTGGCACTTCCCATCTGACAACAGGGCGTTGGCCTCGAGGGCGCCGCTGGAATCCTCGTCGAGCTTGCTCTCGAACCAGCGCACGCCGAAGTTGCGCCCGAGCTTGTTGGCCAGGGCCTTGGAGACCGCGTAATCGAAGCCGCCGTCATGGCTCGCCCGCGAGGAATAGGGCGGCGCGTTTTCGTTGAGGCAAACGGTGAGCGGTTCACTTGCCCAGGCCAGGGCGGGAAACGCGAGCGCGGCGGCGAGCCACAAGGCGCGGGAGGCGGTTTTCATACGTGTCCTTCGGTGAGCACATAGGCCCAAAGCGCGTCGATATCGTCGAGGGTGATGGCGTCGCCCCACGGCGGCATGATGCCGCCCTTGCCGTAGATGACCGAATTGACGAACCGGTCTTTTTGCCCGTGCGGAAATTGTCGCAGGTCGTAGGTCACGGTGCCGGGGTTGACCATGTTGAAGCCGTGGCAATGCGAGCAATGCTGCGCGTAGAGCGCCTTGCCCTTCAACGCCAGCGCGGGGTCGCCGCCGGCGTCGTCGGCGTGGGCGGACAGGCCCACGGAAAGCAACGCGGCCGCCGCTACGAATGCACGGATTTTCATGATCGCTCTGAGAATGCGCCGGGACCGTCTCGCGACGGCCCCGCGGGTTTTCGTTTGGCTATTCCCTGGGCAGGGCGAACACCCACAGCGAGCCGCCGGCCGGCACCTTGGCCAGACGCTCGTCGCCGGAGAACAACGTGTAAACGCCACCCAGGCCCGAGTTCACCGCCACATATTGCACCCCGTCCTGGCTCCAGGTGATCGGCTGGCCCTCGATGCCCGACCCGGTCTTGAACTGCCAGAGCTTGGCGCCGGAGTCGGCGTCGAAGGCCTCGAACTCGCCGGTCTCCTGACCGGAGAACACGACGCCGCCCGAGGTCGACAACACGCCCGACATGCGCGGCATGTCGCTGGGCTGTTCCCACTTGGCCTTGCCGGTCATCGGGTCGATGGCCTTGAGATAGCCGCGCGGACCCGTGGGCCATTCCCAGAGGTCGCTGAGATCCATCTGCACGTACCATTCGCCCGCCTTGTAATCGCCGGCCACGGTCTTGTAATGGCCGCCGAAGTTGAGCGTGTTGGCGTAGGCCAGGCCGGTATCCGGACTGAAGGACATCGGCTCCCAGTTCTTGCCGCCGAGCAGCGACGGCCAGACCACGACCTTCTCGCCCTCGCGCGCTTTCTTGGCGACGTCAGTCTCGACGGGACGGCCGGTCTTCAGGTCGATGCTCGAAGCCCAGTTGACCTGGACGTAAGGATTGGCCGCGATCGGCTTGCCCGTCTCGCGATCCAGCACATAGAAGAAGCCGTTGCGGTTGGCGTCGAGAATGACCTTCTTGTCCTGTCCGTCGACCTTGATGTTGGCGAGCACCATTTCGGCGACCGCGTCATAGTCGAACGAATTGTTCGGAGAGAACTGGTAGTGCCATTTGATCGAACCGGTCTTGGGATCGAGCGCCAGCACCGAGCAGGTGTAGAGATTATCGCCGGGACGGGTCGCCGCGTTGAACGGACCGGGATTGCCGATTCCCCAGAATACCGTATGCGCCTCGGGGTCAAACGAGCCGGTGATCCAGGTCGAACCGCCGCCGAACTTCCAGGTGTCGCCCTTCCACGTTTCGCTGCCGGGTTCGCCGGGCGCCGGGACCGTGTAGGTGCGCCATAGATGCTTGCCGGTTTCCGGATCCCAGCCGTCGATGAAATCGCGCGTGCCGAATTCCGCGCCGGAGACGCCGGTGATCACCACGCCGTCGGCGTAGAGCGGCGCCATGGTCATGGAATAGCCGAGCTTGATGTCGGCCGCGTTCTGCCGCCAAAGTTCCTTGCCCGTGGCGGCGTCGATGCCGACGACATTGGCGTCGAGGGTGGTGCGGAACAATTTGCCGTCGGCGATCGCCACGCCACGGTTGATCACGCCGCAGCAGATGATGCGCAGCGTCTCCGGCGGATATTCGATCTTGGATTTCCAGAGTTCATTGCCAGTCTTGGCGTCGACGGCGATGGTCGCGCTGTTGGTGGTGACGTAGAGCACGCCCTTGTAGACCAGCGGCTGCGATTCTTCCGAGCGATTGTCGTCGAGGCTGAGACTCCAGGCGGGAACCAGATGTTTGACGTTCGCCTTGTTGATCTGCGTCAGCGTGCTGAAGCGCTGGAGATTGTAACCCATGCCGTAGTTGACGACGCTGGAAGTGTCCTTCGATCCGTTGGCCAGTTCGGCCGCTGACTGCGCCAACGCGTACCCAGGCATAAGCATGGCGGCGACCGCCACCCATGACGTGATTTTCATCGATTTCCTCCCGTTGATGGCTGCGGGCTTTTCCCCTGCATGCCAATACTATTTGCCCGTTAATCCGTTTTATTTTCCCAGCCCACCCCTCTCCTCAACAGGCAAGCCTCCGATCTTTGCACATTGCTGCATCCGCGCAACAAGCTTCGTGCAAAATATTGCATGATTCTTTCGGCCCGACAAGCCTGACGCGGGCGGTTGTCGCTGGCTTCGGAAGGCGCCGCTACCTCACCCTGCGCGCCCATAACAGCGCGATCGCCGAAGACCCCAGCCGCGCCATGGTGCCGTCCGCCCGGCTCGTCAGCATGATCGGCACGTGCGCGCCCATGACGATGCCGGCCATTTCGGCGTCGGCGAGATAGACGAGTTGCTTGGCGAGCATGTTGCCAGCCTCGAGATCGGGCGCGATCAGAATGTCGGCCCGGCCGGCGACCGGCGAAACGATGCCCTTGGTCCGCGCCGCTTCCAAGGAGACGGCGTTGTCGAACGCCAGCGGCCCGTCGAGTATGCCGCCGGTGATCTGGCCGCGATCGGCCATCTTGCACAAAGCCGCGGCGTCGAGCGTCGAGCGAATTTCCGGGGAAACGGTTTCGACCGCCGACAGAATAGCCACCCGCGGCACGAGCACGCCGAGCGAGCGCGCGAGGTCGATCGCGTTCTGGACGATGTCGCGTTTTTCCATCAGCGTCGGGTAAATGTTGACGGCGGCGTCGGCGATGAACAGGGCGCGCGGATAGCTCGGCGCGTCGATGGCGAATACGTGGGTGACGCGCCGGCCGGTGCGAAGTCCGCGCACCGGATCGATGACGGCATGCATGAGTTCGTCGGTATGCAGCGCGCCCTTCATCAGGGCCTCGACTTTTCCCTCGCGCGCCATCGCCACGGCCGTCTCGGCGGCGGCGTGACTATGCGCGACCGCGACGATTTCGAAGCTGGAAATGTCGATGCCGTGGGTCTCGGCGGCGGCGCGGATCCGCGCCTCCGGGCCGACGAGCACGGGCGCGATCAGGCCTTCGCGATAGGATTCGGCGGCGCCCCGCAGCGAGGCCTCGTCCACCGGGTGGACGACGGCGGTGCGCAACGGCGGCAGCCGCCGAGCCATTTCCATAAGCCGGCGGTAGCGTTTGCCCTTCTCGCGCGGTTCGGAGGGGTGACCGTTGACCGAGCCGATCGTCACCTTCTCCTGCGGCGCGACGACTTCCAGTTCGCCGCTCATGGCGAGGTCGCCGTTGGCGAAGGTGGCGCGGCAGTCGAGCGCCACGCGCCGGCCCTCGGTCTGTTTTGATTTGACTGCGAGCGTCAGCGTGATCGCGTCACCGGGCGCGAACGCCCGCGTCACGGCGAAATGGTGTCGCGTCAGCAGCGTGCCCGGCCCCGGAAAGCGCGTGGCGACGACGGCGCCGACGAACGCCTCCCCCCAGCCCGCGCCCATAGCGATGGCCTGAAAGCCGTTCGTCGTGGAAAGGCCGATGGCTTCGGCGTCGGCATCGAGCGCCGCGGTCGCTTCGGCAATCCGCTCGACGTCGTCGTTGGCGACCAATCGCGTGAGGGTCTGCCGGTCGCCGACCTGCAACTCGTCGAAGGTGCGGTTTTCAAGCCGAGTCATTTTCGCTCCTGGCCCGAAGGCGATCAATTGAATTTCTCGTTGGTTTCCGGGCCGCCCGCGCCGTCATGGCCCGGCCCTTCGCCCCGCGGCGCCGCCCATTTCGCGGGCCTCGCTGAGGCCTGACGACAGGAACGCCCGAAACAAGTCCGGACATGACAGGACGCCGCTTGCGATAGCGCCCGGCTCGCCCTTCCCCTTAGCCTTTCGCGATGACGCCGGCTTGACGGAGGTCAAGCGCGCCTGCAACGAGGGGCGCGAGGGTCGGCGGCGCGTCCAAGGTAAGTCGAGGTCATTCATGCACGCGCGACCCGAGGATGCTGAAATCGCGCAAGCGCCGGTCGTCGCTTGGTTGACGGCAAACCTGGGCGCGCCGGTCAAGCGCATCGACACGCAGGGCGCGATCGTGTGGCTCGCCGGTCCCGACGCGGTCAAGATGCGTCGCGCGATCCAATTGCCCTTCCTCGATTATTCGACGCTGGAAAAGCGCCGCCTCGCCGCGCTGAGCGAGATCGCGCACAACCGCGAAGCCGCGCCGATGATCTATCGCGACGCGGTCGCCGTCACCCGCGAAGGCGAGACCTTTGCGTTGGACGGCGCCGGCGAAAAAGTCGAGTGGATCACCCGCATGCGCCGCTTCGACGAGGAGGCGACCCTCGACAGGCTCGCCGAGCGCGGCGAACTCGACGCGTCGCTGATGGCGAAGCTGGCGCGCGCCCTGGTCGCTGCCCACGCGCGCGCGCCGTTGACGGACGCGGTCTCGGCGATCGCGCATCTCGAAACCTGGATCGCGCAGAACCGCGCCGCCTTCGCCGAACACGAGGATTTGTTCGCGCCCGATGTCGCGGAACGGCTGTTTCAGCGCTCGCACGACGCGCTGACACGGCTGCAGGCATTGCTTCTCGAGCGGGGCGCGGCGGGCTTCTGCCGTCGCTGTCATGGCGACCTGCATTTGCGCAACATCGTCGTCATCGCCGGCGAGCCCGTGCCGTTCGACGCAATCGAATTCGACGATGCGATTGCGTCCGGCGACGTGCTCTACGACTTCGCCTTCACGCTGATGGACATTTGGGAACGCGATTTTTGCGCGGCCGCCAACGCCTTGTTCAACGCCTATCTGGCGCGCGGCCCGGACGCGCATTTCGCCGGCCTCGCCGCGCTGCCTTTGTTCCTGAGCGTGCGCGCCAGCATTCGCGCCAAGGTCGAGGCGGCCAATGGCGGCCATCTCGCCGGCGCCGCCCGGCAGGGCGCGGAGGCGGCGGCGCGGCGCTATTTCACCTTCGCCTCGGAATTTCTCGACAACGCGCCGGCGCGCCTGATCGCCGTTGGCGGGCTTTCGGGCTCGGGCAAGTCTGCATTGGCCGGCGCGCTGGCCCCCGATCTCGGCCGCGCCCCGGGCGCTGTCTGGCTGCGCAGCGACGTCGAGCGCAAGCGCATGCTCGGCGTCGCAGAAGACGCGACCCTGCCCGACACCGCCTATGCGCCGGGAGTGACCGCCGAGGTCTATGCCCGATGCCGGCGCCGAGCCGCACTGGCGCTGCGGGCCGGGCACAGCGTCCTCCTGGACGCCACGCATGCGACCGCCGCAGCGCGGCGGGCCAGCTCGGACGTAGCCGTCGAGACGGGCGCCGCTTTCGCCGGCCTCTGGCTCGAGGCGCCGCTGGCGACCCGGCTGGAGCGGGTCTCGGCGCGACGCGGCGACGCCTCGGACGCCGACGCGATAGTGGCGCGCGCGCAGCGCGCCGATCCGCTCGCCGAGCCCGGCTGGATCGCGCTCGACGCGACGCGCCCGCTGGCCGGCCTCGCCGCATCGGTCAGGGGAAACCGGGCGATTTGGCCTCCGCCGGGGCCTCTGCTATAGCGGCGCCGAGACGGCGCGGAGCTTTTCAAGGCCGAGCGTCAAAGAGGCGGCGCGTGCGAGGCGTTGGAGCGCTTGATGAATTACTGTGACTTCGAAGCCCTCGAGCGCACGCCGCTCGAAACCGACCCGTTCTCCTATTGCGTCGTGCCGGACTTCCTGAAGAGCGATTGTTTCCCCAAGGTGCTCGCCGACTATCCCGTGGTTCCCGGCCCCGGTTCGCATCCGCCGGCGGAACTGATCATCAAGGGCCATTTCGAGGCGTTGATAGCGGAGTTGCGCGGTCCTGCGTTCCAGGGCGCCATCGAGCGCAAATTCGGCATCGATCTGACGGGCAAGCCGACGATGTACACCGTGCGCGGCTTCGTGCGCGAGAAAGACGGCTCGATCCACACCGACTCGGAAACCAAGATCATCACCGTCCTGCTCTACATGAACGAGCGCTGGCAGGACGACGCCGGGCGCCTGCGCCTGCTCCGCTCCGGCGACGATCTCGAGGACTACGTCGCCGAAGTGCCGCCTTACGGCGGCACGCTGCTGGCGTTCAAGCGCTCCGACAATTCCTGGCATGGGCACAAGCCGATCTCGGGGCCACGGCGCGCGATCCAGCTCAACTGGGTGACCTCACAGGAAGTCGTCGACCACGAGCAGCGGCGCCATCAGTTCTCGACGAAACTGAAGAAATTCAAGAACCTGTTCTTACCGAGTTCAGCGGCGTAACGCCGACGAAAGCGCGGCCGCGGCGCTTATCCGCGGCGAATGCGGCGATCTCGGAGCGTCGGGCCACCGGCGCCGGGGCGATAAAAGGGGACAGTCCATGTTGAAGACCAGTTTGGGAGCGGTTTGCGCCGCGGCGCTGATCGCCGGAGTGATGAGCTTCGCCGGCCCGGCGAACGCCGAGAGCGTCCGCTCGGAATGCAGCGCCGATTGGAAAGCGGCGAAAGCCGCGGGGACGCTCAACGGCCAGAGCTGGGCGGATTATTACAAGTCCTGCAAGGCGCAGAAGGAAGCCGCCGCGGCCGCCGCGACGCCGGCGCCGGCGCCCAAGCCTACGCCCACCCCGATGGCGACCCCCGTGGCTACGCCCGCTCCCGCTCCCACGCCTACCCCCGCCCCGATGAAACCCGCGCCGGTCGTGAAGAAGACGCCCGCCATGGCCACCGGCGCCGGCGAATTCGCCACCGAAGCCGAATCCAAGGCGCATTGCCCCAGCGACACGACCGTCTGGGTCAACACCAAGTCGCACAAGTACCATTTCTCCGGCAACAAGAGCTACGGCACCACCAAGAAGGGCGCCTATATGTGCGAAGCCGACGCCAAGGCCGCCGGCGACGTCGCCGCGAAGGACGAGAAAGCGAAGTAGTCGAATTTTGCTGCAAAGCGCCGCCGCTGAAGGGCGGCGGCGTTTTTCGCGGTTCAGGCCTGAAGTCCGGCGCCCGAAAAGACGTGCGTCGGCGGGACGCGTTCGTGCGCCACGTCGAGCGCGTGGACCCGATGCTACGGCATGGCCAAACAATCCACCCAATTCCGGGAAGACCTGATGGCTCTCCCCGCGTGGAGCCGCGGAGCGCGCGTCAGCCGGACGCCGCCTTGCCGGCCATCTCCGCCCCGATTCGAAGCGTTTCGGCGACCAGCAGATCGAGATCTGCGCGCCGAGTGCGGTGGTTGGCGATCGCCACGCGCAGGCAGTGCTCGCCCCGCACCGTCGTATCGGAGAGGGCGGCGATTCCCTGTTCCTGAAGTCTCACCATGATCTCAATATTGAGCGCCTTCAGCGCCTTCGAATCCATTTCGTCGGGGCGATAGCGAAAGCAGACGATGTTGATGTTCGGCGGCGAGACCGTCTCCAGAAGCGGCTCATTGGCGATCAGCGCGCCGAGATAGCGCGCTTGCGAGATATTCTGGTCGATCAGCCGGCCGAATTTCTCGACGCCATGTTCCTTCAGAGCCATCCAAATCTTCAGGGCGCGAAAGCCGCGCGTGGTTTGCAGGCCATAGTCGTAAAGCCAAGGGGCCGCCGCGAGACCGCGCGACGTCGTCTGCAGATATTCGGGCGTCACCGCGAAAGCGTTTCGATGCGCGGCGGCGTCCCGGACCAGCGCGCAGCCGGCTTCGAACGGCGCATGCAGCCATTTATGCGGATCGAGGGCGATGGAATCCGCCTTCTCGATCCCCGCGACGCGATAGGCGTTTCGCGGCGCGATCGCAATCAGGGCGCCTATGCAGCCATCGACATGCAGCCACAGGTCTTCGTTCGCAGCTAGAACCGCGAGCGCCTGGAGATCGTCGATCGCGCCCGTATTGACGGCGCCGGCCGTCGCGATGACGCAGGCCGGCAGGAAGCCCGCCGCGCGATCCTCGGCGATCGCCGCGCGCAGGGCGGCCAGATCGAGGCGCAAATCCCCGTCCGACGGGATGCGCCGCAGCGCCTGATTGCCGAGGCCGAGCAATTCCATCGCCTTGCGGTGGCACGAATGCAGTTGGTCCGAGCCATAGAACCGCAACGGCTTCTGGATGGCGCCGACGCCCTGTTCGCGCACGTCCAGGCCCGCCTTGACGTTGCGCGCAACCGTCAGGCCTACGATGTTCGCCATCGAGCCGCCGCTGACCAGCGTGCCGCTCGCATTGGCCGGAAAGCCGATCATGTCCTTAAACCAGCCGACCACCTGCTGATCCATCAGAGCGGCGGCGTGATTGCCTCCGCCCAGATTGGAGCCCTGAATCGCGGCGAGAAAATCGCCCAGGGCTCCGGTAAAATTGCTGGACCCCATATACCAGGACCAGAAGCGCGGATGCACGTTGCCCATCGGATAGAGCATTACGCGCTCCGCGACTTCGAGGTAGACATCGCTCAACGGCGTTGGCCCACGCGGTGGGGGCGTGTCAAAGCAGGCGCGCACGGCGGCCGGCATTTCGCGCCAGACGGGCCGGTCGCGCACCTCGCGCAAGTACCGAGCGGAGTCCTCGACGATCCGGTGGGTGACTTCGAGCGCCTCGCCCCAGTCGTCAGGGTCGAGAGTTTCCTCCGGGACGGCGTTCCCGACCGCGAGCAACCTATTCATGTCGGGTCTCCCGTCGACCTAACGGCGCCTAGAACTGAAATCCCGGCGTCGATTTCGAAAGCGCCATTTCTTCCGCGTTCATTTCGGCTTCGATGCCATCGAACAAGGGCGTCGTCATGTAGCGCTCGCCCGTGTCGGGAAGCATGCAGAGGATGATGGAGCCGGCCGGCGCAGCCTCGGCGACCTTGCGCGCGACGGCGAACGTCGATCCTCCGGAAATGCCGGTGAATATGCCTTCGTTCTGGGCGAGCGCCTTCGCCCATTTCATCCCCTCGGCGCCGGCGACCGGGATCACTTCGTCGTAAAGGTGGGTGTCGATCGCAGTTTGCAGGACGTTCGGAATGAAATCCGGAGTCCAGCCCTGGATCGGGTGCGGCTCCCAGGCGGGATGGCTGGCGGTGGGCGCGCCGTCGTCCGCCCGCTCCTGGATGCGCCCACTGCCGACGAGCTGCGCATTGGCTGGCTCGCACAGAATGATGCGCGTGCCGGGCCGCTCGCGCCGCAGCACTTTGGCCACGCCCGCGACGGTGCCGCCCGTCCCGTAGCCGGTCACGAAGGCGTCGAGCCTTGAGTCTCGGAAATCATTGACGATTTCGCGTGCGGTCGTGGCTTCGTGAATGGCGGCGTTGGCTTCGGTCTCGAACTGCCGCGCGAAGAACCAACCATTGGCTTCGACCAGTTCGAGCGCCTTCTTGTACATGCCGATGCCCTTCTGGGCGCGAGGCGTCAGCACGACCTTGGCCCCCAGCATGCGCATGAGCTTGCGGCGCTCGATGGAGAAACTGTCGGCCATCGTCACGACCAGCGGATAGCCCTTCTGCGCGCAGACCATGGCGAGCCCGATGCCGGTGTTGCCACTGGTCGCTTCGACGACCGTCTGGCCCGGTTTCAAGGAACCGTTGCGTTCGCCCTCCTCGATGATGTTGAGCGCCAGCCGATCCTTCACCGAGGCCGCTGGATTGAAGAACTCGGCCTTCACATAGATCGTCCGCCCTTCGACGCCGACATTGTTGACGCGGATCGTCGGAGTGTCTCCGACCGTGTCGAGAATGCTTTCGAAGAGACGGCCACGCCCGGTCGTCGTTCGGATAGTCGCCTGGAGCTTCATGATCGGTCTCCCTTTCGCAAAAACATGCCTAGGATACTGGCTTTCGATATCATGATAGAATGCGATCGCGGGCGCCATCGTGGGAGTCAGCGTGGAAACGCGCGTGGAATCTGCTCTGTCTGATCCGGGCCTCCCGAAAGCGCCCCTGCGCATCGGGATGCTCGGACCGCTGACGATCGCCTCGCGCGGCGTGACCTTGGCCCTTCCGGCGTCCCGAAAGCTTCGCGCGCTCATCGCCTATCTCGCCCTGGCCCCGAGGCCGGTCGGCCGCAGCCGCCTCTGCGAGCTTCTCTGGGACGGCCCCAATGATCCGCGCGGCGAGTTGCGATGGTGTCTCAGTAAGATCAGAAAACTCCTCGACGAGCCGGGGCATGCGCGCGTGCTGGCGTCTGGCGACAGCATGGCGCTCGATCTTTCCGATTGTTTCGTCGACGTCCTGGAAATCGACGCCGCGGCCAGGGACGGGTTCGACAAGCTCGACGAGGCGCGATTGACGGCGCTGTCCGAGTTGTTCGCCGGGGACTTCCTGGCCGAGGTGGAGATTGAGCGCAGCCCGCAATTCGAAAATTGGCTGATGGCGCGACGGCGGCGCCTCCGGACACACCGTGTTGCCCTTCTGGAGCGGTTGGCGTCGAGCGCTGCCCCGGAATCCGATGAAATATTGCGCCGCCTCGAAAATTGGATCGAACTCGACCCGTTCGAACCGCGGGCCCATGCGAGCCTCCTGCAAGCGCTGGAGCGGCGCGGTCAGCACCAGGCCTGCGACACGCACTTGGCCGCGACGGAGCGTCATTTCGAAGCCGAGAACCACGATTTCGCGCCCATCCGTCAAGCTTGGCGACTCATCAAGGACAAGCGGAGCTGCGCCGCGCGCCCGCTCGCGGCGACGATCGCCGCCGCGGAAATCGCCACCGCGTCGGATCGGCGCGGCTCGATCGCCGTAATGCCGTTCGTCGAGGAAACGGACCGGCGGGGCGGCCTCGCCGACGGTTTGACGCACGACATCATTACCCGACTGGCCAAACTGCGAAGCCTGTTCGTCATCGCCCGCGGTTCTGTGTTCGCCCTCGCCGAGCAACAAACGACGCCGCAGGAAATTGGCCGCAAGCTGAATGTCGATTACGTCGCGACTGGCGGCGTCCGGCGTCATAATGGCCGCATCATGGTGGCCGTTGAACTCGTCGAGGCCCGGACATCGCGAATCGTCTGGGCGGAAACATTCGATCACAGGCTCGACGAAGCCTTTTTCGTGCTCGACGAGATCGGCAACCGGATCGTCTCGTCGATCGCCAGTGAGATCGAGACCACCGAGCGCAACCACGCGATCCTGAAACCGCCGAATTCGCTGAATGCCTGGGAAGCCTACCACCGCGGCCTCTGGCACATGTATCGTTTCACCCGTGCGGACAATGGCCTTGCCCAGAATTTTTTCCAGATGTCGCTGCGACTGGACTCGACGTTCTCCCGCGCCCTTTCCGGCCTGTCCTTCACGCATTGGCAAAATGCCTTTCAACAATGGGCGAATCGCGACTCCGAGTCCGATCTGGCTTTTGCGGCCGCCGGCCAAAGCCTCATGTTGGACGATCGCGACCCCGCCGCGCATTGGGCGATGGGGCGGGCGCTTTGGCTGCGCGCGCGGCAGGACGAGTCGCTGGCGGAGCTCGAGCGCGCCGTCGAACTCAGCCCCAACTTCGCGCTTGGCTATTACTCGCTTTCCTTCGTCCATTCCCAATCGGGCAACCCGGAAATCGCCATCGCCTCGGCCGACCAATCTTTACGCCTCAGCCCATTCGACCCGCTGCTATTTGGCACGCTCGGCGCCAAGGCCTTCGCCTATGTTCGCCTCGGTCAGTTCGAGGAAGCCGCGGAATGGGCGATCAAAGCGGCGGCGCGTCCCAACGCCCACGCCCACATTCTGGCGATCGCCGCCCATTGCCTCGCCCTGATCGAGAGGATCGAGGAAGGGCGGGCCTTGACGGCCTCGATCCACAAGGCGCTGCCTCAATATCGAAGCGGGGATTTCCTCGCGACATTCCGCTTCGCGCCTGACCTCGCCGAGCTGTTTCGCGGCGCCGCCCGTCGCGTCGGCCTGGACTGAGGAAAGCGGGGCCGACGATGGCAGGCGCCCTCGGGACGATGCGGTCGAGGACGCCTTGGGCGATCCACCCCCTACCTCACGCTCACCGGCAGGATCTCCGCCGACAATTGCACCTCGTCTCCCAGGCCATAGGCGTAATAGGCCGGGCGCGAGACTAGGCGCAGGATCAGGAACAGCCTGAACCGGAACCTGCGCCACAGCGCCATTTCGCCCGCAGGGAGCAGGTTTTCGTTGCTCACATGCACGATCCATTGCGCGGGATCGGCGGGCAGATCGATCTGGCGGTGGCGCGCGAGATCGGCGAGGCTGCGCTCGACATTGGGCTCTTCCATGAAGCCGAAGCGCAGTTCGACGCCGATCACGCTGCCGCGCTCGGCATCGCGATCGAACACTGTCACGAGATAGCGATTGCCGAGCACGTAAGGCGTCTTGGGATGGGTGACTTCGACCAGCAGCAGGTTGCGCGGCAGCAAACCGTAGCGCTCCCAGAACAGGCTGACCAGCGCCGGCGCGCGGTCCGCGAGCTGGCGAACCGGATGCGGCGCCATCAGCAGCGCATTGCGCTCCATGAAGGTTTCGCAACGGCGATGCAGCGCGACCACCTCGCCCATCGTCATGTGGGATCGCTCCGCATAGGCGGCGAAGGTCGCCTTGCGGCCCCATTTCCAGGTCGCCATCACCAGGAAGGCGAGCGCGCCGACGCCGAGCGGGACATAGCCGCCCTCCAGAAATTTCAGCGTCGAGGCGACGAGAAACGCGGCGTTGACGATGGTCAGCGCCCCCCAGACGCCCGCGGTCGCAACCAGGCTCCAGCGCCAATAGTGGCGCGCGATGAACGCCATCGCCACCGAGGTGATGGTCATCACGCCGGCGACGGCGAGGCCATAGGCGGCGGCGAGCGCGGAGGAAGAGCCGAAGCCGACTACCAGGGCGACGCAGCCGAAATACAGCAGCCAGTTGACAAACGGAATGTAGATCTGCCCGGCATGGGCGAGGTGGGTATGGCGCACGGCGAGCCGCGGAAACAGCCCGAGGCCGATCGCCTGCGACGCCAGCGAGAAGGCGCCCGATATCAGCGCCTGCGAGGCGACGATGGTCGCCAGCGTCGCCAGCGCGACGAGCGGCAGCACCATCGCCTGCGGCGCCAGGGAATAGAACAATTTGCCCGCCGCCACGGGGGCGCCCGACAGCAATTGCGCGCCCTGCCCGAGATAGTTGAGGATCAGCGCCGGGAACACGACCGCGAACCAGCTCAGGCGTATCGGGCGCGCGCCGAAATGGCCGAGATCGGCGTACATCGCCTCGCCGCCGGTGACGACCAGCATCATTGCGCCCAGGATCAGCAACGCCTCGCGCGGGCCGGCATGGAACAGAAACGCCAGGCCGAGCCACGGATTGAACGCCCAGAGAATTTCGGGATCGCGGACGATGGAACCGAGGCCGAGCGCGGCAATGACGAGGAACCAGACCATCAGCAGCGGCCCGAAGGCGGCGCCGATTTTCGTCGTGCCCTTGAACTGAACGGCGAACAACACCGTCAGCAGCGCGATGGTGATCGGGATGACATAGGGTTGCGCGGCGGGCGTCGCGACATTGAGGCCTTCGACCGCTGATATGACCGAGATCGCCGGCGTGATCATGCCGTCGCCGAACAACAGGCCGGCGCCCAGCATCAGCGCCCACAGCAAGGGACGATAGCCACGCTCGCGAAACGGGTGCAGCAGCCCGTAGAGCGCGAAGACGCCGCCCTCGCCCTCGTTTTCGGCGCGCAGGACCAGCGCGGCGTATTTGATCGCGACGATGATCGTCAGCGTCCAGAGCGCCAACGAAATCGACCCGAGTACGTTTACCCGAGTCGGCGCGACCCCGGCCGGACCGAAGAAGATCTGGTCGATCGCATACAGCGGCGAGGTGCCGATGTCGCCGAACACCACGCCGAGCGCCCCGAGCGCCAGCGTCGGCAACGCCCCGCCCCGCGCGGCCTCGGCCTCGGCTTCGGGCTCGAGTTCGCCTTCGTCATCCTTCACGCGCATCGACTCCGGGTCTGGCCGCATCCGACGCGATCCTGCGCAGCCACGCGCGGACGCGATTGAGATGAATCAACGCGCTCGCGGCTGGGCTGAGCGTCATGCCGCGGACGGAGGCGCGCGTTGTCGCCTTTTCATGACGGAGCTGGGGCGAGCCGCCATGCCGGGACCGGAAAAACACTACGTCAACCGAACCGGCTGGCTGCGCGCCGCGGTGCTCGGCGCCAACGACGGGTTGATTTCGACGGCGAGCCTGATCGTCGGCGTCGCCTCTGCGTCGTCAGGCCGCGCCGAAATTCTCACCGCCGCCTTTGCCGGTTGGGCCGCGGGCGCGATGGCGATGGCGGCGGGCGAATATGTCTCGGTGAGTTCGCAGGCCGACCTGGAGGCCGCCGACCTGGAGCGCGAGCGCCGCGCCCTGGAAGAACAGCCCGAGGCGGAGCTACAGGAGTTGACGGCGATCTACGAGCATCGCGGCGTCTCCCACATGCTCGCCGGCGAAGTCGCGACCGAATTGATGAAGGAGGACGCGCTGGCCGCGCACGCGCGCGACGAACTCGGCCTCAACGAGGGCTCGAGGACCAATCCGATCCTGGCGGCCAGCGCCTCCGCTGTGAGTTTTTCCGCCGGCGCGCTGGCGCCGACGCTCGCCGCTTTCCTTGTCCCTCGCGCCGCGATCGTTCCGGCGGCGGCGCTGGCGACTCTGTTGCTGCTCGCGGCGCTCGGCGCGCTCGGCGGCTGGCTGGGGGGCGCGCCGATGTTGAAACCGGCTCTGCGCGTCACGTTCTGGGGCGCGCTGGCGCTCGCCGTGACCGCCGGCGTCGGCGCGCTGATTGGCAAGGCGGTCTAGACCTCTTGGGTGTCGAAGATCAGCATGTCAGCGCCGCCAGTCGCGAATTTCGCCACGTCGGCCCCCACCGCCTGACCTTCTGGGCTCGCAAACGCGACGCCGTCGAACTAGAGTTCGGCGACGAGATGGAGCGGCGCGGGGCCACCGGGCGGCGCGACCGGCCCCTGGCTCACCATATATTTTTTCAGGCCGGGGGATTTTCTTCGCGATCGGGATACGGATTTCGGCGTAATAGGCGTCGAACGCGGCGGGATCTTGCGGCGTATTGTAGAGCGCCAACAGCTTGGCCATCGAGTTTCCTTCCCGTGGTCGTCGGGCTCTGAGCGAAGACGAGGGCCCAATGGGCGTTATCGACCGGCTTTGCGTTGGGAGCAAGGACGAAGGAACAGCGAGTTTGCGCCAGCGGCGGGGCGGCAAGTAAGGGAACTCGCGCCGCCAGGTCCGGCCCTTCCGGCGAGCCGCGCGAAAGGCGTCAAAAAACCAAAGGGAGCCGTGCGGCTCCCTTGGCGCGTAGCTCCCCTCACGGGGAAATGGACATCCGAAATTCGGAGCCGCGGGCAAGCTGATTAGCATTTAGCATATAGTGCGATTTTTTTCTCAACCAGGAAGTTTCGGAAGCCATCGGAAAAGGGCGGCCAGCAAACCTTTGAACTCCGCTTCGGGTAGACGACCAATGCTGCCCTTGTCGGGTGTGAGACGGCTGACGGCGACGGTCGTCACCTTATCGCAAATGGCCCATGACGGCCCTTTGCCGTGCACGGTCGTTCGGAGGGGAAAACGGCCCAAGGGTTGCCCGTCTGATCTTGAGACGGACACGGAAGCGCCGTGACGGCGCCCTTAGCGCGTTCTTGAAACTAAGGAGAATCGCAGAAATAACTGCTCCATTTCCGTCATGGCCGGGCTTGTCCCGGCCATCCACGTCGTGAATCATCAATACTTTAGTGTATTACCGTAACCTGATCCAGCGCCATGGCGAATTCTATGCAAACCATCCGATTTACTTAAACTGAACGACGTGGATGGCCGGGACAAGCCCGGCCATGACGAAGCCGACCGATTCATTTATTCTTGAGCGTCTCCTAACTATCACGATAGGACGAGTTT
>Ga0302157_10000820_pt1 | contig 39726 bp, 35 predicted proteins | sample I_Bog_N3_3_FD_193502 | JGI IMG/M metagenome (GOLD analysis project Ga0302157, IMG submission 193502) | Peat permafrost microbial communities from Stordalen Mire near Abisko, Sweden - I_Bog_N3_3 | ecosystem: Environmental > Terrestrial > Soil > Wetlands > Peat | place: Sweden: Abisko, Stordalen...
GGTGCGGATGGCCCGGCAGACGTCGATGCCCGAGAGCTTCGGCAGCATGAGATCGAGCAGGACGATGTCGGGGGCGGTCTCGTCGAAGAGCTGCAGGGCTTCGTTGCCGTCGCGGGCAGCGGTCACCCGGAACCCTTCGTTGGTCAGGCCGATGACCAGGGCTTCTATGAAGGACTCCTCGTCCTCGGCCAGCAGCACCTTGACCGGGCCCTCGCCCGGGGTCGGCCGGCCCGCCTTCTTGGCCGTCTTGCCTGTCGGTGCGGCCTTGCTCATGCCAGCCGCTCCGCCTGAATGGGCAGGACCAGGGTGAATGTGGAGCCCTCGCCCTCGCGGGACTCGACGTCGACCCAGCCCTGGTGGTTGTTCGCCACGTGACGGACGATGGACAGGCCGAGCCCGGTGCCGCCGGTGTCCCGGCTGCGCCCATGGTCGACCCGGTAGAAGCGCTCGAAGATCCGATCGAGGTCGCGGGCCGGGATGCCGACCCCGTGATCCTGCACCGAGAGCCGCACGTTGTCCCGCTCCTCAATACGCCAATTGGTGGCGGTGGCCCCGCTGGAGTCCGCCGGACCGGTTCCGGCGGCGTCACCCTCGGCGGTCACCACAGGAGGCACCGGCATGGTGGGGGCGGTGGTGCCGGTGGCGGCCGAGGCACCGGGGGCGCTGGCGCCCAGCGGCGAGTACTGGTCGAGGATCTCGGGGACGAAGACCGGCTCAACCGGTGCGGCGTCCCTGGTCATGGCGCCGGCCGTCTCGCCGGCCGTATGGCCGGCCGTCTCGCCGGTGGCGTTCTCAGCGTCCGGCGTTGCCGGTTCGCCCTCCACGGCCGGGTACTCCCCGGTGACGGGGTCGGGTCCGCTGTCGCCACTGTTCCCGGCTGTCAGGTCCACGGCCGTCAGGTCCCCACCAGTCAGGTCCACAGCCGTCAGGTCGCCGGCCACGGCGGGGTGGCTCAGGTTCGGGTTGAAGTGCTGCACAGCACCCGTGACCACGACCTTGGAGTTGTCGTACGAGTAGGTGATGGCGTTCTCCAGGAGGGCGTGCATGGCCGAGACGAGCTGGCGGCGGTCACCGAGGACGGCGACCGGGGGCGAGGGCTCGTGGAGGACGATCTCAATCCCGCGCTGGTCCGCCGTGGACCGGACCCGCTCAATGGCGTCGGCCATGACCAGGTTGACCAGCACCGGCTCGCGCGGCGGGGCCTCCTCGGACTCAATTCGCGAGAGGTCGAGCAGGTCATCGATGATCCGGCTGACCCGGAAGGCCTCGTTGTGGATACGGCCGGCCAGGCGTTGCGCCACGTCGGGGTCGGGCTCGGACACCAGCGTCTCGGCCAGGAGGCCCAGGGCGCCCATCGGCGTCTTGAGCTCATGGCTGACGTTGGCCACGAAGTCGCGCCGGATCTCCTCGAGCCGGCGGCGCTCCGAGACGTCCTCAATCAGCGCGATGACACCGAGCGGCCGGCGGCCGTCGTCGATCTGGCGGGCGCGTACCTGCAGCGTGCGCCGGGGCGGGCCGTAGAGGTCGAGGGTGCGCTCGGCCGAGCCCTCGTGCCAGGCGTCTTCGAGGACATCGGTTACGGCCTGGGCGGCCAGGGCATCGCCGTGGCGGCTGACCATGAGGGCGTTGGCCCGGCCGTTGCGGTAGATCACGGTCCCGTTCTCGTCGCAGAGCACCACGCCCTGGGTGAGGGTGTCGAGCGAGCGGCGGAGCCGTATGGCGTCCGAGCTCGATTCGGTCACAGCCTGGGCCGCTCCTCCGGTGACCTGCTCCAGGTAGGCCAGGGAGGTCTCGACGTTGTATTCGTCCTGGGGCGGATCGAGGCCGAGGCGGGTGCCGAGGGAGGCCAGGCGCTGCGAAATGGCCCGGCGACCCGAGCGCCGCCCCAAGAACGCAGCCACGAAGCCGACCAGTACGCACACCGCAACGGCGATCGCAATGACGATGATCGCCTGGCTCATGCTCAAATTGACTTCCCCCGGGCCATTGAGCAACACGCCCCCAATATGACAGGGCTGGAGCGCTCCCGGCGACCAACCGCCTCGGGGGTGCTGGTCCGACGTTGTTTCCGTGCGGTCCCGGGCCCATGGTGGAGCCGTGCCGGCGCGGTGGGCGCGGCCGGGTCGCGCGCCCTGAGCTGCCCTTCTGCGAGCCCGGCCGGCTGAAAAGACCTGCCACGTCGGCCCGATGGCGAACCGTTCTCCGGCCACGGCGTCCCGGAGGTTCCGGTAGCCGGCACTCATGTTGGAGGGCACCCATGGTCGTGTGGCACCTGGCCGATGTCTCGCTGAACCCCAGCGTCAACGCGCTCCCGGGCGGGGGGACCCTGCAGGACCTCACCAACGGGCTCGGGGCCTGGGCGTTGATTGCCGCGCTGGCCGGGCTGCTGATCGGCGCCGCGGCCTGGGCGCTGGGCGTCCATGCCCAGAACTTCCAGCAGTCCATGGTCGGGCGCCGCGCCGTTCTGGTCTCGGGCCTGGCCGCCCTGCTGATCGGCGCCGCGCCCCCGATCATCAATTTCTTCTTCCACACCGGCACCAACCTGCACTGATCCGGATCATGCTGGCTGCCGGCTGCACCGGTCTCAATGCGCTGAACCCGATCTGCCAGGCCGGCAGCATCGGGGGGTCGATCGCCTCCACCGGCTTCGAGTCCGTCCTCAGCGGGATCAGCCAGTGGGTGGCCAGCGGGGCCGAATGGCTGCTGGCCCAGATCGGCGACGTCCTGAGCGCGACCACCACGATCGACCTCGGGGCGAGCTGGTTCGAGGCCCACTACGGCCAGATGACGGCGCTGGCCGGCGTGGTCATCCTGCCGATGCTCCTGGCCTCGACCCTGCAAGCGGTGGTGCGGCAGAACCCGGGGCAGCTCATCCGCACCTTCCTGCTCCAGCTGCCCCTGGCGTTGTTGCTGGCCGTGGTGGCGATCCAGATCGTGATCCTGAGCCTGTCCGCCACCGACGCCATGAGCGACGCCGTGGCCGGCGGCACCAGCGCGGACGTGACCTCCCTCCTGACGGGGGTGACCTCGGGACTGGTGGCGTCGGCGGCCGACCCGACGATCGCCAGCTTCGTGTTGTTGCTGATCTCGTTGCTGATTGCCGTGGCGGCCTTCGTGCTCTGGCTGGAACTGCTGATCCGGGCCGCCGCCGTCTACGTGGCGGTGCTCTTCCTCCCATTGGCCCTGGCCACGCTGGTGTGGCCCGCGGTCTCGCACTGGTGCCGGCGCCTGGTCGAGACGCTGGCAGCCCTGATCCTCTCCAAATTCGTGATCGTGGCCACGCTGAGCCTGGCCGCCGGTGCGGTGTCCTCGGGCACGGCCGGCTCAGGGGCCCACGGGTCGGGGTTCTCCTCGGTCCTGGCCGGCGGCGCGCTCCTCCTCATGGCCACCTTCGTCCCCTTCGCCATCCTGCGCATGATCCCGGCCGTCGAGGCGGGTGCGGTGGCGCATCTCGACGGGCTGCGCGAGCGCGGCCAGGCGGCCATGACGCGGCTGCCCCGGACGGCGGCCGGCCATGCCCTGCACGAGGGCCTGGGGGCCGTGGGCGACTCCCGGCTGATGGCGGCGACGGCGTCGGCCTCGGCCGGAGGTGGGGCGGCCGGGTTGGCGGCGGGGACGGGTGGGCTGGGCGGCGGCGGTGGTGGTGGTGGGTCGGACGACGGCAGCGGCGGAGACGGCACCGTTCCGCCGGGTGAAGGCGATCCGGACTGGCAGCGGGCGTTCGAGGAGCGCATCGCGCAGCGCGACGGGAGGGGCCCGCAGGGGCGCAAGCCGGTGTTGCCCAAGCCGACGTTCGGCCCGAAGTCGCTGGATTATGCCGGTCCGGGCTCGGCGTCGGGCTCGACATCGGACCCGGGCTCGGGCTCGGGCTCGGTACCCACGGGCTTCGAGCCGGATCCGGCCGATCGGGTGGGAGCCAGGGGCCCCAACGGGAAGGGGGCCCTCGGTCCGCGGACGGCCGTGGACGCCTGGATGTGGCAGGGCGTCCCCCCGGGTCGCAGTCTGATGACGCGTTACAAGCCCGGGCAGCCGCGCGCCTACATGGAATACGACGGGGGTCCCACTGTGAAGTCGCTCCCGCCAGCCTGGCCGCCGGGTGAAGGGCCCGACGCATGACGAGCGAACGGGGATCGCGCTATCGCTTCGGCCCGCGCGAGCGCGCTGGCGCGCTGGCGGGGTGGCGGGCGGGACAGATCATGACGGTGGCCGTGGGGCTCGTCTTCGGCGTGCTCGTCCTGCGCTGGGAACCCGACGCGATCGGTGTCGCCGCAGCGGTGGGCATCCTGGTGCTCTACGGCGCGCTGGCCACGGTGCCCGTCTCGGGCCGGACGGGCGACGAGTGGTTGCCCGTGGTCGTGTGCTGGGGGGCGCGCCGGACCGGTGCCCGGGGTGCGGGACGCATCGGCGCCCTGCGGGGGATGCGCCTCTTGCGGGCCGACTGGCAGGACATGGGCGTCGTGCACGACCGCGCCGGGCGCACGCTGACGGCGGCCGTCTCGCTGCGCGGCGGGAGCTTCGCCCTGCTCGGCGCCGACGAGCAGGATCGCCGGGTCGGCGCGTGGGCCTCGGTGCTGGCGTCGTTGGCCCGCGAGGGCTCGCCGGTGCACCGGGTGCAGTGGGTGGCGGCATCCTTCCCCGACGACGGGCAGGGGTTGCGGTCGTACGTCGCGGCGGAGGCGGCGCCCGACGCGGCGTCGGTCTGCACGGCCTCGTACAACGCGCTGCTGGCTGACATGGACTCGCACACCTGTGCCCACGACGTCGTCCTGGCCCTCCAGGTGCGGCTGACCAAGTCCGTCGAGGTCGGGTGCGCCACGCTGGCACGCGAAATGGGGTCGCTCGTCCGCCTGCTGGCTGACGCCGACGTGCAGATCGAGTCCGTGTTGTCCGCCGACGACCTGGCCCGCCAGCTGCTTCGCACCTACGAGCCGCACGTGGGGCTTGCCGGCCTTGAGCCGGCCCAGGACCATTGGCCGATGGCCGTGCAGGAGAGCTGGTCCGAAGTCCGCGTGGACGGCATGGTCCACGCCACGTTCTGGGTGGCGGAATGGCCGCGCATTGAGGTGCGGAGCGACTTCCTGGCGCCCCTCCTCCTCGGCTCGTCCCGCTCGACGCTCGCCGTCGTGATGGAGCCCCTCGGTCCCGACACAGCGGTGCGCAAGGTCGAGGCCTCGCGCACCGCCGACCTCGCCGACAGCGAACTGCGCCGACGTGGTGGTTTCGTCTCGACCGCCCGGCACGCCCGCGAGTCAGAGGTGCTGGCCCGGCGTGAGGCGGAGCTGGCTGACGGACACGCTTCGTTCCGCTACTCGGGCTACGTCACGGTGTCGGCACCGAGTGAGGAGGAGCTGGTGGCCGCCTGCGACGTGGTGCAGCACGCGGCAGGCCAGAGCCGGCTCGCCCTCCGTCGCCTCTACGGCGACCAGGCCTCGGCCTACACCTGCACGTTGCCGCTCTGCCGCGGACTGCACTGAGCGAGGCTGGACGCGCCCGGCGAGCGGTTCGAGCGGTTCGGTATCGCCTGAGCCCTGCGGTCAGCTGGGGGTGGCGCAGTAGAAGAGCTGAATGGTGCCGCTCTGCGGCGGCACCTGTTGCATCACGAGGCCGAGCGTCGAGCAACTGGCACCCCACGGGTGCGCGGCAGTGCTGTAGCCCGCGGTCTGGAGCTGAGTCTCGGCGTTCGAGAGGCTCTGGCCGACCACGTTGGGGGGTGCGCTCGGCGTTGGAGGGGCGGTGGACGTCGATGACGGCGACGGGGACGTCCCCGGGCCGGCGGTGGTCGATGTCGATGTCGATGTCGATGTCGAGGTCGGTGTCGAGGTCGGTGTCGAGGTCGAGGATGCCCTCGACGCCGTGGTCGTCGTCTTCCTCGCAGAGGATGGCGCCGTCGAGTCGTTGGGGGTCTGCAGGATCCCGGCCACGGCCCGCTTCTGCTGCGCCGAGACATGGGGTCCCGTGGAGCACGCGGAGACCGTGCAGGCGAGTGCCGCGACCATGAGCGACATGAGCCCTCTTCTTCCGGTTCGGTGTCGCGTCGGCCCTTCCTTCCCCGCTCCCCGCGCCGGACAGGGTAGGGCACGCACAACGCAGCGAAGACAGAGAAAAAACCGGTGCGGCAAAGGCCCTGGCAGCGTCGGGTAGTTCACGCGGCAGTCACGATTCCCGGCTCGTTCGTTCACCAAAGGTTCATTGCACGCAGATACGTTGCGCCCAGTCCCGCTCTTTGTCGGAGCCACATGACCTCACCCAAGCAAAGAGGTTCTTCGCGCATGTTTCGTCTCTTGCCGCGGTCTGCAGTCAGTCGGATCGTCGTCGTCCTCTCGATCACGGCGGCCGCTGTGCTGACGTCGGTCGGGGTGTCCGCCGTGGAGGGCGGAGCAGCAGCAGCCGGCAGCTCGAGCCCCTTGGGCGTCTACGTCGGCTACCAGTCGCCCGGAGGGGTCAGTTCGTTCGGCCGCGCCATCGGCCAGCAGCCGGCATTCGCCATGGACTTCTTGGACGGGGATTCGTGGTCCGCCCTCGTCAACACAGCGCCGTCGTACATGGCGGCTTGGAAGGGCTCGGGCTACACGATGATCTGGGGCCTCCCGATGCTGCCCGGTGGCGGCGCCAGCCTTGCGCAGGGAGCAACCGGGGCCTACAACTCCTACTTCCTGCAACTGGCCCAGGACATGGTGGCGTCCGGGCAGGGCGGTTCCATAATCCGCCCGGGCTGGGAGTTCAACGGAGGGTGGTTCCCGTGGGCCGCCAACGGGCACGCGGCGGCCTACGTCGCCTACTGGCAGCAGATCGTGGACACCATGCGCTCGGTGCCGGGCCAGAGCTTCACCTTCGAATGGAACCCCACAGCCGGTGACCTGGGCGTGGGGAATCTCGCCGACTACTACCCCGGGAGCGCCTACGTCGACTACATCGGCCTCGACCTCTACGACCAGAACTGGGCCACATACCCGGGCATCACGTCGCAGTGGAAGAGCTACCTGACCGAGCCCTACGGCCTCGACTGGCTCGCCAGCTTCGCCGCCGCAGAAGGCAAGCAGATCACACTGCCCGAGTGGGGCCTCTCACCTGATCCTTCGTCCAACGACGGTGGCGTTGCATCGGCTTCCAACGCGCAGGTGGGGGGAGGCGACGATCCCACCTTCATCAACGACGTGGCGCAGTGGATATCCCAGAACCACGTGTACGAGGCGACGTACTGGCAGTTCAACTCGAGCTACCTGAGTTCCAGCTCCAACCCCAACAGCTTCGCCGCCTTCGTGCACGACTTCGGGAGTGGGTCCACGTTCCCGGTCGCCACGACCACGACTCCCACGACGTCGACAGCGGGGTCCACCTCCTCTTCATCCTCATCGGGAACGGGCGGTGCTGGGAGCGAGACCTCGAGCTCGGGAGCTTCTACTCCTTCCCTTCCCGTCACCTTCCCCACGAGCAGCGAGACCAATTCGACGGTGACCATCGACAGCCCACCCTCGGGTCTTCTGACGTCGAGGAGCGCTCATTTTGCTGCAGAGGTCTCGGTAGGGGCTTCGGGAACGGGTACGGCGAATCCGTCGGGAACGGTCACCTGGGGGATCAGGAGCAGATTCGGGTCGAACGTGTCCTGCTCCTCGGGCAGCACCGTCGTCCGGCGGAACAACGGGATGACCAGGTGCAACGTGGGCCCCGGCCAGCTCTCCGCCGCCGACGGCCCCTATACGGTGTCCGTTTCCTACCCCGGGGCGCCCGGTGTGGCGGCCTCGTCGGCCTCGGTCACCCAGCCTGTGGGCAAGGCCGGCTCCAGGATCAGGATCCGTACATTCAGTGTGGTGCCGTCGGGCGGCTCGGCGACGATCACGGCGGCTGTCCTCGGCGTCCCGGCTTCTGCCGGCGCGCCCACCGGGACCGTGACGTTCTCCTTGGTGGGTGCCTCCGGACGGTCACTGGCGTGCGTGGGCGGCGACATCGCGCCCGTGACGTCCGGGGTCGCGACCTGCGCCACCGCCCCCGCCGCGTCGGCCGACTCGCCCTACGTGGTCACGGCGACCTACAGCGGCGACACCACGTTCGACGGGAGCACGTCGAACACCCGCACCATCAGGGTGCGGTGAGCTCGACCGGGACCTCGCGGGAGAAGTAGACGGCCGTCGCGGCGACGATGCCGGCGGCGACACCGAGGGACCAGGTGACGCCGGCGTGGAGGACGAGCACGGCGCCGACCAGGGCACCGCCGAACATGCACACCACCGAGGTGGTCCCGAGCCGGGCGTGAGGGTTCGTCCCGCCTGCCAGCCGCGAGCGCGATGCCAGTCCCGTCAACGTCGTGGTCAGCACGGTGGTGGACATGTCGGGGACCCCCATTCGGCGGACGGCTGAGTTCCGAAGGCCCACCCCTCCGGCCAGAAGGGCGATGACGGTGTAGCGGGGCCACCCCGAGCTGACGGCGGGCATGGTGCCGGCGACGGTTGCGGCCGCAGCGGTGCAGGCCGCTTCAATGACCATGGCAACCAGCAGGAGGTTCCGGACCGGACGAAACCGCAGGGCGAGTCGCCCCCCGGCCACCGCTCCGGCCAGGAAGGCACCGAGGGCGCAGAGGCTGGCCGTCAAGGAGAACCCGGCCGCACCCGCAGCCGCGAACCCGATCAGGAGGACGTTGCCGGTCATGTTCGCCGTGAAGACATGCCCGAGACCGAGGAAGCTCACGGCGTCGATGAAGCCGCTGACGACGGTCAGGGCGGCCAGGGTCACCACCAGAGCTGGCGGTGGATGCTCGGAATCGCTCATGTGCGTTCCACCTTCACTCTCCCTGTGGCGGGCGCCGGCACCATGACCGGCGCTGGCGCGATGGTCACGGCTTCGTCAAGGTAACGGAGCCGCCGGCCGACGCGGGCGACCGTTCACCGGTCATGAGATCGAAAAGGACCGAATGAGGGAACGCATGCCCCGGGTCCCGGCCCACCAGGTGACGACGCGCAACCTCGGAGCGGCGTATCCGTTCATTGCGGAGGCGGGGCTCGGGCGACGGGGCGTCGTCATCGGCGACGACCTTCTCGGCGGCTCCTTCGTGTTCGACCCCTTCGAGCTGTATGCGGCCGGTGTGGTGTCCAACCCCAACATGGTGGTGTTCGGGCAGATCGGCCGCGGGAAGAGTGCGTTCGTCAAGACGTTCCTCTGGCGTCAGGCCGTCTTCGGGCGCCGGGCCTGGGTGGTCGATCCGAAGGGTGAGTACGGCGACCTGGCGGACGCGTGGGGCGTCCGTCCCGTCGCCCTCCGACCGGGCGGTGCCATCCGGCTCAACCCGCTGGATCCGGGACCCGACACCGACGAGGACGGCCGCGCCTCGCCGGATGCCAGCGGCCGCAGGAGGATGGAGCTGCTCTCCTCCCTGGCCAGCGCCTGTCTGGGGCGGGGCCTGCTGCCCCGCGAGCGGGCCGCCCTGGGCGCGGCGCTGGTCGAGGCCACCCGTGCGACCGAGGTGCCTACCGTGCCCGTGGTCGTCGAGGCGCTGCTGACGCCGACGGCGGACGCGGCCCGCTCGCTGCGCACCGAGCAACGCGACCTCCTTGAGGACGGCCGGGACGTTGCGCTGGAGCTCCGCCGCCTTGTGCACGGCGATCTTCGCGGCATGTTCGACGGCCCGACGACGGCCGGTCTGGACCTTTCCTCGCCGCTGGTCGTCCTTGACCTCTCCGCGCTCTACTCATCGGCGGCGCTGGGTGTCCTGATGGCGTGCGCCACCGCCTGGCTGCAGGCGGCGCTGGCCCGGACCGCCGTGGGTGCGGGCGGCGCAGGCTCGTCACCGGGGCGCGGTCGGTTCTTCCTGGTGGTGGACGAGGCCTGGGCGATTTTGTCGAACCTGGGCGTGGCGCGCTGGCTGCAGTCCTCGTGGAAGCTGTCACGCGCCTTCGGTGTGTCCAACGTGGCCGTCCTGCACCGGGTGTCCGATCTGCGGTCGGTCGGCGCCTCGGACTCCGAACAGGTCGCACTGGCCCAGGGGCTCCTGTCGGACTCGGAAACCCGCGTGGTCTACGCGCAGTCGCCGGGGGAACTCGAGGCCGCGGCGGAGCTCCTGTCGCTGTCGGCCACCGAGGCCGACCTCCTCCCCCAACTCCGGCGGGGCATCGCGCTGTGGAAGGTGGGTCAGCGATCGTTCCTGGTGCAGCACCGGCTGAGCGCGACGGAACGGTTCATCGTCGACACGGACGCCGCCATGACGGCGCGGTAGGGCGTGGCGAGTCTGCCCGACGTCGTTCTGCCCCTCGCTGTCGGTGGCGCGTTGCTCGCCGCCATGTCGTACCGAGGGGGAGGGAGGGCCGGGGGGAGCGCCGGGCGGGGCCGGCGCCGGGGCCAACGGGGTGCTCGCTGGGCCCGGCGAGGCGACCTGCGCCCACTGCGGGTGGCGCCCGAGAATCCGCCTGCCGGTCGGCTGCTCCTCGGCGTGGTGCCCGGTGTGGCGCGCCTGACGGGCCTGGCCGCGGAGCCGGCCCAATCCCTGGTCGTGATCGGACCGACGCAGAGCGGGAAGACCACGAGCTTGGCTGTCCCGGCCATCTTGGGCTGGCGCGGTCCGGTGCTGGCGGCCAGCGTCAAGAGCGATCTCCTCCGCCACACACTGGGGACGCGGGCGCGGCTGGGCCAGGTGTGGTGCATCGACCCGACGGGCGCCACGGGCGCGCCGGCCGCGACCTGGTCACCGCTGGCCGGCTGCGGCGAATGGCGTGAGGCCTGCCGGGCCGCCGCCGAATTGTGCGAGGCGGCCAAGAGCGAGGGGACGACCGCAGACGGGGAGTTCTGGTACGCCACCGCGGGAAAGCTCCTGGCGCCGCTCTTCGTCGCAGCGGCGCTCGACGATCGCACCATGGCAGATGTGGTCCGCTGGGTCGACACCCAGGAGGTGGGTGAAGTGGCCGGCATTCTGGAGCGCAGCGCGCCGCCAGAGGTCCTGCACGCGGCCGAGGCGACCTGGTGTCGTGACGAACGCACGCGCAGCTCCATCTACACGACGGCGGAGACGGTGCTGGCCCCGTTCGCCCACCCACCGCCGGGACCCCCGGCGGACAACAGCTTTGAACCGGCCCATCTGCTGCGGGGCGCCAACACGCTGTACGTCTGCGCTCCGGCGCACGACCAACGTCGGTTGCGCGGGTACTTCACGGCACTCACGCAGGCGGTGCTGTCGCACGCGTTCGCCAGCGCCACGAAGTCGGGACGACCGCTCGACCCGCCGCTCCTCGTCGTGTTGGACGAAGCGGCACACATCGCCCCGCTCCCCGAGCTCGATGGTCTGGCGGCCACGTGCGCGTCGCACGGGATCCAGATCGTGACTGTCTGGCAGGACCTGGCCCAGGTGCGGGGGCGGTACGGCGCCCGGGCCCCGACGGTGCTCAACAATCACCGAGCCAAGCTGTTCCTGCCCGGCATCGCTGACCCCGACACCCTCGAGTACGCCAGCCGGCTCATCGGGGACGAAGAGGCCTCCCATCCCTCGGTGACGCGTGACCCGACGGGCCGCCGCTCGACGACGTCGACGACGACGCCGCGCCGGCTGTTGCCGCCCGAGGCGCTGCGCTGCCTGCCCCGGGGCCGTGCGGTTCTCGTGTACGGCACGCTGCCGCCCGTGCGCCTGCAGCTCCGGCCCTGGTGGGCCATGGCGGGTCGTCAACAGACCAACCGGTCACCGGGTCCTTGAGGTTGGGCCGACGACGAAATCCGCGGTGGGGGCGACCCATCAATCAGTATGGGCACGGAACGCCAAGGAGGCAGCGTGAGCGAGTGGCCAGGAAGCATTTCCGCCATCAGTCTGTTCGTCGGGGATCTCGACGCTTCGAGGACCTTCTATCAGCGGGTCTTCGGACTGCCGGTCCACTTCGCGGACGCTGACTCGGTTGTCTTTCGCCTCGGCGACACCCTGATCAACCTGCTCATTGAGCGGGCAGTACCCGAGGTGATCGCTCCAGCCTCGCTCGCTCCACCCGGTGCGGGAGCCCAGTTCCAGTTCACCGTCAACGTCGATGACGTCGATGGAACGTGCGCCACGCTGACTGGGCGAGGAGTCGAACTGCTCAATGGGCCTATGGACCGCCCCTGGGGCATTCGCACGGCCAGTTTCGAAGATCCGGATGGGTACATATGGGAGATCGCCTCCTCGTAGTCCATCTCCCGTCGGTGGCGGGTCTGGTCCGGTCCCAGCTCGTCACTTTGACCATCCGCTGCGGCGCTTCGTAGTCTCACCTGGCATCCAGAGGAAGGGGCGCAACATGACCAACCAGAGTGGTACCGGTGAAGTGCGCATGCTCATTGACGGTGAGCTCGTCGAGGCCGCGTCGGGCAAGCGGTTCGACAATGTCAATCCGGCCACCGAAGAAGTGCTGGGGGAAGTAGCCGACGCTTCGACCGAGGACATGCAGCGGGCCATTGACGCCGCCCGGCGGGCCTTCGACGAGACCGACTGGTCGACCGACCACGCGTTCCGCAAGCGCTGCCTCGAGCAGCTGCAGGCCGCCCTGGAGTCGGAGCGGGAGGCCTACCGCGACGAGATCATCGCCGAGGTCGGCTCGCCGCGCATGATGACCTTCGCGGCACAGGTCGACTGGCCGATCGACGAAGCGCTGGGCTGGCCGGCCAAAATGATCGACGAGTTCCAGTGGGAGCGGTCGCTCCCCAACTCCGAGATGATGGGGATGAAGAGCCGACGCGGCGTCATCAAGGAGCCGATGGGCGTGATCGGCTCCATCGTGCCGTGGAATTACCCGCTGGAGGTCACGCTCAACAAGCTGGGCCCGATTCTGGCCACCGGCAACACGACGATCATTAAGCCGGCGCCCGACACCCCCTGGAACGCCACCCGGCTCGGCCGGCTCATCGCCGAGAAGACGGACATCCCGGCCGGCGTCGTGAATGTCGTCACCTCGGCCGATCACCTGGTCGGCGAGGAGCTCACGCTCTCACCCAAGGTCGACCTGATCTCCTTCACGGGTTCGACCGCCACCGGCAAGCGCATCATGGAAAAGGGAGCGGCCACGCTGAAGCGGGTCTTCCTGGAACTGGGTGGCAAGTCGGCCCTCATCGTCTGCGACGACGCCGACTTCGCGTCGAGCGTGCCGATGGCCGCCATGGTGTGCGTGCACGCCGGCCAGGGCTGCGCCATGCAGACGCGTCTGCTGCTGCCCCGCTCCCGTTACGACGAGGGCGTGGAGCTGATCACCGCCGGCATGTCAGGGATTCCCTACGGTGACCCGTCGAGCGACGCTGTCGTCATGGGCCCCGTCGTCAGCGCCCGGCAGCGCGACCGCGTGCTCGGCTACATCGCCCAGGGGCAGGAGGAGGGGGCCAAGCTCGTCGTGGGCGGTGGCCGCCCGGCCCACCTGCCCAAGGGATGGTTCGTGGAGCCGACCCTTTTCGTGGACGTCGACAACTCCATGGCCATCGCCCAGGAGGAGATCTTCGGACCCGTCCTCTGCGTCATCCCCTACGAGGACGACGACGACGCCATCCGCATCGCCAACGAGAGCCACTACGGCCTGTCCGGTGGCGTCGTGTCGGCGTCGGAAGAGCGGGCCACGGCCATCGCCCGACGCATCCGCACCGGCTCCATCGGGGTCAATGGCGGCCTCTGGTACGGCGCGGACTCGCCCTACGGCGGTTACAAGGACAGTGGGATCGGCCGCCAGTGTGGGATCGAGGGTCTGGAGCAGTACCTCGAGACCAAGGCCATCGCCTGGCCTGGCTGACCCCGGCCCGGACGATCAGGTCCGGATCAGGCTGACCACTCGGCCAGGAGTTCGTCCGTGGTGGCGAGCCGGGCCACGAAGGCGAGGCTGTGGCGGAGCATCGACGCATGGTGCTCCGCGGGTGTCCCGACGGTGGCGTCCGTCGCCACCGTGACGCCGAAGTCCTCGTCCGCCGCGCCCACGGCGACGAGGGGGACGGCCAGGTTGGTCGACACGCCGGCCACGACGATTTCGTCCATGGCCATGTTGCGGAGGACCGAGAGCACCTCGGTGCGGTGCACGGGCGAGATGCCCTGGTGCCGCGGCAGGACCAGGTCGTCGGGGCCGAGCCCGATGTCGTGCACGATGTCGAGTGCGGCATCGGCATCCCGCCAGGCCGCGGTCGAGCTGGTGGCGCGCATGAGCGGAGACCGCTGGCTGGCCGAGCGACCCCCCGCCATCGGCAGGTAGGTCAGGTGCACCACCTGGACGCCGTTGCGGCGGGCGCCGGTGGCGAGTCGGCCCATGGCGGCCAGCGCAGGCTGGGCGGCTTCGGCCAGTGCCGGGAGCACCGAGAGGTCGCCGATGACCCCGCGCTGGCACTCGACGAAGAGCAGCGCCGTGGTGCGGGGTCCGGGCATGGGTCGGCGCCTACGCCAGGACTCCGGCGACCTTCAGCTCGATCATTTCCTCTTCGCTGAGGTCGATGGCGGCGAGGATCTCCTCGCAGTGCTCGTTGAACTCCGGTCCCCGCTTCGGCGCTGAGGGCACGCCCCCGAACTGCACGGGCGTCGTGACGAGGGTGAAGGGCGTCCCGTCGGCGGTGGTGGCCTCACCGAGGTGGCCGTTGGCTATGGCCTGGACGTCCTTGGTGACCTCGATGCTGTCCTGGGCCACCGCCCACTGGCCCTCGAAGTCCGCCAGGCGTTCGCGCCACTCGCTCAGGGGCGCCGACGCGAAGGTCTCCTTGAGGATGGCCCGGGCCTCGGCGGCGTGCGCGGCCAGCTGCTCGTGGGAGGAGAAGCGCTCGTCGGTGATCAACTCCTCGCGGCCGATGACCCGGCAGGCACTCGGCCAGTAACGGAAACCCTGCAGACAGGAGAAGGCCAGGAAGCGGTTGTCCTGCGTGAGGTAGGTGCCGACGAGGGGGTTGGGCAGGCCGGGTCCGCCGCTCTTGCTCGGGCCGGGACGCCAGGGCATGTCGAGCTGGAGCGACAACGCGATGGCCGGGCTCATCGCCCACATGCCCACTCCGAGGAGCGACACGTCGAGGGGGAGGGCCTCGCCGGTGCGCTCCCGGTGGAAGAGGGCACCGAGGATGCCGCCGGCGATCGTCATGCCGCCGATGGAGTCGCCGTAGCCGGGACCGGGCTGACCGACCAGGTACTCCACGTCGGTGGGCGTGGAGCCCATGGCGCTGCCGGCCCGGCACCAGTAGCTCAAGAAGTCGTAGCCGCCGCGGTCGGCCTCGGGGCCGCGCTCGCCGGCGCCGGTACCCGCCACGTAAATGATGTTCGGGTTGTGGGCCTTGATGTCCTCGAGCTCAATGTGCAGCTTCTTCCTGACCGCGGGCACCTTGTTGGTGAGGAAGACGTCGCAGGTGGCGGCCAGCTTGTAGATGAGCTCGACGCCCTTCTCCGTGCTCACGTCGATGCCGATGCTCTTCTTCCCGCGGTTGGAGTGCTCGAGCAGCACGTGCACGTTGCCCATCGACGGCATGACCCCGCTGGAGGCCAGGCCTCGCATGGCGTCGCCGCGCTCGGGGTGCTCGACCTTGATGACCTCGGCGCCCCAGTCGGCCAGGATGGCCGACGCGGCCGGCACGAACGTGTGCTCGGCCACCTCGAGGATGCGGACACCCTTCATGATCTCTGACAACTGGATCCCTCCCCTGCGTACGTGACCGAGGCAGCTTTCCCGATCACCGCGGATGACGCCAAACGGGCCGGTCAACCGAGCAGGTCCTGCGCTGCGCCCCGCGTGGTCAGTAGCCGGCGGGTCGCCCCTCGAGGATCACGGTCTTGGTCTCCAAGAAGGGGTGCAGCCCCTCGGTTCCGCCTTCGCGGCCGATGCCCGATTGCTTGAAGCCGCCGAAGGCGATGCCGAAGTCGGTGCGGAATGCATTGTGGCCGACCGTGCCGGACCGCAATTGGCGGGCGACGTCGCGGGCCCGCTCCACATCGTTGGTGAAGACGGACGCGTTGAGCCCGTAGATCGTGTCATTGGCGATGGCAATGGCCTGCTGCTCGTCCCGGGCCGGGATGACGCTCAGCACCGGTCCGAAGATCTCCTCCTGTGCAATGGCCGAGGAGTTGTCGACGTTGCCGAAGACAGTGGGCTCAATGAACCAGCCCCGGTCGAGGTGCTCGGGACGGCCACCGCCCGTGGCCAACGTGGCCCCTTCGGCCAGCCCCTTGGCGATGTAACCCTCCACCCGGTCACGCTGCCGCTCGGCGACCAGGGGCCCCATGTTCGTCTGGGCGTCGAAGGGGTCGCCTACCCGCACCTGGGAGAAGGTGCCGGCCAGCGCGTCGACCAGCTCGTCGTGGCGGTTCTGACTGACCACGATTCTCGTCAGCGAGGAGCAGACCTGTCCGGACAGGAAGCACTCGGCGCGGGCCAGGGTGGTGGCCGCCGTGGCCAGATCCATGTCGTCCAGAATGACGGCGGCGGACTTGCCGCCCAGCTCCAGGGTGCAGCGGGCGATCCGCTCGCCGCACAACGAGGCGATCCTGCGTCCTGCCGCCGTCGACCCGGTGAAGGTGATCTTGTCTACGCGCGGATCGCGCACCAGCAGCTCTGAGACTGCCCGATCTGCTGTCACGACATTGAGCACACCCGGCGGGAGACCGATCGATTCGGCGATCTCCGCCATCACATAGGCCTCGCCGGGAGCTTCGGGGGAGGCCTTGAGGATCACCGTGCAGCCGGCCAACAGGGCGGGGGCGATTTTGTAGGTGATGAGGCTGAGGGGAGCGTTCCACGGAATGATCGCCCCCACGACGCCGACGGGCTCACGGACGAGGAGGCCGAACTTGCCACCCATGCTGGGCTGCGCCTCTTCCTCGAAGGGGAACGTCCGGGCCAGGCCCGCGTAGTAGTTGAAGGTCGCCACCGCACCGGCGACGGATCCCTTGGCGACGACGTGGAGGACGCCGGACTCACGGGGCCAGATCTGGCCGAGGTCCTCGGTCCGCCCTTCCAATTCGGTGGCGATGGCACGCAGGTAGTCGGCGCGCTGTTCATGAGTCAGGCGCGGCCAGGGGCCCTCGTCGAAGGCCTGGCGCGCTGCCGTCACGGCCCGGGCCATATCGGGCTCTTTCGCCTCGGCCACGCTGAAGAAGAGCTGCTCGCTGGTGGAGTCGATGACGTCGATCACCGCGTCCGACGACGGCTCGACCCACTCCCCGCCGATGAAGAACCGGTTCGCGTGTCGCAAGGGTGCACTGATGTCGTTGGCGATGGCCACGTCGTCTCCAATCGTGAGGTCGATCAAACGCCACCGTAATCTCCGCAGGAAGCGGTGACACCGCCGGTATCGGCCGCGCCGGGCTGGCGCGGCGCGGCCCAAAGGCCGATACTGTCTCCAAACAGAGTGTCCTCAATCGGGGAAGGGGCGAGGATGGACGAGACGTACCCGGTCTGCGCCTTCAACGAGGGCGGCACCGGCCCCGTGCTGTCCCACGCCGAGGAGATCGACGGCCTGCGGGCCGAGCACCCCTTCGTCCGCAGCACGTACGGGAACGGGTTCTGGGTCTTCACCGACGCCGCGCTGATCCGGGACGCGCTGCAACATCCGGACATCTTCTCCAGCAGCGTCGTGACCGTGCACGACCCCGACCCGCCGTACAAGTGGATCCCGGAGATGCTCGATCCGCCCGAGCACACGGCGTGGCGGCAGCTGCTGGCTCCGCACTTCGCGCCGCGGGCCATGGAACGGTTGGAGGACAGGGTCCGCGAGCGTTGTGTCGAGCTGATCGGGGAGATCGCCGGTGCGGGTCACTGCGACTTCCTGCGGGACTTCGCCTGGCGCTATCCGACGACGATCTTCATGGAGCTGATGGGCCTGCCACTCGACGGCCTCGAGCAGTTCCTGGCCTGGGAACATCAGATTCTGCATCCTGCGGTGGGCGACGACCCCGAGCGGACGGGTGCCTTCGAAGCGATGATGGCCGTGATGGGCTATTTCTCCGAGCTGATGGAGGAGAAGCGGCGGGATCCCACCGATGACCTGTTGTCGGCGGCGATGGAGTGGCGGATTGACGGACTGCCGATTCCGCACGAGGACTTGCTGTCGTGGTGCCTCTTGATGTTCATGGCCGGTCTCGACACGGTCTCGATCCAACTGAGCTACGCGTTCTGGCACCTGGCGACGCACCCCGATGATCGTCTTCGGATCGCTTCGGATCCTTCGGTCATTCCCGCTGCCGTCGAGGAGTTCCTCCGCCAGTTCGCCTTCGTGGCGCCGGCGAGGAAGGTGATGGAGGACACGGACTTCCACGGGTGTCCTTTGCACAAGGGCGACATGGTGTTCACGCCGTTGTGCGGTGCGACGCGTGACCCTGCGGTTTTCGAGGATGGGGGGACCGTGCGGTTCGATCGTGAGGTCAACAACCACATCGCGTTCGGGGCGGGACCGCATCGGTGCCTCGGATCCCATTTGGCGCGGCGGGAGCTGCGGGTGGCGCTGGAGGAATGGCATCGGGTGATCCCGACGTACCGGCTGACCCCGGGTGTCGACGTGACCGAGCACGGTGGTGGCCTGTACGGGATCGATCGGCTCGAGCTGAGTTGGGATGTGTGACCGCATGGATCGGATGAGGGAACGGGAGAGGACCGCATGACCTGGAATTACGAACTGTTCATCGATGGCTCGTGGACGTCCGAGGGGGCCTCCGGGTCGATCGACGTGGTGGACCCGGCGACGGAGGAGGTCATCGGGTCCGTGCCCGAGGCCTCGACGAAGACGGCCGTGCGGGCCATTGAGGCGGCGCGCCGGGCCTTCGACGAGGGGCCGTGGCCCTATATGAAGCCGGCGGAGCGGGCGGCCAAGTTGCTGGCCATGGCCGAGATACTCGAGGCGCGGGCGGGGGATCTGCGAGAGCTGATCGTGGCGGAGACCGGGTCGACGGGGTTCCTGACCGATGCAGTGCAGGGCGCCGGGTCGATCGGGATGCTCCGTTCCAACGCCGCGCTGGTGGAGCACGCCTTTCCGTGGGTCGAGAACGCCATGCCGACCGGCGGATCCAACGGGCTCGCGGGGAGTGCCATTGTGCGGGAGCCGATCGGCGTGGTGGCCGCCATCACCCCGTTCAACTTCCCCTTCATGCTCAATGTGGTCAAGGTGGCGCCGGCGTTGGCGGTCGGCTGCACCGTCGTGCTCAAGCCGCATCCGTGGACCCCGCTCGACGCCATGATGATCGCCGAGGCGGCGGCTGAAGCGGGGATCCCGCCCGGCGTGCTCAACGTGATCACCGGGCACGCCGAGGTGGGCGACGAGCTGACGTCGAACCCGATGGTCGACATGGTCACGTTCACGGGGTCGACGGCGACCGGGCGACGCATCATGGCGTCGGCGGCGGGGACCGTGAAGCGGGTCCAGCTGGAGCTCGGCGGCAAGAGTGCGACGGTGGTGCTCGGTGACGTGGGCGAGGACTACGCCCGTTCGATCGGTTTCGGACAGGTGCTGATGCACTGCGGCCAGGGCTGCGTCATCCACACCCGGTTGGTGCTGCCCGAACACCTCCTCGATGCGTACAAGGAGGGGTTGGAAGCGATGCGGCCCATGATCACCATCGGCGACCCCCGATCTGACAGCACCGTGCTGGGCCCGCTCATCCGCGAGCAACAACGGGCTCGGGTTGAGGGCTACGTGGCGTCGGGCCTGGAACAGGGCGCCGAGCTGCTGTGCGGCGGGAAGCGACCTGAGGGGATGGACAAGGGCTTCTACTTCGAGCCCACGGTCTTCGTCAGCAGCAATGACCTGCGCATCGCCCAGGAGGAGATCTTCGGGCCCGTCCTCACCGTGGTGCCGTACTCGGGCTCGGATGAGGATGCGGTCCGGCTGGCCAACGACTCCATCTACGGACTCGGCGGCGGGGTGGTGTCGACGTCGGATTCCCGTGGGTTCAACGTGGCGCGCCAGATCCGGGCCGGTTTGGTGACGGTGCAGAAAGTCGGATCCGAACCATTGGCGGACGTCGGTCCCGGCGGAGGCCAGGGTCCGGGCTGGGGGTCGCAGTTCACCGGCATCGGCCAGAGCGGCGCCTTCGGTGGTTACAAGCAGTCGGGGCTCGGCCGTGAATGGGGACGGCACGGGCTGGAGGACTTCACGGAGATCAAGAACATCGCCTGGAGCTGACGGCGGGGCAGGGGCAGGGCTAGGGAGACCTAAGGCTCGATCCCCAGTGCAGCGAGGACCTGATCGGTGTCGGCTCCCAGGTCAGGCGCTCTTGGCGTGTCCGATCGGGCGTGAGGCGTTGCCACGGCACGTTCAGCGGGCGCGGGGAGCGTCGGACCGGCGAGTTCCGCGCTGACGGCGGCCATGGAGACGTCGAGGAGGAAGCGCCCTCCTGAGCGGAGCGCGTCGACGCAGGCGCCAGCCGCCGCCAGGCCCGTGAGTGGGTCGGCAATGGCGTCGGCGCAGAACAAGGGTCCGTCGTCGGTCCAGGTGACCAGGCCGCCGGCAGCAGCGGCGTCGTCACCGAACGCCACCCGATTGGCGTCGTCGCCCGAGCGGCCGTAGCCGGTGATGGAGATCCAGGCCTGAGGGCCGTGCTCGTCCGCCTGGACCATCTGGCGACCGTCCAGGCCGAACTGCGCGAGTGCACGCGGCCGGCTCGCCTCGATCACGACGTCAGCCTGACGGACGAGTGCATGGAGGACCCGGACACCCTGGCTGCTCTGCAGATTGAGGGCGACGGATCGCTTGCGCCCGTTCAGGAGGTCGAAGAACTCACGGGTGCCACGTCGAGCACCGTCGGGTCGTTGTGTCGATTCGACCTTCACCACGGTGGCGCCGGCCCGGGCCAGGAGGTCGCCGCACAATGGCCCGGCCCAGAGGGCGGACAGGTCGACGACCACAACGCCGGTCATGTCGGGTCGGGGGGATGCCTCGCCCAGGCGGGTGAGAACGACGCCGCGTCGCATTTCGGGGCCGGCCGCTTCGCCCAGACGTGAGATGGGCAGACCGAGCAGCTTGGCTCGCGCCGTCAAGGCATGCGGATCACCATCACGCAGCCTCGAGGCCACTGTGGACCACACGGCGGGTGTCGAGGCAGGTGCCGTGTCGAGCTCGAGCCAGGCCGGGACCATTTCCATGTCCTCGTCGCGGGGCAGCGAGACGGCCACGAACTCGTCCGCGCTGGGAAGCAACCGGCAGCTGCCACCACAGCTCGTGGCGCCACGGCGCCACAACCCCATCAGGGCGGCACGCTCGCCCAGCAGTGCCAGCGCATCCAATCCCGGGAAGGGCCGGGCGAGGCGTTCGATGCCCTCCACCAGCCCCCGCGGTGGTCCGAGTGGTTCGTCCGGCCATCCGGTCAGGGCCATGGCACCACTCTCCGCCCAGCGCTGCACCCGAGGGTCGTCCACGACGGCAGGGTAACGTCTCGCGATCCTCGAACATCTCAGCGCCGACGCACTCCTGGCCGAGCTCCGCAGCGAGATCGCTCCCGAGCGAACCGGTGCGGTCCTGGTCGAATTGCACGAAGGCCTGACGGATCCGGGTGACACGCCGCAGGAGGACCGGACCAGCCTGCCGTTCGTCGTCGTGGGGGTCACCCACGGTGCGGTCGGCCAGCGCTGGCTCGACCTGTGCGACGTCGTGGTCGAGCAGGGCGATGTGGCACTGGAGCGGATCACCGAGAACGTGACCGAGTACCCCATCACCGCCACGACGCTCGCCCTGTTGTTGCGTGGGCAGCACCGCCTCTCCGTCGGTGAGGGTCTGGTGGCCGAGTCGGCCGCCTACTCGGTACTGCAGTCAGGGCCTGAGTTTGCAGCGTGGCGAGCAACGCGGCCGGTCCGCGTCGACCAAGGCAAGAGGCCCAGAGCCAGAGTCGAGCGCGACGGTGATGTCCTTTCGATCACGCTGACGCGCCCTGCTCGGTTGAATGCCCTCGACGCGCAGATGCGGGACGAGCTCGTCGAGGCGCTCACGCTGGCGGCTGCCACGCCCGACGTGGCCCGGGTGGAGCTGCGAGGCGAGGGCAAGGCTTTCTGCGCCGGCGGCGATCTCGACGAGTTCGGCAGCCGACCGGATCCGGCGACGGCACACCTCATCCGTCTGGAGCGCAGCGTCGGGCGCGCCCTCGCACGGCTGGAAAAGGCAACGGTGACCTACCTGCATGGCGCCTGCATGGGGTCGGGGATTGAGCTCGCGGCCTTTACCGATTGGGTCGTGGCCGCGGCGGATACCCAGATCGCGCTGCCCGAGATCACGCTTGGCCTGGTTCCGGGTGCGGGTGGGACGGTCAGCCTGACCCACCGGATCGGGCGCCTGCGCACGGCCTGGCTCGCGTTCTCCGCGTGCAGCATCGATGCCGACACGGCCAAGAACTGGGGACTGGTCGACGAACTCGAAGACTGACCGGCCGGGTTTTCGAGTTCGTCGCACAACGCAGAGACGTTGCGCAGACTTCAGCCCGGCGGTCGGCGGTCAGCCCAGTCCGCCGCCTTCGCGCAGAACGGTGATGGCATCCCAGTCGAGCCCCACTTCCAAGAGGACCTCTTCGGTGTGCTGCCCGAGCTCGGGGGCGGGTCCCGGGGGCGCCGTGATGTGGCCCGAGAAGTGCGCAGGCGCCGAGACGATGCGGTAGTCGTTGCCATTGTGCGCTGTCACGGAGGGCATGAAGCCATTGGCCTCGACCTGAGGGTGGTCGTGCAGTTCGGACGGCCGCAGCACCGGGGCCCAGACGCCGCTGAAACCGGTGAACTTCTCCTTGACGTCGTCGAGGGTCAAGGTGGCGAAGACGGCATCGAGCTCGGCGACGAGCGCGGCACGGTTCTCGAAGCGGTGTGTGACGTCGTCGTACAACGGGTTGGTGCTGAGGTCGGGGCGGCCGAGCAGCGTGCAGAACTCGTCCCAGAAGCGGTCGGGTTGCAGGCAGACGAAGTAGATCCAGCGGTCGTCCTTGGTGGCGTAGCCGTTGACCAACGGGTTGGGTGCCTGTGTCCGGTCGCCGTACGACCCTCGGTCGCCCAGGTAGGGAGAACCGGTGATGTCGGGCGACAGCGCCCACATGCCCACGTGGAGCAGGGACACGTCGACGACCGAGGTCTCGCCCGTGTTGGACCGCTTGAACAGTGCGAAGCCGATGGCGCCCGCAATGGTGTTGGCGCCCTGCAGGTCGAAGAAGGCGGCTGGTTGGGCCAGCGGCTCGATGCCGGCAGCGCCTCCGCCCGGCGTCATTTTGTAGGCCATGCCGCTACTGGCCCATCCGCACGCCAGGTCGTAGCCACCCACCTCGGCCATCGGACCCTCGTTGCCCCAGCCGGTACCGCGCACATAGATGATGTCGGGGTTCATCGCCCGGATGTCCTCGACGTCGATACGCAGCTTGGCGCGGATGGGTGCCAGGTTCGAGGTGACGAAGACGTCGGCCGTGCGGACGATGGCGGCCAGCGCGTCGCGGCCGGCGTCGGTGGTGAGGTCGCAGGTGACGCTGCGCTTGCCGCGGTTGGGGATCTCTATGAAGGGGTTGGGACCGTCCCCGCCGAGGTTGAGCATGTTGAGGAGGGCCCGCTGCGGATCGCCGTTGGGTGGCTCGATCTTGATGACGTCGGCACCCAGGTCGGCGAGCACGGCGCCGGCGGCGGGGACGAAGGTCCAGTTGGCGACCTCGACGACGCGCACTCCATCCAACGGACCAGCCATGGTGTCCCCGATCTGTTCTCTGCCTGCTGCGACCCGGTCCACCCGGGGCCAGTCGAAGAGATGGGTACACCCTATTTCTTGACGGAGGGGTCAGACCAGCCCGGCCCGGCGGGCCACGTGCCGGAGCCCGCGGTCGAAGGGGTCATCGCTCAGGTACGGGGAGACGGCGAGGACGTCGAGCCGGCCTCGGTCGAGATCCTCGGGGCGATCGTCGACGAACACGACGTGGCCCGGTCCGAAGGGAAGGTGCGCGGTCAGGTAGTGGCCGCCGGCATCTCTGCCCTCCTTCGCGAAGAAGCCCTCGACGAGGTGGTCCACTCCGAACTCCCGGGCACGGACTGCCGCGTACGCGGCGCCCCCGGCGCTCCAGAGGATGACCCGGTGGCCCTGCTTGGACAGGTGTTCGAGAAGGTCGCCGGCGCCGGGCCGCAACGACGAGCCCGTCAGCGAGTCGATCAGGCAGCCGTCCACGTCGAAGACCCAGCACTCGGGCGCAGACGCAGACGCAGACACAGATGCAGACGTAGACGCAGACTCGGTCCCGGGTAGAGGAAGTGCGGCCCCGCCGGTCGGATCGTCGCTGGCCAGACGATCGGAAGACATTATTGGTATACTCTATTCGCCATGCAACACCCTTGGGATCGGCGGCTCGGATTCTGGTATCTCGCCGGGGAGTACCCCGATCTGCCGGCCGTGGTGGCCTGTCCGTCGGGCGTCACCCTCACGTTCGCCGAGCTCGCCGGCCGGGCCCACCAGATCGTCCACGGCCTCCGGGCCCGGGGGCTGGGCGCCGGCGACATTTTCGCCTACGCCCTGCCGAACGACGTCGACATGGTGTGCTGGCAGCTGGCTGCGCAAGAGGGTGGGTTCGCCTCCATCGCCTTGAATCCCGCTCTCTCCGGGGCCGAGGTCCAGCGCATTGTGGACCATTCCGAGGCGTCGGCCCTCGTTCTGCACCACGATTTCGCCGACAGGGTGGAGCAGATGTCGGGCACCGGTTCCATCGGGCTGCGCGTCTCGGTGGGGGGCGCCATCCCCGGCTTCACGAGCGTGGAGGAGCTCACCGACGGCCAGCCCACGACGGAACCGCCCGACCGGGAGCTGGGGGTCCCCATCAACTACTCGTCGGGGACGACCGGGCAACCCAAGGCAGTGATCCGGCCGCGGACGCGCTCCATCGACCCCTCGGCGGCGGCCGATGGTGCCAAGACGTTCGGCCACGCCTTCCAGTTCCAGCCGCTGCAAGGTGTGCACCTCATTTCGGCCGGCATGCACCACGGCGGCTGCCAGGGCTTCTATCTCGGCGCGCTGAACGTCGGCCAGGCGTTGGCGATCCTCGGGAAGTTCGACCCCGAGGAGACGCTCGCCGCCATTGCGCGCTACCGGGTCACCACCGCGTACATGGTCCCGACCCAGTTCGTGCGCCTGCTCCGCCTACCCCAGGAGGTGAAGGACCGCTACGACGTCTCGAGCCTGGAGGTCGTCGTGCACTCAGCTGCCCCGTGCCCCCTCGAGGTCAAGAAGCAGATGATGGAGTGGTGGGGACCGGTGATCTGGGAGACGTACGGGGGCATGGAAGGTGCGGCCACCATCGCCAAGCCGTACCGTTGGCTCGAAAAGCCGGGCACGGTGGGACGATCCGTCGCCGGCATGAAGGTGCGCATTCTGGGCGAGGACGGCAGCGAGCTGCCGCGGGGTGAGGTGGGCGACGTGTATCTCGAGCCGGAGCGGGGACCCACGTTCGCCTACAAGGATGACCCCGAGCTCACAGCCTCCGTCAGCAGGGGGAAGGCGTTCACGCTCGGGGACGTCGGCGTCATGGACGAGGACGGCTACCTGTTCATCCGCGACCGGGCCAAGGACATGATCATCAGTGGAGGCGTCAACATCTACCCCGCCGAGGTCGAAGGGGTGCTGTCCGAGCATCCGGCGGTGGGTGACGTGGCCGTCATCGGCGTGCCCGACGCGGAATGGGGCGAGCAGGTCAAGGCTGTCGTCGAGCTCGTCGAAGGCGTGCCACCGAGTGACGAGCTGGCGTCTGAACTCATCGCCCTGTGTCAAGAGCGCATCGGCCGCTACAAGTGCCCCCGCAGTGTGGACTTCCGCGACCACCTGCCCCGGACCGACGGTGGGAAGCTCTACAAGCGACTCCTGCGCGACGAGTACTGGGTCTCGGCGGAGCGCAAGGTCTGATGAATCGGTTCACGGGCCGCTAACCGTGGACTTCGGGTTCAGCGAGGATCAGGAGCTGCTGCGCGCGACGACCCGCCGCTTCCTGACCGCGCACCAGTCGCTGGCGGACGTGCGGCTGTCGGTCGAAGAGCCCGACGTGTTCGACCCGGCCGTGTGGCGCCAAGGGGCCGAGCTGGGCTGGACGGCGATGCTCATCCCGCCGGAGTGCGAAGGGGGCAGCGTCACCGCACAGCCGCTCGTCGACCTCGTCGTCCTGGGGGAAGAACTCGGCCGTACGCTCAATCCCGGTCCGTTCGTGCCCTGCAACGTGGTGGCCGGGGCCATCGCCCGCTTCGGGACGCCCGCCCAGGTCGAGCGGTATCTGCCCGGTCTGGCCCGGGGGGAAGTGACGGCGGCCTGGTGCCTCAGTGGCGACGGGACGCCCGAACCGGGCGCCGTCGAGGTGCGGGCCCGGCCGCTGGGTGACACCGAGGGCTGGGCGCTCGACGGGGTGGCCCGCTACGTGCAGGCGGCCCAGAACGCCTCGGTTCTGTTGGTCGTGGCGACCGGTCCCGATGGTTCGGTGTGCCAGGTGCTCGTGCCGCGCCCGAGCGCCGGTCTGTCCGAGCGGACACTGACCGGTCTCGACGTGACGCGTCGCTTCGCCGAGGTCCGCTTCGAGGGTGTGACGGTTCCGGCCGCCAATCTGCTGGCCGGCGGGCAGGACACGGTCGACCACTGCATCTCGCTCGCCACGGTGCTGCAGTCGGCCGAATCCGTCGGCGCGGCGGAACTCATGTTCGAGGCGACCGTCGACTATCTGAAGAAACGGGTGCAGTTCGGACGGACCATCGGGAGCTTTCAGGCGATCAAGCACCGCCTGGCCGACCTCGTCCTGCAGGTCGAGGCGATGCGGGTGGCGGCGCACTATGCCGCGCTGGCGTTCGGCGACGGCCTCGACGACGCGGCCGAGGCGGTCGCCACCGCGGGGTCCTACGTCGACGACACCTTCGCCTGTATCTGCGGCGAGGCGCTGCAGCTCCACGGCGGCATCGGCTTCACGTGGGAGCACGACGTCCATCTCTTCACCCGGCGGGCCAAAGTGAACCAGGTGCTCTACGGGGACGGGGCCTGGCATCGGGAGCGCCTCGTCCGGTTGATTGAGCACACGGTGGAGGGCTGACGACGTGGACGTGATCGTTCCCCCTATACCCGAGGCCTACGACGAATACCGGGCGACGCTGCAGGCGTTCATCTCCGCGCACAAGCCGGCGTTGACGTGGAAGCAGCGCACCGGGGTGCGCGTGCCCGACAGCGCCGCCGACATTGCGTTGCTGCGCCGCTACGTCCGTGATCTCCACGAGGCCGGGTATCGCCTCGACCGCTTCTCCGTCTCGAGCGAGCGGGGAGACCCGCACGAGCAAAGAATCCTCGAGCAGGAGCTCGGCGCGGCCGGCGTCCCGTACATCTTGGGCAATCCGCTCGTCGCCGGTGCGCTGCGGTACTTCGGCACGGACGAGCAGCGCGCCGCGTACTTCCCCCCCATGGCGCGGGGCGAGCACATCTGGACCCAGCTCTTCAGCGAGCCCGACGCCGGGAGCGATCTGACGTCGCTGCAGACGCGGGCGACGATGGTCGACGACGAGTACGTCGTGGTCGGGCAGAAGGTCTGGAGCACGTGGGCCCAATGGGCGGACTACGGCTACCTGCTGGCCCGGACCGAGCCCGTCGAAGGCGCCGGCGGCATCACCGCTTTCATCCTCGACATGCGCAGTCCCGGCGTCGACGTCCGCCCGCTGCGCGAAATGACCGGCACGACGGACTTCAACGAGGTCTTCTTCGACGAGGTGCGCATTCCCGCCGCCAACATCATCGGCGCCCCCGGCGAGGGCTGGCGGGTCGCCGGCGCCAGCCTGGCCGAGGAGCGCACGGGCGTGGGCTCCGCCGGCGGGGGCGGGGGAAACGACCCGGGGCAGCGGTTGGTCCGACTGGCCCGACGCACCCGGCGCCAGGGCCGGCCGGCCATTGAGGACGGGGCCGTGCGCCAGCAGATCGGGGACCTGGCGGCCCGCTCCCGCATTCAGCGCCACCTGGGACAACGCATCGCCACCAAGGCCATGCGAGGCCAGATCACGCCGGCCGACGCCCCGATCGCCAAAATCTGGTTCAGCGAACTCAACCTGCAGACGACCGAGGCCGCCCTGGCCCTGCTCGGCCCCCGCTCCATGGCGGTCGAGGGCGACGAGCTGGCCGAGGAGGATGGGCGCTGGCAGGACGCCTTCCTTTACGCTCGCGCCTGGACCATTGCAGGAGGGTCGAACGAGATCATGCGCAACCTCATTGCCGAGCGGGGACTGGGCCTGCCCCGGGAGCCCCGCGGACAGGCACAGTCAGAGTCCCCGTCCCCGTCGTGACCGAGACGTCGCGTCACGAACACAAGCACTCGCATCCGCACCCCAGCCCGCCGCACGCCCAGCGCGCCCGGGGCGCTGCCGCGGCCAACGACCCCTTCCCGGGTGTGGAGAAGGTCCGGGACGGGCTGTGGAGCATTCCCGTACCGCTCCCGAACAACTCGCTGCGCTACGTGCTGGTCTACGTCTTCGAGACGGACCAGGGGCCGTACCTGATTGACGCCGGCTGGAACACCGATGATGCCTTCGGTTCGCTGTCGTCGGGTCTGCAGGAGGTGGGGTGCGACATCGCGGATGTCCAGGGTGTCCTGGTGACCCACATCCACCCCGACCACTACGGACTGGCCGGGCGGATCCGTGAGGCATCGGGTGCGTGGATCTCGCTGCACCCCGCCGATGCCGAGCTCATTCACGACCGCTACGACGAGCCCGATGACCTGCTCGACCGCGTGGCGGCCGCGCTCCGGCGCATGGGCGCGCCGGCCGAGGAGTTGGAGCCGTTGCGGAACGCGGCCATGCCGGTGCGGCAGCTGGTCGACGCAGTAGTGCCCGACATCCTCTTCGAGGACGGGGCGCGACCGGAAGTTCCCGGTTGGGACCTCACTGCCATTTGGACGCCCGGCCACTCACCCGGTCACCTGTGCTTCTACGAGGCGACGCAGGAGCTCATGCTCTCGGGCGACCACGTGCTGCCGCGCATCACCCCGAACATCCCGTACCACCCGCAGGCGGGGGCGAACCCGCTGGGGGACTACCTGGCCTCGCTGGACAAGCTCGAGCCGTACCAGGTCAGCGAGGTGCTGCCGGCCCACGAGTACCGCTTCGACGACCTGCATGCCCGCCTGGAGGAGCTGCGCCAGCACCACCGGGAGCGCTTCGGCGAGGTCGTCGCCATTCTGCGGGAGGGTCCGCACAGCGCCTGGCACGTGGCCCAGCACATGAAGTGGTCCCGTCCCTGGGACGACATCGCGGGCTTCATGCGCCGGGCCGCCGTGGGTGAGGCCGTGTCCCACCTGCGGGTGCTCGAGATCGACGGGCTGGTGCAGGTCCAGGACGGCGAGCCGGAACTGTGGTCGCTCACGGAGCGGGCCACCATCTGAGCCTTCGACGACCGGGCCGACCGCCGGTCGTGGTGTCGTCAGCTCCCGGACGCCGTCGTCACACCGAGCGCCCGTTCGCAGAACGAACGCACCTGGCGTGCCGCCTCAGCCCGTGAGGACGGCTTGTCCCGTGCCGGGTTGAGGCCCGCCGCGGCCCACACGACGGACTGAATGAGCGGCGCGTCCGCCGGCGCGTCGGCCAGCGGCAGCGAACCGTCGGCCGCACCTCGGCGCAGCAACTCTTCCAACGGCGCCGTCAGGATGCGCGAGGCGTCGCGCATCTCGTCGCTGTACCCGTCGGCCTTCATGGCGCCCGGCGAGCCGAGCACGCTCACGCGGGCTGCCTTTACCCGGTGGTGGCCGAAGCTGAGGATCTCGTCGATCCACGCATTGAGCGCGTCGCGTGGTGAGCCCGCCGCATCGACCTTGCCCCGCAGGCGCGCCGCCGCGGCGTCGGCCTCCCGACGGAACAGCGCACACAGCAACTGGTCCTTCGACTCGAAGTGCCGGTAGAAGGAGCGGGTCGACAGGTCCGCCTCGCGCAGAATGTCGGCCACCGCGGCGTCGGCGTACCCGTTGCGCTCCATGACGACCAGCGCGGCATCGAGGAGGAGGCGGAGCTCGTCGGCGGACTCGAAACGGCGGGGCCGTCCGGCCCGGGCCGCCGCCGTCGTCGTCGGGGGTGCCGCGCTCGTTGCCACGTCGACGCCGGTCAGGCCATCCGCGCCCGGGGCGACAGCGGGGCCTCGTTCACCTGGTCGAACCAGACCTGCACCTTGTCGCCGATCTTCACCGACTCGGCGCCGGGAGCGCGGCGGCCAGCACGGGTACCTCGGCCAGCGAGCGCAGCGCGTCGTTGAGGTGGGTGCAACAGTCAGCTTTCTGCAGTCGCGCCAGCACTTCGGTGCGCATGGCCCGGAGCTCGGTGCCCGCCATCCATTGTGCGTTCGGTGCCGCTCCGGGACATTCGGCATAGGGCAGCACACGCGGTTCGGCCGTGACCGAGAGCAGCACGCCCGACGTCCGGTCCGCCTGGGCCAGCAGTTGGTACTCGTGCACCACGATCTCCCGGCCGTCGGGATCCCACGCGCTGTCGCGGAACATGGCGTCGATGCCGAGGGCGCCCGCGTCGTCCCACACGTCAATGCGGCGGGCGCGCCGCATACCGGGCACGGACGGCTCACCGAGCTCGTGCCAGCCGAGGGGATCGGTCGGATCGGCCAGGGGGCCGGTGTACGCCACGTTCTGGTTGAAGACGATGGAGCCGTCGGCCCGCAGGGCGTTGGATCCCGACTGGAACCCCGAGCAGATGTCCACCATCTTGCGGCTGGGCGGCGCCTTGGTGAAGCGTTCGCGCCACTCGGGCACGTGGTCGAGCCAGCGGACGAAGACGAAGCCGGAAATGAGGGTGGAGCCGGCCAAGTCGTCGAGCAGCAGGTGGAGCGGCGTGCCGTTCGCCGCCTCTTCCGGCAGTTCCGCCGCGATCGCCTTGCGCAGGTTGCCGCCGGCCCGGCTGCCCAGGAGCCGCTCCAGCCCGGCCGGCGCCGGGTCCGCCTCAATGCGCAGGATGTCGCGCTCGCGGCCGGTCACCACATGCAGGTCGGCTCGGCTGACGACCGAGGGCTCCCCGTCGTCGATCGGCGTCAGCAGATCGCGGGCCCGTCCCTCCAGGTGGAGGTCGGTGCCCAGGCCGTCAGGCCAGGACATGAGCACGGTCGACGTGCGGCGCACCGAGCCGGGCCGTCGTGGGGGCGGGGCGGGTACCGGGTTCGACGGAGGGGGACTCAGTGACAGCGACACTGCGCCCACGCCTGTTCGCAAATCATGTTTTCATGCTAGATGGGGTTGCGAGAGCGCACATCTTTCCGGCCACTCTTTTGCCGTATATGCAGGTCAAAAGGTCTGAAAACGGCACGTTCGGGGGTAAGCTCGGGCGATGACGTCGCCGACGGCCGCGCGCGAGATGACGCGTCCGGGCACCGAGTCCAATGCCAAGCGCGCCGCCAAGGTTGCGGACCGCATCGTCGAAGACGTCATGGCGATGGGTTGGCCGGTGGGCGAGGTGCTCGGGTCCGAGGGCGATCTCCTCGAGCGCTATCACGTCAGCCGCGCCGTCTTCCGGGAGGCGGTGCGACTCGTGGAGCACCAGCAAGTGGCGCGCACCCGTCGGGGCCCCGGCGGCGGGCTGGTGATCACCGAGCCGACGGTCGGTGCCGTCAGCGATGCGGTGGTGCTCTACCTCCACCGGGTCGATGCCACGCTGGACGAAATCTTCGAGGCGCGCATCATTTTGGAGGAGCTCGCATGCCAGCTGGCGGCAGAGCGCACCGACGAGGCCGATCTGGCCGCGCTCCGGCGATTCGCCGAGGAGGGCCCGCTCGAGCCGGGGAGCGATCCCCGCGGACTGCACCTGCTGGTGGCCGAAATCAGTCGTAACGCCGGGCTCGCGCTCTTCGTCGACGTCTTCAACCGAGTGGCCCAGCTCTACTCACCGGACTGGCAGAACCTCGGGAGGGCGATCGGCACCGAGACGGAGCGTGCCCACGCCAAAATCGCCGAGGCACTCATGGCGGGCGATGCCGGCCTGGCCCGCAACCGCATGCGCAAGCACCTGGAGGCGGAGGCCGACTTCTTCCGCCGCCGCCGCTCCACCCGGCAGCTGCTGCCCGACTCGGTCGTCCTGGCCCAATCGGCCCAGGAGAAGGGCGCGGAAGCCGTGGCGCGTCACATCACCCGGACGGTGGTGACCGAGGACCTGCAGCCCGGGGATCTGGTGGGGACCGAGCCCGAGCTGATCGAACGCGAGGGGGTGAGCCGGGCCTTGCTGCGCGAAGCGGTCCGGCTGCTGGAGCACCACCACATTGCGCGCATGCGCCGTGGCCCGGGCGGCGGACTCTTCGTCATGGCACCGAGCGCCAATGCCGTCACCGAGACGGCCGCCATCTATTTGGCCCGCCAGGGCATGACGCTGGCCGAGTTGGCCGAGCTGCGGACGGGCGTGGAGGTTGCCATCACAGACCTGGCCGCCCAGCGCATCGACGACGAGGGCACGGCGGGCATGCGCGATGCACTGATCCGGGAGGCGAACGCCACGGACGTCGAGCTGGTCGAAGCGGTGCATGACCTGCATGCGGCGGTCGCCGCCGCGGCGCACAACCGGGTCCTGGACCTGGTCGCCCTCGTGCTGATCCGCTTGAGCCGCCTGCACCAGATCGAGCGCCTGGCTCCGAAGGCCCGGAGCCAAATCAAGGCTGAGGTTCTCCGGACCCACGAGGGGATCGCAGCCGCCGTCGATTCCGGCGATCGCGAGTTGGCCCGCCATCGGATGCGGCGCCACCTAGAGGCGCTCGGCTCCCTCATGCGCTGAGTGGTTCCTCTCGCCGTGGCCGCTGCAGGTCGTCCGTTCGAACTCCTTTTAGTATACTCTTTAGGGTCCAGACAGGCCTGACCTGGGAGCGACCGAAGGGAAGCCATGGCGACCACCACATCTGCAGAGTTCGAGAAGGCGACGGACTACCAGTTCAAAGAGGAGGACATCGAGCGGGCGAAGGCGCTGGTGGGCCGCTGGTCTGCCTCGGGATCCCGGGAGTTCCTCACCACGGCGACGCCCGACGCCATGCGCAACTTCGCGCGCAGCTACGGCGACGACAACCCCCTCTTCATTTCCGACGACCACGGGACGACCACCCGTTGGGGCGCCCAGATCGCGGCGCCCATGATCCCCATCGCTCTCAACCGACCTCTCTACGGCGACCCACACAAGGAGCGGATGAAGCGGCCGTCGTTCCGCGGCATCCACGTCTTCGTGTCCGGCAGCACGTGGCAGTGGTTCCGGCCACTGCAGGAGGGCGACGGTCTCTACAGCTTCGGTGGCACCGAGTCGGTCGTGGAAAAGAAGTCGGAATTCGCCGAACGGTCACTCATCGTCACCTACACCAGCGTGAAGATGAACCAGCGGGCTGAGATCGTCGCCATCTCCCGCACGCTCGCCATCCACACGGAGCGCAAGACGGCCCGCGAGAAAGGCAAGTACTCGGGGCTGGAACCGGCGACGTATTCGGACGCGGACATCGAGAAGATCGACGCGATGTATGCCGCCGAGGAGGCCAGGGGTTCCACGCCGCGCCACTGGGAGGACGTGCACGTGGGCGACGTGCTGAATCCCATGGCCAAGGGGCCGCTCACGACGACCGACATGATCGTGTTCCATGCCGGCGGCTACGGCTTCGTCCCCTACGAGCCCTGCGCCAACCGGATCGCCTACAAGAACCGTCAGCGCATCGCGCCCTTCTACGTGAAGAACGAGTACGGGGTGCCCGACGTGGCCCAGCGCGTGCACTGGGACAACGCGTGGGCCCAGGCCATCGGCAACCCCATGGCCTACGACTACGGGGTGATGCGCGACTGCTGGCTCAGCCACTACATGACGGACTACATGGGCGACGACGGATGGCTGGTCTCGCAGTCGAGCGAAATCCGCAAGTTCAACTACATCGGCGACACCCACATCCTCACCGGCGAGGTGGTCGACAAGCGCCAGGAGGACGGGCGCTGCGTGGTCGACATCGAAATGCGCGGCACCAACCAGCGCGACACCGTCACCTGCCCGGCCAAGGCCACGGTTGCCCTGCCCAGCCGCGAGCACGGGCCGGTCCGCCTGCCCGAACCACCCGCCGACCTGGCCGCGCAGGCCGTGCAGATGCTCGAGCGGCACCACGAAATCGTGGCGGAGCGCAAGGCCAAAGGCGACGGCGACGGCGCCGGGTGAGCCGGGGGTGAGGCCGGGCGACCTGGGGGAGAAGGGCCTGGGGCTGCCCCGGGAGCCGAGTACCGACAAGGACGTGCCCTACCGGGACCTGCAGGTGGGAAACCAGACCCGGCGCTGACACGACAGCCGCCGCACCACATTCTCTGCCGATTCCTCGCTCCCCCACACCTCTCTCCAACCTTTCGGGGCGAGAGTGCCGCTATGGAATTGCACAAGGGACGGGTTGCCGCCGCCGGGATCCTGTGCTCCCTCGCCGCCACGGTGGCGGTCTGGAGCGGGCCCCTGGCCTCGGCCGCCTCCGGCACACTGCATTCGAGTGCGTCGACGCCCGTCCATGTGGGCGGCGCGCATCGTCCGTAACTCAGCTCGGGGGGGGCTCCGCCGCTCGCTGTTGCCCCGCCCGGCGGCGCGCGGCCCGTTGTTCGAGAGAGGCCTTGGCCGAGGTCAATTGGTTCTCGGCCTCGTGGGCGAAGAGCCAGCGCCGGCGCTCGACCTCGTCCTCCGCGACGTTGAGGTTGTCCTTGACGAGCGCCAACAACGTGGCCGGGCTGCGTACCAGCGTCTCGGTGACCCCGTAGGTGTAGGCCGCGAGCTCCGCCGGCGGGAGCACTGCATGCACCATCCCCAGGTCCAACGCCCGCGGCGCCGGGATCTTCTCGTTCAAGAAGTAGAGGCGACGAGCCAGCCCCGTCCCGCCGATCCGGGTCCAGAAGAAGGAGCCCCCGTAGTCGCCCGACAGTCCGTTGGGAGAGAAGCTCGCCGAGAACACCGCGTCCTCCGACGCGAAGCGCAGGTCGCAGGCGGCGGCCAGGCTGCATCCGGCCCCGACGGCCGGGCCGCCCACCATGGCGATGGTCGGCTTGGGCATCAGGTGCAGCAGCATTGCCGCGTGGAGATCATGGCGCGAGAGGTCGCCGGACAGGGCGTCGACTGGGACGCCCTTCGCACCGCCCGGACCGCTGGCACCCTCCTTGACATCGCCGCCCGAGCAGAACCCTCCGTGGCCACCCTCGGGCGCGGCGCCGGTCAGGACCACCACCTTGACCTCGGGATCGTCGGCCATCTCCCGCACCGCGGCATCGAGCGCACCGATCAACGCCCCGTTGAGCGCGTTGCGGCGCGCCGGCCGGTTCAGGGTGATCGTCCCCACGCCTCCGGCAACGTCGCGCAAGAGGACGGGTTCTGTGTCGTCGCTGGTCACTGCAGTTGACATTGCCACGTCTCGAGATGGTCTCCTCGCTGGTCCCGTTGAAGGGCGAATTGAGTATACTGAAATCCCACCAGTTGGTTCAGGACCAGTGGCATGCCGTGGCGGAGCCGGGGTCGTTGGCGGGTCAGCACACGGAGGCCATACTGAGCGAGCCCGGCTACTCGGCTGAGGCCATCGCGGACCTGCGAGACAGAAAGGTTGTCGCCTGATGACGGATACTGCGGCGGAGGCGCCGGCTGAGCCGGTCCTCGTCAAGGAGCGGCGGGGGGCGGTGCAGGTCTTGCGGCTCAACCGGCCCGAGGCACGCAATGCCCTGAGCCCCGAGCTGCTGACGGCCATCGGTCTCGCCATGCTCGACGCCGAAAAGGACCCCGACGTACGCGCCGTGGTGCTCACGGGGACAGGCGACCGGGCCTTCTGCGCCGGCATGGACCTGCGCGGCTTCGCCGAGGGCGGCTCGGGTGGCATGAGCGGAAACCCCGATGCCATGCGCGGCTTCGTCCGCTTCACCAACGGGGAGATCGGCGTCCCCGTCGTCGGGGCGGCCAACGCCACCGCCGTGGCCGGCGGGTTCGAACTGTTGCTGGGCTGCGATGTCGTGGTGGCGTCGGAGGCGGCCTCCTTCGGACTCCCCGAGGTCAAGCGAGGTCTCTTCGCCGCCGGCGGAGGTGTGTTCATCAGCACGCGCATCCCCATGGCCGTGGCGCTCGAACTGACGCTGACGGGCGATTCCATCGACGCCGGAAGGGCGCTGGCCCTCGGATTGATCAACCAGGTCGTCCCGCCGGCCGCCGTGCTCGACGCCGCGTTGGCCTTGGCCGAGCGGATCGCCAAGAACGGGCCGCTGGCGGTGCACGCCACCAAGCAGATGGTGCGCACGGCGTCGACCGACCTGGAGCGGGCCAAGGTGCTGGCGGCGGAATGGCAGCCCAAGGTGTTCGGCAGCGAGGACGCCAAAGAAGGTGCCACCGCCTTCATTGAGAAGCGCGACCCGGTGTGGAAGGGCCGCTGAGCCCACGCGTCAGGTCTTGTCGGCTGCGGGCCCCGACGGGGAATCGGGCTGCTGCCCGGTAGTGGCCGCGGCCTTGGTCCCGGCTGCGGGCTCGGGTCGCTCCAGCGGCACGGTCACCCGCGCCACCACGACGTCGTCCCGGGCTCGCAGGGCGCTGGAGAGCACCAGATCGATCTGGTTGTGGAGGATGCGGTAGCGCAGTTTCGTGGGGCGCACTATCGGGATCAGAACGACGAGCTGGTCGTCGGGGTGCGCGGCGCGCAACTCGTCGATGAAAGCGACGATGGGCTGCACCACGGAGGCGTACTCGGTGTGCAGGACCTTCAGCGGTATGCCGCAGTTCCACCGGTCCCAGTGGTCGAAGAAATGCTCGGCCTTGGCCGCTGAGCCCTCGTCGGCCCCCTCGAGGATGACCGTCACGGCGACGACTTCCTGACCGAGTGACTCGGCTTCGCTCAGCGCGTGCTCGGTGAGCCGGGAGATCCGGTTGACCGGTACGACCACAATGGTGCGCTTGGGCGCCGGCAGGCCGGGATCCTCGTCGAAGCGGAGCTCTTTGGCCGACCGCTCGTAGTAGGCGTGGATACGCAGGAAGAGCCAGATGAAAGCCGGAATGGCGATCACGACCACCCAGGCGCCCTCGGTGAACTTGGAGATGAGGAAGACGATGGTGGCGATGGCCGTGATGACGGCGCCGAAGCCGTTGATGGCGGCCCGGCGATGCCAACCAGTCGGACGCTCGCGCCACCAGTGCACGACCAGCCCGGCTTGGGACAGCGTGAATCCGATGAACACCCCGATGGCGAACAGGGGGATGAGGGTGTTGGTGTTGCCGCCGACGGCGATGAGCAGCGCGCCGGCCATGATCGTCAGCACGAAGATCCCGTTGCCGAAGGTCTGCCGGTCGCCGCGGATGGTGAACAGGTGGGGCAGGTAATTGTCGCGGGCCACCAGGCTGGCCAGGACGGGTAGCCCGCCGAACGACGTGTTGGCCGCCAGGGCGAGGACGACCGTGATGGTGATCGAAATGATGTAGTACGCCCACCCTCTCCCGACCGACATCGCCATGATCTGGCTGAGCACGGTCTGCCCGCTGCGGGGACCGATGTGCCAGCGTTTGGCCAGGACGGCCAGGCCGAGCAGCATGGCGCCGAGGATGAGACCGAGGAGCACCTCGGTCCGCTTCGCCCGGACGGTCCGGGGCTCGCGGAACAGTGGCACGCCGTTGGCGATGGCTTCGACGCCGGTCAGCGCGCTGCATCCGGCCGAGAAGGCTTTCAGGATGAGCAGGAAGGTGACGGCCTTGAGGCTCGTCGTGGGGAGTTGGGACGTGCCGAGCTGTGACTCGTTGAGCCCGAGTGGGTGGATGAGGCCGATGGCAATGATGGCCAGCAGGCCGACGATGAAGAGCAGGGTCGGCAACAAGAAGGCGCGCGCCGTTTCGCCGAGCCCACGCAGGTTCAGCACCATGATGAAGACGAGGATCCCGAGACAGAGGGGGATGGTCGCCCCGTCCAGGCCCGGGAAGGCGGACTGCAGGGAGGCGACGCCCGCCGCGATGGAGACGGCGACCGTCAGCGTGTAGTCGACGACCAGCGACGCCGCGGCGACCAGACTCACGTGCGGTCCGAGGTTGGCCCGCGAGACGGCGTACGCACCACCGCCCATCGGGTAGGCGTCGATCACCTGCCGGTACGAGAACACCAGAATGGCCAAGAGGCCGACGATGGCGATCGTGATGGGCAGGACCAGGTGCAGCGCCCCGGCGCCGCCCACCGCCAGGACGAGAATGATCGCTTCGGGTCCGTAGGCCACCGACGTCAGGGCGTCGAGTGAAAGGGCCGACAGGCCCTCGACGGGCGTGATCCGGTCCTTCCCGGCGCCCAGGGCGGACTTGGGAGGGCCGATCAGCAGGTTCCAGACCCCGGAGACCCGGCCGCCATGGGCGTCAGCGTCAGCCATAGCCGCACTCTAGGAGCAGGTGACCGGCGCGTCGTAGGATCGCACGCGCCCACACCGACGCAGGGCACACCGGGAAGGAGTCGACGCCGCCGTGGAGATCTGGGAACTCGCCGCCCGCGAGGCGTGCCGCGACACGCTGGCGCAGTACACGCACAGTGGCGACCGCTACCTCCTGGAGGACTTCGCTGGGGCGTTCTGCGAGGACGGCGTGCTCGAGGTCCGCGGGGCGGAGCCGCTGCAGGGTCGCCAGGCCATCATGGCGCGCTTCGGGGGTGCGCCGGCGGCCGCGTCGGCCCAGGAGGAAGCGGCCGAAAAGCGTCAGGCCGGCGGGTTGCGTCGCATTGTGCGACACAACGTCACGAACATCCGGTTCGAGTCGCTCCGGCCGGACGAGGCCGTGGTCGCCAGCTACTTCACGGTGATCACCGAGATCGGCCTCGACCATATGGGCCGCTACCGCGACCGCTTCGTGCCCGTGGGGGAGCGCTGGCTGATTGCGCACCGTTTCGTGTCGACGGACTGGCGCTCACCGGAGACGATCTTCGGAGGCCAGTAGCCGGCGCAGCGGAGCGTCCTAGTTGATGAGCGGGTCCCGCGGCAGCCCGAGAATGCGCTCGCCGATCTGGTTGCGCTTGATCTCGGACGTCCCCCCGGCGATCGACATACCCCGGTGCATGAGCACCATGCCCGAGACCATGGCGCCTGCGCCGTCGGTGTACAGGGTGTCGGCATCGCTGACGGCGGCGAGGATGGCCGCCGCCTCGTGACCGATCTCCGACAGTACGAGCTTGGTCACGTTGCCCTCGGGTCCCGGCCCGCTCCCCATGACGGCCCGGTGGGCCGTGCGCATGTTGAGCAACGCCATCGCCTCGGTCTGCGCAATGTAGCGACCGATCCGGCCCGCGCCGCCGGCCAGGCGCTCCGGATGGGCGTCGAAGGGCCCGATGGCCATGCTCGCCGGCATCGTCTGCCCGCCCTGGCCCCCGCCGATGGAGACGCTCTCGTTGCCCAGCGTGGCCCGGGCCACCTTCCAGCCACCGTTGACGGGGCCGACGACATCGTCGTCGGGTACGAAGACATCGTTGAAGAAGACCTCGTTGAATTCCGAGTGACCCGTGACCATTTTGAGCGGGCGTACCTCCACGCCCTCCGCGTGCATGTCGATGACCATGGTCGTGATGCCGTCGTGCTTGGGCACGTCGGGGTCGGTGCGGATGGTGGCGAGCCCGAAGCTGGCGTAGTGGGCGCCGCTCGTCCACACCTTCTGCCCGTTGACGAGCCAGCCGCCGTCGACCCGGGTGCCGCGCGTCTTGACGCCGGCGGCATCGCTCCCGGCGTCGGGCTCGCTGAAGAGCTGGCACCAGATGACGTCCTGCCTGAGCGCGGGCAGGACCCAGCGGGCCACCTGGTCCTCGGTGGCGTGCTGAATGAGCGTGAGGATGACCCACCCGGTGATGCCGTACTGCGGCTTCTTCACTCCGGCAGTGGTGAATTCCTGTTCGATGACGAGCTGCTCGACGGCGCCG
>Ga0302157_10000824_pt1 | contig 39661 bp, 35 predicted proteins | sample I_Bog_N3_3_FD_193502 | JGI IMG/M metagenome (GOLD analysis project Ga0302157, IMG submission 193502) | Peat permafrost microbial communities from Stordalen Mire near Abisko, Sweden - I_Bog_N3_3 | ecosystem: Environmental > Terrestrial > Soil > Wetlands > Peat | place: Sweden: Abisko, Stordalen...
CCTCCCCCGTCGCGATATCGACGATGAGCCTGGCGAGTTGGTTTGCGTCACGCGGACGCGGGCTTGAGCGATCGTGTTTCATGCTCAGAATATGGCATGGTTGGCGCGAGGGTTCCAGCGGGCTTGATAGGAATATGGTCCTGGTCGGATTCAAACTGAGACACTACCGGCTGATCCCTCTGCCGGTCCCCGGGGGCGGCATCGTGTTACGCATGGTGTTTCGCGGCGCGCTCGCCGACCAGCCGGTGATCAGCCAACTCAGCCGGCGCTTCGGGACCGACATGAACCTGTTGCACGGCCGGCTCGATGCCATCGATGGCGCGTCCTACGGGGTCCTGGTGGCCGAGGTGACGGGGCCGCCCACCGGCATCCAGGCCACCATCGCCTTCCTCCACTCCAGTCGGCTTGATGTCGAGGTGCTCGGTTATGTCCCCCCAAGTCTACGCGCTGCTGGCTGACGCCACCGCCGAGACCCTGCTGATGGTCGGCATCTCGGGGTCCATCGCCACGGTTCTCGGCCTGCCGCTGGGCGTGGCGCTGGCCATCACCGGGCGCGACGAATTGCTGCCCTGTCTTGCCTTCAACCGTATCGCGGGCCTGCTGGTCAACGCCACCCGGTCGACGCCGTTCATCATTCTGGTGGTGGCCATCATCCCGTTTACGCGGCTGGTCGCCGGCACCTCGATCGGCACCCGCGCCGCCATCGTGCCGCTGGTCGTCGCGGCCACGCCGTTCATCGCGCGGGTCGTCGAAGCGGCGGTCCGCGAGGTCGACCGCGGTCTGATCGAGGCCGCCAGCGCCATGGGGGCAACGCCCTTGCAGATCATCGTCAAGGTGCTGCTGCCCGAGGCGCTGCCCGCGATCATCCTGGGCCTGACCCTGGCCGCGGTCAGCCTGATCGGTTACTCGGCGATGGTCGGCGCGGTGGGCGGCGGCGGCCTCGGCGACCTCGGCATCCGCTACGGCTACCAACGTTTCCTCCCCGACGTCATGGCCGCCGTGGTGGTGGTGCTGATTCTGCTCGTTCAGATTGTGCAAAGCGGCGGGGAGTGGCTGGCCGGCCGGGTCAACAGGCGAAACCTCCGGTCGTGAGTTTCGGTCGCGCCAGGTTTCTCAGTGTACCATGAAAGCTGTTGCCCCGGATTCATGCGTCATATAGCCTACAAAGCCGGTGATGTTGTGAGATTTCTGGCTGGCGTCGCTTCGCCGGCCGTTGCGAGAGGACAGGGTGATGGGATCTGCCGCAGCCTTGCCGGGGGTGGCGCCCGGTATCTTGTCGTTGATCGGCCGCACGCCGATGGTCGAGGCGCAGAGACTCGACACCGGTCCGTGCCGCCTGTTCCTCAAGCTGGAGAACCAGAATCCCGGCGGCTCGATCAAGGATCGCATCGCCCTGGCCATGATCGACGCGGCGGAACGTGCCGGGCACATCGCGCCCGGTGCGACGCTGGTCGAGGCCACCGCCGGCAACACCGGGCTTGGCCTGGCGCTGGTCGCGGCCCAAAAGGGCTATCGCCTGATCCTGGTCGTTCCCGACAAGATGGCCCGGGAAAAGGTGATGCATGTCAAGGCGATGGGCGCAGAGGTGATCACCACCCGCTCTGACGTGGGCAAGGGCCACCCCGAATACTACCAGGACATTGCCGAGCGCATCGCCGCCGAAACGCCGGGCAGTTTCTGGGTTAACCAGTTCGCCAACCCGGCCAACCCGCAGGCCCATTACGACACCACCGCTCCGGAAATCCACGCCCAGATGGGGGGGCGGGTCGATGCCGTGGTCGCCGGGGTCGGTTCGGGCGGGACCCTGACCGGCATCGGCCGCTACTTTCGCGACCACAGTCCCGAGACCGAGATGGTGCTGGCCGACCCGGTCGGCTCGATCCTGGCGCCGCTGGTCAACACCGGCGAGACCATCGAGCCGGGTTCGTGGGCGGTCGAGGGCATCGGCGAGGATTTCGTCCCGCCCAACCTGGACCTGTCGCTGATCCGTCACGCCTGGTCCATTTCCGACGACGAGGCGCTGGCCGCCACCCGGGACCTGCTGGTCCGGGAAGGCGTCCTGGCCGGTTCCTCGTCGGGCACGCTGCTGGCGGCGGCGCTGCGCTTTTGCCGCGCCCAGACCGCGCCCAGGCGGGTGGTGACGCTGGTCCCGGACAGCGGCGCCAAATACCTGTCCAAGGTTTTCAACGATTCCTGGCTGCTGGAGCAGGGCTTCGTCCGGCGTGATGCCAGCGGCGACGTGCGGGATCTCGTGACCCGTCGCCACACCGAGGGCGCGACCATCACCGTCGCGCCAACCGATACCCTTCGGATCGCGTATACCCGCATGCGCTCGGCCGATGTCTCGCAACTGCCGGTCCTCGATCGCGGCCGGCTGGTCGGACTGATCGACGAAAGCGATCTCTTGCGCCTCATCGACGACGCAGGCGGTTCACCCCGGCACGCCTTCACCCGGCCGGTCTCCGAAGCCATGATCACGCGACTGACCACCTTGCCGGCCCATGCCCCGATTTCGGCGCTTCATCCGATCTTCGCGGCCGATCAGGTGGCCATCGTGGTCGAAGGCGAGCGTTTTTTTGGCCTGGTAACCCGGGTCGACCTCTTGAATTTCCTGCTCCGGAGCAACCGGTGACCGAGACTCCCGATCCATCCCTGGCCTTTGATACCCGCACGGTTCATGGCGGGCAGGTCCACGATCCCGCCACCGGCGCCGTGATGACGCCCATTTATGCGACCTCGACCTACGCCCAGCAGGCGCCGGGGGTGCATCAGGGCTTCGAATACGCCCGCAGCCAGAACCCGACCCGCTTTGCCTTCGAGCGCGCGGTGGCCGACCTGGAGAGCGGGCAGGCCGGCTTTGCCTTCGCCTCGGGCCTCGCCGCGATCTCGACGGTGCTGGAGCTGCTTGAGAGCGGCGCTCACGTCATCGCGACCGACGACATTTATGGCGGCACCATCCGCCTGCTGGAGCGCGTGCGCCGCGTGAGCGCCGGCCTCTCGGTCACGTTCGTCGACATGACCGATGTCGCCAACATCGAGGCGGCAATCCGGCCCGAGACCCGGCTGATCTGGGTTGAGACCCCGACCAATCCGCTGCTGAAGCTGGTGGACCTGTCCGCCGTTGCCGCCCTGGCCCGCAGCCGCGGCCTGATTGCGGTGGCCGACAATACCCTGGCCAGCCCATGGGTGCAGCGGCCGCTCGAACACGGTTTCCACCTCGTCGTCCATTCGGCGACCAAGTACCTCAACGGCCATTCCGACATGGTCGGGGGCGTGGCGGTGGTCGGCCGGGACGATCCCGAACTGGCGGCACGCCTCAAGTTCCTGCAAAACGCGGTCGGGGCGATTCTCGGCCCGTTCGACAGTTTCCTGGCCTTGCGTGGGGTCAAGACGCTGGCGCTGCGCCTTGAGCGCCATTGCGCCAGCGCGCTCGCCATCGCCGAATGGCTGGAGGCCCACCCCAAGGTGCGGCAGGTGCGCTATCCCGGTCTCAAGAGTCACGCCCAGCACGACCTGGCGAAACGCCAGATGCACGGCTTCGGCGGCATGGTCACGGTCGACCTGGATACCGACCGGGCCGGGGCCGAACGGGTGCTGGGGGCGCTGCGTCTTTTTACCCTGGCGGAGAGCCTGGGCGGCGTCGAAAGCCTGATCGAACTGCCGGCGGCCATGACCCATGCCTCGATTCCACCCGAACAGCGCCTGGCCCTGGGGATCACCGACAGCTTGTTGCGCCTTTCGGTGGGCATCGAGAACCACCGTGACCTGATCGCCGATCTGGAGCAGGCCCTGCACCAGCTGTGACACAAGCGGCCCTGGATACGACGGATCGCTGAAATAAAAAGGGTTGGCTCAGACTGCGTTCCAGGGTGGTGATGTTTTCAGGAAAAACCAGGGCCTGGTCATGGAGTCGGGGATCACCGGCGCCACCGCCTTCACCACCAAGGTCACGAAGAACACGAAGCAGGTCACCAAGAGCGAGACGCCTTCGTGACTGCTTTCGTGCCCGTGGTGTCCTTCGTGGTGAATGCGGCCTCGCGGTGCTCTGGCGCCTCTCCGGGTTGAAAACTCCAAGTCACTGAGAACAAACCAATTCCCAACACCCTGGAATTCAGGAAGAGCCTTCCCCTCGAAAGCGTCGAAAGCATCGACGACATCATCGCCGATCCGGTGCCGGTGCCGGCGAAGCCGCCGCAGGCTCGGCCCGCACGGTCAGGCTGAGCGTTGGCGGCCGGGCCAATGTCTGAAAGACCACGCAGTAACGCTCGGTCAGCTTGACCAGACTGGCGATCTGCCCGGCCGCGGCGTCGGTATCCAGATCGAAGCGCAGGCGGATGGCGGTGAAGCCAACCGCGGCGTCCTTGTCCACGCCCAGCGTGCCGCGAAAGTCGAGGTCGCCTTCGGTGTGGACCGTGCCGCCGCGCAGCCCGATGCCCAACGCGGTGGCCACCGCGCGCAGGGTCACGCCGGCACACGCCGCCAGCGCGTCCAGCAGCATGTTGCCCGAGCACGCCTGAAGCCCGCTGCCACCGGTCGCCGGGTGCAGGCCGGCCTCGACCAGCGCCCGCCCGGTATCGACCCGGCAGGTCATGCCCTCACCGTCCAATTGCCCGACCGAGGTCAAGGTGATGACCGCGGCGGCGGGCTCGGCCCGGTACCGGTCCTTGAGGGGGGCCTGAAGCGCGCGCAGGTCGTCGGCGGAGAGCGTCATGGGCGGGGGAATCCTCGGTTGGCGCCGGCCGGCAGGGCCTTGCCCAGCCGGTCCGCGGGAAATGTCAACGGCGGCGCACATAGTACACATATATGCCGCGGCGCACGCAATATGATTGACAGATCATAATGTTATTTATAGAACACAACTCTGGTCGATAACTGAACATTGCCGAGCCGCAGCGATGCCACCACCCGCCGACCGCCACCCCGTTCCCGCGGCCTTCGCCGCATCGGCCCTTCTGGATGAAGCGGGCTGTCACGCGCTCCATCGCCGCTCGATGGAAGACCCCGATGGTTTCTGGGGCGACGCCGCGCGGGAACTGACCTGGACGCAGCCCTTCACCCGGGTCCGGGAGGGCGACTTTTCCGGCGAGGCCCGCGTCCGCTGGTTCTCCGACGGTTCGCTGAACGCCTCGGTCAATTGCCTTGACCGCCACCTTGCCCGGCACGGCAGCCGTCCCGCGATACTCTGGGAGGGTGACGAGCCCGACGACCGGCGCACCCTTACTTATCGGGACCTGCACGATCGGGTCTCCCGGCTTGCCAACGCCCTGACCGCGCTCGGTGTGGGCAAGGGCGATTTCGTCGGTATCTACCTGCCGGTGATTCCCGAGGCGATCGTGGCGGCGCTGGCCACGGCCCGCATCGGTGCGGTCCATGCGCTGGTGTTCAGCGGATTCTCGGCGGAAAGCCTGGCCCGGCGGCTGAATGATTGCCAGGCCAAGGTGCTGATCACCGCCGACGAAAGCCGGCGCGGCGGCCGGGTGGTGCCCTTGAAGCGCAACGCCGACCGGGCGCTGGCTCACAGCCCGTCGGTCCAGGCGGTGGTGGTGGTCACGCGCACCGGCGCCGAGGTGCCGTTCACCCCCGGCCGCGACCACCGTTACGAGGAGATCGTCGCCGCCGCCGGCCCGGTGGCGCCGCCGGTGGCGGTGGGGGCCGAGGACCCGCTGTTCATCCTCTACACCTCGGGCTCCACCGGCCAGCCCAAGGGGGTGATCCACACCACCGGCGGCTATCTGGTCCATACCGCCCTTAGCTACAAGTATGTTTTCGACCATCATGACGGCGACATCCACTGGTGCACCGCGGATATCGCCTGGGTGACCGCGCACAGCTACGTGCTCTACGGGCCGCTGGCCAACGCCGCCACCATCGTCCTGTTCGAGGGCGTGCCCGGCTATCCGACGCCGTCCCGGTTCTGGGAGATCGTCGACCGCTATGGCGTCACCAGCTTCTATACGGCCCCGACCGCGGTGCGCTCGCTGATGCGCGAGGGCGACGCCCCGGTGCTGGCCACCAGCCGCCGCAGTCTGCGCCTCCTGGGTTCGGTCGGCGAGCCGATCAATCCCGAAGCCTGGCACTGGTACCATCGGGTGGTCGGCGGCGGCCGCTGCCCGATCGTCGACACCTACTGGCAGACCGAAACCGGCGCCATCCTGATCGCGCCGATTCCGGGAGCGACCGCACTCAAGCCGGGTTCGGCGACCCGGCCGTTCTTCGGCGTGCGGCCGGCCCTGGTCGATGCCGACGGCCGCGAGATCGTCGGCCCGGGCGAAGGCCATCTGGTGATCGACGCCCCGTGGCCGGGACAGGCACGCACCCTCCACGGCGACCACGAACGTTACGTCGACACCTATTTCCGGCGCTTTCCCGGCCGCTATTTCACCGGCGACGGCGCCCGGCGCGACGCCGACGGCTATTACTGGCTGACCGGCCGGGTCGACGACGTGATCAACGTCTCGGGCCACCGGCTGGGCACGGTGGAGCTCGAAACCGCGATCGCCTCGCACCCTGCGGTGGCCGAGGCCGCGGTGGTCGGCTTTCCCCATGCGGTCAAGGGCCAGGGCATCTATGCCTATGTCACCCTCAAGGCCGACATCCCCGAAACCGACGCCCTGCGCCGCGAGTTGATCGACTGGGTGCGCGCCCGCATCGGTCCGATCGCCAGCCCCGACGTGGTCCATTGGGCGTCGGACCTGCCCAAGAACCGGTCGGGCAAGATTCTCCGGCGCATCCTCGGGCATATCGCCCGCGGCGAGACCGAAGACCTGGGCGACCGCACCACCGTCGCCAATCCCGAGGTGATCCCCGGGATCATCGGCGGCCGGGCCGCCTGACCCTGTCCCTTACTTCTGGAGAAACCCCTGCTTCTGGAGAAAACGATGTCTTTTGCCAATCTGTGGCGCCGCACCGGCGCAGCCGTTGTGGCCCTGGGACTGCTCGGTGGCGTGGGAAGCGCCCTTGCCGCCGACAAGGTCGACGAACTCCGGCTCGACTATGCCTATTACAATCCGGTCAGCCTGGTGCTGAAGGACAAGGGCTGGCTGGAGGAATCGCTGGCCGCCGACGGCATCAAGGTCCGCTGGGTGCTGTCGCTCGGCTCCAACAAGGCGCTGGAATTCCTCAACGCCGGCAGCCTCGACGTGGGCTCGTCGGCGGGCGCGGCGGCGCTGCTGGCGCGGATCAACGGCAATCCGGTCAAGGCGATCTACGTCTATTCGCGGCCGGAATGGACCGCCCTGGTCACGCGCCCCGACACCGGCATCAAGACGGTGGAGGACCTCAAGGGCAGGCGCATCGCCGCCACCCGCGGCACCGATCCCCACATCTTTCTGATCCGCACCCTGGCCGAACACGGCCTGACCGAGAAGGACGTGCGGATCGTCCTGCTCCAGCACCAGGACGGCCGCCTGGCCCTGGCCAAAGGTGACGTCGATGCCTGGGCCGGCCTGGACCCGTTGATGGCCCGGGCCGAGTTGGAGGACGGCGCCCGGCTCTTCTACCGCAACCCCGAGATCAATACCTGGGGCGTGCTCGACACCCGCGAGGATTTCGCGGCCAATCACCCGGAGCTGGTGGCCAAGGTCCTGGCGGCTTATGAGAAGGCCCGCGCTTTCAGCCAGGCCAACCCCGCCGACCTCAAGGCGATCATCGCCGCCCAGGCCAAATTGAGCGACGAGGTCGCGGCCCGCCAGTTGGAGCGCACCGATCTTTCGACCGGGGCCATCGGCGAACGCCAGCGCAAGACCATCGAAGGCGCCGGACTTGCCCTGCAACAGGCGGGCGTCGTACCGGCCGACGTCGATGTGCCGGCCGCCGCCACGGCCCTGGTCGAGGCCAGCTTCGTCCAGCGCCTGGGGATCAGGTGACCAAAGCCGTCCGATGGCCGGTCGGGCTGATCCTGCCGCTTGGCCTCGCGCTCGGCTGGGAGGCGGCGGTGGCGCTGCATTGGGGCAACGGCCGTCTGCTGCCACCGCCGAGCCGGGTGCTGGCCACCCTGATCGACCTGTTCCGCACCGGCGACCTCGCCGGGCACATTCAGGCGACGCTCCAGCGGGTGGCGCTGGGCTTCCTGCTGGGCGTCGCTGCCGGCACCGTACTGGGCGCGGTCTCGGGCTATTGGGCGCTGGCCCGGCGCCTGATCGACCCGACCCTGCAAGCGTTGCGCAACATCCCTTCCATCGCCTGGGTCCCGATGTTCATCCTGTGGTTCGGGATCTTCGAGACGTCCAAGGTCATCCTGATTGCGGTGGGCGTGTTCTTTCCGATCTATCTGGCCCTGAGCGCCGCCATCCTCAGCGTCGATCGCAAGCTGGTGGAGGTCGGACGCATCTTTCGCTTCAGCCATCGCGAGATGATCACCCGGGTCCTGCTGCCGGCTGCGCTGCCCAGCTACGTGACGGCCCTGCGGTCGGGCCTGGGCCTGGGCTGGATGTTCGTGGTCGCGGCCGAGTTCATGGGCGCCGAGCAGGGCCTCGGGTTCCTTTTGGTGGACGGCCAGCAGACCGGGCGCCCGGCGGTGATCCTGGCCGCGATCGCCGCCTTTGCGGTGCTGGGCAAACTGACCGACTGGCTGCTGGCATCGGTCGCCGCCCGCTTTCTCCGCTGGGAGGACGGCTTCAGGCCGGTTGAATAGCCCGATGCTGGACATCAGGGACGTCTCCAAACGCTATCCCAACGGTGTCCTGGCCCTGGACGGGGTCGGGCTGACCGTGGCGCCGGGCGAGTTCCTGGTGATCGTCGGCGGCTCGGGCTGCGGCAAGAGCACCCTCTTGCGCCTGATCGCCGGCCTTGACGGCGCGACCGCCGGCACCATCGCCCTTGACGGCACGCCGGTCACGGCGCCGCGCCCCGAGATCGGCATGGTCTTCCAGGAACCGCGCCTGATGCCATGGCTGACCATCGACCAAAACGTCGCCTTCGGCATCCGGCACCTGCCGGCGACCGAGCGGCGGAGGCGGGTGTCGGAGGCTCTGGCCCGGGTCGGCCTTGCCTCCCACGCCCGTCATTGGCCTCGGGAACTGTCGGGCGGCCAGGCCCAGCGGGTGGCGCTGGCCCGCGCCCTGGTCGGACGGCCGGAGGTGCTGCTGCTGGACGAACCCTTTTCGGCCCTCGACGCCCTGACCCGCACCGACCTGGAGGAGCACCTGCTCGACCTGTGGGCCTTCGACCGGCCGACCATGGTCCTGGTCACCCACGACATCGAAGAGGCATTGTTCCTGGCCGACCGCATCGTGGTGATGCGACCCGGGCCGGGCCGGATCGTCGCCGAACTGGTTCCGACCCTGACCCGCCCGCGCGACCGCGCCGGCGCCGGCTTCCACGCCTGGAAATACCGCGCGCTGGTCGAACTCGATCAGGCCACCCGTCGCCTCTCCGGCGAGGAAGCCTTCCCGGCCGCGGCGATCTGATCTTGATTTTGCAGGGCTCTCGCCCTGCACCCGCAAAGGAGGCTCGCCTCCTTGACCTCATTCACGTCATGGGTTCAAAGGGCCGGCCGGCCCTTTGCGGGTGTGGGCAGAGCCCACAAATGGGGTCATCCTTTACGCTCGCCGGGATAAGCCGGGACCGCGGCCCTACCCGTCCAAGGCGTCGGAGAGATCCGCGATCAGGTCCTCCACCGCCTCCAGCCCCACCGACAGGCGCAGCAGATCCGGCGGCACCGGACTGCCGGGGCCTTCGATGCTGGAGCGGTGCTCGATGAAGCTTTCGACGCCACCGAGCGATGTCGCCCGGGTCCACAGCCCAACCCGGGCCGCGGTGGCGATGGCGGCGGCTGCGCCGCCCCGCACCCGGATCGACAGCATGGCGCCGAAGCCGCCGGCCATCTGGCGGCGGGCGGTCTCGTGACCGGGGAAGCCGGGGAGCCCGGGATACAGGACTTCCAGGACGTTGGGATGGGCCGCGAGCCGCTCGGCAAGGAGTTGGGCCGAGCGGCAGGCCAGCGGCACCCGGGCAAACAGCGTTCGCAGGCCGCGCAGCAGCAGCCAGGCTTCGAAGGGGCCAAGGATGCCGCCCATCTGCGCCCGGTTGGTCTTGATCCGCTGCCAGAACCCGTCTTCGGTGCCGGTGACCAGCGCCCCCGCGACCACGTCGGAATGGCCGTTCAGATACTTGGTCGCCGAATGCATGACGAGGTCGGCGCCGAGCGTCAGCGGCCGGGTCAGGACCGGCGTGGCCACGGTTGAATCCACCGCCAGACGGGCGCCCGCGGCATGGGCGATGTCGGCCAGCGCCCCGATGTCCGAGATGGTCCACAGCGGATTGGCCGGGCTTTCGACCCAGACCAGTCTGGTCCGCCCGCGAACCACCGCCGCGGCCATGGCATCGAGGTCGGTCGGGTCCACCACCTGGACCGCCAGCCCCCAGCGGGTGCCGAAGGTCAACAGCCAGTTGCGCAGCGACCAGTACATGACCGGCGGAATCACCACATGGTCGCCGGGATCGAGAGCCAGGAAGAGCGCGCTGGCTGCGGCCGAACCCGAGGCGAAGAGAGCCGCCGCGGCACCACCTTCAAGCGCGGTCAGGACCGCTTCGGGCTGATCATAGCCCGGACAGTCGGCCCGGGCATAAATGCGACCGCTGCTGTAGCGGTTGTCGGGATCACGGACAAAGGTGCTCGAGGGATGGATCGGCGGCACCACGGCGCGGGTGACGGGGTCGGTCCAGCCGAGAGCCTGGGCGGCAATGGTCGCGGGAGACGTCTTTTTCGAGGTCACGGCCGGAATCCCGCCACGTCGCCGCCGGCCCCCGCGACCAGTCCCCCGGCCCATGGCCGCAGCCAGGGGCCGGTCCCCGCCTGAACCGGCGCAACCGCCGGCTCCAGGGTCGAAAGCCCGTCGGTGACCGTCACCGCACCCCTCCCCGGTTCAGGCGAGCACGTCGTCGACGATCTTGTCGACGAAGCGCACAGGATCGGTGGACGCCTTGATCACGTTGATCGACTTCAGTTCCTCGACATAGAGGCCCAACTGGCGCTTGAACTCGCCGCCGGTCGGGTGGGCGCCGTGGGTATGGCTCCTGAGGATGGCGATGATGTCGTCGCGGCTGGCGTTGGTCACGAACTGGGCGTAGGCATCCGCCGTCTGTTCCGGGTGATGGTGGGTCAGGTCCTGGGCCTCCAGCAGCGCCAGGGTCAGCGCCTTGGCGGTCGCCCGGTCCTCGCGGATCAGCGAGCCGCGCACGCCGATCAGGCAGCACACCCGGTTGGCGTACTCGCCCGAAAGGTTGGTGGCCAGCTCGACGAAGTCGCCCCGTTTGAGGAACCGGAAGGTGTCGGGGTCCTGGTGGGCAATCGCCACCGCCTCGCCCTTGTCCACCGCCGCCGCCAGCAAATCGCCGGGATACTCGCGGAATTCCACGTCCCGGGCGAGATCGAAGCCGCGCCGGCCCAGCAGAATCGAGAAGAAGTTCTTGCCCGGGCTGCCGCCCGGCGTCACCGCGATGGTCTTGCCGCGCAGGCCGTCCAGGCTGGTGATGCCCGAAGCCTTGGACGCCAGCAGGCGCAGGCAGCCGCCATGGGTCCCCGCGGTCAGCTTCACGTCAAAGCCCTGCTCCAGCGGCTTCAACCAGCGCAGCGCCATGCCGACGCTGGCATCGGCCTTGCCGGTGGAAAGAGCTTCCAGCAACTGGTCGGTGGTGCCGGCAAAGTTGATCAGTTCCACCGCCAGACCGTGCTTTTCAAAGAAGCCGAGCTTGAGCGCCGCCGCCACCGGCGCAAGGCAGGTGGCGTTGGGGAACCAGCCGAGCTTGATCGGCTTCAGGGCGCCGCCCGCCACCGGTTCGGCCGCCAGGGCCGAAGAGCAGATGTCCCCGGCAAGCCAATCAATGTCGGCGCCGTCCCGCACCCCGCCAAGACCGAACGGCAGCGCCAGCCCGGCCGCCGCCGCCCCGCGCATCAGGGTGCGTCTGGAAACGATCCGTCCAACCGCTCCGTCCCGTCCATCCCGCTTCCGTTGGTCCGTGCCCATGCCCGATCTCCATATTTCACTGAGTATTTTGTGCAGTAACTGGTCATTACCCATAACATGCGCGTTGTACCTTGACAAGACCATCATTCAGGCAGATTAATGGGCCAGGCAGGGGGCAGGGTCGCCATGGCGGGTTGATCACCGCACGGCCGGCGGCGGCACCGGGCGTCCGCTTCAAGGTCGGCGGCCCCAATCAGCGCGCGGGAACAGGCGCCTCGCTGCGCCGGTAGTGAAACAGCCGCACCGGCTGCTCGAACACCGACAGCCCGTTCTCCAGCCGACCGTGGGCGGCAAAGGCGGCACGGGCCTGGTCCACGACCTGGGGCAGCGCGGCCCGGCGGGCGGCATCGACCAGCACCGCCCGCCGGGTGAAATCTTCGAAGTCGGCGAATCGCTCGATGTGGAGGCCGGCCGCCTCGTCCATCGCCTCGAAGCCGAGCGACGGCACCGCCTCCAGGGCCTTGAGGGCGGCGGCCCGCACCGCGGTCTCGTCCTCGACCCAGCGCAACAGCTCGAAATACGGCCCCGCCGCCACCGGCTCGACCACGTGGAGCCGGCCGCCCGGCCGCAGCACCCGGGCGGCTTCGGCCAACGCGGTGGTCTGGAGCGGTACCGGCACATGATGAAGGCTGAACAGGAACACCACCAGATCCGCCGAGGCGTCGGCCAGCGGCAGGTCCTGGCCGACGCCCTGGAGGTAGCGTTCGCCGCTCACCCGGGGCTTGGCCAGCGCGATCGCCAACGGCGCCTCTCCCGCCTCGATGCCGGTGACACGGGCGCCAAGTTCCGCCAGCCGCCGAGCCAAGGCCCCGGTCCCGCTGCCGACATCGACAACGTCGCGTTCGCCCACGCGAACACGGGCGACGATGTGGTCGATGTGGTGGTCAAGCATGATCGGTTTCCACCTCTTGGGCGCCTGAGACGGCGCAAAGCCCCTGCCGCCGCGGCCACGAGGACGGACCGGACGGCACTAAACATGACGGCGGGTGCAGACTATATGACGCCGGACGCCGCGGCAAGGGATTTAACACCACCACAGCGGCTTCGCGGGGTATACAACTATATTTTATTGTATAATTTTTCTGAAAATAACATGACGCTATATTGACAAGCCGTCTGGTTTAGTGGACTACTCCTCTCCGAGGCCCGTCGGGCCCGAACAGTGCCTCCGGGGACCGCTGCCGGCCCCGCAGTTCCGCTGAGTCTCCGGGATTCTCCAGATTAAGGTGTGGCATGGCATCGAGTCCCCTGGTACCGGCCTCGGCGCCGATTGGGAGACAACGCGCGATGGAACCCGATGACCGGCCGTTGACGGCTTCGCCACCGGCACCGGCGGATGACGACAGCGGGTCCGAGCAGGTCGGGGCCATCGTCGGCCATAATTTACGCCGGTTTCGCACCAGCCAGGGCTTGTCGCTGGAACGACTGGCCAAGGCATCGGGGGTGAGCCGCGCCATGCTGGGCCAGATCGAGCTGGGGCGAAGCGTCCCGACCATCAGCCTGCTGTGGAAGGTCGCCCGGGCGCTTGAGGTGCCGTTCGCCACTCTGCTCGGGACCACCGCCACCACCGGCACCGTCGTCATGCGCGCCCAAACCTCCAAAGTCCTGTCGTCCAAAACCGGCAGTTTCACATCGCGGGCGCTGTTTCCCTTCATACCCGAGCGCAAGGTCGAGTTCTACGAGCTGCGCCTGTGTGCGCGCGGCGTTGAGGACGCCGACCCGCACGCCCCTGGAACCCATGAAAATCTCGTGGTCCACCAGGGAAATGTCGAGATCGTCGTGGGCAGCCAATGCCATCGGCTGGGTCCGGGCGACGCCATCCTGTTCGAAGCCGATCTGCCGCACAGCTACCGCAACACCGGCGATGGCGAGGCCGTGATGTATCTGGTGATGACCTATCTGGTCAGCGTCGGCTGACCGGCACCGGTCGGCACCGCAGGCATCGGAGGCGGCGAAGGCGCCCTCATCCGCGCCTCACGGGGAGAGCACCCGCAAGGGGGCACGGCCGAAAGCTCGGCTTGGCCGCAATCCTGTCGGCGCCGCAGCACCGCCACCGCCACCAATGCTCGAACCGTCACCGCGATGGTGTCGAACCGGCAAAGCCCTGCTTTCCCGGCAGCCCCGACCGGCAGGCCCGGTGTCGGGATGTTGACCGTGAAACCCTGGCGGCGCGCCCGGGGAGGGCGCGGACCGGCGCCCTGACCCCCATAACATCACCAGCGAAGTAGATTTAATCTGGCATCGGAAATGGAATTGTGTGATTATGCTCTTATTACCGGCATTGATATGTACTTCTGTCGCAAATCCTTGCGGCCGACGTCGGGACGGTGATGAGCATGGTTGGGCAGGGAGGCCACAATGGTCATCGGCACACGGAGTAAGGGGCCGGAGGGCGTCGGCATCACCGGCCCCGGACCCGGAACACGTCGCTTCCCGCACGGCCCTGCGCCTGTCGACGACCTGCCGTGGCAGATCGAAGCAGCCGTTGAGACGCCGTACTCGGAAAGGGACGTGTGAGATGGCAAAGCCCCGCAACGCCGGCAGGCCCCGGTCCGACGCGCCGCCGCCCGCCCGGCCGGATCTGCGCAACCGCACCATTCTTTACATCGGTGGCCGCCTTCAGGGCGTCGCCCATTTCAAGCGCCTGGTCGAGGATTGTAACGGCAGCTTCTCCCATCACGACGGCGGCATGGAAGAAAACCTGGGCCGGCTCAAAAGCCTGTTCGGCCGCGCCGACGCCGTGGTATTCCCGGTGGATTGCGTCAGCCACGCGGCCCTGGCCGAAATCAAGCGCCTGTGCCGGCGCTGGAACAAGCCCTATCTGCCGATCCGCCGTTCCGGCCTCTCGGCCCTGGCGCGCGCTCTGGAAAGCTATGCCGGCGAGAACCTTTCCGCTCATGCCTGATGCCCTGACCGCCCCGATCGAAGGATTCCCGTCGCCTTCATGGGGTTGCGGAATGCGCCTTGGCCTCTTTCCGGTAGCGATGATGCCTTTACATCACTCAGAAACCATAACCGCCTTGACCGGCAGGTTTCATCGAAGGCGTTGTCGTCCTGACGGTTCCCAAACCGGCGGGGTTCCCAATCTGGCAGCCGGCCGCCACGCCAAAGCGCGATGAAGCGAACCGATGAGCCCGATATCTGCCGGCTTTCAATGCATTTATTATCCCTGCCGCGCAGATCCTCCGTCGCCATGAAGTTTCCGCAAATGACCGTGAGCCATCACCGAGCCAGCGAACCGACTGCGGAGCTTCGAAGGTTGATCGCCTACTTTGATCGGCCGGCAGCTGGCTTTCCCGCGTCTGTCCGTTGTCTGGGGCACGATGATGGCCGGGCCATCGGTTGCTATGACGGCCTGCGGCTGCACAGTGTCTTTCAGCCGCTGTTTCTGACCGCCACCATGCAGCCCCTCGCCTGGGAGGCCCTGTTGCGCGCCAATGACGCCGACGGGCGGGTCATCTCACCCGAGCAGGCGTTCGGTATCCCAAAGAGCGCCGAGGACATCGTCTATTTCGACCGCCTGTGCCGCACGGTCCACGCCCTTAACTTCATCCGTCTCGCCGCACCCGACGATCTGCTGTTTCTCAACGTCGGCGGCGGGCATCTGTTGAACGTAGGCAGTGGCAACCACGGCGACATTTTCGAAACCCTGCTCCGCCATTGCGGATTGAAGCCCGATCAGGTTGTCCTGGAGATCATCGAATCGCGGATCGACAATCTCGGCTGGCTGGTCGAGGCGGTGGCCGCCTACCAAAAGCGGGGCTACCGGGTGGCCATCGATGATTTCGGCTGCCAGCATTCCAACTTCGACCGGCTCTGGCAACTCTCGCCCGACATCGTCAAACTCGACCGCAGCCTGATCGTCCAGTCCGAGATCAACCCCAGAGCCAGGATCATCCTGCCGAAACTGGTGGAGATCATTCACGATCTCGGGGCGCACGTCGTCTGCGAGGGCATCGAAACCCCGACCCAGCATGCGTTGGCGGTGGGGGTCGGGGTCGATCTGGTGCAGGGATTCTATTACGCCCGCCCCCGTCCCGAACTGGTGCGCCGGAGCAACGCCTGAGACCAGCGGGCGTAAGGTATTGTCCTGATTTTGCAGGGTCCTGCCCTGCACCCGCGAAGGAGGCTCGCCTCCTTGACCTCCAAAACTCACGGGTTCAAAGGGCGGGCGGGCCCTTTGCGGGTGCGGGCAAAGCCCACAAATTATTTCCCTTCAATGACCTGTCGTATCCTGCCGCGTATCGGGCGAAGCCTCCATGGGTGATTCTTCCGCGCCCGACCGCGTCACTTCAACGGCATCGCCTCGTCCACCAGCCGCGCCGTCTCCTCGGGATCGTGCATGATCAGGGTCAGCAGCACCCGCTCCGCCTGTGACGGCCGCCCGCCGGCTTCCCACCGCACCACGTCGTCGGTGTTCAGCCCGAAGCAGCGGGCAAATTCCGCCTGGGTCATGCCAAGACGGCGGCGCGCCCGGGCCAGTTGCTTGGGCCGGAACGAGCCGCGCAGCGCGTGGCCGGGTTCGTCCGAATCGTCGTCCTCCGGCTCCGCCCCGGTCGCCCGCGACGCCTTGCCGGCCCCGCCCCGACGCCCCGCGGCCGAAGACGCCGGGTCCTGGCCAACCCGCACCGCAAGCGCCGTCTTGATCCGGCGAATGCGCTGGGCAACCCGCCCTTCACTCCGACCGTCGCCGGGTGCTGGCACGTCTTCTTCGGGCTCTTCGTCATCGAAGGACCCGACCCGTGACTCGAGCCGCGAACCGCCGCCGCGATGCCGGCCGGTGTCGACATAGACCGGTGCCGGATCCGGCCTGGCGGCCGGCACCGGCGCGGGAGCCGGGGCCGGCGGGACCGGCTCGACCCGGGCTTCGGCCCGCCGCTTCAGGAAGTGGCTCGCGCTCAGTTCCTCCAGGTCCTCCGGCAGGTAATAGGCGTCATCCTCGTCCCCGTCTCCGGCCCCGTCTCCGGCCCCGGAGCGTCTTGACGGACGGCCCGATCCGGCGCCGCTGCCGAGCGGCGATGCGCCTTTGACTTTCGCCAGTCTGGTCAGGGCTCCAGATACGCCTTTCGCCATCTCTTTTCGCCTTCCGTCTTCCGATTGCACGCGACACCAGCCGTCCCGGGGCAGGACTGCTGCAACCTTTGCCCGCGTCCCGTCAGATGCGGCGGCAGCGGGACGCCGCCCGTCACAGCACCGGTCGGCGAAAGGCCACAGTGGCGGCGAGTATACTCGAAACGATCCCGCCCGCAATCTCGACCCGCGGGACGCCCGGCGTTATCGGGCAAACGGCGTTACCGGGCGAAACCGGCCATCCCTGCGGCGCAGCTTGTCCCCAGGACGCAAAGGAGCTAAGACACCGCAGATGATACCGGATGCTGCCGGCGGGCCGGGCGGCGGGCGGTGGCGTCGGGTGGGTTCGGGGACCGGGGCGGGCACGCGGCCGGACCGGAGCCCGGCCGGATCATGACCCGAGGTGAGAGCGCGATGTCCCCTTTTTCCCTGCTGTCGCGTTACTTCGGGCGCCAGTTCGTAACCTGGTTCATCATGCTGCTGGCCATGCTGCTGGCGGTCATTCTGGTCATCGACACCATCGAACTGCTCCGCCGGGCCGCCGGCAAGCCGGATGTCACCATCGGCCTCGTGCTGCGCATGGCGCTGTTCAAGCTGCCCGAGGTCGGGCAGCAGGTGGTTCCGTTCGTCGTGCTGTTCAGCGCCATGTTCGCCTTCTGGCGGCTGACCCGCAACAACGAGCTGGTGGTGGCACGGGCGGCCGGGGTCTCGGTGTGGCAGTTCATGACGCCGATGCTGATCGCCGCTTTCGTGATCGGCGTGATCAAGGTCACGGCAATCAATCCGCTAAGCGCGAGCCTGATTGCGGAATACAACCGGCTGGAAGATTATTACCTCAAGCGCCACGGCAGCATCTTTGACGTGACTCACACCGGCCTGTGGGTGCGCCAGGGCACCGACGAAGACAAGTACCTGATTCATGCCGATTCGGTGGTGCCCGGGACCGGCCAGCTCCGCCGGGTGGTGGTTTACCGGTTGGGCGAGAACGACCGGTACACGTCCCGACTCGATGCTCCCGCCGCGCAACTGGTACCGGGCGCCTGGAAAATCCCCAACGGCACCCTGCGCCAGCCCAACCGCCCGCCCCAGTCAGTCCCTTATCTGGAAATCCCGACCGAGCTGACTCTTGACCGGATCGAAGAAAATTTCGCGCCGCCTGAAACCATCTCGTTCTGGGAACTCGGCCGTTTCATTCAGACCATGGAAAGCACGGGGTTCTCGGCGATCCGCCACCGCCTCCATTATCAGTCCCTGCTTTCGCAACCGTTTCTTTATTGCGCCATGGTATTGATGGCTGCGGCGTTCTCCTTGCGTCAGACCCGCCGCGGCGGAACCATGATGATGGTCACCGGCGGCATTCTGACCGGCTTCTTTGTCTTCATCACCACCGACATCGTCCTGACCCTTGGCGTCTCTGAAACCATTCCGGTGATGATGGCGGCCTGGACCACCGCCGCGGTAACGCTTCTGCTGGGCATCTCGGCGCTGCTGCACCTTGAGGATGGCTGACGGCCAGGATGGCCGAGGAACTGACCTTGTCAGAAAGCCGGACGAACCGATGCGGGAACGTCTCGATTACAGCGGCAAAGCTGATATACTTTGGGCGGGGCGCCTTGGGGCACCCCGCCGGCAACGGGTTTGGAGCAATAAAAGCAATGATCGTGACCACGGCCCTTCGGTCTCTGCTGATTGGTGCGGGCGTTTTCGCCGTCCTCTCGGGAATTCCCCCGGCATTCGCCCAGGACCGGACGCCGCCTGCCGCGCCTGAACCGGCCGGCCGGGCCGTGGAACGGATTGCCGCGGTGGTCAACGAAGACGCCATCTCGGTGCTCGACCTGGAGGCACGGTTGCGGCTGGCCCTGCTGTCGTCGGGTCTGCCCGACAGCGCCGATACCCGCCAGCGGCTGGCGCCCCAGGTGCTGCGGGCGCTGATCGACGAGAAGCTGGAACTCCAGGAGGCCGGCCGCCTGGGGGTGTCCGCGACCAATCAGGAGATCGAGACGGCGCTGTCCCGGATTGCCGAACAGAACCACCTGCCCCGGGCCTCGCTGGATCATTTTCTCGAGCAGCACGGCGCCCCGATCAGCGCCCTGATCGGCCAGATCAAGGCCAACATCGCCTGGACCAAGCTGATCCAGCGCAAGTTGCGGCCGACCATCCAGATCGGCGACGAAGAGGTCGACGGCGCCCTGGACCGGGTGCGCGCCAATGCCGGCAAACCCGAGTACCTCGTCGCCGAAATATTCCTGGCCGTGGACCAGGCCTCGCAAGATGACGAAGTCCGGCGTTTTGCCGAACGTCTGGTCGATGACATTCGCAAGGGCACACCGTTTCCGGCGGTGGCCCGGCAGTTTTCCCAGGCGGCCGGGGCGGGCAACGGCGGCGATCTTGGCTGGGTCGAACCGGGACAACTGACCGACGAACTTGACCATGCGCTCTCGGTGATGCGGCCGGGGCAGTTGAGCGCGCCGATCCGGGACCCCGGCGGCTATCATATCCTGCTGGTGCGCGACCAACGGTCGATCAATGGCGGCGACCCCAGCGAAACCCGGGTTCATCTGAAGCAGATGGTGTTCCCGATCGCGGCCGGCGCCGACCGCAAGAGCCAGGTGGCCCGCGCCACCGAACTCAGCCGGCGGATCCGGAGTTGCGACGCCTTTGACGCCGAGTTGCGGGCCGCCGGCCAGGAAAAGACCGGCGATGTCGGAACCTTGCGCGCCGGCGACATGCCGCCGCAACTGGCCCGGCTGGCCAATGATCTCCCCATCGGCGAGGTCAGTCCGCCGTTCGGCAATGACCGCCAGGTGGTGGTGGTAGTCTTCTGCGACCGGCAGGTGGCGGCCGGCGGCCTGCCCAGCCGCGACGCCGTCACCATCAGCCTGGTCAACGAGCGACTCGATATGCTGCAAAGGCGCTATCTCATCGACCTGAAGCGCGTCGCCTACGTGGACGTGCGGATGTGAGCCCGGCTCCGGTCCTCGCCGTCACCATGGGCGAACCGGCGGGGATTGGTGGCGAACTGAGCCTCAAGGTTTGGGCGGCACGGCACCGGTGGGGCCTGCCGCCCTTCGTCGTTCTGGACGATCCCCGGCGACTCGAGGCGCTGGCGGCCAGCCTCGGGCTTGCCGTACCGATCTGCCCGGTTGCCTCGCCCCAGGCGGCGGCGATGGCGTTCGAATCGGCGCTGCCGGTGCTGCCCGTGCCGCTGACGGTTCCGGTCACCCCCGGCTGCCCGACGGCGGCCAACGGCCGCGCCGTGCTCGCGAGTATCGAACAGGCGGTGGCGCTGGTGCTGGCCGGTGGCGCGTCCGCCGTCGTAACCAATCCGATCCATAAGGCGGTGCTGTATCGGGCCGGTTTCCGCCATCCCGGCCACACCGAATATCTTGGGGCGCTGGTGGGCGCCTGCTCCCCCGAAACCGCGCCGGTGATGATGCTGGAGGGCGGCGGCCTGCGGGTGGTGCCGGTGACCTGCCACCTTTCGGTGGCTCAGGCGGTGCTGGCGCTTTCCGCCGACGCCATCGTCCATTGCGGCCGCGTCACCGCGGCTGCCATGGTCCGCGACTTCGGCATCCCGCGGCCGAGGCTGGCGGTGTCGGCGCTCAACCCCCATGCCGGAGAAGGCGGGGCGATGGGCACCGAGGAAATCACGGTGATTGCCCCGGCGGTGGCCCGGCTTCGCGCCGAGGGCATTGCCGCCGACGGACCTTACGCCGCCGACACCCTGTTCCATGCCGCCGCCCGCTCCCGCTATGACGCCGCCCTGTGCATGCTCCACGATCAGGCGCTGATCCCCCTGAAGACGCTGGCCTTCGACACCGGCGTCAACATCACGCTGGGCCTGCCCTTCATCCGCACCTCGCCCGACCACGGCACCGCTTTCGATCTGGCCGGAACCGGGCGCGCCAGCGAGGCCAGTCTGGCCGCGGCGATGATCACGGCCGCCCGTCTGGCCGGACAGCGCGGCCGGGCGGCCGGATCCGATTCCGCCATCGGTTCCGCGCCGCCATGATCGACACCCCCCTGCGCGAGATCATTGCCCGGCATGGCCTGTCGGCCCGCAAGGGCCTGGGCCAGCACTTCCTGCTGGACCTTAACCTGACCGGACGCATCGCCCGGGCCGCGGGCGACCTTGCCGGGGTAACGGTGATCGAGGTCGGGCCGGGACCCGGGGGGCTCACCCGGGCGCTGCTGGGCACCGGCGCCCGCGGGGTGGTCGCGGTGGAGCGCGACGAGCGGTGCGTCGCCGCCCTGGCCGAACTGGAGGACGCCGCCGCCGGCCGGCTGCGGGTGGTGGCGGGCGACGCCCTCGCCCTGGATCTGGTGGCGCTGGCCGAGGCGCCGCGGGCGATCGTGGCGAATCTGCCCTACAACATCGCGACGCCGCTGCTGTTGGGCTGGCTGCGTCGGATCGACCAGTTCGAAAGCCTGACCCTGATGTTCCAGAAGGAGGTTGCCGAGCGGCTGACCGCCGCCCCCGGCAGCAAGAGTTACGGTCGCCTGACCGTCATCACCGCCTGGCGCACCGAGGCCCGGACCCTGTTCACCCTGCCCGCCCGCGCCTTCACGCCGCCGCCCAAGGTCGACTCGGCGGTGGTCCGGCTGACCCCCCGCCGCGGGCCGGAAGCCGCCCCATGGCCGGCGCTGGAGCGCGTCACCGCCGCCGCCTTTGGCCAGCGGCGCAAGATGCTGCGGGCCAGCCTGCGCGTCCTGGGCAACCCCGAGGCGTTACTGGCCGAAGCCGGCCTGGCGCCGACACTGCGCGCCGAAGAGGTGGACGTCGCCGGATTCGCCGCACTGGCACGGGCGCTGGCGACCCGGGAGGGACCCACCGTTAGCGGCGTACCGGCCCCAGGTTACGACGGATCGTTGAACGAAAACGATTTTGTGGGCTCTGCCCACACCCGCAAAGGGCCGGACGGCCCTTTGAACCCGTGAGTTTTGGAGGTCAAGGAGGCAAGCCTCCTTGCCGGTACAGGGCAGAGCCCTGCAAAATCAAGGCAATATCAGCTACCAGAGCCCGCCGCTTGACCGGTAAAGCGCCTCCCGAACCAGCCACGCCGGCCACCCCGGCACCAGATCCCGCGCCTCCAGAAGGGTTTTGCCGAACCCGGACCAGTTCTTTCCGGCCGCCTGCTGACCCAGCCGGCGCGCGGTTTCCACCGAGAACCAGCGGCAGGCCATGCGGCGCAACGGCTCGGGACTGTCGGGACGGGTTATGCAGCCGCGGGCCAGCGCCCGATATTCATCATGCAGCCGGCGGTTCTGGCGAACGTCGGCGTTGAGGGTAAGCGAACCGGCATGCAGCCGGTACTGGTAAACCATCCGCTCCAGCGGCACCGTGCGCATGCCGAGAATCATCGCCCGGATCAGGAAGTCGCGATCGGCAGCCAGGCGGTAACGCAGGTCGTAAAGACCGGCGTGCCGGTACCAGCTCCGCCGAAAGAACCGCGCGTTGGTGATCGGCACCCCCAGCGTTACGGCATGCCAGTCCAGCCGCTTGATCCGCTCGCTGCGATAGCGCCGAATCCGGGCGCTGGCGCCGTCGGGCAGCAGGCGCACCACCTCTGCGCCACCGCACACCGAAACCGCGGTCCGGTCCCGGGCAAAGCCCTCCACCGCCGCCGCCAGCGCCCCCGGCAGCAACAGGTCGTCGCTGTTGACGTGGCCGATGATGTCTCCGGTGGCGCGGCGAATGCCTTTGTTGATGGCGTCGTAGAGGCCCCGGTCGGGCTCGCTCAGCCACTGGATGCCGGGAGTCCGGCGCAGGACATCGACGGTGCCGTCGGTCGAGCCGCCGTCCACGACGATGTGCTCGACCTCGGGATAACCCTGTTGGGAAACGCTGGCCAGGGCGTCGGCGATCATGGTCGCCCGGTTGAGCACCGGCGTAATGATGGTGATGCGCGGTGGAGCCACGGAACAACTCACTCCTCAGCCGTTCAAAAAGGTCCCGGGTTCCAAGGGGTCACCCCTTGGCGGGGTCCAGGGGCAACGCCCCTGATGGAATCAGGGTCCAGGGGCAACGCCCCTGATGGAATCAGCCGCCGCAGGTCCGGCCAGCGCCCGGCCCAACAGCAATAATGATCAACGCCGGGAACCACAACCAGCCGATTGCCCGGGTCCGGCCCCTCGCGCTCGAGAAAACCGCGGACGATGCCGGCCGGCACCACGTCGTCCTCGGCGCCGACGAAATGAACCTGCGGCAGGCCGGCCAGACGCGGTGCCTCGTCAATGGGATTGAGAGAACCCGCCAGCGGACTGACCTCGTGCCAGCGGGTCCAGGCGGCATGGTCCAGCGGCGCCGCCACCGTGGCCCAGGCGGCAACATCGGATCGCCGCGCCGTCGCCAGCGCCGCCACGGCGCCGCCCCCGGAATAGCCGATCAGCACCACCCGGCCGGCGCCGACCAGACCCAGCGCCTGATCAATGGCGCGGTTGACCGCGTCGATCACCTCGGGTGCGAAGCGATGGCTCGACCAGTATTGCGGCCCGCAATCCCGCTCCTCGGACGGCGTCACGTACTGGCACGGCCGCCCCAGATAAAGCACCGCCGGCGACGGATCCGCCGCCGCCAGTTCAAGCCCGACCGGATGGCGCGGCGTCGGGTCCCGGGAAAGTTGGGTGCGCGACACGAAGGCCAGACCATCGCCCTCGAGATAGACCACCAGCACCGGCTGGCCGCTGCCGGCCCCCTTGAGCCCACCCACCAGCACGAACCGGCCGGCATCGAACCTCACCGACTGCATCCCGGCCTGAAGCACCAGGCTGGTGGCGGCCTCGCGTCGGGTCAGGGCGTCGCCGGCGCAGGCGGCGAGGAACACCGGCAACAGCAACAGCAGCAGCAGCAGCAGCAGCAGGGGCGCCGCCCCCGCACCCCGCCGGGGCCGGCGGCCCCGGACCCCATGACCAGGCACAGGCACCACCCGGCCGTCCGGCCCATGCCCGAACAGCACCCGGTGGCGGGCAAAGCCTTCCCGCACCGCCCAGGTCACGAACCAGCCAATGGCGCCGCCGCCGATCACGTCGCCAAGGTAATGGGCCTCGACGATCACCCGGCTCGCCGCAATGATCACGGCAAAGAGCACCAGCGGTGCACAGAGACGCGGCAGCAGGAACCCCACCGCCGCCGCCAGCGCCGCGACGGTGGTGGCGTGACCCGAGGGAAACGACTGGTACGGCGCTCCGCGGAAGGTGAAGGGGGCGAAGCCATAAAAGCCGCCGGCCGCCAGCAGCTTCGGCCGCCCGCGGCCGACCATCACCTTGATCAGGTCGGTGATCAGGCCCGACAGCGCCACCGCCACGAACACGAAGGCCAGCGCCCAGGCCAGCCGCCGGCAGGCCCGCGCCCGCGCCGCATCGCCCGTTACCATCGACGCCACGGCCAGCACCACCGCCCCCAGCCCCGACGGCCACAGATACCATTGACCCAGCCCGGCCACCGTGACCCGGCCGAACCACTCCACCACCGGTCCGGGCAGGTCGCGCACCGCCAGGGCCAGCCCGCCATCGACGGCTGACATCGACAACAGGCAGCACAGCAGCGCCCACAGCAGCCACAACCACGCCAGCGTCCACCGCTGCACCAGCGGGTCGGCCCAAACGACGCGGCGGCAACGCCCCCCGATCACGGCGCGGCCCGGTAGAGGGTCAGCGTCTGGCGCCGGCCGCGGGAATAGTTGAAGCCGGCGATCGTCGCCAGCGGACGCACCGCCAGCCCGTTCAGGGACCGTTGGAACAACGGCTCGGCATGCGCCTCGACCAGCGCCAGCCCGCAGGCGGAATCGGCCCGCAGATGTTCGGCCGCAGTATCGCCGCCACCGGTCCGGGTCTGGGTACCGACCAGAAACACCAGGCTGGGTTCGGAATAATCCGCCGTCACCAGGGTCGTGGCGGGACAGGGCCGGAACGCCGAGACCCGGAGCGCCGCCTGCCGGCTGAGCCACAACCCGTCGATCCCCGGCAGCACCGCTTGAAACGTCACCCCGGACCAGACCGCGAACACCGCCAGGGCCAGCGCCAGCGCCTGCCGCTCCCGGCAACGCCAGCACCGGAAACCGGCGATCGCCAGTCCTGCAATCGCCACCAGCGCCGCCACCGGAGCGATGACGCTCACCTGACCGTCGATCAGCCAGGGTAGCGCCGCCACGCCGCCGGCCAGCACCAGCACCCCGATCCCGGCCGCCAGCGCCGCAACGGCGAACAGCCAGCGCCGGGGCGCAGCCTCGCACCGCCCGAAATGAGCCCGGGCGGCAGCCACGGCGAGCAGCGCCACCGCCGGATAGGTCGGCAAGGTATAGTGCAGTAGCTTGGTCGGAACCGCCTCGAACACCAGCCAGGCCGGAATCAACCAAGAGAGGCAGAACGTCACCGCCGGCTCGCGCCGGTTTGCCCACACCCACGGCACCGCCAGCGCCGCCGGCAGTGCAAACGGGGCAAAGGTGATCCAGAATGCGCCCAGGAAGAAGCCCGGCGGCAGGCCCTTGGCCTCCTGACCCGAGGCGACCTTGGCCAGCAGATCGTGGCCCACCGACTCGGCAAGGAACTGGCCATGGGTGGCGATGGAAATGGCGATCAGCCAGGGCGCCGCCACCGCCGCCACCACGGCCAGCCCGAGCCAAGGCCGCAACCGCCGGAGCCAGCCGAAGCGACCCTCGATCAGGCACAGCGCCAGCACGGTGAGCGCGCTGACCATCGGCCCGACCGGACCCTTGATCAGAATACCCACCCCCAGCGCCAGCCAGAACAGCAGCGGCACCCCCCAACCGGCCGCGGTGGCCGCGGCGCGCGCCAGCCAGACCCGGGCCAGCGCCCCCTGCGCCAGGACCACGGTGGCCAGCAGCACGGCGTCGGTCTTGGCCATGCGCGCCTCGACCCCAAGCACGACGCAACCGGCCAGCAGCATCGCCGCGGCAAAGCCCGCCCCGGCGCCGAACAACCGGGTGCCGGCCCAGGCGGTGGCCAGCACCGCCAGCACCGCGCCCAACAAAGACGGCACCCGATAGGGCCAGATCTCCGGGCGGTCAGCGGCGCCCAGCAGCCGGACGCTGGCCGCCTGCAACCAATAAATGCCCACCGGTTTCTTGAGCCGGGCCTCGTCCTGAAAACGGATATTGACGTAGTCGCCGCTTTCGACCATCTGGCGCGTGGCCTGGGCAAACCGCGCCTCGTCGCGATCGAACGGCGGCAGCGTAAAGAAGCCCGGCAGATACAGCACCAGGCACAACCCCAGCAGCGCCGCCCACTGCCAGAGGCGCAACCGGTCAGGAGCCGGCGGCGGCAGCGGCGCGGCACCCGCCCCGGCAAACCCGGTCATGACGCCGCGACACCCCGCACGGCGCCGGCATTGCGGCGCCTCCCGCTCCAGATCAACCAGATATTGCGGCTGTAGACCAGCAGCCCAGTGGCCTGGCCAAGAATGAACACCGAATCCTGCTTGTGGATCGCATAGGCCAGCAACGTTACGCCACCCAGGAAGCTGAAATACCAGAAGGCTTCGGGCACGATGCTCTGCTTGACCTGTTCACTCTTGAACCACTGATAAAGGAAGCGCATCGAGAACAGGAACTGTCCGCCGAAACCGACCGCGATCCAGATGCGGTCGATCAAGGACATCTCGAAGAACCCATTCATCGAGTTAAGGAGCCAACTCATCGAACCTCGCCGTCGCTGTTGCCGCCGGAAATTCCCACATTCGCGACCCGTAACACAACACACCATGGCGGCCGGTCGCTCCGCAACCCCGTTTTCTCTCCCCGATCGCGGACCGGTGCGGGATTACGGCTCCACCAGCGGCGACGGCGCCGGGGTCCGGCACTTTAGCCAGAACACCCCCAGCAGATCGATCACCCCGACCAACGCCCGGCGGAGATTGCCATATTTCGAAACGCCCTGCCGGCGCGGCCGGTGGTTGACCGTGACATAGGCCACCCGGTGGCCATGCATCAGAAACAAGGCGGGCAGGAACCGGTGCATGGCCCCGAAGAACGGCAGTTCCAGGAACGCCTCGCGCCGGAACAACTTCAGTCCGCAACCGGTATCCACCGCGCCGTCGCGCAGCAGCGCCTGGCGCAGACCATTGGCAAAGCGCGAGGCCAGCCGTTTCGACAGGGTGTCCTGCCGCCGGACCCGGACCCCGCCGACCAGCGCCGGCCCGGCGCCGCCCTCGGCCGCGGCCAACAAGGCGGGAATGTCGGCCGGGTCGTTCTGGCCGTCGCCGTCCAGGGTCGCAATCCACACCCCGGCCGCCGCCCTGACTCCGGTCCGCACCGCGGCACTTTGCCCCGAACGGCGAAGATGCCGGACCAGCCGCACCGCCGGCCCATCGATCGGTGCGGCGCACAGCCGCGGCCGCAGCCGCTCGACGGTCGCGTCGTCGCTGCCGTCATCGACGAACACCACCTCGGCGGGCCCGAGTCCCGCCACCGCCACCGCCACCGCGTCAAGCAACGCCAGCACGTTGCCGGCCTCGTTAAAGACCGGAATGATGATGGATAACCGCACCCCGTCCCGATGCGTCGCAGCTATGGTCACGAAGCTCCGGCTCCCGCCTCTTGCCTCGGGTGACTGAGACCCGAAGTGTTACGCCCGATCCGTCTCTGCGATCGACCCTAACCCCAAGCCGCCACCCGGCGGTAGCCGAAAAACGGCGGAACCGAAGCGGAAGGGTGGCCCCATGCCGCAGCCGTTTCTCCGGCGCTTTCCCTTCTCCCGCCGCGCGCCGTTCGCTGGCCGGCAACACCCGCCGGGAACCCAGGTTCCGGTCTCGCCACCCGCGAGCCGGGTGGCGAGACCGCCGGTTACGGTATTCGGGAATTTGCAAAGCACGCCCCGGCGGCACTTTAAAATCGGTGGCGGCGACGCCCGGGCTTTGGCCACTGCTCCGGGGAGCCACCAAATCCGGCATTTTTTTTGGCTTCGGGTTAACAATGGGCTGGCAATTTGTCGGCCGCATGGTACTACTGTTTCCCACAGCAATATTTGGCTGGCAAGTTCCACACCCCACCTCGATTGGCGCCATCAGCATGGCGGCTTTGCCTTTGTGCGCGAGGGTGAACAACTAAGCAAATTCGATATGACAAGGTCAACACTCTGGCAACCGAGCGACATCATGAACGCTGAAACCGGCAACGAGTCGGACTCGCCGGAATCACCGAAACGACATCGCGGTCGGATTCCGCAATCCGCTTGGCCGCAGATACTTCAGCGACACCGGGCAGGAGCGACTTTGTCGGCGATAGCCCGCGAGTTTGACTGTACGCCAAGCGCGATTTCTTACATCGTTCGCAAGGCTGAGGCGGTTGGCGTCGCGCCCACCGGATTGACCACCAAACCGACACCCGAGCCCGTGGCCACGCCGATCCTCAACACCCTGTCACTGTCCAACCGGTCAGGCGGTACGTCACGACCGGCCGCAGTCGCGCCCGAAACCAGTCCCACCGTGAGCAGCCCGCCCGCGGGCGGCGGTCCGGCCCCCGGTACGCCGGCCAACGGCACACCGGTCGGCGGCACACCGGTCGGCGGGACTCCCGCCAATGGCGGCCCGTCCGCCTTGCCGGGACCCACTGCAACCCCGGCGACCCCGGAGCCGGCCCGGGTCCCTGCGGAAGCAACCGCCCGGCCGGGTCAGCCGCCACCGGTGGACGCCACCGAGGCGCGCCTGCGCGAAACCGCGCGGGCCTGCCTTGTGGCCTATCGAAGCTGGCGGCAGGGACCGGGCGAGGTCTCGGTCCAGACCTTGAACGATGCCGTTCACGACCTGCGCAAGGTCCTGGCCCGGATCGAAATCGATATGTCGGCGAGCCGCCGCGAAGAACAGGGAATGCGCCCGATTCCGGTGCCGGCCCACCGTGCCGCCCGGCAACGCTGACTCCGACCGTCCGGCTTGTAGCCGCCGGGTGTCACTTTTTTTTGTTCGGGGCACACGCCGTCCACCCGATCCCGACGGTATCTGTTAAGACGGGAGAGGGTAAGACTTAGGGGTGCGCGGACAGCTTCCGGCTGCGCCGCGGCCCGGGTTATCACTCGGGGACGGGCCGCCATGACCGAATTTCTTCGCCTGCCGTTTCGTGCCGGTCTTTCGGCGATCCTGGTGTTTGCGGCGACTGCGGCGCTGCCGGCCTTCTCTGCCCGGGCAGCGACCCCGGACGGCGACCCGATCCGCATCGGCGAGATCAACAGCTACACCGGTCTGCCCGCCTTCACCCTGCCCTATCGTCAGGGCTGGCAATTGGCGGTTGCCGAGATCAACGCCGCCGGCGGCCTGCTGGGCGGACGACCGCTGGATGTGATCTCCCGGGACGACGGTGGCCGGCCAGACGACGCGGTGCGGGTGGCCGGCGAATTGCTGACCGGCGAACGGGTGGTGCTGCTGGCCGGAACCTACTTTTCCCATGTCGGCCTGGCGGTCTCCGACTTCGCCCGGCACAACCGGATCCCGTTCCTGGCCGCCGAGCCGCTGTCCGACGCGCTGACCTGGAGCCAGGGCAACCGCTATACCTTCCGTCTGCGTCCCAGCACCTACATGCAGGCGGCGATGCTGGCGGACCAGGCGGCGGCACTGCCCGCCAAACGCTGGGTGACGGTGGCGCCCAACTACGAATACGGGCAGTCGGCCGTGGCGTGGTTCAAGCGGCTGTTGACCGAAAAACGGCCGGACGTCACCTTCGTCGGCGAACAATGGCCGGCGCAGGGCCGGATCGAGGCCGGAACCACGGTACAGGCACTGGCCGCGGCCGAACCCGACGCGGTGTTCAACGCCACCTTCGGCGCCGACCTGGCCCGGCTGGTCCGGGAAGGCAACCAGCGGGGACTGTTCGCCGGCCGCAGCGTGGTCAGCCTGCTGACCGGGGAGCCGGAATATCTGGAGCCCCTCAGGGACGAGGCGCCGGCCGGATGGATCGTCACCGGCTATCCCGGCGCCGGGCTCACCACGCCGGAACATCAGGCTTTCCTCGACGCCTACCGCGCCCGTTTCCATGAGGAGCCGCGGCTGGGCTCGGTGGTCGGCTATACCACCTTCAAGGCCATTGCCGCCGCCATCACCCGGGCCGGCTCCACCGACCCCGAGGCGCTGGTGGACGGGCTGACCGGGCTCACCCTGGTCTCGCCGTTCGGTCCGATCAGCTTCCGCGCCATCGATCACCAAGCGACCATGGGCGCCTTCGTCGGCCGGATCGGAATCGAGGACGGCCATGGCACCCTGGTCGACTGGCACTATGTCGACGGCGCCGCCAGCCTGCCCCCCGACGCGGTGGTGCAGACCCTGCGACCGGCGGCGGCGGCCGAAAGGTAAATGGGATTCCTGCTGGTTCAGGCGTTGGGCGGCCTCGCCGCCGGATCGGTGCTGTTCCTGGTGGCCTCGGGGCTGTCGCTGATCTTCGGGGTGACCCGGATCGTCAACTTTGCCCACGGCTCGTTCACCATGCTCGGCGCCTACCTCGCCTGGTCGCTGACCGAACGGCTGGGGCAGGCCGGCTGGCCCGGGGGTGCCGCGGGCTTCCTGCTCGCGGCGCTGGCGGCGGCGCTGGTGGTCGGCCTGCTCGGCGCGCTCATGGAACGGCTGCTGCTGCGCCGGCTTTACCGGTCGCCTGAACTGTTCCCGCTGCTCGCCACCTTTGGCGTGGTGCTGGTGCTCCAGGACGCCACGCTGGCGCTGTGGGGACCCGAGGACCTGCTTGGCCGCCGGCCGCCCGGCCTGTCCGGGACCGTCGTCCTCCTCGGCTGGCCGTTCCCGGTTTACGATCTGGTGCTGATCGCCCTCGGCCCGCTGGTCCTGGGGCTGCTGTGGCTGCTGCTGCACCGCAGCCGCTGGGGAACCCGGGTGCGGGCGGCAACCCAGGACCGGGAGATGACCGCAATCCTCGGCATCGACCAGAACCGGCTGTTCTGCGGGGTGCTGATGCTCGGCTCGGCGCTGGCCGGACTGGGCGGCGCGTTGCAGGTCCCGCGGGAGGCGCTGACCTTACATATGGGCCTGAGCACCGTCGTCGAGGCGTTTGCGGTGGTGGTGATCGGCGGCATGGGCAGCATCCCCGGCGCCTTCCTGGCGGCGCTGCTGATCGGCGAGTTGCAGGCGTTCGGCATCCTGCTGTTTCCCCACATCACCCTGGTCCTGGTGTTCCTGGTGATGGCGGCGGTGCTGGTGATCCGGCCCCACGGCCTGCTCGGCCGGGCAACCGGCGCCGGGCGGTCGGGCGAGGGCGGCGTGGCCGAGCCGTTACGGCCTGCGGGACCGGTCGCAACCACGTTGGGGCTGGCGCTGATCGCGGCGCTGGCGACGGCGCCGTTCTGGACCGGCGATTACGGCCTGATCGTGCTCACCGATCTCGCCATCCTCGCCCTGTTCGCCGCCGGTCTGCACTTCCTGATCGGGGTTGCCGGGCTGATCTCCTTTGGTCACGCCGCCTATTTCGGCCTGGGGGCCTATGGCGCGGCGCTGGCGACGCATCATCTGGCACTGCCGATGATGCCGGCGCTGGCCGCGGGAATGCTGGCCGCGGCGGCGGGGGCGACCCTGTTCGGCTGGTTCTGCGTCAGGCGCAGCGGCGTCTATTTGGCCATGCTGTCCCTGGCCGGCGCCGAGATCACCGGCTCGGCGGCCATGCAATGGACCGACGTCACCGGCGGCGACAACGGCATCCTCGGCATCTGGCCCGATTCCTGGGCCGCCAGCCGCGCCGGCTTCTACTGGCTGACGCTGGTGCTGGCCACAACCGGGGTGCTGGCGCTCCGGCGTCTGGCCTTTGCCCCGTTCGGCACCGCGCTCCGCGCCGCCCGCGACTCGGAGCGGCGGGCCACCAGCATCGGCATCCCGGTGCGCCGCCTGCACTGGCTCTGCTTCATCGTCGCCGGCACTGCCGCGGGTCTTGCGGGCGGCCTCCAGACCTTTGCCACCGGCAGCGTGTTCCCGACGGTGCTGGGTGTCACCACCTCGGTTGACGGGCTGGTGATGGTGCTGCTGGGCGGCCTGGGTTCGCTGGCCGGCCCGCTGGTGGGCGCCGCGGCGTTCCAGGGGCTGAAGGGCGAGATCATGCGCGAGACCGACCTGTGGCAACTGTGGCTGGGTCTGACCATCATCGCCCTGGTGCTGGCCTGTCCCCGGGGCCTGACCGGCTTTGCCCGCGACCTGACCGGGTGGTGGCGAACCGGTGGGTGGCAAACGGATGGGTGGCCAACCGGGGGCGGGCGATGATGACCGGGGAGCCGGCGCCGTTGTTGCGGGTCCGCGGCCTGGTCAAGGCGTTCGGGGGCCTGCGCGCGGTGGCGGGGGTCGATTTCGACGCCACCGCGGGCCGGATGGTGGCGCTGATCGGCCCCAATGGCGCCGGCAAGAGCACCTGTTTCAACCTTTTGGGCGGCCAGTTGCGGGCCGACGGCGGCAGCGCCCGGCTCGACGGCGTCGAGTTGCTGGGGCAGTCACCCCAGCAGATCTGGCGACGGGGGGTCGGCCGCACCTTTCAGATCGCCGCCGCCTTCGGCTCGCTGTCGGTGGTCGAGAATGTCCAACTGGTGTTGCTGTCGGCCCGGCGCCGGTTGCTGGGAGTCTGGCGGCCGGCGGCGGCCTGCCACCGCGATCAGGCCATGGCCGTGCTCGCCGCGGTGGGTCTTGCCGACCAGGCCGGCCGGACCTGTGCCACGCTCAGTTACGGCGACCTCAAGCGGCTGGAACTGGCCCAGGCGCTGGCCCACCGCCCGCGCCTGCTGCTGATGGACGAGCCCACCGCCGGCATGGCCCCGGCCGAACGCCAGGCCCTGATGGCGCTCGTCCGGGAGCTGGTTACGGGGCTGGCCCTGGCGGTGCTGTTTACCGAACACGACATGGACGTGGTTTTCGGCCACGCCGACCGGGTGGTGGTGCTCGACCACGGGCAGGTGATCGCCGACGGCACCCCCGCCGCGGTCCGCGCCGCGCCCCGGGTCCGGGCGGTCTATCTGGGCACCGCGGCATGACCGGCCGCTCCCCCGCACCCGCCGGCCTGCCGGCGCCTGAGCCCGCGCTTGAGGTCGAGTCGCTGGACGCCTGGTATGGCGGCGCCCGCATCCTCACCGGCGTTACCTTTCATGTCGCGGCCGGAGAAGTCGTGGCGCTGCTGGGACGCAACGGCGCCGGCAAGACCACAACCTTGCGGACGGTGTTCGGCCTGGGCCCCCGGCGACGGGGTCGCCTGCGCTTCTTCGGCCGGGACCTCACCGCCTGCCCGCCCCACCGGATCGCCCACCGCGGCCTTGGTTACGTCCCCGAGGATCGCCGGCTGTTCGCCGACCTCACGGTGGCCGAAAACCTGGAGATGGGTCGCCTGCCGCCACGGCCCGACCGGCCACCCTGGACGCCTGCGCGGCTGTTCGCGCTGTTCCCCAACCTGGGCGCCCGCGCCACCGGCCTCGCCGGCCGCCTCAGCGGCGGCGAGCAGCAGATGCTGGCGCTGGCCCGCGCCCTGATGGGCAACCCGCTGGTGCTGATGCTCGACGAACCGTCGGAAGGACTTGCGCCGCGCCTGGTTCAGACCGTCGCCCAGATTCTTCGGGAGCTGCGGAGCCAGGGCGTCGGGGTGCTGCTGGCCGAACAAAGCCTGTCGCTGGCCGAGGCCGTCGCCGACCGCGCCTATATCATCGAAAAGGGCGAAATCCGCCACCACGCCCCCATGGCGACACTCTCAGCCGATCCCGCCGCCCGCCGGACCTGGCTTGCGGTCTGATACTTGCGGGTCGTGCCTTTGGTTTTGCAGGGCTCTGCCCTGCACCCGCAACGAGGCTCGCCTCCTTAACCTCATTCACCTCATGGGTTCAAAGGGCCGACCGGCCTTTTGCGGGTGTGGGCAGAGCCCACAAAACCCTTTTTGTTTCAACGATCTGTCGCATCCTGACGCCCATGGGGCAAAACGCCCCGACGGCCTGTCGGCCCTTTCATGCCGATCCAGAGACCGTGCCCACTGAGCAACATCCAGGACAAATGCAATATTTTTTGCCCCGGCGCCGCTGTTCGCTCTTGCACCGCCCCGGCCCCTATGCCAATGTTGCGTTGCAGCAAGCGATTGTTGCTTCGCCCTTCTTGGGCGTTTCCTCCCTAAACTCAGGCCGCTGGCAACAGCGGCCTCTTTTTTTGCCTGCCTTTGCCGCTCCCGAATAAAAACACCCCACAGCAACACCGCCAGCTTCTTTTCGTTCCAAAGAATTGGCCGCAACGACATTTTGTGCCACAGGCGAGGCCCGTCCGACAATCCCCAACATCGGCCGGACCGGCCCCGCATCGTGCCGCCCGGCACCGGAACCTCTTGTAACGGTGTGATAATTTTCCGACAATGGCCCCACCCGGGGAACGATGCGTCGCGGTGCCGCAGGCTCGCGTCCGGTTCCGACTCGGGGGACCGGACCGCGGTCTTCGCCTCGCCGGGACCACGGCCCCGGCGGCCTTCACCCGAACCGGCTTCAGGAACCCCGATGGACGCCCTGACCAACGCCATCCTTCATACCGGGGACGACGGTCCCGGACACCAGAGCCGGCGCGGCGCCACGGTGCTGGTCGAGCACGGCGTGGTCGTCGCGGTGGTGGCGGACGCCGAGATTCCCGAGCGGGCACGCCGCCGGGACCTGGGTGGCGCACGTCTCGCCCCCGGCTTCATCGACGTCCAGGTCAACGGCGGCGGCGGCGTCCTGTTCAACGACGATCCCAGCCCGGCCACGCTGGCCCGGATGGCCGCCGCCCATCGCCGGTTCGGGACCACCGGCCTGCTGCCGACGCTGATCAGCGACAGCCGCGAGAAGCGCCGGGCGGCACGCGAGGCCGTGGTCACGGCGCTGGCCGCCGGCGTTCCCGGCATCCTCGGACTGCACCTCGAAGGCCCTCACCTGGCCCCGGCACGGCGGGGAGTCCACGATGCCCGCTGGCTGGCGCCGCCCGACGACGACGATGCCGCCCTGATGGCGCCGCTGGCCCGCGGCAGCCTGGTGGTCACGGTCGCCCCCGAAATGGTGCCGCCGGCGCTGATCGAACGGCTGGCCCGGACCGGTGTCCGTCTTTCCGCCGGCCACAGCGCCGCCGACTACGGGGAAAGCCTGGCCGCGGTAGCCGCCGGCATCACCGGATTTACCCATCTGTTCAACGGCATGCCGCCCATGACGAGTCGCGCCCCGGGCATCGCCGGCGCCGCGCTCGACGACGCCGAAAGCTGGTGCGGCCTGATCGCCGACGGCCACCATCTGCACGATGCCACCCTCCGGCTGGCATGGCGCGCCAAACGGCGGGGCCGGGTGTTCCTGGTCACCGACGCCATGCCGCCGGTGGGCGCGGCCGGGACGTCCTTCACCCTGGGCGATGAAGCCATCACGGTGGCCGGGGGACGATGCGTCACCGCCGACGGCCGGCTGGCCGGCTCGGCGCTGGATATGGCCGCCGCGGTGCGTCACTGCGTCGAGCGGGTCGGCATCGCCCTCGACGAAGCCCTGCGCATGGCCAGCGGCTATCCCGCGGCCTTCCTGGGGCTGGATGGACATTACGGCCGGATCGCGCCGGGCTATGCCGCCGACTTCGTCGTGCTGGATGCTGCGTTACGGGTCAGGGAAACCTTCATTGCCGGATGGCCAAATGAATCAGGCGACGGAACCACCTAGGTTTGGTTCCGCCGCCCTTCAGTCGGATGGGCATGAAGTCTATTTATACCACCACTGAGTGGTGGAGGCTTTGCCAGCTAATGATCCGACCGATCTGGCCACCAGCCATCACTGACTGGCCGCTCCATAAGGTCCGATTACTCTGGGCTCGTCCTTACAGGGTTAAACGTAGTCTTGTCCGACGGCAAGGTCAAGAAAAATTTAGCGCGGTTTCGCGGCACTTCGGAGCAAGGCCATCCCGACCATCGGGCATGCGGTTGCAGCGGGCGTGAGGAACCGCATCCTAATGAACGCGCCCCTCGTCGCCGCCCCGGCTGAACCTGATCCCCCAGTTCTGGTTGGCCGCAGCCTGATAAAGACGACGCACCCCCAGGTCGAACCGGCACTCGGGACCGGCCCCGGCGTCGATGATGGCCGATCCGACCACCGGCGCACCGGCGCCGAAACCCGGGAAAATCGTGTCCTTGCAGCTTTCCGGCACCATGACCCCCTCCCCCTGGATGGCGCCCCCGCCTCCCGGTCGGCGCCACCGTTTGTTTCCGGCACCCTTTACCGTCAGCACCGTTTGGTACCGGCAACCGTTATCGCCGGCAATGTTTCGATATTAAGACATTAGGGCATGAAGGGGCCAACCGCCCGGATCGTTGGCTGTGACAGTTCGTCGCAGAAAATGCCGGTCCTTTGCCCGGGGGCATGGTTTTGCGCGCCGTGAGGCCATCACCGCCGGGGCTTTCGGCTCCGGCGCTGCTCACCCCCCCCGGATCTGATAAAACAGCGTCTGGCTGAACGGCGCCCATAGCGGCACCCTCACTCCGGCTTCCGCCAGCGCCCGGCGCACCCATTCATTACAGGTGAGGAACATTGAGTAGCGGCCCTGCGCCTCGAAAAAAGCATCGTGCAGGCTGTAATGGGCGTCGGGAATGAGCCGAGGCACCCCCTGGTCACTGCGGAGAAAGCCGGCTTCGAGATAGCCCACCAGACGACGATAGGCCTCGGCAGACAGCAGGAGGCGGCGGATGTTCGCCTCCGGGAGGGGACGCGCCACCGCCTCCACATGCATGACCGACCCGTCGAGTCCAAGCAGCGCCTTCAAGGCGGTCGTAAGCCGAAGGTCCGCCCAGGTCCGGGTGGTCAGGTAGAATTCGCGGTCACCCCAACCAAACGCCAGGTAATCGTGGAACCCGGGAATGATCTTCAGCTCCCGGATCGGCAACACGCCGCGCCAGTCCTTCTCGGGGGTCACGATCGGAACCACCAGATCCGTGTGAACGCCGTTGCCTGAGAGATAGACCTCAACCCCGGAGGGAACCGGCTCCCGGTCCCGGTTGACCTCCACCAGGCCACCAACTACCGCCGCAAGCAGATACAGGCCGCACAGGATCAACGGGGCGACGGCCACCGACGACCCAACCCTGATCCATCGCTTTGACACCGGCAGCCCCTCCTGGCGGATGCAAGAATCGATCCCGCAACCGGGTGTTCTTCTACACGAGGCGCGGCCCGGGAGCAACGCGCCCTGACTGCCGGGTTTCCGGGCAGGAGCATGGGGCGCGGATGCCGTCAGGCCACAGTCTTCGACGATCAGCCAACCGTTGTGGCGATCTGTGAAAAATGCTAGAGAAGCCGGCGTGAAGCCGAGTGTCCGGTCCTTCCTCGCCGCCACCCGACAAACATCGGGCAACACCGCGAGAGCCTGGACCGCAAGACCCTAAAAAAAAGAGTTCGCTACTTGACGACGCCCTCACCGCTGCCCCCTTCGGACATTTCCCCGGTCACGATCGAAGACGAGATGCGTCGGTCGTATCTCGATTACGCCATGAGTGTCATCGTCAGCCGGGCGCTGCCCGATGTCCGGGATGGCCTGAAGCCGGTGCATCGCCGCATTTTGTTTGCGATGAAGGAAGGGGGCTACGACTCAACCAAGGCTTACAAGAAGTCGGCCCGCATCGTCGGCGATGTCATGGGTAAGTACCACCCCCATGGCGATGCCGCGATCTACGACGCCATGGTGCGGATGGCCCAGGATTTTTCCATGCGGCTGCCCCTGATCGACGGTCAGGGCAATTTCGGCTCCATGGACGGCGACCCGGCCGCGGCGATGCGCTACACCGAAGCGCGGCTGGCCAAGGCGGCCGAGGCGCTGATCGACGACATCGACAAGGATACCGTCGATTTTCAGCCCAATTACGACGAATCCGGGGAAGAACCGACGGTGCTGCCGGCGCGTTTTCCCAATCTGCTGGTCAACGGTGCCGGCGGCATCGCGGTCGGCATGGCCACCAACATCCCGCCGCACAATCTGTCCGAAGTCATCGACGCCTGCTGTCTCACCATCGACAATCCCGGGATTACCATCGAGGAATTGATCGAGCGGGTGCCCGGACCGGATTTTCCCACCGGCGGCCTGATCATCGGCCGCGCCGGCATCCGGGCGGCCTACCACACCGGCCGCGGCTCGGTGGTGATGCGCGCGCGCACCAATATCGAGGAGTTGCGCCGGGACCGCTGGGCCATCGTGGTGACCGAAGTCCCGTTCCAGGTCAACAAAAGCAAGCTGATGGAGCGGATTGCCGAAGTGGTTTCGGACAAGACCATCGAGGGCATCGCCGACCTGCGCGACGAGTCGGATCGGGACGGCGTCCGGGTGGTGATCGAACTGAAGCGCGACGCCAACCCCGACGTGGTGCTGAACCAGCTTTACCGCCACAGCCAGCTTCAGACCTCGTTCGGCATCAATATGTTGGCACTGCGCGGGGGCCGGCCGGAGATGATGACCCTCAAGGACATCATCGCCGCCTTCCTGGCCTTCCGCGAGCAGGTGATCACCCGACGCACCGAGTTCGAACTGGCCCGGGCGCGGGAGCGCGCCCACGTTCTGCTGGGCCTTGCGGTGGCGGTGGCCAATCTTGACGAGATGATCGCCCTGATCCGGCGGGCGCCCGACCCGGCCACGGCCCGGGCCGAAATGTTGGGCCGGAGCTGGCCCGCCGCCGACGTGGCGCCGCTGATCGCGCTGGTCGAGGAACCGCCCCGGGGCGTCGGCCCCGACGGCAGCTACCGGCTGTCGGAAACCCAGGCCAAGGCGATCCTGGATCTGCGCCTGCACCGGCTGACCGGGCTGGAGCGCGACAAGATCGGCGCCGACCTTCAGGAGCTGGTCGACCGCATCCGCTTTTACCTGGAGGTGCTGGGCGACCGCGCCAGGCTGCTGGAGATCATGCGCGGCGAACTGATCGAGATGAAGGAGCGGTTCGGCACCCCGCGTCGCACCGAAATCCAGACTCTGGAATTCGAAGCCGATATCGAGGATCTGATCCAGCGCGAGGACATGGTGGTGACGGTCAGTCACTCGGGTTACGTCAAGCGGGTGCCGCTGTCCACCTACCGCGCCCAGCGCCGCGGCGGCAAGGGCCGTTCCGGCATGTCGGTCAAGGCCGAGGACACGGTCAGCGATCTGTTCGTCGCCAACACCCATACCCCCTTGCTGTTGTTTTCCACCCGGGGAATGGTTTACCAGCTTAAGGTCTACCGGCTGCCGCTCGGGACGCCGCAGTCCCGGGGCAAGGCCCTGGTCAATCTGCTGCCGCTGGCCGAGGGCGAAACCATTTCGACGGTGCTGGCCTGGCCCGACGACAGCGACGGCAGCAATCTTTCGGTGATGTTCGCGACCTCTGCCGGCGGGGTCCGCCGCAACCGTCTCTCGGACTTCGGGGGCATCCGCACCAACGGCCTGACCGCCATGAAGCTGGAGGAGGAGGGCGAGCGGTTGATCGCGGTGCGGACCTGCACCGAGGACGATGACGTGCTGCTGGCCACCCGGTGCGGCAAGTGCATCCGCTTCCAGGCTTCAGAGGTCCGGTTGTTCGTCAGCCGGACCTCCACCGGGGTTCGCGGCGTCCGGTTGGCCGAGGGCGACGAGGTGATCTCCATGTCGGTGCTGCGCCATGTGGAGGCCGATTCCGACGAGCGGGCCGCCTATCTGCGCCTGCGCCGGGAAAAGGCCGGAGAGGGCGCGG
>Ga0302157_10000832_pt1 | contig 39574 bp, 38 predicted proteins | sample I_Bog_N3_3_FD_193502 | JGI IMG/M metagenome (GOLD analysis project Ga0302157, IMG submission 193502) | Peat permafrost microbial communities from Stordalen Mire near Abisko, Sweden - I_Bog_N3_3 | ecosystem: Environmental > Terrestrial > Soil > Wetlands > Peat | place: Sweden: Abisko, Stordalen...
CGCTGCGCGCATCCGCCAGGGCGCGCTCGTCGATCGCGCGCATGCCGCTGATGTAGCCCAGCGAATCGACCTCGCCGGCATCGGCCTGGGGGGCGACGGCCAGGTTGGGATTGTCCAGAACGCCCAGCGCGTTGATGGTGGAAAAGCGGGTCTCGATCACGACATCCTCAGATGGGGCCTTCACACACGGGGCCACGCAGGGCTGGTTGCCAGCTGCCAGCGGCGCTTCGCCACGGCCGGGTTTCGATACGGGCCGGCGGCCCCGTCACGAACGCCCTGCCCGCGGGCCGGTGCATTTCGGCACCGCGGCAACGGCGTCGAGTGACTAGAACAATATTCTAGAATACTATTCAACACATGGCCCGAAAAAATTTGCACCCGGAGCTCGCCGGCGGGGTCGACGGGCTGCTCGAACGTGCGTTGCCCGACTTGCGCCAGGCGAGCCGACGCAGCGTGCTGCGCCATGCGCTGGCCCTGTTCAATGCCGAAGGCATCGAGGCGACGACGATCGACGACCTGCGGCGCGCCTGCGGCCAGAGCGTCGGCACGATCTATCACCACTTCAAGAACAAGGAAGGGGTCGTCGGGTCGCTGTTCCTGCTCGCGGTCGACGACCAGAGCCGCGCCATCGCCGCGCGCATCGCTGGCCTCAGCGACGGCCACGCCGTCGTCGAGGCCCTGATCGGCGCCTATGCCGACTGGATCACGGCGCAGCCCGAGTGCGCCCGGTTCGCGTTCCTCGCGCGCGAGTCGGTGGCCCAGGGCCCGCATGCGCAGGATCTGCTGGAACGGCTGGCGGCGCGGTACCAGCCGATCGACGAGATCCTCGCGCGCGAAGCCGCGGCCGGCCGCATCCTGCCGCTGCCGGAGGAATTGATCCCGTCGCTCGTACTGGGCGCCACGGAGTCCTATGCACGCGGCTGGCTCGTCGGCCGCCGCCAAGCGACGCCGTCCAGCTACGCGAGACAGCTGGCCGTGGCGGCATGGCGCTCGATCACGTAGAAGGCCGACGACCTGCCTCCCCGGGCAGCGCTATGCTTTGACGCATGACCATCGACCTCGACACCTTGCGCGACCGCCTGCGCGCCTTCGCGCTCGCGCGCGAATGGGGCCAGTTCCACTCGCCGAAGAACCTCGCCTGCGCGTTGTCGGTGGAGGCCGCCGAACTGCTGGAGCACTTCCAGTGGATGACGGAAGAACAGAGCCGATCGCCCGGCGAGGCGCAACGCGTGCAGATCGCGCACGAGGCCGCCGACGTGCTGCTGTATCTGATCCAGTTGACCGACCAGCTCGGCATCGACCTGCTGGCAGCGGCGCAACACAAGATGACGTTGAATGCCGCTCGATATCCGGTCGAGGCCGCGCGCGGCAACAGCCGCAAGGCGGACATCTGAGTCGTCCCTTTTCCGCACGATCGTTCGCTGTGCACATCGGCAAGGTCAAGGGGCAGCGACATCTCGAGTTCCGCTCAGTGGCATTTCCGGGTCGCTGCGCACCCGGATGCACCTTCGCGAGGCATGCGCATCCCTCCTCCGTCCGCGCCTGGCACCCGGTGCGCGACCTGAGACGGGTCTCCAGTGCAAGGCCGCATTTACCCTTCACCATTTCTGGGGGCAAAGCCTTCGATTTGACGCCTGACCTGCACCCGGATGGGGCGAAATGCGGGTTCGTTCCTATGTCGGTGCACAGTCCCGCTGGCTAACATTTCATTCAATAAATAGAACGGTCGTTCTATTTTTGGAAGAGAGCCGCCGACCTTGCCTGTCGCCGCTTCTCGCAGCGAATCGGAGTGCCCCGTGGTCGTCGTTCCCCTGTCCCAACTCAGCGCGTTCAAGGCGATGAAGGATGGTTTCGCACAGCGCGGTCTCGATCTGTCCGGCATCCTTGCAGAAGCCGGCCTCAACCCCGACCCGAACGAAACCGTCGACGCCGAGCACCTGGCCGACATCTTCAGCGTGGCCTGGGATGCCGCGGTCGCCAAGACCGGCGACCCGGCCATCGGCCTGGCCCTGTGCCCGCGCCAGCCGCTGATCGGCCTGGGCTCGCTCTCCAGCCTGATCCTGTCGGCGCCCGACCTGCGCAGCGGGCTGCAGCGCATGGCGCGCTACACCAGCCTGATCTCGCCCACCACGTCGATCGGCATGGACACGCCGTCCACCAGCGTCGGCCTGCGCGTCGACCAGGACGCCTGCCGCATCACGCTGCGCATCTCCGCCGGCAAGTTGGCCGTGCCGCAGCAGCGCTACGACTTCATGGCCGCCACGTTCCTCAAGGGCATGTTCTGGCTGATCGGCGAGAAGGTGACGCCGCTGCGCGTGCACCACCCGTACGCCGCCCCGGCCGACCCGGCGCCCTGGGAGACCGCGTTCGGCTGCCCGGTCCACTTCGGCGCCGCCGCCTTCGTCATCGAGCTGCCGCTGGCGGCGCTCGACCTGCCCTTTCCCACCTCCGATCCGACCGTCGGCGAGATGTGCGAACGCATGGTGGCGCAATTGGCCGCCGAGCGCGGCGGCTGCATCACGGCGCGCGTGCGCCAGGCGCTGATGCAGCTGATCTCCAAGGGCGACCCGCGCCGCGAACTGGTCGCCGCCACGCTGTGCATGAGCGAACGCACGCTGCAACGCCGCCTCACCGAGGAAGGTACGAGCTTCATCGAGCTGGTGGACGACACCCGCCGCGAGCTGGCGCAACGCTATTTCGTCAACGGCGCCTTCACTCCGACTGAAATGAGCTTCGCCCTCGGATTCTCCGATCCCAGCAATTTCTACCGCGCTTGCAAGCGGTGGTTCGGACGCACGCCAAATACTCTTCGTTGCGCCGCCTGATAGTCGTTTGATATTTTCCGACCTGACGGTCGGAAAATATTTCCAGGGATTCAATAATTCTGGAGCCGATGGGCTCCATTTTTATTTTCAGGAATATCTTCGGAATACACTGATGTGATGCTTTGGATGTCGCGCCACGCAAGCGCAACAGGGGTTACTACGTAAGGGCATGCAGGACTGTTCCTCGCAGAGGAAAGTCGGGCCGTCGACAGCCGGCGGCCAGTGGCTTCCGAGCACCCCCAAGAACTAGGGAAGATACCCTCCGCCACCGGTTTCGCAAGCCATGGCCTTGGCTCCGCAAGTCAGTGCTATTGACGACCCGACCGACCATAGTTGCAACACGCGCTTCAGTAACAGTTTCAGCGCCGCCAGGCCCTCCACAGAGCAGCCGACGACCACCGGGGCAAAACCCTTGGCGCAGAAACTTGAATTGTCCGCGAGGGGTTTCAAGGTTCGATATTCATAGACTCTATCTGGAGAGACAAACATGCAAATGCTCAAGCTTACGGCCATCGCCGCCGCCCTCGTCGCCGCTTCGATGTCGGCCTCGGCCATGACCGCCATCGCCGACCAAGACCTGAGCGCCGTTGCCGGCCAGGACGGCGTGTCGATCGCTGCCAACCTGAACATCAACATCGGTTCGTTCACCTACGGCGAAAACAACAGCGCCACCACGGGCGGCACCGCGTCCGTCTCGTTCAACAACATCCAGATCGGCGGCCTGGTGGCCATGACCGTTGACGTCATCAGCGCCAACACGTTCTCGGCGATCCTGAGCGGCGTCACCGGCGGGGCTGCTGGCACCGGCTCGTCTGCAGCCAGCGGTTTCGAAACGACCCAATTGGGCGCCGCGCAAACGTACGTCGCCGGCACGGGCACCACCGGCACCGTCGGCACCTGGTACACCGGCACGGACGTCGTCCAGTTCGCATTCCCGAACGTCGCCGTTGCCAGCAAGGCGGAACTGCTGAACATCTCGGTCGGCGGCATCACCATGGGCACGAACGGCGTGCAAAGCGCGACGGCTCCGAACCCGTCCTTCGGCTCGTTCGCGATCAACGGCCTCGATCTGCGCGGCACCACCGTGTGGCTGTGGGCTCACTGATCTGCCTGAATGAATCGCGACTCTGCACTGCGTAGGGTAGCGACCATTCTTCGAGAGGCCCCGTGATCTTCGTCACGGGGCCTTTCTCCTGATAAGCGCGAACTTCGTCCCATGCATGCCCGCTTCGCTGCCCGCGCTTCAACGGACAATCCGACCATGAATTCCCGTCCTGCTCTCGTCTTCCGGATCACGATGCTCGCCTGCGCGCTCTTCGTCGGATCGGCGCATGCGCAGGACAGGCCGGCGCTCAAGCCGCTCGACGACGCCGAGCTCTCCGGTGTCTGGGGCCAGGCCTTGCTTGACCTGACCAACACCACGCTGAACGGCTACGACTTCTCGCGCCTGACGCTGAACGCCGACATCACCCTGTCGATGTCGCTCAGCGGCCTGAAGCTGGGGACGCAGGCCAACGGCACGTCCGACATCGACATCAGCACACTGAACTTCGGACGCAGCGACCTGGGCGACGCCAGTCGCACGGTCGCCATCACCGACCCGTATTTCGAGTGGGTGTATTCGGGCACGCCGGGCAGCGCGAACAGCCAGGTCGTGGGCATGCGATTGGGGTTCGGCGGCATCACGGGCGACATCGGCCTGGCCATGAACACCGTCAGCGGCGCACTGACCATCAACACGCCTTCGGGTACGGCCACGTCCGTCGGCTCGCAATCGACATCGCTCACGAGTTGCTCGGGCTCGTGCTCGATCGCTCTGAACCAGATCGGCGGCGTGACGGCGGGCGATGCCAACGGCGCCAGCCGCGACTTCTTCCTGTCGATCCTGAAGACGGCCCTCACCTATCCGACGACGACAGGGCTGGCCGCACCCGCCACGTCGCAAGCCGGTTTCTGGCTGAACTGGACCGATCGCCTGAACGCGCTCAACACCACCGGCCTCGTGCCGCCCAACGTGCCCAAGATCGGGCCGTGATGCCGGGGCGGGCGGTCAGCGTGATCCTGGATGCCATCGCGAAGCGATGCGAACGAGTCCTGCGAGCCGGCTTCTCGACCGGTCGATCGAGCGTCGGAAGAATCCAGCTCGCGGCAGCGCTGACGCTTGGCATGCTGTGCATGTCGCCGGCTCGCGGCGCCGTCGAGCAGGCTCCCGCCAACCACGCCATGCAGCCGCTGGGTGACGACGAACTGGCCGCGGTCCGCGGCGCGGACGGCATCGCCTTCAACCTGAGCAACTTCTCGCTCACCAGCATCGCCAGCAACCCGTTGACGCTGACCTACCTGTCGCCCAACGGCAGCTCGCTGACGCTGTCCGGCCTGGACCTGTCGCGCACCGACGATGCCGATCAATTCGCCGATCCGTACTCGCTGACGCTGCAATCGCGCGGGTCGCTGCCGGACATGATCGCGATCGATTTCCCGCTGAACATCGCCGGCGCCCAGAAGTGGTCGTTGACGGCGGACTTCGCCAACTGCGATGCCGTCACCGCCGGCACCTGCACCGGCACCAACTTCCTGGGCGGCACGTTGCAGGTACTCGACCTGACGATGAAGGGCGGCGGCCTCTACGTCTCGCCCACGACGCTGGCCGACACCCAGGGCATCGCGTTCGGGCTCGGCACCCAGTTGGACATCGGCAGTCTGGCCGTCTACTCGCGTGGCCGCGCCGCCGACGGCACGATCGACACCAGCGATTCGCTCGTGGTCTCCGGCATCCACCTGGCCGACGCCAACACCGGCGGGGCCTGGATGCTGGCCGACCTGACCAACCACCCGGGGCTGATCAACGCGGACACCGATGCCACCGGTTCATACCTGCACATCCAGGTCGGCTGGCCCACCACCGCCGACCCGGTGCCGGCGGCGACGCTGAGCATCGCCAACATCACGTTCACGACGGCCGGCGCCAACGGCGCGGCCCCGACCACCACCAATCTCGGCTCGGCCAGCATCGCCTCGATGCAGATCAACTACGTCGACATCAAGTTCAGGACAGGGCAATGAGCAAGCATCCCGCGGCCCTGCCGCATTCGTCTTCACCCTGCACCCGCGCCATGCGCCATCGTCTCGCCTTCGCCTTCGCCCTCGCGCTCGTCTCCGCCAACGCCTGCGCGGAAAAGAAGCCCCTGGACGACGACGAGTTGCGCGCCGTCCACGGCCAGGGCATCAGCATCGCCGTGCACCTGTCGCTCGACACCGGCGTCGCGGCCGGCTTCACCACCAACGGCGTCACCACCTACGCCATCGCGCAGGGGTTCGGCGGCCTGCTGGATCTCTTCGCGATCACCATCGACCCGTCCGTCAAGCCGGACGGCACCGGCTATCTCGCGATCGGCATGCCTTCCTACCTGGGCGCGCAGGACTTCGGCGTGCGCGCGATCGGCGTGCAGACGGACGCGAGCGCGCCCGTCACCAGCAGCCTGGGATCGCTTCTTCTCAACGGTTCGGCGAACATGACCGGCCAATTGAACGTGTGGGCGAAATGATCGCCCGTGCCTGACGAAAGACAACCGTGCTTCTGATCCTTCTGGGTGTCATTGCCGCCGCCATCATCGGCGCGGGCGTCGGCTCGCGCAACGTCCCGCTGAACCACCCGCCGCTCGAGTACGAGATCAACGTGGCGAAGATGAACGGCGGCATCGCGCCCGAGCCTGTCCAGGTTTTTCCGAACCAGTACTTCAAGTACAAACACATCGTCCACCAGGCGTTCGACTACAGCTGCGGCTCGGCGGCGCTCACCACGATCCTCGAATTCCACCTGGGCCTGGCTGTGACCGAGAAGGACGCGATGGAGGGCATGCTGGAACACGGCGAGAAGGACAAGATCATCGCGCGCCGCGGCTTCTCGCTGCTTGACATGAAGCGCTATGTCGCGACGCTGGGCAGCGACAGCGGCGGCTTTCGTGGCGACATGAAGGATCTCGCCGCACTGGACCAGCCGGCTATCGTTCCGATCGACTACGCCGGCTTCAAGCACTTCGTCGTCGTCAAGGGCGTCCGCGACGGCAAGGTCTACATCGCCGATCCGTCCGCCGGCAACATTGCGTTTTCCGTCACGGAATTCGCGGGCCTGTGGGACAAAGGCACGCTGTTCGTCATCTATCCTTCCAAGACCCGTCCCGCGGTGCAGTCCAGCCTCACGCTGACCGACCAGGAGCTCGGCGTCATCTCTCCCGACCTGGTGCGCGAAGACGTTGCCCTGCGTCCTGTCGACAACCGCGACGCGCTGGAACGCGCCGTACAGTCCGGCCTCGGCACTCTCCAATTCAAGCGTCAATGAACATGAAATCGGCAAACTGGAACGGCGTGATCCTGGCGATCGCCTGCGGTCTTCTCACGAGCATCTCCGCGCAGGCGCAACCCGACACCCAACCCGCGTCGACAAGCCCGGCAGCGCCCGACGCGCCTGCGGCGGCGACGCCCCCCGCAGCCAGTGCCAGCGCCGCGGCGGATGCGCTGAAGAAGCAGTCCGGCGACGTCGACCAGGCCACATTGCTCAAGGACACGTTGACCAAGACCGAGCGCCAGTACTCGCTGCTGCGAGCCGGTCGCGTCGCAGCCAACTACGACCTGAACTACAGCTATGTCGGCAGCGAGGCGATCAATGTCGGATTCGCGACCGGCGGCAGCATCGACCTGTTCCAGATCGAGACCACCCGCGCCCACACGATCACCAATACGCTTTCGGTGGACTACGGACTGTTCGACAACCTGACCCTCAGCGGCACGTTCCCGTTCGTCAGCAAGTTCACGCAGAGCACGAATTTCAGCGGCATCACGTCGGATGTCGGCGACCTGACGGTGGGCGCGCGCTACCAGCCCTTCGTCCAGTCGGGCGGCGGCCCCACGTACACCCTGACGGGGTCGCTCTCGCTGCCGACCGGCCGCAGCCCCTTCGACCAGATCATCGGCCAGAACCTGTCGACGGGAAATGGCTACGCGGCAGGCACCGTCGGGGTCAACGCGTCGCAGGTGTTCGATCCGGTGGCGCTGTTCGGGTCGCTGAACTTCACCGCCGCCAAGAGCGTGGACCACCTGCATCAGTACAACGCGGCGGACGGCAGCACACTCACCGGCGTCACCCCGGGCAAGAGCATCGGCATCGGCGCCGGCTTCACCTACGCGCTGTCGTACAACATCTCGACGAGCGTGTCGTTCCAGGAAACCGTCACGACCTCGTCGCACATCGCCTACGTCGACGTCAACAACGCTGCGGGTAGCCGCGCCACGACGATGCAGGTCGCCGCGATCCTGAATTTCGGCATCGGCATCCGCCTCAATCCGAAGACCACCGTCAACCTGACAGCCGGCGTCGGCCTGACAACGGATTCACCGGACTTCAGCCTCGGGTTGAACGTGCCGCTGACCTTCGCGCTGTTCTGATCCCATGAACGGCCTCCCGACGACGCGCGCCGCGCGCCAGCGGCCTCCCGCCCGGAACAGCTTGCCCGCCCTTGCCGCCGCGACGGCGCTGGCGGCCGCGGGCACGCTGGCATCGACCTCGGCCCGCGCCGCCCTCACCGACAACCTCGCGGTGAGCCCCGTGGCGATGTCGATGGGCAACGCGGTGACCGCGGATCCACCCGGTCTGGACTCGATCCACTTCAACCCGGCCGGGCTGGCCAGGATCAAGGCCGACACGCGCTCGGACACGATCTTCGGCGCCGTGCTGCGCACCACCGCCGACTTCCATCAGCCCGCCGGCTTCGACATCGGGGGCTACACCGAGGACCCGCTGGACGGCACCCACTCGGATCACAACAAGCAGGCGATCTTCATCCCGATCGCCGGCGTGCCGAGCCCGCGCCTGCCGCTCGCCGTGGCCGCCGGCCTCGCGCTGGCGTGGCACAACGAAGGCTCGCCGTGGACTTTCGCCACGGGCACGTACGTGCCGCAGGCCGTCGGCATCGACCGCACGAAGAATCCGGACGACCCGGCGCGCTTCGACGGCAAGCAGGTGGTGATCCAGCGCCTCGTCTACCTGTCGCCGTCGGTCGGCTACCAGGTCAACGACAAGTTCAGCGTCGGCTTCGCCGTGCCCATCGCCCACCAGGGTTTCGCGCTCGACACCGAGATGCGCTTCCCCAACAAGCTGCTGGGCATCATCGGCAAGCTGCAGGACGCCTGGTGCGGCAACAACGGCAATCCGCTGGACACGCTCGGCTTCGGCCTGTGCGGCACCGATTCGAACGGCCAGCAAAGCGGCCGCCTGCGCCCGTTCGACAGCGTGGGCGAGATGCGCTTTTCCGGCACCTCGCCCGCCGATGTCACGTTCAACGTGGGTGCTCTGTGGAACCCGACCGACTATCTCGGCTTCGGCGCGGTGTACCAGTCGGGCTCGAAAACGGTGATCACCGGCGACTACAACTTCCACGCCAACCCGATGCTGCCGGATTTCGTGCATCACATGTACAGCTCGCTGTTCGGCCCGGTGGTCGCCGCGATGTTCGGCTTTCCGACGTCGATCCCCACCGACCAGGGCGGCAATTTCTCGCTGGTCCTGCCGTTCCCCGCGCACTGGCAGTTCGGCCTCAAGGCCAAGCCGCTGCCCGGTGTGCAGTGGAATTTCGATGCGGGGTGGACCGACTGGGCGAAGTGGAACCAGCTGACGTTCCAGTTCGACCAGAATGTCAACCTGCTCGACATGGCCCGCCTTTTCGGCCAGGCCGACTCGAGCAAGCTGGTCATTCCGCGCGGCTATCGCAGCGTCTGGAGCTACGGCACCGGACTGCAGTTCGACGTGTGGGACGGCTTCAAGCTGCGCCTGGGCTACGAGCCGCGCAAGAGCTCGGTGCCCACCAACAAGATCGACCTGATCGCGCCGATGCCGGACCTGCCAGTCAAGAGCATCGGCTTCAGCTACGCCATGAAGGACGGCATGAAGCTCGAGACAGGCTTCAGCTACGCCAGGGGGCACTTCAACGTGCCCGCCAATACCGACTGCAATCTCAATTGCGACAATTTCTTCAACGTGATCTACAACCCGTATGCCGGCCTCGACGTCTCCGGGACGCTCGTGCTGCGCTACTTCGGCTTGAAGCTCACGCAACCCTTCTGATGTTTCCTCGGCCCCACACCATGAACTCCATTCTTCGCCCCCTCTCGCAAATCGCTCTCGTCGTCACGTTGATCGCCTCGTCGGCCGTCCATGCCCAGGCGGCCTCTGCCGCGGCGGCACCGGACGCCGAGAAGCAGAAGCTGATCGATCGTGTCCTCGTGCTGTTCCACCCCGAGAACGGCGTCCTACAGGCCGTGCAGCAGCAGGGCGTCAAGGCGATGCAGCAATCGAGCATCGCGCTGCAGACCGCGCAGGTGCCGCAGGATCGCAAGGACAAGACGATGAAGGACATCGGCACCGACGTCCAGAAGTACATCGACACCACCATGCCGATGGCGGTCGCCAGCGCGAAGAAGCTCACCGGGCCGGCCGTCACGCCGATCCTCGCGCAGAACTTCAGCAACGACGAACTGCGCCAGCTGATCGCGCTGCTCGAGTCGCCGATCAAGGAGAAGTTCGAGAAACTCGTGCCGCAGATGGAGAACGCGGTCGGCCAGAAGGTGACTGCGGAAATCGCGCCGCAGGTCAACAAGAACGTCCAGGTGATGACCGAGGCCGTCGGCACCAAGCTGCGCGTAGCGGTCACGCTGAAGTGACCATGGCCACCGCCCGCACGCTCGCTTCGCTTGGCGCCCTGTTCGCGCTCGTCGCCTGCGGCGGCGGGAGCGGTGGCAGCGCATCTCCCGCACCGTCGCCCGGCACCTCGCAGGCCGCCGTGCTGAGCGTCTCGCTGGCCGGCGGCGCCAGTGTCGGCATCGACCATCTGTGGGTGACGGTGACGGGCTTCGCGATGCACGCCGACGCGTCGCATGTCTACGGCGATGGCGACCCCGGTTGGGTCGTCCAGATGTTGGCGACGCCGGTCACGGTCGACCTGGCGGATCCGTCGCTGTCCGACGGCGGCGCGATCTCGCTGCTGAAGCAGAGCGTCACTGCGCTCGGAACGTACAACCAGCTCCGGCTGCTCGTGGCGCCTTCCGACCCCAACTTGACGCTGTCGGCCTCGGCCTCGGCCAAGAGCCTGCTGTTCAACGACCAGGTGCAATACACCGATGCCAGTGGCGTGCACGTCGTGCCACTGGAGACGCCGGACACCCAGGCCGGCCTGCGCCTGCTGACGTCCTTCAACCTGAGCGCGGACACGACCACCCCGCTGTCCATCGAGTGGAACGCCAACTCGTCGCTCGTGCGTCGTGCGTCCACCGGCGGCCCGGATCGGTTCGCGCTGCGCAACGAGCTGCAGCTGTACAACCAGCAGTTGCTGACGGCACTCGGCGACGGCAACCTGGAGATCGACGGCAGCATCTTCGATTCGATCTCCGGCCAGCTGGACACGACGCAGTTCTGCACCGGCGCCAGCCACGCCGGCTGCATCCACGACGTCGTCGCGAGCGCCACCAGCGTCTCGTCCGACAGCCGCTTCCACCAGGGCGTACGCAGCGTCAACGTCAGTGCGACGGGCAGCTTCCTGCTCTATCCGTTGCCCAGCCAGTCGCTGTACGACGTGGTGATCCGCGGCGGCAACATGCAGACGATCGTCGTGCACAACGTGTTCGTCGATCCGACCGGGCTGCTCAAGCCTGCGCCGACGTCGCTGAGCAGCGCGGCCACGCCGCTCGTGCCGGTGCTCGATACCAGCGAGCGCGCCGTCACGGTCACGAACGCACTCGTCCCGGGCGGCAGTCGGGTGTTCTTCGGCCAGACCGTCGCCGGCAGCGGCGGCACGGCGGCCGACATTCCCTATGCGATCGCCTCGGGCAGCGCCGATCCGGCGACCGGAAACCTGTTGTATGCGGTGACGCTGCCCGGCGGGCCGCTGCACTACGCGTCGTTCGACACCGCCACGGACGGCAACGGCGTGCCGCCGGCGTTCACCACGGTGACGCCGACAGAGGGCGCGGCCGCGTGGACGGTGTGGTCGCAAGGCACGCTGGCGACGACGACCAGCGCAGCGACCCTTCTTGCGGCCGCCGCGACGACCGTGGCCGCTCCCAATCCCGTGGCGCGCACGGAGTTCGTCACGGGAACGTTGACGGTCACGCTGTCGGGCACGCCCGGCAACGGCGCCGATCACGCCGAGATCATCGTGTCCAACGACGGCGGCACGGTGGGCATCGTGGACGTGTCGTCGCTGCTCGCGTCGCACGGGGGCTCGGCCACGGTCAGCGTGCCGAGCGGCACATCGACAGCCGCGCCCGCCGCGGCGGTGTACGGCGTCGCGTTGCGAACGTGGGTGGGCGGATCGGACACGACGACGGCGCGCTGGTCGCATTCCGCGGCGCCTGTCGACATGTCGGCGAACATGACCGCCAACGTCGGCCTGCCGTTGCCCTGATTCGCTGGCGTCGCCGCCAGTCGACGATCAGGTGATCGAGCGACACCGTCTCCGAACTTCATCCTGGGGATGGTGACGCCCCGGTGCCGGTGATTTGATCCGGATCACCGGGTCGAAGGGTTCGACCCGCCCGCAAAGGATCGCCATGGAGCCGTTTCTCGCCGAGATCCGCATCACGAGCTTCCAGTTCGCGCCCAAGGGCTGGGCGATGTGCAACGGACAGGTGCTGCCGATCAACCAGAACCAGGCGCTGTTCTCGCTCCTGGGCACGACCTACGGCGGCAACGGCACCAGCACCTTCGCGCTGCCCAACATGATGGGCCGGGCGCCGATGAATTCGTCGGGCGAGCACGCGCTGGGCGAGTCGCTCGGCGAAGAGTCGCACACGCTCACCGTCGCGGAGATGCCCGCGCACGTCCACGCGCTGCGGGCCTCCGGCAAGGTGGCCGCGTCATCGTCGCCCAACGCGGGCGTCCTGGCGGCAACCGCGCGCGGCGCCACGCCGGCCTTCGCGGCGGCCACCAGCCTCGTGCCCTTGAACCCCGCGGCCATCGCGTTGTCCGGCGGCGGCCAGCCGCACGAGAACCGTCCGCCCTACCTCGCGCTGAACTTCATCATCGCGTTGCAGGGCATCTTCCCGTCCCGCAATTAGCGAGGCCTCATGTCCAATCCATTTGTCGGCGAGATTCGCCTGTTCGCGGGAAACTTCGCCCCGCAGGGCTGGGCTTTCTGCGACGGGCAATTGCTCTCGATCGCGCAAAGCGAGGTGCTGTTCAACCTGATCGGTACCACCTACGGCGGCGACGGGCAGACCACGTTCGCACTGCCCGACCTGCGCGGGCGCGTACCCGTGCACCAGGGCAACAACGGCCAATCCAGCTACATCATCGGCCAGGAAGGTGGCGTGGAAACGGTCACGCTCGTCCCGAGCCAGATGCCGCAGCACACGCACGCGATGCTCGCGAGCACGTCGGCCGCCAGCGCCGCGCACGGGCCCTCCGAAGTGCTCGGCAGCTCGGCGACGATGAATTTCTACGGCACCGGCACGCCCGACATGGCGATGGACCCGAACGCCTTGACGCAGGTCGGCGGCGGCCAGCCGCACGAGAACATGCCACCCTTCGTCGCGCTCAGCTACATCGTGTCGATGTTCGGCATCTATCCTTCGCAAAACTGACTGGAGCCCCCCATGGCAGATGCTTTCGTCGGCGAAGTGCGCATGTTCGGCGGCAACTTCCCGCCGGTCGGCTGGGCGTTCTGCGACGGCGCCATACTGCCGATCTCGCAGAACACCGCCCTCTTCTCGCTGCTCGGCACGAACTACGGTGGCAACGGCACCAGCAACTTCGCGCTGCCGAACCTGCAGGGGGCATTTCCCATCCATGCCGGCGCCGGTCCGGGCCTGAGCCAGCGCTCCGTGGGCGAGACCGGCGGAAGCGACACGGTCACGCTGACCAGTGCCCAACTGCCGGCCCACGGGCACGGCCTCGAGGCCGTGTCTGCCGCCACCACCGGCACGCCGGGCAATACCGTCAGTCTCGCGCCGACGTCCAACGGCAGCGCGCTTTACCGCGCGCCGGATGTCTACCTGAACACCGCCCCGTCCGACATGGGCGGCAGCGGCGGCAACGGCGCGCACAACAACCTGCCGCCCTACCTGGCCGTCTCGTTCATCATTGCCCTGCAAGGCATCTTCCCACCGCGATCGTGAATGCCGGCAACGCCATGACCGACGACGATGCGATCAGGCTGCGCGACGCCCTGCCGGCCGACCGGGCATTCCTGCTCGCGCTGTACGCCAGCACGCGGGCCGACGAATTCGCGCAGTTCGGCTGGCCCGTCGAGATGGAACGCGCGTTCGTGCAGATGCAGTTCGAGGCGCAGCGCGGCGACTACGAACGCAGGCACCCCGGCGCGCTGTGCCAGATCATCGAGCTGCGCCGGTGCCCCATCGGCCGCCTGTGGGCGGCGCAGGACGGACACTGCCTGACGGTGCTCGACATCTCGCTGATCGCGGAATTGCGCGGGCATGGCATCGGCACCGACTGCCTGCTGCGCGTGCAGCAGCGCGCGGCCGCGGCCCGGTTGGACGTCGAGCTGCAGGTCGTGCTCGGCAACCCGGCGCAGCATCTGTACGAACGCCTGGGCTTTCGCTGCGTCGGCGCCGGCGGCGTGCGCCAGGCCATGGTCTGGACGCCTTCCGTCGAAGCGCCCTTGGCGCAGCCCACGAACACTCCCGAGGAGATGCATCATGAACAAGCGTGAATTCGTGGCAGGCAGCCTGGCAGCCGTCGTCGCGGCGCCGACGCGGGCCCAGTCTTCCACGGGCGAAGCCGAGCGCGCCGCCTTGAGCGGCCTGCTCTCGCGCACGCAACGCCTGCCCGACCTGGTCGAACGACCGGGCGCCGACGCGTTCGAGGCCTACGTCGGCGAGCGCTTCGCGGTCGTCGGTGGCGTGGGCACGGGCGAGCAACTGGTCGTCGCCACGGTCGAACGCGTGGCGCGATGCGCGGCCACCGAGCAGTTCACCGTGTCGTTCGCGCCTGCCGTCCCGGGCAGCGCGCCGGCCGCCGCGGACGGCATCCGCCTGTTGATGCACGCCACGGGGCAACGTCTGGCGCTGCACCTGGAACGGGGTCGAGCGGGCTACGATGCGCGCTTCAACCTGCTGACCTGACGCCTGTTGTTCAGCTCCTGCGCGGGCGATCCCGCCAGATCACCGCGCACAGCGCGATGCCTACGCCATAGAGCAGCCAGGTGGGCCGCGTCAAGTAGGGATAGAGCATCAGGGCCACGCCGAGCCAGCGGATGCGCGGGTGCTCCACCACCTTGCCGTAGCGCCAGGCGGCGAGTCCGATCAGGCCGAACAGGATGCACCCGAACATCCACCAGGGACTCGGGAGAGTGAAACCGGCCTCTTTGGCGGCGTGGAGAGCGTCTGCAGGATTCATGGCACGGGAAGTGGTGTGTCCGCAGTATGCCAAGGCACGGTGAACAATGTGCCGACGCGGGGCTGGCGGCGTCACGACGAGCCGCTCGTCGCCACAACGGCCGATGCCGATCGCCTGGTTCGGCCGGTCGGCCCGGACTACCGTCAATAGGCCTTTTCCGTGAAGGCCTTCTCGCCTTCTTGCCGCAGCGCAACAGCCTCCGCATTATAGTTAGCAAGCTAACTAATATCAAAGACAACATGACCAAGCCCGCCCGCCTCCACCGCCAGCAATCGCGCATGGCCTTCGGCGCCTCGTTGCAGGTGATGGCGCGCTCCTACAAGGCAGCGGCGGACAAGGCCGTGGTGCACATCGGCCTGTCGCAGGCGATGGCCTGGCCGTTGGTGATGATCGGCCGACTGGGCAACGGCATCCGCCCCGGCGTGCTGGCCGACGTGCTGGCGATCGAGGGCGCCTCGCTGGTACGCCAGCTCGACCAGCTGGTGGATGCGGGCCTGGTCGAGCGGCGCGAGGACACCGTCGACCGACGTGCCAAGACGCTGCACCTCACGCCCGCGGGAACGCGCGCCGGCGCGAGGATCGAGGTGTCGCTGTCCGCCATGCGCGAGGAGATGTTCGAGGGCATCGCCGACGCCGACCTCGACGCCTGCCTGCGCGTCTTCATGGCCCTGGACGCTCGCCTGGGCCGCTCGGCCCGCCCGCTGCTGCCCGGCATCCTGACGAGCGGGGAATGAAGCTCATCCCGCTGCCGCGCTTCTCGAACGCGGAACTCCTGTTCTCGGCCAAGAGCTTCGCTGCCGCGATGCTGGCGATGTACATCGCCAGCCGCGCCGGCCTGCCGCGTCCGTTCTGGGCGATGCTCACCAGCTACGTGGTGGCCGCGCCGATGGCCGGCAACGTGCGCTCGAAGGCGCTGTACCGCTTCTGCGGCACGCTGATCGGCTGCACCGCCACCGTGCTGATGGTGCCGGCGCTGGCCAATGCGCCCGAGCTGCTGTCGCTGGCGCTGGCGCTGTGGGTGGGCGGCTGCCTGTACCTGTCGCTGCAGGATCGCACCGCGCGCTCCTACGTCTTCATGCTGGCCGGCTACACGGCGGCGCTGATCGGCTTTCCGTCGGTGGAGACGCCGCTGAACCTGTTCGACAACGCCGTTGCGCGCGTCGAGGAGATCGGCCTGGGCATCCTGTGCGCGACGCTCGTCCACAGCCTCGTGTTCCCGGTGGGGATGGGCCCGACGCTGCTGGCCGTGCTCGATCGCAGCCTGGGCGACGCACGCCGATGGTTCGCGGACGTCTTGCGCCGTCCCGGCCATGACGCCCACCCCGATGCGGCGCCGCTGGCGACCGATCGCCAACGCCTGGCCGGCGACATCACCCAGTTGCGCCTGCTGTCCACGCACGTGCCGTTCGACACCAGCCACCTGCGCTGGACGGCCGGGGCCCTTGGCACGATGCAGGACAGCCTCGCAGCGCTGACGCCGGCGCTGTCGGCGGTCGAGGACCGACTGCAGGCGCTGGTCGATGCCGAAGGCGCGCTCGCGCCCGACGTCACCGCGGTGCTCGCGCAGACCGCGCTGTGGCTGCAGGCCGAGACAGCACAGCCTCCCGCGCCGGCGCCGCCTCCGCCCGATCGCGACGCGGCCATGGAGGGCCTGTCGGCATCGTTGCGCGATCTGGGCGGCGACGGCTGCGACTGCTCGCGCTGGGGGCGCGCGCTGCGCATCGGCCTCGCGGTGCGCCTGGAGGAACTGGTGCGCGGCTGGCGCGACTGCGAGACGCTGCGCCAAAGCATCGACGACGGCCTCACCGGCGCCGCTGCGCCGCTGCGTCGGACGGCGGCGTTCAACAACCGCGTGCTGCACAAGGACACCGGCCTGGCGCTGTTGTCGTCGTTCGCCGCGGTGCTCGCGATCTGCCTGTGCTGCGCGTTCTGGATCGTCACCGCGTGGCCGTCGGGTTCGGCCGCAGCGATGATGGCCGCAGTCTTCTGCAGCTTCTTCGCGACGATGGACGACCCCGTCCCGGCGATCAACAACTTCATGAAGTTCACGATCCTGTCGGCGCCCGTGTCGGCCGTCTACGTGCTGGTGCTGTTGCCGCTGGTGCACGACTTCGGCATGTTCGCGTTGATCTGCGCGCCCACATTCCTCCTGCTGGGTTGCTACGCGGGACGCGCGTCGACCGCCCCTTCGGGCATGGCCATGATCTTCGGCGTCGCCGGCACGCTGGCCCTGCACGATACCGCGGTCAACGTCGAGCTGCCGGCCTTCCTCAATTCCACACTGGCCCAGGTGCTGGGCATCCTTGCCGCGGCACTGGTGACGAAGCTCGTTCGCACCGTCGGCGCCGACTGGAGCGCGCAACGCATCCGCCGCGCCACATGGAGCGAACTCGGACAGATGGCAGCGGCGGCGCGCGGCGCGAGCGTGGACGAGGCCTATGCCGTGCGCATGGTCGATCGCATCGCGTTGCTGGCACCGCGGGTCGTGCAGGCCGATCCGATGGCGCGCAACGAGACCGTCGACGGCGCGTTGCGCGACCTGCGCTCTGGCCTGGACATCGTCGCGCTCCAGCGCGCACGCCCGCGCCTGCCGTCAGCGGGCATCGGCCCGGTGATGCAAGGCGTCGCCCGCCTGTTCCGTCTGCGCGGTGCCGGCCACGCGGGCCGGCCGCCGGCCACGCTGTTGGCGGAGCTGGACGGCGCCCTCGAGAACGTCCTGGCGGACGACGTGGCGCCACGCGAAGCCGCTCGAAGCGCCGATGCGCGCGCCGCCGTCACGGCCCTCGTCGGCCTGCGCCGCGCCCTCTTCCCCGGCGCTCCCGCGGCGCTGGCCCCTGTCGCCACCGGAGTCCCCGCATGATCGGCGAAGCCAGTTTCTACGGGCTGTACGTGCCCTGGTTGATGCTGCTGTGCGGCATCACGCTGGCCGTTCAATGGCTCGTTCGCCGCGCACTCGGCGCGCTGGGCGCCTACCGCTGGGTCTGGCACCCGGCCCTGTTCGACACCGCCCTCTTCGTGCTGCTGCTGTACGCCGTCAGCCGCGTCGCTTCCCTTCTGCAATCGCATTGAGCTTGCCCATGACCTCCGATCTTCTTGCTCCCGGCCGCTGGCCCCTGCGCAGCGCGCGCGTCGTCGTCACGCTGGCGGTCGTGGCCGCCGCCGTCTGGGCCGGCCTGCGCCTGTGGGATCACTACGAGCTGGAGCCGTGGACGCGCGACGGCCGCGTGCGCGCCAACGTCGTGCAGATCGCGCCGGACGTGTCCGGCCTGGTCACCGCCGTGCCGGCGCAGGACAACCAGCTCGTGGCCGCCGGCACGCTGCTGTTCGAGGTCGATCGCGCGCGCTTCACGCTGGCGCAGCGCCAGGCAGAATCGGCGCTGGGCGCGACGAAGGTGGCGCTGTTGCAAGCGCAGCGCGAGAACGCCCGCAACACGGACCTGGGCAACCTGATCTCGCAGGAGTTGCGCGAGCAGACGGCGACCCGCGTGGAGGCCGCACAAGCCAACGTGGCGCAGGCTGCCGTGGCGCTCGACGCCGCCCGCCTGAATCTCGAGCGCGCCCAGGTGCGCGCGCCCACCGACGGCCTGGTCACCAACCTCGACATGCGCACCGGCAGCTACGCGATGGCCGGACGCCCCGTGCTGGCGCTGGTGGACGCCAAGTCGTTCTACGTCGAAGGCTATTTCGAGGAGACCAAGCTGCCGCGCATCCACGTGGGCGACCGCGTGCGCGTCACGCCCATGGGCGGCACGCGCCTGGACGGCACCGTCGACAGCATCGCCGCCGGCATTGCCGATCGCGACCGCACGACCGGCATCAACCTGCTGCCCAGCGTCAACCCGACCTTCAACTGGGTGCGTCTCGCGCAACGCATTCCGGTGCGCGTGAAACTCGATGCGCTGGCCGCCGGCACGCGGCTGGTGGCCGGCGAGACGGTCACGGTGCAGGTGGTGGGCGATACCGCGCACGGTCCGTCGGCAGGCGCGTTGTCCGGCGTGCTCGCACCGCGCCCTGCCGCCAGCCCGGCAAGCGCAGCCGCGCCGGCCAAGGCTTGAACATCATGCGTGCCTTCAACATCGCTGCACGCACCGGCGCCCTGGCGCTTGCAGCGTCGCTCGCCGCTTGCGCCATGGCACCGGTCGGTCCGAACTACGCCGTGCCGGCCACGGCCGTCGTCAACAAGCCCGCTGCCGGCGCCGCGTTCGCGCACGCCCCGGCAGCGGCGGCCTCGGGCGCCGATGCGCCGTTCGCGGACGCCCCGCTGCCGCCCTACTGGTGGCGCCTGTACCAGGATCCGCGCCTGGATACGCTGGTCGAGAAGGCGCTGGCGCACAACACCGACCTGCGCATGGCGCTGGCCAACCTGCAGAAGTCGCAGGCGGCCGAAGGCGAAGTGGCCGGCCAGGGCAAGCCCAAGCTGAGCGTCGAAGGCGGCCCTGCATTCGGGCATGTCTCGGGCCTCACCTACCTCCAGGAAGACTACGTTCCGCCCAGCACCTGGGAATTCGGCGGCGGCGCGTCCCTGTCGTACGAGCTGGACCTGTTCGGCCGCATCCGGCGCGGCATCGAGGCCTCCAGGGACAACACCGAGGCCGCGCAGGCCGCGCTCGATCTCGTGCGCGTGAACGTGGCCGCGGGCACGGCGCGCGCGTATGCGGACGCCTGTTCGTCAGGCTTGCGCATTGCGAGCGCGCAGCATTCCACCGAGCTGCAACAACAGGCGCTGGACATCTCCATTCGCCTGCAGCAGGCCGGCCGCGTGGGCGTCACCGACGCCGCGCGCGCCCGCAGCCAGCTGCAGGGCCTGAAGGCGGCGATACCGCCGCTGCAGGCACGTCGCCAGGCCGCGCTGTACCGTCTCGCGACGCTCACGGGCGACCTGCCGCAGGACTTCTCGCGCGATGTCGCGACCTGCGCCGTGCCGCCCCATGTCGTCGGCACGATCCCAGTGGGCGACGGCGCCGCGCTGCTGCGCCGCCGGCCCGACATCCGCCAGGCCGAGCGCCAGCTCGCCGCCGCCACCGCCAGCATCGGCGTCGCCACCGCCGAGCTCTATCCGCGCGTGACGCTGGGGCTGTCCGTCGGCTCCGACAGCCTGGGCAACGACTTCCTGGGCAAGGACAGTTTCAGCTACAGCGTCGGTCCGCTGATCTCGTGGACGGTCCCCAACACCGGCGTCGTGCGCGCGCGCATCGCGCAGGCACAGGCGGGCAGCGACGGCGCGCTGGCGAAGTTCGATGGCACCGTGCTGACCGCGCTGCGCGAGACGGAGACGGCACTCGACGTCTACACCCGCGAGCTCGACCGCCGCGCCGCGCTGCAGTCCGCGCGCGACGACAGCGCCACCGTGGCGAGCCAGGCGCGCCGCCTGTACCAGGCCGGGCGCACCGGCTACCTCGATGCGCTGGACGCCGAACGCGGCCTGGCCACCAGCGAGGCCACGCTGGCCGCCTCCGACGCCGAACTGGCCGACGACCAGGTGAGCCTGTTCCTGGCACTGGGTGGTGGGTGGGAGACGACGCCAGCGAGCGCCGCTCCGACCAAAGTGATCGAGGCGAACTGAACGACGAGGTGGCACCCGGCTTGCCCTTGTCGAGTGCGCCGACTCTTGGCGCCTCACAGGAAAACGACATGCCACTCGACCTCGAGAACCCCGGCGCCCACGAGCCCGCCCTGAGCCGCAACCACGCCGCCGGCGTGCAGCGCGAGACCAGCAGCCCCGCAGACCGCGCACTCGCCCCCGAAGGCGACGCCCCGATGCAGAGCGCCAGCGCGACCGCCGACGACGGCACCTACGTGGGCCAAGGCGGCGGCTTCATGGGCGGCGGCCTGCCTGCCGTGGAGAGCGGAAGCGCCAAGGTGGACGAGGCCGACAAGCGCGGCGATGGCGCCTATGGCTACCCGGCCGGGGCCGGGGTCGGCATGCCCGGCGGCGAACACCAGCCTGTCGCACAGCCGCCGAGCGTGGATGCGGCACCCATGCCGGAGCGCTGAAAGAAAACAGCCCGGCACGTGAGGCCGGGCTGCAAAAACCGGCAGCCAGGGAGGAAAGAGGAAGTTTGCGCTGCCGGCGATACCCCATCAAAAGGTACTTCCGCAGTAGAGCTCGGCCACGTGTCCCTCGTTTGGCCGGTTTGCGTCAATTCGGACAAATGCAACTCGGGCGGGTCACATCCTGGACTGCATGAACTCGAGAGGCAGGACTCGATCGTTCGATACAAAAAGGTGTTTACCCTAGATGCAAAAAAAGTATCGGTTGGACGGGGCATTTTCGTAGTGCTGCCCTGTTCCGGCGCGTAGTCTTGCTCTCAGAGGATGTCGCCACGGGTCTCCGGTTCATTCAGGTGCCCGGCGCGGCCATCCCGACAATGACAGGAGACAAGACACGTGGCGCCCTATCTCGAACTCGTGGGGATCAAGGAGCAGGAATCGTTCAAGGTCTGGAAGCACGGCTATCCGTACGAAACGGTCCGCTGGCACTTCCACCCCGAGTACGAGCTCAACCTCATCACCGACACCAGCGGTCGCTTCTACGTGGGCGACCACGCCGGCCGCTTCGAACCCGGCCAGTTGTGCATGGTCGGCCCCAACCTGCCGCACAACTGGGTCAGCGAAGTGCCGGACAACCAACCCGTGGCCCAGCGCTGCATCGTGCTGCAGTTCTCAGGCAAGACGCTGACCCACGGCTTCGCGGCCTTCCCCGAGTTGGCCCACCTCGAATGGCTGCTCGTGCAATCGCGCCGCGGCATCCTGTTCTCCGCCGGGACCGCGGCCCGTGCGGCGGTGCTGCTCAACGACCTGCTGGTGGCCGTCGGCATGGAGCGCGTGCAGAAGTTCCTCGGCCTGCTCGAGCTTCTCGCACGCGCCAGGGACAACGTGCTGCTGTCCACGCCCGAGTTCGAACCCGACCTCGACGGCTACCAGTCGTCCACGATCAACCAGGTGATCGCCTACCTGGCCGAACATATGGGAGACGGGCTGCGCGAGGTCGATGCCGCCCGCTATGCCGGCATGGAGCCGAGCGCGTTCTCGCGCTTCTTCCGTCGCCACGCCGGGCTGCCCTTCATCCAGTACCTCAACCGCCTGCGCGTGAACCGCGCCTGCGAGCTGCTGACGAACGGCGAGCAATCGATCACCGAGATCTGCTATGAGTGCGGCTTCAACAACGTGTCGAACTTCAACCGCCAGTTCCTCGCGCTGAAGGCGATGCCGCCGTCGCAATTCCGGCGCGTCCATCGCGCGCAAGACGAATTCGAGGCCGCCGCCTAGAGGTCGGCGACCCTCTCCACTTCCGCTGACAAGGCGGCCCCTGAACGCAGGGGCCAGGCCGCGCCTTTCCCACAGAGTTTCTCTACTTCACGACCCCATGAACGACACCGTCACCGACATGCAAGCCGTGGTCTGCCACGGACCCAGGGACTATCGACTCGAGCGCGTGGCTCGGCCCAGCGCTGGCGTCCATGAACTCGTGATCGAGATCGGCGCCTGCGGCATCTGCGCCAGCGACTGCAAGTGCCATTCGGGCGCGGCGATGTTCTGGGGCGGCGACGGCAAGCCGGCGTGGGTCAAGGCCCCCGTCACCGCCGGGCATGAATTCTTCGGCTATGTCGTCGAGGCCGGGCCCGGCGCCTTGGCGCACTTCGGCGTCGCCCTCGGCGACCGAGTGATCGCCGAGCAGATCGTGCCTTGTGCGAAGTGCCGCTATTGCACCACCGGCCAGTACCACATGTGCGAGGTGCACAACATCTTCGGCTTCCAGCGCGTGGTGGCCGATGGCGGCATGGCCGACTTCATGCGGCTGCCGCCCACCGCGCGGGTGCACCGCATCCCCGACGGCCTGTCGCTGAACGACGCGGCGATGATCGAGCCGATGGCCTGCGCGGTGCACACCGTCAACCGCGCGGACATCCAGCTCGACGACGTCGTCGTGATCGCCGGCGCCGGGCCGCTCGGGCTCGGCATGGTGCAGATCGCGAAACTGAAGACGCCGAAGAAGCTGGTGGTGATCGACATGGTGCCGCAACGCCTCGCATTGGCGGCCGCGTTCGGCGCCGACGTGACGATCGACGCCTCGAAGGACGACGCGAAGGCCATCGTCGACGCGCTCACGGGCGGCTACGGCTGCGACGTCTACGTCGAGACCACCGGCGTGCCCGCGGGCGTGACGCAAGGGCTGGAGCTGATCCGCAAGCTGGGCCGCTTCGTCGAGTTCAGCGTGTTCGGCCAGGAGACCTCCGCGGACTGGTCGATCATCGGCGACCGCAAGGAGCTCGACGTGCGAGGCGCCCACCTGGGGCCGTACTGCTACCCGATCGTCATCGACCTCATGGAGCGCGGCCTGCTCACTTCACGCGGCATCGTCACGCACGACTTCACGCTGGACGACTGGGAGCAGGCGTTCGCGTTGGCGAACTCGCTCGACTCGATCAAGGTCATCCTGCGTCCTGGTCGCGGCTGATCATGACCCAGCCGCTCCATCACGTCATCGGTGTCGACATCGGCACCCAAAGCACCAAGGCCGTGCTCGCCACCGTCGACGGGGCGATCGTGGCGCAGCGCTCGCGGGCGTACCAGGTGGAGACGCCCAGGCCGTTGTGGGCCCAGCAGTGGCCCGCCGTGTGGCTGGACGCCGTGGTCGCGAGCGTGCGCGATCTCGTGCACGAGTCGGGCATCGATACGGCGTCGGTGCAGGCGATGTGCATCGGCGGCCTGTACGGCGGCAGCGGCATCCCCGTGGACGAGCAGGGCCAGGCGCTGCATCCGTGCCTGATCTGGATGGATCGGCGTGCCCAGGCCGAGGTGGACTGGGTGCGTGCCAACGTGGACATCGAACGACTGCAGGACATCACCGGCAACGGCATCGACAGCTACTACGGCTTCACGAAGATGCTGTGGCTGCGCGAGAACGAACCGCAGGTGTGGGCCCGCACGCGTCGGTTCGTGCCGCCGAACGCCTGGGTCAATGCGCAACTGACCGGCGAGGTGGCCGTGGATCACAGCGCGGCCGGCAACATCGGCGGGGTCTACGACATGAAGGCCCGCGGCTGGTCCGACGAGGCACTCGCGATGCTGGGCATCCCGCGCTCGATGATGCCGGATCGGCTCGTCGATTCGAGCGCCGTTGTGGGCCGGCTGCTGCCGGCGTGGGCCGACGCGATGGATCTGCCCGCCGGCTTGCCGCTGATGGCCGGCGGCGTGGACGCCGCGGTGGCCACGCTCGCTGCGGGCGCGGCACGCCCGGGCAACCACGTGGCGATGATCGGCACGAGCATGTGCTGGGGCACGATCCGCCAGTCCGTCGATGCACGCCACGGCCTGATCAGCATGCCGCACGTATTCAACGGCGCCGAGGATCTGTACGTGTTCGGCGGCGCGATCACCGCGGGGGCATCGGTGACGTGGTTCCGCGAAACCTTCTGCCAGGCAGAGATCGCCGCGGGCCTCGCACAGGGCATCGACCCGCATGTGCTGCTGGAAGCCGAGGCCGCGCCGCTGCCGCCCGGCAGCGGCGGCCTGCTGTTCCTGCCCTACCTGATGGGCGAGCGCAGCCCCGTGTGGGACGCGCAGGCCAGCGGCACCTTCATCGGCCTCGGGCTGCACCATGGGCGCCATCACCTGTACCGCGCCGTGCTGGAGGGCGTCACCTATGCGTTGCACCACAACATCATGGCCGGCGTGCAAGGCGTGGGCGAGCTCGATGGCCGGCTGGTCGTCGTCGGTGGTGCCAGCCATTCCGACATGTGGATGCAGATCATCGCGGACGTGACGGGTCGCGAGGTCTTCACCATCGCCGAGGACGTCGAGGCGTCGCTCGGCGCCGCGATGCTCGCCGCGCACGGGGTCGGCCTGCTCAGCGCGGATCAGGTGCGGCGCGGCTGGGTACAGCCCGCGGCACGCGCCTCGCCACGCCCCGCCGCGCACGCGCGATATGCCGCGCTGTTCGAACAATACCTCGCGCTGTACGCCGCCGCCCGTCCGGTGATGCACCGGCTGCGCGACATCGCCACGGAGGCCGCCGACGCGACATCAGAGCAAGCTGCACGACACTGACCCCAACAGCGCCTTTGGAAAAATGAGCGCCCACAAGAATCGGAGACATGACATGACTGCAAACACCTTCACGCTGACCCGCATCGCCGCCTTGGCGCTGCTCGCCATGGCCGGCAACGCGGCCTTCGCCGCGCCCGTGGCCAACGCCAAGATCGCCTTCCTGATGCCCGACCAGGCATCGACCCGCTACGAGGAGCACGATCACCCCGGCTTCGTCGCCGAGATGAAGAAGCTGTGCCCCACCTGCGAGGTGCTCTACCAGAACGCGGACGGCGACGCCGCGCGGCAGCAGCAGCAATTCAACTCGGTGATCTCGCAAGGGGCGAAGGCGATCGTCATCGATCCCGTCGATTCGACCGCCGCGGCCTCGCTGGTCAAGCAGGCCCAGGCGCAAGGCGTGAAGATCATCGCCTACGACCGTCCGATCCCGTCGGCGAAGGCCGACTTCTACGTCTCGTTCAACAACGAAGGCATCGGCAAGGCCATCGCGCAATCGCTGGTGGCTCGCCTGAAGGCGATGCACGTGCCGACGGCCGACGTCGGCATCCTCGAGGTCAACGGATCGCCCACCGACGCGGCGGCGGGCCTGATCAAGAAGGGCATCCATGCGGGCCTGGAAGGCAGCGGCTACAAGACGCTGGCCGAGTACGACACGCCGGAATGGGCGCCGCCGAAGGCACAGCAATGGGTCAGCGGCCAGATCTCGCGCTTCGGCAAGAAGATCGTCGGGGTGGTCGCAGCCAACGACGGCACGGGCGGTGGCGCCATCGCCGCGTTCAAGGCCGCCGGCGTGGATCCGGTGCCCCCCGTCACCGGCAACGACGCCACGATCGCCGCGCTGCAGCTGATCATCGCGGGCGACCAGTACAACACCATCTCCAAGCCGAGCGAGGTGGTCGCGGCCGCCGCGGCCAACGTGGCGGTGACGCTGTTGTCGGGCCAGGCGCCCAAGGCCGAGATGACCTTGTACGGCACGCCATCGCAGCTGTTCACGCCGGCCGTGGTCACCGCCGAGAACCTGAAAGCGGAGATCGTCGACAAGCAGCTCAACGGCAAGCCCATCCAGTCGCCCGCCGTCCTGTGCGTCGACCGCTATGCTGCCGGCTGCAAGAAGCTGGGCATCGCGCCCTGAGCGCGCGAGCCACCCACTCTCCGAAAAGAAAAGGCTGCAAGCCATGACAACGGACACGCCGATGCGCAACCCGCCGGGGGGTGAACTCGTCCTCAGCCTGCGCAAGGTCTGCAAGCGCTTCGGCGCCGTGGCGGCGCTGACGGACATTGACCTCGACGTGCACGCCGGCGAAGTAGTCGCGCTCGTCGGCGACAACGGCGCCGGCAAGTCGACGCTGGTGAAGATCCTCGCAGGAGCGCATCAGCCGACGTCCGGGACGATGCAGTTCTGCGGCAAGGACGTGCGCCTGGATGATCCGAGCGCTTCCCTCGCGCTGGGCATCGCGACGGTGTTCCAGGATCTGGCGTTGTGCGAGAACCTGGACGTCGTCGCCAACATCTTTCTGGGCAAGGAGCTGCAGAAGATGCGCCTCGACGAGGTAGCGATGGAGATCAAGGCGTGGACGTTGCTGAAGGAGCTGTCGGCGCGGATCCCGAGCGTGCGGATTCCGGTCGCCTCGTTGTCCGGTGGTCAACGCCAGACCGTGGCCATCGCGCGCTCACTGCTGCTCGAGCCGCGCCTGATCCTGCTGGACGAGCCCACGGCCGCGCTCGGCGTGGCGCAGACCGCCGAGGTGCTCAACCTGATCGAGCGCGTGCGCGATCGCGGACTGGGCGTCGTGATGATCAGCCACAACATGGAAGACGTCCGGGCGGTCGCGGATCGCATCGTCGTGCTGCGCCTGGGCCGCAACAATGGCACGTTCCTGCCCGATGCGTCCAACCAGGAGCTGGTGAGCGCGATCACCGGGGCCTCCGACAACGCCGTTTCCCGACGCTCCGGCCGGCGCGAGGCGCAACTCCTCCAGACGCAAGAAGAGCGCTCATGAGTTCCGACGACGTCACTCCCCTGATCGATCGCGGCGATGAACGCCTGCAGGTGACCGAGGGCGCCGCCGGCGCGGTGCGCGCCTTCATCGACCGCGTACGCTCCGGCGATCTCGGCTCGCTACCCGTCATCGTCGGGCTGGCCATCATCTGGACGATCTTCCAGAGCCTGAACCCGATCTTTCTGTCGAGCAACAACCTCGTCAACATGCTGTTCGATTCATCGACGATCGGCGTGATCTCGCTGGGCATCGTGTGCGTGCTGATGGTGGGCGAGATCGACCTGTCGGTGGGCTCGGTCAGCGGCTTCGCTTCGGCGCTGGTCGGCGTGCTGTGGGTCAACCAGGGCTGGCCGGTGTGGGCCGCCGTCGTGGCCGCCGTGGCGGCGGGCGCGCTGATCGGCATGCTCTACGCGCAGCTGTTCAATCGTTTCGGCATGCCCAGCTTCGTGTCGACGCTGGCCGGCCTGCTGGCCGTGCTGGGGCTGCAGTTGTACGTGCTGGGGCATACCGGCTCGATCAACCTGCCCTATGGATCGGCGCTGGTGAACCTGGGGCAATCGCTGTTCATCGTGCCGTGGCTCGCGTATGCCATCGTGGCGCTGGCCGGGGCCACGATGTTGTGGACGGGCTGGCGCACGGCGGGCCGCCGTCGCGAAGCCGGGCTCTCGTGCGCATCGCTGCAGGGCCTGTTGTTGCGCGCCGTCCTGTTCACGCTGCTCCTCGAAGGGCTGGTGGCGTACTTCAACCAGGATCGCGGCGTCCCCTGGATGTTCGCCATCTTCGTCGGGCTGGTCGCCGCGATGAGCTATGCCTTCACCCGGACCAGCTGGGGCCGCGCCGTCACCGCCGTCGGCGGCAACCGCGAGGCGGCGCGACGGGCCGGCATCAACGTTCGCCGCATCTACACCAGCGTCTTCGTGCTGTGTTCGGTGCTCGCCGCATTCGGCGGCGTGCTGGCCTCGGCCCGCCTCGCGTCGGCGAGCCAGCAGGCGGGCACCGGGGACGTCAATCTGGACGCCATCGCCGCGGCCGTGATCGGCGGCACGAGTCTTTTCGGTGGCCGCGGCAGCGCCTGGTCCGCGCTGCTGGGCATCGTGGTGATCCAGTCGATCTCCAGCGGCTTGACACTGCTCGACCTGTCGTCGTCGCTGCGCTACATGATCACCGGTGGCGTGCTGGCCGTGGCCGTGATCGTCGACTCGCTCGCGCGCCAGTCGCGCGTCTCGCACGGGCGCGCCTGAACAACGCGAACGCGGAAAGACAGGGGGATACACCGGTCTCCGAAATCCCACCATACTCGGCGGTACGCGCCCACCCGACCGGCGCCAGGAACTCGCGCGAGATGATGCAGGGAAAGTGGTTCAGGCATCTGTGGATGACGGTCGTCGCCTTGGCGGCGCTGTGGCTGGCCACCTGGCTGGCGGTGCCGCCGCTGGTCAAGTGGCTGGCGCCGGGCTGGCTGTCGGCCGCGCTCGGCCGCGACGTCACCCTCGGCGCCGTCGACTTCCACCCCTGGGCGCTGGAGATCGTGCTGCACGACCTGGTCGTCGGCCCGGTCGCGGGCGCCGGCGCCCCACCGCTGCTGCGCGTGACGCGCGTGCGCGCCAACGTGGCGCTGTCCTCGATCTTCCGGCGCGCGCCGGTGATCGAGGCGATCGACCTCGACCAGCCCCGCATCGCCCTCACGCGCACTGCGCCCGGCCACTACGACATCGACGACCTGATCCGCCGCTTCACGCCCAAGGCGGACGCCGCGCCGTCCGAGCCCGCGCTCTTCGCGCTCTACAACCTGCAGGTGCGCGACCTCGCGCTGCGCTTCGACGACAAGCCCGCCGGGCATGTTCACATGCTAGACGCGTTCAACCTGTCGCTGCCCTTCCTGTCCAACCTGCCGGCGCAGGTGGACGTCACCGTGCAGCCGCACCTGTCGTTCCGCCTCAATGGCGCCAGCTTCGACAGCGCCGCGCAGGCCACGCCGTTCGCCGCCACCGACCACGCGACGCTCAAGCTCACGCTGGCCGATCTCGATGTGCGCCCCTACCTGGGCTACCTGCCCGACGCGCTGCCGGTGCGCCTGGCCGGCGGCGCACTGTCGGCCGACCTGACGCTGGCCTTCACGCAGGCTGCGAAGGGCTCGCCCAGCGTGGCGCTGAAGGGCTGGGTGTCGGCGCGCGACCTCGCGTTGAACAACGCCGCGGGCGCGCCGCTGCTCGCCTGGAAGCAAGTACGCGTCGGCTTGAGCGACGTGCAGCCGCTGGCGCACAAGCTGGCGTTCGACACGGTGCGCCTGGATGGCGTCCAGTGGCACCTCGATCGCGACGCAACCGGCGCCATCGACCCGCTGCGTGCCGGTGTGTCGCCGGCGCCTTCCCGTGCCGCCGCCGCCGCGGCGTCCGCTGCCAGCACCACCGCCGAAACACCCGCCGCACCCTGGGAAGTTCGCGTGGCGGCGATCGAGATCGTCGACAGCCAGATCCTGTGGAACGACGCGTCGGTGAAGCCCGCGGCGGCGCTGCGCCTCGACGGCATCACGCTGGACGCCAGGAAGGTGCAATGGCCCGTGACGTCGCCGATGGCATTCACGCTGGCGGCCAACGTCGGCGCGCAGGCGGCGAATCCCGCGGCCTCCGGCGCTTCCGCACCCGCGCGTCTTGCGCTCGACGGCAGCGCCAGCCAGCAGGAGGCGCAGGTGGCGATCACGCTGTCCGACCTGTCGCTGCGGACGCTCGCACCTTATCTCGCGCAGACATTGGTGCCGCGAATCGACGGCCGCTTCGGTGCGCAGGCCGCGTTGACGTGGTCCGCCAAGCCGGATGCACCCGCGCTGCGCCTGGCCATCGCGAACGCCACGCTGGATGCGCTGCGCGTGCAGCCTCCCGGCACGGCGCCCGCCGCCGCATGGGATCGACTCGCGCTGACCGATCTGAAGCTGGACGTGCGCGCCCGCAGCGTGAGCGTCGCCAGCATGAAGCTGTTGCATCCGGACGTGCGGGTCGCGCGCGACGCCGCCGGCCAACTGGACGTCGCGCGCTGGTTGCGCAAGGGCGTGCCGGTCGCTGCTGCTGCAAGCTCGCAGCCCGTCGCCGCCAGCCCGCCCTGGCACGTCCAGGTGCAGGGCGTGACGCTGGACGACGGCCTGCTGCAGTTCGCCGACGCATCGCTGCACCCGGAGCAGCACCTGCCTCCGCTGCGCGCCGAACTGCGCCAGGTGCAGTTGGAGGTGCGGGACTTCACGTGGTTCGGCGACCACCCGACGCCGCCTGCCAAGGTCACGCTGAGCGCGCGCATCGGCCGCCCCGCGGTGGCCCGCAGCAAGTCCCCGCACGGCGGCGAACTGGGCTGGAAAGGCAGGCTGGGCGCGAGCCCGTTGATGGCCAGCGGCAGCCTGCGCATCGTTCGCTTCCCCGTGGCCCTCGTCACGCCCTGGGTGGCTGACAAGCTGCCCGTGAGCCTGCTGCGCGCCGAGGCCGGCTACGTGGGCCATGTCGAGATGCACCTGGCACCGGCCGGCCTGGCCCTCACGACCGCGGGCGATGCCTTGCTGGGCGACGTGCACCTGACGACGCTCGCAGCGGCGGTGCCGGCCAGCGCGGCGGCCAGTGCCACCGGCGCGCCACCCGACGAGTTGCTCAGCTGGCAGTCGCTGTCGCTCAAGGGCGTGAAGTTCGCGTTGAAACCGAACGCGACACCGAGGCTGGATATCGCGCAGGTGGAACTCGATGACCTGTACTCGCGCCTGGTCATCACCGAGCAAGGTCGCCTGAACCTGCAGGACATCGGCGGCGCGGATACCCGCGCCGAACGCGCCGCCAGCGATGCTGCGGCCTCCGCCCCTGTCACCGCGGCTTCCGCACCATCCACCGCTGCATCCGCACCGCTGCCCGTCGTCGTCACGGTCGGCGGCATCCGCCTGGTCAATGGCCGCGTCGACTACACCGACCACTTCGTACGCCCCAACTACAGCGCCGCGTTGACGGAGCTCAATGGCTCGCTCGGTGCATTCAGTTCCGCCACGCGCAACATGGCTTCGCTGCAACTGCACGGCCGCGCCGCGGGCACCGCGATCCTGGACATCAGCGGCCAGGTCAACCCGCTGGCACGTCCGCTGGCACTCGACATCGAGGCCAAGGCCACCGACCTCGAGCTCGCGCCGTTGTCGCCTTACGCCGGCAAGTACGCCGGGTACGCGATCGAGCGCGGCAAGCTGAGCATGGACGTGGCCTACAAGATCGCCGCGGACGGGCAACTGGAGGCGAAGAACCAGGTGATCCTGAACCAGCTCACGTTCGGCGACCCCATCGCGTCACCCACGGCCACCAAGCTGCCGGTGCGCCTGGCCGTGGCGTTGCTGAAGGATCGCAACGGCGTCATCGACATCAACCTGCCGATCAGCGGCAGCGTCAACGACCCGCAGTTCAGCGTCGGCGGCATCGTCGTCAAGCTGATCGTCAACCTGCTGGTGAAGGTGGTCATCTCGCCGTTCTCGCTGCTCACCGGAGGCGGTGGCTCCGGCAACGGCGCCGACATGAGCGCCATCGAATTCAGGCCCGGCACCGCCGTCGTCACCGACGCGAGCGCCGCCGCGCTCGCCAAGGTGGCCGAGGCGCTGGCGAACCACCCCGCGCTGCAGATGACGATCACCGGCAGCGCCGACCCGCAGGCCGAACGTGCCGACTGGCAACGCGAAACCATCGAGGCGCAATTGCGGACCATGGCGCGCGACGACGCCTTGCGCACCGGCACGCCCGCGAGCGCTGCCGCGAGCCTGTCCACGACCGCGCCCGCGGCCCTGGCGCCCTCCACGCGGTCGGCGCTGCTCAAGACGCTCTACACGCAGACCCGCCTGCCCGACAAGCCGCGCAACCTGGTGGGCATGGCCAGGGACCTTCCGGACGCCGGCATGGAGGACCTGCTGCGCAAGAACGTGGCCGTCAGCGACGAGGCGATGCGCCAACAGGCGCTGGCGCGCGCGATCGCCGTGCGCGACGCGCTGATCGCCAGGGGCATCACCAGCGACCGCCTGTTCCTCGCGGCGCCCGATCTGCACACCGCGAGAGCGGACGCCCCTGCCTGGACGCCTCGCGCGACGCTCGCGCTGAACACGCGCTGAGCCGATGGATCCGGCAATGCGCTACGACGTGGTGAGGCTGCTGCACGTCAGCGCGGACATCGTGTTCGTGGCCGGCGTGCTCCTCGCCGCGCTGGTGTTGACGGCACTCAGCTTCCAGTCCGCTCCCGAGTTGCTGAAGGAACAGCGACTCATCGCGGGCGTGCGACGCTGGCATCGCAGCGTCACCTCGACGGCGCTCGTGCTGGCCTGGGTCTGCGGCATCTGGCTCGCGTCGCAGGCCGGCTGGTTCGCCAGCGGCTGGCTGCACCTCAAGCTGGTGCTCGTGCTGGCGTTGAGCGCGTTGCATGGGCTGCTGTCAGCTGCGTTGAGGCGCGCCGGCGCGCCCGCACCCGGCGTGCCCGCGCGCGCGTGGCGCGTGACGCCGGTTCTCGCGCTGGTCGCCGTCGCCGCGATCGTCTGGCTGGCGCTGATGAAGCCGTTCTGAGCTCCTGGCCGGTCGCCGACGCCCGCAAGCCTTACCGGGTCGATTGCACCGGCGCGACGAAAACGGCGGCCCGCGCTTGCGCGCCGGGCCGCCGTGCCGTTGCGGCAGATCAGGAACTGATCAGTTGCGATCGGCCTTCGGCGCCAGGGCAGGCGTCGTGTCGGCCGGCATCGCCGTCGTGTCGGTGGTCGTGTTGTTGGCGCTGGTGTCGTTCGCGACGGCCGGTGCCGGCTCGGCAGGCGTCGTCGCCTCTGCGACGGTGGTTGTCGTCGTCGTGGTCGACTGGGCGACCGGCATCGGACGCATCTCGTCATTCTTGAGCAGCAGCAGGTGAGCCGACGGATCGGTCTCGGGCGAATTGCCCTGGTTACGGAGGAACAGGATGTGCTCGCCGGTCGGCGCTGCATTGACGTCGACTTGCTGCGGCGTGGCCATCGGATCGACCTGCTGGTCTTCGGTCTGTGCCGAAGCGACGCCGATGACAGCGGCCAGGGCGGCGGCAGCGGCGGTAAAGGCGAGCTTCTTGTTGATGTGACGCATGATGAACTCCTGTGGGTGTGAGAGCGCTTCGCAAGCGAAGCTGGTAAGAACCCTCATAGGGCAACGCGTGTGCCGCGCCATGTGAAGGCCGGGCAAAGTTCCGCCCGACAATTCCCGGGCGGAGGACAGGATCCGGGCGACAAGCCATGATGGCGCGTTGCTCTACCGAAGAACGAATTCCATGACGTCCCCCGCACACGTGCTGCTCATCCTGAACCCGATGGCCGACGCGCATCGCGAAGCCATCGCCGCCCGCTACGACGTGATCTACGCGCCCGACTCGACGCGGCGAACCGAGGCCGTCGCGCGCGACGGCGCGCGCATCGAAGCGGTGCTCACCATCGGCTCGATCGGCCTGACTGCCGCCGAGATCGACGCCATGCCCCGGCTCTCGCTGGTGTGCGCGCTCGGCGCGGGCTACGAGAACATCGCCGTCGCCCACGCCAGATCGCGTGGCATCGTGGTCGCCAACGGCGCGGGCACGAACGACGACTGCGTGGCCGACCACGCGATGGCGCTGCTGCTGGCCGCCGTGCGCGCCATCCCCCAGTTCGACCGCGCCTGCCGCGCCGGCGTCTGGCGCTCGGCGTTGCCGACGCAGCCCAATGTCTCGGGCAAGCGCCTCGGCCTGCTCGGCTTCGGCGCGATCGGCCGCAAGATCGCGCGCCGGGCGGCGGCCTTCGACATGGAGATCGGCTACTGCACGCGCACGGCGCGCGACGATGCCGACCATCAGTGGTTCGACAGCGCCACCGCGCTCGCCGCCTGGTGCGATTTCCTCGTCGTCGCGACGCCGGGCGGCGCATCGACGCGCCACCTCGTCGACGCTGGCGTGCTCGCGGCGCTCGGGCCGCAGGGCTACCTGGTGAACATCGCGCGCGGCAGCGTCGTCGACACGGCAGCGCTGGCCGACGCGCTGCGCCATGGCCGCATTCGAGGCGCCGGGCTGGACGTCTACGAAAGCGAGCCGCTGCCACCGGTCGAATTGTTCGACTTCGACGGCGTCGTGCTGACCCCCCACGTGGCCGGCACGTCGCCGGAGGCCGTGCAGGCGACCGTCGATCGTTTCCTGGCCAACGCCGCGCTGCATTTCGACCGGCAGCCCGTCCTCTCGCCGCTCTGAGACGCGGGCAAGCCGTGCCAGTCCGCGGGCCGGGCCTGGCCTCTCTGCACAACCGTGCAATCAATAGCGTTCACACAGGCCTTTTTTTTTGGTTCACACCCGGCGCCCGTCATGCAGGTCGGCGAAGTCGTCGTCGGTCAGCAAGACGTCGCACGGACGTCGGTCGCCAGGCAGAACGCGCGGACGGCCCGGATCAGGATCTCCGGTTGATCGCGATGCGGTGAATGTCCACACGACGAGATCTCGAGCAGTTCCGTCCGAGCAGTGCTGCGTGCGACACCTCGGATCTGTTCCAGCGTGCCGTACTCGTCCTCCAGGCCTTGCACCGCAAGCACGGGGCAGCGGATCGCTGGCAGCAGGGGCCGGATGTCGAACGCCTTGAACCGCGGGTCCAGCCAGATGTCGTTCCAGCCCCGGAAGGCCGAATCCACGTCCGTGTGGTACCGCGCCAGCTTCTCGCGCAAGTTGGTTGCCAGGTAGGCCTCGCGCGCCGCACGAATGCTGACCAGCCCGCACTCCTCGACGACGATGTGCGGCGCGACGGCGACGACGCCCGCGACTGATCCAGGGAAACTTCCCGTGTAGATCAAGGCGATGGAAGCACCATCGCTGTGGCCGAACAGCCAGGGCGGCTCCGCCACTTCGAGTGCCGCAAGCAAGGCAGGCAACACCTCCGTAGCCTGTCGGTGCATGTAGTCGGGCTGCCAGTGTTCGTCCGGCGACCGCGGCGTGGAGCCGCCGTAGCCGGGCCGCGAATACACCAGGCCGCGCATGCCGGCCGCCTCGCACAGCTGCCGCGGAAAATCCTTCCACATCGCGAGGGAGCCCAGGCCCTCGTGCAGGAACACCATCAACGGCTGGTCGACTCGCTCCTCGAACAGCCACTGATGCTCGATGGCGACCTGTCGGCCGGCCCAATCGATGTCGATCTTTCGAAGCTCGCTCATGCCGCGCGTTCCAGCTCCCGCAACTTGAAGCGCTGGATCTTGCCGGTGGCCGTCTTCGGGAGCTCGTCGACGAACTGGATGAACCGCGGGTACTTGTAGGGTGCCAGGCGTTCCTTCACGAAGCTCTTGAGCGTGGCTTCGTCGACCTGCTGGCCGCTCTTGACGACGACATAGGCCTTGGTCTTGGTCAGGCCCTCGGCGTCGAGCGTGCCGATCACCGCGCATTCGAGCACCGCCGGGTGCTGCATCAGGGTCGATTCGACCTCGAACGGCGAGACGTAGATCCCGCTGACCTTGAGCATGTCGTCGCTGCGTCCGGCGTAGGTGAAGTAGCCGTCCGCATCGCGCACGTACTTGTCACCGCTCTTGGTCCAGGCCCCCTGGAACGTCTCGCGCGACTTCTCGCGATTGCCCCAGTACATCAACGCCGCGCTGGGGCCGTTGATGAACAGGTCGCCCACTTCGTCGTCGCCCACCGGCCGCCCGTCGTCGCCTCTCAGCTCCAGGACGTAGCCGTCGACGGCGCGTCCCGTCGTGCCATAGCGCACGTCACCCGGTCGGTTCGACAGGTAGATGTGCAGCATTTCGGTGGAGCCGATGCCGTCGATGATGTCGCATCCGAAATGGGCCTTGAAGCGTTGCCCGATTTCGGCAGGCAGCGCCTCACCGGCGGACGAGCACATGCGAAGCGAGACGTCGGACGCGGACGGCAATTCCGGACACGACAGCATGCCTGCGAAGCCTGTCGGTGCACCGAAGAACACGGTGGGTTGCCGATCGAGCCAGCGCCTGAATGTCGCTTGCGGCGTGGGCCGCTCCGCCATCAGGATGACGCTGGCGCCGACCGACAGCGGGAAGGTGAGCCCGTTGCCGAGGCCGAATGCAAAGAACAGCTTGGCCGCGGAGAAACAGACATCGTCCTCGGTCAACGCCAGCACCGGCTTGGCATAGAGCTCGACGGTATGGAACGGGTTGGCGTGCGTGTGCACCGTGCCTTTCGGCTTTCCGGTCGACCCGGACGAGTACAGCCAGAAACCTGGATCGTCCGGCAAGGTCGATGCAGCGACAGGCGCCGGCTCCGCTTTGCGAAGCAGATCGCGAAGGGCGAGAAATCCCGACGGCAAGGTCGCCGCGGGATGCGAGACGATCACGGCGCGGACCTCGTTGCCGCCCTTCTCCATCGCCGCCATGAACAGGTCCAGCAACGCGGACGACACGATGGCGGCCTGGGCGCGGCTGTCCTTCAACATGAACGCATAGTCGTCGGCGGTCAGCAGCGTGTTGACGGCGACCGGGACGACGCCGGCGTACATCGCGCCCAGGAAGCTGACCGGCCAGTCGGTGTTGTCGTGCATCAGCAGGAGCACGCGATCCTCGCGGTGCAGACCGGCGCCGGTCAGTGCGCCGGCCATCCGGCGGACACGATCCGAGAGTTCGCCGTAGGTCAGGGTTTCGTGGTCATCGACATACGCCACATTGCCGGGACGACCCTGGTTGAGTTCGACGATGTGCCGGGCGAAGTTGAACGGGACGCCTGGCGGAAGGCGGGGGGTGTCGGCCATGGATGTCTCCTGCTTCTGGAAGGCGAGCTCTGGTACCCGCTCAATGCACCGTCGTGGCCGGCAGCGTGGCCAATACCGCCTGGCAAGCCGTCTTGATGGCCTCGCAGGAAGCGGCTCCCGCGCCATGCTGCTGGTTCAACCAGCTATCGAAGTCTCCGTCGAGCGGTCGTCCCGCCAACTCGACGGTCAGCCCGGCAATCAAATCGCGAAAATGCTGTTGTGACGTCACCATGCGTGCCTGTGCGTTTGATGCGGCGCAATTGCCGCCTCGGATGAAATGAATTATTGTTCATCGCAAGCGTAGGCTTTGGGTTTGGCAACGTCAAGCACTATAATGCATGTATAAGGGTTATCCCTTGGAGAATACCGTTTGAACGATCAAGTCCCCGTCGACGAATTCGCCGCCGCCCTGGAGTCTGGCGTCAAGAATCCGTTGCTGATCTCATTCGGCGAGCGGCTGAGGACGCTGCGTGCGCGGCGCGGACTCACGCGCAAGGCGGTCGCCCAGGCGGCCGAGGTCTCCGAGCGCTACCTGGCGAACCTGGAACACGGCACCGGCAATGCGTCGTTCCTGATCCTTCACCAGATCGCTCGGGCGCTGCAGTGCTCGATCGCCGAGGTGATCGGCGATCAGACAACCTCCTCGCCCGAGTGGCTGATGATTCGCGAGATGCTGCAGGGCAAGACCGAAGCGGAGCTCGTGCGCGCCCGCGTCGCCATCGGCGAATCGCTGGGAACGGTCGGCAACCAGCAGGAGAAGAATCACCGGATCGCGCTGATCGGGCTGCGTGGCGCCGGCAAGTCCACGCTGGGCAAGATGCTCGCGGAAGACCTGGACTTGCCGTTCGTGGAACTGAGCCGCGTCATCGAGGACGTCGCGGGCTATAGCGTGCGCGAGATCCAGGATCTCTACGGGGTCAGCGCCTACCGCCGCTACGAGCGCCGGGCCCTCGAGGAGACGCTGCAGATCTATCCCGACCTGGTGCTCGCCACGCCTGGCGGTCTCGTCTCGGACGCTGCCACGTTCAATATCCTGCTCAGCCACTGCACGACCGTATGGCTGCAGGCGGCGCCGGAAGACCACATGAACCGCGTCGCGCTGCAGGGCGACATGCGCCCGATGGCGGCGAGCGCGGAGGCCATGGAGGATCTGCGCCAGATCCTGACGGGTCGCTCGGCGTTCTATTCGAAGGCGCAGTTGAGCGTGAACACCAGCCAGCAGCCGCTTGCGGACACCTACCAGCTCCTGCAGATGAAGGTGAAGGCGGCCATCGGCGCCCTCGCCTGAGACCGCCGGGTGACGCGCCAAACCGGAGATGCATTTTTGTTCATGTGATGCTTGACCATCGATTGTTGATGCACTATGCTTCATGTATGCCATTGGGCGACGAGCATTATTGTGCTATCGATGAGGACTCACATGAACTCTCCTGACGCCAGTCCCCGCGTGGACTACCGGACCGACCCTTCGAGCTACCGCCACTTGAAGCTGAGCGTCGAGGGATCCGTTGCCAAGCTGGCGCTCGGCATCGCCGAAGACGGCGGCATCCGCCCCGGCTACAAGCTCAAGCTGAACAGCTACGACCTGGGCGTCGACATCGAATTCCACGATGCGCTGAACCGCATCCGCTTCGAGCACCCTGAAGCCCGCGCCGTCATCGTGACGAGCGCGAAGGACCGGATCTTCTGCTCGGGCGCCAACATCTTCATGCTGGGCGTGTCCACGCACGCATGGAAGGTGAACTTCTGCAAGTTCACCAACGAGACCCGCAACGGCATCGAGGACACGTCGCGCCACTCCGACCTGAAATTCATCGCGGCGGTCAACGGCGCCTGCGCCGGCGGCGGCTACGAGATGGCCCTGGCGTGCGACGAGATCGTCCTCGTGGATGACCGCTCGTCGTCCGTGTCCTTGCCTGAGGTGCCGCTGCTGGGCGTGCTGCCCGGCACCGGCGGCCTGACGCGCGTCACCGACAAGCGCAAGGTGCGCCACGATCTCGCCGACATCTTCTGCACCAGCGTCGAAGGCGTGCGCGGCAAGCGCGCCGTGGAATGGCGCCTGGTCGACGCCACCGTCAAGCCCGCGCAGTTCGGCACCTATGTGCAGGAACGCGCCACCGCGCTCGGCACGGCCAGCACCAAGCCTGTCGGCGCCAAGGGCGTCACGCTGACCCGCATCGAGCGCGAAGAGACGCCCGACACGCTGCGCTATGAGCACGTCAGCGTCAACATCGATCGCACGAAGCGCACCGCCACGTTCACCGTCAAGGCGCCCACCGGCAGCCAGCCGACCGACCTGGCGGGCATCGAAGCCGCCGGCGTCGACTGGTGGCCGCTCGCGATGACGCGCCAGCTCGATGACGCCATCCTCATGATGCGCACCAACGAGCTCGACATCGGCACCTGGCTCCTGAAGACCGAAGGGGATGCCGCGGCCGTCCTGGCCTCCGATGCGCTGCTGATGAAGCACCAGGATCACTGGCTGGCACGCGAGACGCTGGGCGCGATGCGCCGCACGTTCGCCCGCATCGACGTGTCCTCGCGCAGCCTGTTCGCGCTGATCGAATCG
>Ga0302157_10000843_pt1 | contig 39270 bp, 37 predicted proteins | sample I_Bog_N3_3_FD_193502 | JGI IMG/M metagenome (GOLD analysis project Ga0302157, IMG submission 193502) | Peat permafrost microbial communities from Stordalen Mire near Abisko, Sweden - I_Bog_N3_3 | ecosystem: Environmental > Terrestrial > Soil > Wetlands > Peat | place: Sweden: Abisko, Stordalen...
CACGACCCAGGTCGACGCGCTGACTGGCGCCCAGCTCAACGGCATGAATTCCGCCACGCTCGGCGGCTTGTCGGCGAATACGCTCGCCACGCTGACCACCACCCAGATCAACAGCCTCAATGCCACGACTCTCGGCACGCTCGACGACGACCTGCTGACCAGCGCCTTCACCTCGACGCAGATCAGCGGCCTCACCGCGACCACGATCGACAATATCGGCGCGCTCACCTCGACCCAGATCGCCGGCCTCAGCGCGACCACGATCGGCCAGCTCAACACCACCGAACTCAATACCCTCTACGGGAATTGATGGCTTTACGCCGACATGGCGCCTACCTTGGTCGCGCCGTGCCGATACGGGCGAAAATCGCCTCCTCCATCTTCTCGGCTACCTCGCGCAGATGCGGATTGCGCGCCTCGCGTCCGGCGCGGCCGGCGTCGAGATCGCCCTGAAAGCCGTCGCGCTGCGGCCAATGTTCGGCGAGCAGTTCGAAGCCGGACTCGCCGATCGTCTCCAGCGCCTTGGCCAGTTGCGTCTCCGAGCGGCCGATCTTCGACAGCACGATCACCAGCCGTCCCTCGGCTCCGTGTTTGGCGAGCTTGCGCGCCAGCGCCAGGGTCGGGCGCAGATCGTCGCCGGACGCGCCCGTCGGCAAAAAAACGACGTCGCTGATCTCGGCGATCTCGTGGCTCAGATCTTCGGCGAGGCCGCGCGTATCGGCGATGATCAGATCGAAACCCTCGTCGCTCTTGCGCAGCTTCTTCAGGCTCTTGAACGGCCTCGCGTCAATCGTGGGCTCGATCGAGCCCCGCATCCGCAACGCGGCCCATTCCACGCAGGTGAGTTGTTCGAGATCGAAATCGGCGAGCAGGGCGTTCAGGCCCCGGTGGGCGCCGCCGACGGCGGTCAGACGCGCCAGCGAACTCTTGCCGACGCCGCCCTTCTGGCTGACGAAACTCACCGTCGTCGGCAGCTTCCTGTCTTTGCTCATGCCTGGCTCCCCGGCGCCTTGCCGGGGAGAGTGAAGGTTTCGCGGGGCGAAGACAAGCTGCGCCCCGCGAGGAGTCAGGCAAAGTCCGTCATTTCATAGAGCGGCCGTATTTCGATTTCCGAAGGGCCCGGCATCGGATTAGGGCAGCGCTTGACCCATTCCACCGCGTCTTCGAGGCTGGCGACATTCCAGATCCAATAGCCGGAGACGAGTTCGGACACGGCGGCGAACGGCCCCGGCCTGACCTCGCGCCCCGCGCCGTCGAAAGCGACGCGCGCGCCCTTCGCACTCGGCTTCAGTCCGCCCCCGTCCAGCATCACGCCGGCCGAGATCAGTTGCTGGTTGAAAGCCCCCATCGCGGCGATCAATTCCGGCGAAGGCATCTTGCCGGCCTCCGAATCCGTCGTCGCCTTGACAATCACTATGACACGCATGTTCAGTCCTCAGCGTTTGGGGGCGACGAGCGCGAAATATCCGCCTTGCTGGTCGACGGCCTGCACCACCCACAGCCCACCAGGGACTTCCATCGGTCCATGCCCCACCTTGCCTCCCTTGGCTGTCAGCCTTTCTATCGCCGCGTCGATCGCGTCGACGTTGAAATAATACAGCCAGAAGGTGCCCGGAGTCCCCGGAGCCTTGGTCATCATGCCGCCGAATTCGCCGTGGCCGGTCGAGAACAGATGATAAACGCCCATCGGCCCCATGTCGAACTCGCTGTCCTTTTTCCAGCCGAACGTGTCGGAATAGAATTTCAGCGCCGCGACGCCGTCATTGGCGTGAAGTTCATGCCAGCCGACTAGGCCCGCCGTATTCGGGGCAGGGGGAGGCGGCGGATTGCCGCCGGCGTCGCGGAACAACATGAACACCGCGCCTTGCGGGTCGGCGACGACGGCGAACCGGCCGACGCCGGGAATGTCGCTCGCCGGCCGCATCACCTGGCCGCCGTCGGCGGCGAGCTGGACGCAGGCGGCATCGACGTCGGGAACCCAGATATATCCGGTCCAGCACGCCGGCGTTCCCATCGCCTTGGCTTCCGCCGGAATATTCATCAATCCGACGACGCCGTATTCGCCGACGGAGCCGATCCGATAGGCAAAATCGCCCATGCCGGCGTCCTTGATCTTCCAGCCGACGACCTCGGCGTAGAAATCCTCGGCCCCGGCGAGGTCGTCGCCCATATACTCGTACCAGACGAATTTGCCCTTCGGTCCTTGTGTGGTTTCCTCAGCCATGGGTCCCTCCTGCTTGGGCCGTTGCGGCCCTTTCAAGCTCTGCAATGTCGAGCTTATCCATTTTCAGCACCGCTTGCATCACCCGCGCGGCGCTCGAGCCCTCTCCAGTCATCCATCGCGCGACGGCGCGCGGCACGATCTGCCAGGAGACGCCGAAGCGGTCGGTCAGCCAGCCGCAACGGCCGGGTTTGCCGCCTTCGGACAGGCGCCGCCAATAATGATCGATCTCGGCCTGGTCGTCGCAATTGACGATCAGCGAAATCGCCGGCGTGAACGGGAATTGCGGTCCGCCGTTCAGCGCCAGGAAGGGCTGGCCTTCGATCTCGAACGCGATCGTCATCACCGCCCCGGCGGGGCCGGGGCCATGTTCGCCATAGCGCGCCGAGCTTGTGATGCACGCGCGCGAAAACACCGAGAGATAATGCGCTACCGCCTGTTCGGCGTTGAAGTTGAACCACAAACACGTGGCGATTCGCGGCTCGTCGCTCATGCGGCGCTCCTTTCCGGCTCCGAGTTCAGCAATCGCTCGACATAGTCGATCAAATGGTCGACGCAATGGGTCGCCGTTTCCGGCCCGCCGGCCGCCTTGGCGAGTACGAAGGCGCCTTGCAGCGCGGCCTGGGTGAACAGCGCCAGAGACTTCGGACTCCAATCCGCTTCGGGCGCGTAAATCGCCTTGGCTTGGGCGAGCATCGTCTCGATGCGCCCGGCGTGGACGAAAATATGGTCGCCGCAGATGCGGGTGAGTTCGGGGTGGCTCTCGTGGGCCTCCTGGACGATGGTTCCCAGCAGGCAGGTGAAGTCTCCTGGCGCTCCGCGTAAAATTTCGCGGCGCAGCCGCAGATAGGCGAGCACGCGCGCTCGTGGATCGGCAACTTGCAGGGCGGGCGCGGCGAACAGCAACGCATCGGCGCGGTCGGAGAAATGCGCCGCCGCCGCCGCCGCGAGAGCGTCCTTGGAGTGAAAATGGTGGAAGAACGCGCCCTTGCTGACTTGCGCGGCCCGGCAAATTTCATCGACCGTCGTCCCGGAATAGCCGCGATGCCGGATGGCGTTCACGGCGGCGTCGAGGAGCTTGGCGGCGGCGGGCGAGGTCATGACGAAGTTATACCGACCAGTTGGTATGTCGTCAAGACCGAGCGCGCGTTCTCAGTCCGAAGTGGGTTCGCCGGCGGGAGGCTCGCGCCCCTCGCGCCGCCGCACTCTGGCGACCATCGCATTGGCCGACCGGATCGCTCGCCCCTCGTCGCCGGTCGTCGCCAGAACGTTGTTGGCGACCTCGCTCCACAGCCGGCGCAAATGCGGCGTATCCGCCTTGTGGTCGTGACGCGGAGCGTCCTCGGGAAGCCAGGGCAAGGGGGGAACTCCTGCGAAACGGACCCTCGGCGCGCTCGATCTTCGGAGACGAAACCGTTGCCAAGGCTGGCCGGGATTTGCGGAGATCGCCTCTCGCCGAAACCAGCGCCTAGGCCCTCGCAAGGTCTAGTCTCTCACCGGCGGCGCGCCAGGACGCAGGCGGCCGAAATGCGTCCGGCGCGGGCTCCTTCAGCCTGGGGGCATCGTTCCTCCAGGCTCCGGGCGGTGGCGTATCGACCAGCTATACCGTCAGTGCGCGGGGCCGCCGAGACGCGCAACGAGCTCCGGCAGGGTCGCCGCGGCTAGGGCATTGTCGATCTGGCAAGTTCCGGCAGCCTTGTGTCCGCCGCCGCCGTAACTCAGACAGATGTCGCCGACGTCGACGGGCGAACTTCTGTCGATGATCGATTTGCCGACGGCGAAGACGGTATTTTGTTGCTTCAGACCCCAGAGCACGTGGATCGAGACCCGGCATTGCGGGAAAAGCGCGTAGATCATGAATCGATTGCCCGCATAGATCGTCTCTTCGCCGCGCAGATCGAGGACGACGACGTCCCGGCGCACATGCTGCTGGTACAATTCGACGCGCTCTTCGACGTCGGGCAAAGCGAGAATCTCCTCGACGGTGTGATTGCGGCAGAAATCGATCAGTTTCATCATCAGTTCGTAGTTGGAAATGCGAAATTGCCGAAACCGGCCGAGCCCGGTGCGAGAGTCCATCAGAAAATTGAGCAGCGCCCAGCCATCAGGACGAAGAATCTCCTCGATCGAGAACTGAGCCGAGTCCGCCTTGTCGACGGCGAGCATGATCTCTTCGCTGATCCGCGGGAAATTGGGTTGACCGCCAAAGAATCGATACACGACGCGGGCGGCGGACAGGGCGCCGGGGTCGATGATGTGGTTCGTCCGTATTTCCTCCCCGGCGCGCTCGAACTCGCTGGAATGATGGTCGAACGCCAAATGGCAGCCGGCGACGAACGGCAGGTTCGTTGTGATGTCACGACCGGAAATCACGATCTTTCCGTCCTGCATGTCCTTGGGATGAACGAAAGTAATTTCGTCGATCAAGTTGACTTCCTTCAAGAGGACGCCACAAACGAGCCCATCGAAATCGCTACGAGTCACCAATCTGAATGGCCGTTCGCTTACAGGCATTTCGTCGCTCACAGGCTTCTCCCGATAATTCACAACACTTGCTTCCCATGTCTCGCGGCAATGTCTGAAATTCGGGTTAAGCGCCCGAGTCGGTCGGCTCGAAACCTCGCAATGCGGGCGGATTGCGCTGGCTTACCTAAGCGCTTTGCTTAATTCCGGGTTACCCGCATAGGTTGATTTTTTGCGAGTTGCAAACGTGCATCGTCGCCCGCAACCGATCATGCGGCCACGACCGCCGATGGCGACGTGGTCGGACGAAAGCCCAAAGCTCCGCCCCGGGCGTCGCGGCGCAGGCCATGCGCCGACGGAGGTCGGCACCCTCCAGGCGCAGGATGCCACGACTGCGAATCGGTCCCGGCTACGCAAATCCGTGACGAGCGCGCCATTGTCGAAACCCAGTAAGTATAAGGCTGAGTATTCCCTAGACCTGTCGCCACGAAAGGCCGCGAATTCGAACTTCAGGGCGCCTTCGATGAGATCAATGGCGGCCGCGCCGCGCAAAGTCAGGGGCAGTGGTCATGAATATTGCAACAAAAAGCCCCGGCGAGCGTTCTGCTCTCCGAGGCTTGAAAGAGCGGCCGCTCCGCGGCCCGACGCTCACACTCCAAATTAGTGTTTCGTATCGCGTGCGCTTCCTTGTTTTACCTTCTCGATTTCGTCTTTGAGCTGGAGTTTTTTGCGCTTGAGTTCATGGAGTCTCGTATCGTTCGCGCCCGGATGGGATTCTTCGCTGGCTATGGCACTGTCTATGGCCTGATGACGACGCACCAGTTCCGACAGATGCGATTCGAGAGACATCTGCGCACTCCCTATGGTTTGCTGCAACGAAAGTGTGACACAATGGTTGGCCGGCGCAAGCGGCAAAACGCCCACGGCGTCACCAAACTGTTGCTTTTTCGATCACAAATTGTCGCATCGATTTTCTTGACGCTGCGGCGCCCTTGCGCGTGACCGGCGCCGCCCGCATAGTCCATCCAAATATCAGCGAATCGCGGCCTTTCCGGGCGCTTAGAGGGTGGCTTGGCCATATGATTGGCGACGAATTGAGTGATGGTGAGCGGCGGGCGATTCAGGCTCAGATCGAACGCCTGCGCGAAGAACATCGGGATCTCGATTCGGCGATCGGCGCCTTGATGCATTCCGGGCAGCCCGACCAGTTGCAGGTGCAGAGGCTCAAGAAGCGCAAGCTGGCGCTTCGTGATCGCCTGCAAGCCCTGGAAGACGAATTGACCCCCGACATCATCGCCTGAGCCGATTCGGCAAAGCTGTTGACGACGCGTGACAGCGCTCGCTCGCAGCGCCGGGCGTTGCTATGAAGGCTCGACTTTTTGCACAATTCCGCGAGCGAGGGTCCGCATGGTCGACGGTCGAGACAAGGCTTTTCCCGTATCCTGGGACCAATTCCATCGCGACGCGCGGGCGCTCGCCTGGCGGCTGGCGGCCTCCGGGCCGTTCGAGGCGATCGTGGCGATCACCCGCGGCGGCCTCGTGCCGGCGGCGATCATCGCCCGCGAGTTGAACTTGCGGGTGATCGAGACGGTCTGCATCGCCTCCTACCATGACTACAAGAGCCAGGGCGGCTTGCAGGTTCTGAAAACGGTGGCGGCGGGCGTCATCCACGGCGACGGCGCCGGCGTGCTCGTCGTCGACGATCTCGTCGACACCGGCGCCACCGCGAAAGTGGTGCGCGACATGCTGCCCAAGGCGCATTTCGCCACTGTCTACGCCAAGCCGCAGGGGCGCCCGCTGGTCGACACCTTCATCACCGAAGTGTCGCAGGACACGTGGATCTATTTCCCCTGGGACATGGGTCTCGCCTTCCAGCCGCCGATCGCCAAGGACCACGCGGGCTGAAGGCGCTTCAAATCGGCGCCGTTTCGTGGAACAAGACGGCGCCAAAGATGCGGACGTGGCGAAATCGGTAGACGCAAGAGACTTAAAATCTCTCGACTTTCGAGTTGTGCGGGTTCGACCCCCGCCGTCCGCACCACTCTCAGCTTCCCGGGCAATCCTTCAGCGCCCGGTCGATCGCCTGGCTGAAGCCGCTGAGCGAATAGGTGTCCAGCGAAGCGGCGCCCTTCTTCGCCGCCGCCTTGATTTTCAGCTGCGCGCCTTTGCGCATTTCGTCGATCAGCTGGCTTTCCTGAGCGGCGTTCTTCACCCAGAGGTTGGAGCCTTTGGGCAGCAGGTCGAACGAGGCGTCGCCGACGATCGCCGTCGACCCCGCGGCTTCCGGCTTGGCCTTCTTGTCCTTGTCCTTGGCGTCGGGCTTCTTCTTGTCCTTCGTATCCTTCGTATCCTTGGCGGGTTTTTCCGCTTCGGCGCCGCCGACGTCGAAGCCCATCACGAACACCACTTCATTGCGCACGCGCTCGGCGGGGCGTTCGGAAATGAAGGCGTAAGCCGGATCGCGCTTGACGTCGGCGGGCGCGCGCTCTTTCGGCGTCGCCAGCGCGTAGCAGATGCGGGCCTTGCCGCTGGCGCTTTGATAGACGCTCCAGTCGCCATAGCTCGCTACCAGGGCGGGCTTGGCCGGCGTGTCCCTCTCCTTCTTGGTGTCGGCGAGCGCATGCGAGGCGATGGCCAGCACGCCGGCGGCGGCGAACAGTCGGGCGATGGTCTTTGCGGAAACGAACATGGACTCGAAATCCCTCGGCGACTTCGTTCTTCAGGCGAGGCGCCCGACTTTCGAACCGGGCCGTGCGTAAACGCGCGACTCGACGGCCCGACGCCTCGGTCGGGACCTGACCGTGTTAACGTGGAGAAGGTTAATGAAAATTGAGTAAATTTCGAGGCCGGGTGGAAAGCTTCGCATAAGCTTATCAGCGCAGCCCATGCGTAGGCGCGCGATTCAGCGAGCCTTTACCACACGAAATTTCCTCTGAGGCGTAACGTCGCGGCCGAGCAAGAGGTTCGCACTTGCAAAAGACTTCGCCCGGTACGATATCCCAGGCGGGGAAATCGCCGCCGAGGATTTCGAATTCTACTCTCAAAGCCGAGTCCCCAAGATGCCGAACGTCAACCCACCCGAGACCGCCGTGCCGCCGATCCGCTTGCCGCAAGCGGAGCTTCGTCGTTTGTGGGTGTCGGACGCAGCGCAGTTCCGTGATCATATGCTGCGGCTCGACGCCAATTCGCGCCACCAGCGCTTCGGCGGCGGCATGTCCGACGATTTCGTCGCGCATTACGCCGAACATTGCTTCGGCAAGGGCGATCTGGTGTTCGGCGCTTATGTGGACGGGCATCTGGTCGGGGCGGCCGAGTTGCGCTCCAGTGAGGCGATCTGGGCCGAACAGGCGCCGTTTCAGAATCACCTCCATGCCGAAGCGGCGTTCAGCGTCGAATCCGCCTACCGGCGGCGGGGAATCGGCGAGCAATTGTTCCGTCGCATCGAGTCGGCTGCCAGCAATCACGGTGTCGAGACTATCGAGATCGTCTGCATGCCCGACAATGTCGGCATGATCCGCCTCGCCGCCAAGTTCAAGGCGCATTTCACCTTCGAGGAGAACACTTACACCGGCCGTCTGACCGCGCGGCGTCCGACGCCACTGACGTTGCTGAACGAGATGTCGCACGATTTCGCCGATTTCGCCGCCTCGATGTTCGACATGCAGATCCGAGCGTTCGGCGGAGGCGTGTGAAGCCTCAGCGTCCCGGCCCATAGGGCAGGGGATACGGTCTCACCATGTTGTGGGCGCGCAAAACTACGAGCACGCGCTCGGTTCGGCCGCCGCGTCCAATGTTGAGGGTGTCGGGCGCGCCCAGTCTTTCGAAATAGGGCGCCGCCGCGGCGAAGGTTCGCGACGCCGCATTTTCGGGCGCGACGATCAGGGCGTCCTTGCCCAGTTCCCGGGACGGCGCGCACGTGAAAGCGAGGCCGCGCGGGTCGGGTCCGAAGCCGCAGATCGGTATCGACGGCCCCAGCGCATCGCCGATCCGGCCGCCGACCCGCCAATTGTCGACGAGCACGAAGGCGGGCGGGCCATCCGGCGAACGCCAGGACGCGGTCCCGGCAAGGCTCGGCCACTCATAGGCGTAAGCCGTCGGGTCTCTCACGCCTGCGGGCAGCAATGGCGCCAGACCGAACAGAACCGCCGGAACGAACAGCGTGATCGTCGCCGCCGACATCGCGGCGGTCGCCCTCGCCCAGGTTCCTCTCCAGGCGCCACGTCCAGCGAGCCAGGCGCCGCACAGCGGATAGGCGAACAGCCAGCCCGAATTGAACCAATGCGGAATCGCACGCTGGCTTTCGAGCGGCAGCAAAGTGAACAGCGCCAGCGGCGGCAGGGCGAGCCATAGCAGCAGCTTTTCGCCGCTGTCGCGATCCCCGTGGGTAAAACCGCGCAACAGCCCCATGACCATCGGCGCCGCCACCCAGGGCGAGAGCGAGACGATCTGGCCCGCCGCGGCGTCCAAAATGGCGCGCAGGGCGGCGGCGTCGAAGCTCGCATGGGAGACCGCGCGACCGGATTGGAAGGCCAGCGAAACCCAGTCGTTCCCGGCGTTCCAGATCAGCGCCGGCGAGAACACGCCCAGCGCGAGCGCCCCGGCCGCGTAGGGGCGCCAATCCCTCAGCCATCGCCTGTGCCGGGGCGAAAAGGCGAAGAATCCGGCGAGGCCGAGCGGGGCGAGCGCGGCGGAATATTTGGCGAGCCCGGCGAGGCCGAACGCAACGCCCGCCGCGAGCCATAGCGCCGTCAGCCGCGATGGCGAACCGCCGCCGTAGAGCGCTTCCGCGATCGCCCAGGCCGCGCAGGCCAGCGCCAGCAGCAGCGGCGTGTCCGGCATGATGAAGCCGTCGGGCGAAACGAGAAAATACACGCTGGCGTTGAAGGCGAACAAGGTCCACAGCCCGGCCTCGCGCCCGAACAGGCGCTTGCCGAGGCGGTAGAGCGGCGCGTTCGTCGCGACCTGCAGGGCCCAGAACGGCAGGCGGTCCCAATGGCCCTCGCCCCACAGCGCGACGAAGCCGTGCAGGATCCATTGGTGCAGCGGCGGGTGGTCGAAATAGGACAGCGACAGACGCCGCGCTACGACCAGCGTGTAAGCTTCGTCGTCGTCGAAACCGGTGACCAGGGCGAGAACCAGCCTCGCCGCCGCGCAGGCGGCGACGAAAGCCAACACCAACCGCGTCGAGGAAGGCGCGCGCCGCGCGCCTGAAGTCGCGGTCATTGCAAACCTGTAGTTGGCGTCAGATACGGCGTTCGACCATCATCGTCTTGATGCTGGCGATCGCCTTGGCCGGGTTCAGGCCCTTCGGGCAGGTCTTGGCGCAATTCATGATCGTGTGACAGCGATAGAGCCGGAACGGATCCTCGAGATTGTCGAGGCGTTCGCCTTGCCCTTCGTCGCGCGAATCGATCAGCCAGCGATAGGCCTGCAGCAGGATCGCCGGTCCGAGGTAGCGGTCGCCGTTCCACCAGTAGCTTGGGCAGGACGTCGAGCAGGAGGCGCACAGAATGCACTCGTAGAGCCCGTCGAGCTCGGCGCGATCCGCCGGGGTCTGCTTCCATTCCTTTTCCGGCGCCGGCGTCGTCGTCTTCAGCCAGGGCTCGATCGAGGCGTGCTGCGCGTAAAAATGGGTGAGATCGGGCACGAGGTCCTTTATGACCTCCAAATGCGGCAACGGGTAGATTTTCACCGGACCCTTGATCTCGTCCGTGCCGCGCGTGCAGGCGAGCGTGTTGATACCGTCGATGTTCATCGCGCAGGAGCCGCAAACGCCCTCGCGACAGGAGCGGCGGAAGGTCAGCGTCGGGTCGATCTTGGATTTGATCCAGATGAGCGCGTCGAGCACCATCGGCCCGCAATCGTCGCGATCGACCTGATAGGCGTCGATCCGCGGTTTGCCGCCGTCGTCCGGGTTCCAGCGGTAGACGCGGAATTCGGTCGTTCGTTTGGCGCCCGTCGGCGCCGGCCAATTCCTGCCGGTGGTGGGACGAGAGTTCTCGGGCAGGACGATTTGAGCCATGACCTGTTTCCGTTGCGGCTGATTCACCGCCGCCCGGGTCGGCGAAACATCGTTGGCCCGGGGCGACGCGGAAGTTGTCTTGGCCAAATACGCTCGACGGGTCAACTGGGACGCCCTCGGTAAAAAGGCGCAGACCCGCGTCGACCCCCGCGCTCGGGGTTTTCAGACCGGCCTGAGTTTCTCGAATTCCACCATGAAGGTCGCGAAGGCGTCGGGGGGAACGGGCCGGCTGTAGTGATAGCCCTGCACTTCGTCGCAGTTTTGCGAATGCAGGAACGCGGCCTGTTGCGCCGTTTCGACCCCCTCGGCGATCACTTTCAGGTTGAGGTTGCGCGCCAGCGCGATGACGGCGGTCGTGACGCCGGAGTCGTTGACGTTGTCGGGCAGGCCGTTGACGAACGATTTATCGATCTTCAGGCGCGCGACGGGGAAGATTTTCAGCGCCGCGAGGCTGGAATAGCCGGTGCCGAAATCGTCGATCGACAATTGCACGCCGAGCCGGCGCAACTCGGCCATGATTCCCACGGCATGGGTGACGTCCTGCATCACCATGCTCTCGGTCAATTCCAGCTCGAGATGGTTTGACGAAAGCCCGCTTTCCCGCAGCGCGGACTCGACGGTATCCAATAGTTTCCGGTCGCGGAACTGGCGCGCCGAGACGTTTACGCACATGCGGATCGGCGGCAGCCCCGCATCCTGCCAGGCTTGGTTCTGCCGGCACGCCTCGCGGATGACCCATTCGCCGATGGCTACGATCATGCCGGTCTCCTCGGCGACCGAGACGAAGCCGGCGGGCGCCAGGAGTCCTCGGACCGGGTGATTCCATCGGATCAGCGCCTCGACGGCGAGCACCGCGCCGCTGCACAAGTCGATTTGCGGCTGATAATGCAGGCAGAACTCCTGGCGCAGGATCGCGGCGCGCAATTCGTCGCGCAACTGAAGCTTGTCGTTGGATTTGACGTTCAGATCGGGCGTGTAGAACTTGACATTGTCCCGTCCGGCGTCCTTGGCGTGATACATCGCCGAATCGGCGTTCGCGAGCAGCTCGTCGGCGCAATCGGCGTTGTCGGGATAGCAGGCCGCGCCGATGCTGCAGGTGACCAGGATCGCGCGTCCGCCGATGTGGATAGGCTCCATTACCGCGCTTTGGATCGCCTCCAACGTCGCTCGAACTGCTGCGCGGTCCTTGGGCAGATCGCCCAGCGCGATCACGAATTCGTCGCCGCCGACGCGGATCACGGCGTCGGCCGGATTCATTTGCTCGGTCATGCGCCTGGCGACCGACTTCAGGAGTTCGTCGCCCGCGGCGTGGCCGAGGCTGTCGTTGACGAATTTGAAATTGTCGAGATCGACGAACGCGACGCAGGCCCAGCGGTCGTAGCGTTGCGCCATGGCGATCGCCCGCGCCACGTGGTCCTTCAGCAGCGCCCGATTCGGCAGGCCGGTGAGCGCATCATGGGTCGCCATGAAATGAATTCGGTCTTCCGACAACTTGCGTTCGATGGCGATGCCGGCGAGACGTCGGGTCGTCTCGATGATGCGTCGTTCGGCGTCGGACGGCGCGCGTGCGTCGGTCAGGTAAAAATCGACCACGCCGAGCGCTTCGCCGTGCGAGGAAAGGATTGGCGTCGACCAGCAGGACGCCCAGCCATGCGCCGCTGCGAGTTCGCGGCAGCTCGCCCAGCAAGGGCTCGTCGCAATGTCGGCGACGATCACCGTTTCCTTGAGGTAGGCGGCCATGCCGCTGGACAAGGCGTTCGGACCGATCGTCTGACCATCGAGCGCGACGAAGAAATCGGGCGGCAGGGCGGGCGCGGCGCGGACGCGAAGCCGGAGGCCGGTTTCGTCGAGGAGAAGAATGGCCGCCGTCATCCCGAGCATCTGCCCCTCGCAGAGCCGCGCCAGCTTGTCGAGCGCCACGCGCAGCGGAGCGCCCACGGCGATCGCCTCGAGAATCTCCGCCTGGTCCTCGCGGAATTTCTCGGCGAGTTTGCGCGCCGTGACGTCCCTGGAGATCCCGAGCAGGCCGGTGATCTCGCCCTTTTCGTTGCGAATCGGCGACTTCGTCGATGACATCCAAACGCCGCCGCCGGACGGGGAGGCGACGAATTCCTCGTAGTCCACGCGCGCCTGCCCGGTTCGCAGGACCTCTTTCTCGTCGGCCAAGTACGCTCGAGCGTTTTCGAGCGGATGGATTTCCAAATCGCTCTTGCCGATCAGATCGCGCGACGAGGAAAGGCCGATCTGCGTCGCCGTCACGTCGTTGGCGATGATGAAACGGCTATCGACGTCCTTGACCCAGAGGTTGTCGGGCACGAGGTCGATCAGCGCTTGCAGCGTCATGCGCTTGGCGACCAGCGCCTGCCCCTCGGTCGATTCGCTCAGGTCGTTGTGGATCGAGGCCCAGCCGCCGTCCGGCGTCGGATGATCGCTGACCTGGACGAGCCGGCCGTCGCTGAGCGCGATCTCCGAGCTTTCGGGCGTTTGGCGCACGAGGACCCGTCGGGCTTGCGACAGCACCGCCTCGGGCGCCTTGGCGGCCGATCCCGCCGCGACCTGCAAATCGATGAGCTCGGCCAGCACCGCGCCGATCACGGGGTCCGGCGACGGCAGACGATAGATCTCGGCGAAGCGCCGATTGCTGAAAACGACGCGGCCCGCGGCGTCGAAAATGCAAATGCCGTGCGGCGCGGCTTCGAGAGCGATACGATACCCGCGCGCCTGCGACTGCAGGAGTTCGATGGCGCGCGCTTGCTCTCGGCCGAGGACGGCGAGGGCGTATTCAGGGGAATGCGGCAACGATGCGCTCGAAGCCTCTTCGGACTCCGTCCGTTCCTCGGCCCGACTCGGTTGCAATTCGTCCTCCGTCGTGACCTGTTGAGGCCGATGCCTCGCCATATTCTGCGCGGTAAAGGGAGATTCGTATACGTTCTGTGCTCCACGATATTGTCAGACCGTTAAGAGGACTCTAAAATTTCGACCAAGCGCGGTAAGCCGTAACAATTATTGACGGGCGATTTTACGCAACGGCGCCCGAGATAGGCGCCCAAGGCGCTAGGCGATGGCGATGCAGGGGAATCGCGCGCTGGGCGTGACCCCGAGCCGAGCCGTAGAACCTTAGGTAAGGCCGAGCGGTTTCCGGCCCCAAAGACGCCATCGCGGGCGAATTTCGGCGCCGGCAATGACAAGAACCCATCCCATCCGATCGGAAACCATTGGCTGCAAGAGATTTGCAGGGAAGCCGTGACACTCGACATCGCCGTCCGGGCCAAACCCGCAATCGCGGCCGCCGCCCTACCATAGAGCCCCTGTCGGCGCGGCCCGGGCGTGGTTGATCGTTCCCGCCGGCGAGGCCGGCGCCGAGTTCAACCCGCCCCCAGCCAATAATTGACGAGGCCCAACAGAACCAACAGGACGATCCCGGTCGCGAGGCTGCCGACGATCAGCTTTTTCTCGATAGGCAGCAGCGGCTCGACGGGCGCTTTCAGTTCGTCGCGCAATTCAGGTTCCGACATCGCTCTCGCCTCCTCGACCCGCCGCTCACTGAACCAACGGCGGTTTCACGCCGGCGAAGAACAACCAGGAAATCAGCAATCCCACCCAGATGACGAAGCCGAACAGGGAAACGAAATAGACCGCGGCGAGTTTGCCGAGCCCCTCGCGCCACAATTTGCGGAAGTCCGACAGCACGCCGATCGAAAAGAACGTCAGCACGAAGAAGATGACGCGGAACGCGTTGGCTTCGCCGATCGCCGCCGACAATTTGGCCGTATTGGCGGGCGACGCCGTCAAGGCCAGGATCAGCGCGACCGCGAAGGCGGTGAGAAAGCCGATGATGAATTTCGGCATTCGCGCCCAGATCTCGCCGAGCCGGGCTTTCCCGGCGTTGGGCTGGACGTTGATGTAGTTGGTCCAGACATAGGCGAGGATGAACGCCCAGACGCCGATGAAGATGTCGATGAACACTTTGACCGTCGCCGTGACGCCGAGCATCCAGCCCGCTTGATATTTGACGCCCTCGGCGGCGTTCTGGGCGAGTACCAGCGACTCCGCGATGCCGCCAGCGGCGACCGCCGCGCCGTCGGTCTTCACCGCCAGGCCCATCCAGGCCGCCGCGACCAGCGGCTCGTGAGACAGAAAAGTCTGCGCCAGGAAGGGCAGCAGCAGCACCTCGATGACCGCGAAAACCACCACCAGCGACGAGACCAGCACCGGCACCTGCGGGCGCGCCCGGATCGCGCCGCCGACCGCGATCGCCGCCGCGACGCCGCAGATCGAGATGCCCGAGGCCAGCGGCGCCGCCCATTCGCGACTGAAGCCGAACCATTTGCGCGCGACGTAATAGACGACCGCCCAATAGATCAGATAGGCCTCGACGATCGCGGCCACGCCGCGCAGCAGCAGCGAGGAGGCGAAGGTCAGCCGGCCGGCGGCGGTCACGGCGACGAACGCGCCGAGAATGACGATCGCGATCTTGATGTAGAGTTCGGGCCGGATGGCTTCCTTCAGCCAGCCGGCGAAACGCGGGAGAAAATTGGCGATCGCAAGTCCGGCGAGCAGCGCGACGATATAGCCGCCCTCGTTGGTGAGCCGCAGCGACCAGGAGACGCCGAATTTCGCCTGATCGGCCGGCGTCACCGCGGCCAGATGGGCTTGTGCGCCGACGAACCACGCGGCATAGGCGATGACGAACACGATTGTGAAGGCGCCGGCGAAGCGGGCGGGTCGCTCGCCCAACGCCGCCGCGCCCGCTGTCAACACGACGAGCAGCGCGGCGAAGGTCGCCAGCAGCGCCCCCAGTCCCCCCAGGGCCGCGTAATTCTTCGAAATCGCCGCCAACGCCTTGCCGGGATCGCTCCAGACCGCCGTCGTCACCGTCCAGCCGAGCACGTCGACGCCGAAATACGAAGCCAGTCCGGCGACGAGGATCGCCCCGCCCAGGACGACGGCCAGCGTGTCTTCGCTCCAGCGCCCCCGGGCGGAAGCGGCAAAGCCGATGGCGGCGTCGGTCATTTCGGCTCCATGCAATAGCAGCTGAACGATTTTAGTCTATCATATTAATAGACAAAAATCCGCGTTGGTCAACCGCCATCAAGCCGCAGCCTCACGCCCGCTCGAGCGCGCGCATCACGCCGCGCAATTCGGCGAGGCCCTTCAACCGGCCAATATAGGAATAGCCGGGGTTGGAACGCTTGCCGTCGTCGTCGCCCATCAAATGGCCGTGGTCCGGGCGCATCGGAATTTCGCGCTGTCGGCGCCGCTCCTCTTTCAGCAATCTGTCGACGACTGCGACCATGTCCGTGCCGCCGTCGAGATGGTCGGCCTCGTAAAACACGCCGTCGGACTCGATGGTCACGTTGCGCAAATGGGCGAAGTTGATCCGCTCGGCGAATTCGCTCGCCATCGCCACGACATCGTTGTCCGATCGCGACCCATAGGAACCGACGCAGAGGGTCAGGCCGTTGGCGGGACTGTCGACAGCGTCGATAATTTGCCACGCGTCCTGGGCGGTGGAGACCACGCGCGGCAGACCGAACAGCGGGCGCGGCGGATCGTCGGGGTGGATCGCCAGCCGCACCCCGAACTGTTCCGCCACGGGGACGACCTCCTTCAGGAAGTCGACCAGATTGGCCCGCATGGTTTCCGCGTCGAGACCGTGGCAGGCGCGGAGTTTCGCCGCGATCGACGGCCGGGTTTGCGCTATGGCGCCGCCGGGCAGGCCGGCGATGATGTTGCGCTCCAGCCGCTCGATGTCTTCCGGGGTCTTTTCCGCGATCCGCAGGCGGGCGGCGGCGACGAGTTCGGGCGCGTAATCCCCTTCGGCGTGCGGCCGGCCGAGCACTTCGACGTCGTAGCCGATGAAATCGACGATGTCGAAACGCAGCGCCCGCCCGCCGAGCGGCGCGGCAAAGCTGAGATCGGTGCGCGTCCAATCGACGATCGGCATGAAATTGTAGCAGACAGTCGCGATGCCGGCGCGGCCGAGATTGGCCAAGGTGTCCTTCCAGGCGTCGATCGCCGGCCGCGCCGCGGCGCCGCCGATCTTGATCTCGTCGGGGGTGGGGATCGATTCGCAGACGCTCCAGGTCAGTCCGGCGGCGGCGATGATCGCCTTGCGCTCATCGATCTCCGCCATCGGCCAGACTTCGCCCGGAAGCCGGTCGTGCAGGGCGGTGACGATGCTGGTCGCGCCGGCCTGCCGAATATGGGCGAGCGGAATCGGATCGCCCTCGCCGAACCAGCGCCATGTCTGTTCCATGGGAATTTCCCTATTTCGACGTCTTCGACGCGACCGCTTCCACCGGTCCGCCCACGTTTTTCCAAGCGGAAAAACCGCCGGCGAGATGGCTGACGTTTTCCATGCCCATGTCCTGTACGGTCTTGGTCGCCAGCGCCGAACGCCAGCCGCTGGCGCAGAAGAACACGAAGCGCTTCGGTTCCGCGAAGGTCGGCTTGGCGTAGGGGCTCTCAGGGTCGACCCAGAATTCCAACATGCCGCGGGGGCACGAGAAAGCGCCCGGAATCGTGCCCTCCCGCTCGCGCTCGCGGGGATCGCGGAGGTCGACGAACACGGCGCCCGACGCGTGCAGGTCGAGCGCGGCGGGCGGCTCCACGGCGACGATCTCCGCGTTGGCCTCGTCCAACAGCTGCTTGTAGCCTTTTTTCATCGGCGCGTTCCTCCTTCTGGGTTTGAGTCTATCAGAACGGTGGAAGCGGGGAAGGGCTTGGGCAGATTCACGCGGCCGAGATCGCGGACCCATGGGCGCAAGGATAGATGAGCGCGCGGCGCCGCCGGAGAACGCGGCGAAGCTTTGAAGATAGGCAATAGGCGCCAACTCCCGGTCGAGTCGCAATGCCTCTCCCGCTTGCGGAAGAGGATTGCGGGGAGATGCGAGGGGCCTGACCCGCCCCGGGCGCCGGCGTTCCTGTTCAGTCGCTGGGGATAAGCGTCGGATTCTTGTAATAATTGTTGATTCTCGAGGCCAACCAGCCGTGGTCATCGGTATTGCTGAAATTTTTGATCACGTTGGTGGTGTTGCCGCCGCCCCACAGGATGGCGAAAACGTTGTTTGCAACGGCCTTGGCCAGCTTTCCGTTGCCTTTGCCCCAGTTGTAGTTGTTGGTCTTCCCCTGATAGGCGCGCAGATATTGCGAGTAAGTCGAGCCGGGGTTGCAATTGTAGGCGTTGCTCGCACAATTCAGCAGAAAATTACCCACGGCGCTGTTGGTGTTCGAAGTGGATTGCGGCCCCGCGACGATGTTGCCGAGGTCCGAATGCAGTCGCGCCTCCCCGAAGAAATAGACGGGCGCAGTGCTGAACACGTAGAGGCCCGACGTGTTGTTGTAGAGTTCGGGATTGGCCTCGCCGACGTAGGGAATGTGGGATCCGGGAATTTGCCACATCATGACCGCGATCTTGCTGAAGCGATTGCTGACCTGGCCGACCGCCGTCAGGTAATTGTCCCAGGAACGCGCATTGTAGAGCGTCGCCTCGCCGGCGCCGGCGCTGTCGTCGGACTCGTAGCGGTCGAAGACGAAATAATCGGGCACATAGGACGCGCCGAGGGCGCCTTTCTCGATCGCGCTGGGGGCATTCTGATTCAGAAAAGTCGACAACGGCGTCGAATAGGCGCTGGCTATGGCGGCATTCGTCAGGTCGGCTTGCAGCCAATAGCCGCTGTTCACCGCCCACATGTTGTCCTGCCAGCCGAACGTGACGTGTCCGACCGGCGAGAACGTCCGGATCAGCCAGTTGTTCGCCCGGACCCAGCCCTCGAAACCCGGCGGGAAGATCGGCCGCTGATAGGTTTTATGATCGTAGGTCGGGTTGGAGACGCATTGATTGAACCAGACGCCAATCTGGCTGTAGCTGGAGCCCGTTCCGCCGATGAGATTGTCGGTGGCGATATTCCAATAGGGATCCTGCGGGCCGTCGATGCTCCAGACCGGATAACCGTCCGCCAGCAGTTGCTCCAGGATCGATACGGCCGTCCCCTTATAGGTCTTGTCGAGATAGATCGGGTGCGAAAGGCCGTTGGGATTGGAAGTATTGTAATAGGAGCGCGAATTCGTCAGGAAGCACAAGGCCTCGTCTACGGCCGTATTGACCAGGTTCGCCGTGAGCGCGCCGTCCACGGCGCCAATGTAATTGCCCTGCTCGATGGCGCCCAGCAAATCGGGATTGAGGATCAGCGTTCCATAGTGATTTGAGCCTTTGTAGGAGACCGGCTTGCTGTTCAGCGCGATCGCATCGGAGGTCAGGCTTATGAAGTGCCGCGCCATGAGATAGTCGCCGCCGCTGGCGGGATCCGCTTTCGGCGAATTCGTAAAGTCCGCCAGCGAGTACCCCCCGCTCATCTGGGCGGTATATTCGACGATCGCGACCCGCATCGCATGGCCGTTGAGGCCGCTGAGAGTCGTGAGGTCGCCCGTCATCCGCGTCGCGTTTGTCGGCGGATCGATCATCCCCGGATCGCCATTGCCGTTCGAGCCGGCATATTTGAACACGACATCGACGGGCCGTCCGCCGAAATCGTCATCGCCGCCCCTCGAGGTCAGGGTTGGAGGGCTGATGTCAGGGCCGCCGACGGCGCCCATGGCGAGATAGGCAGGCCAGCCCGGGGCCGGTCCGGCCGCCAGCGACGGGGAAATGGCGCCGCTTGCATAAGCGAGCGCCGCGGCGCCCCAGAGCGCCGCCGTCTTTGCCAGGTTTTTCATTCCGTTTTCCTCCTTCGAAGTCCCGCCCACGGTCGGAGTCTCGCCCAGTCGAAGCCGTCTCTCCGGGCGCATAGCCTAACAAACGTTATCCGGGCGCGCTTTCGCGCCAGGCCCAAAGACCTTTCTCACCGTCTCGAGAAAAATCGAATGCCGACGCGATCCGGTCGAGCCAGGGCGCGACCGCGTCAACCCGTCAGCGCAGCACCAGCCGGCGCCGCCACTCGCGGTAGGCGCTCGCGACGCCCGTTCCTTCGACGACCGGCTCGTTGGCAAGAGGATCGGCCGCCAGGTTACGCATTTCGGACGCGCTACGCCCGAACGCCTTCTTGAACGCAACCGCGAAATGCGATTGGTTGGCGAAGCCGAAAGTCAGCGCCAGATCGGTGATGCTGCGAGTCTCGGCGGGATTGAGAAGCAGGCCTCTGACGATCTCGAGCCTTCTGCGCTGGATATAGGCGGCCACGCCGCCCAAGGGTTTGAAACTTCGGAAAAGGGTGGAACGCGGTACGGACATTTCGCGTCCGATCAGGACCGGCGACAGCTCGGGGTCGTGAAGGTGATTTTCGATGTAGCGGCGGACTTCGTGCTGAAATACCAGGGCCCCCGGATCCAGTTGATCTCGTTTCGGGATAGTCGTCAGGACCGCGTTCACCATGCCCAATGTCGCCTTACCGACCGTCGGTATGTCGCTTTCTCGCATCGAACCGACCCATCGCTCCAGGGACGACATGTGATCGAGCAGCATTTCGGCCCCGACCCCTTCGAACACGTGGCCGTGCAAGTCCGGAAAATCGCGGAATTGCTTGCTCAAGGATGTCCGCGCCACCGCCAGGGACAGCGTCGCATGGTCGCTCGCTTCCGCCTCGAAGGGCTTGGCCAGATCGAAGCCGACGATTTGTCCGGCGCCGACCGTGAGCGGACGCCCGCCGAAATCGCCGACCCAACTGCCGCTCGTCAATGAGTAAAAGCTGTAATTGTCGGTGTTGTCGGCCCGAATATGCTCCAGGGTGCGGCTTATGGTGATGGCCGACGCGCGCGTACGGGAGAGTGACATCTCATCGAACAACCAGGCGCTCGCGGAAAACTGGAAGGTCTCCAAAGTGACCCCGGGACCCAAGCCAAGCCGGTAATAGGGAACGAGCGACTGACACGTCGCAAAAGCGCTTCCCGGCGGAAGCGTGGAGGAATCCAACGTCAAATGCGGCACGGATGTCACGTCGGCGCTCCTACTGTTCATTCTACGTATTTAGCGCCGATTTTGATAACAGGCGATGCCCGTCCGCGCGAGCGCGTCGGGATTATGCGCGCCTGATAACCCGAGCCAGCGAAGCGATTTCCCCGAACCCTAGGCGCCAGGTTCGGGTTTCTCGTCGGCCTGAGCCGCCCTTCGCCGTCATAGCGCCCAGGGCGGGCCATGTCAGTGATTTGCGCGGAAATCACGGCTGTCTCAGTGTGATGTAGCGCCTAGGGTTCCGCCTTCCTCGCCTGCGAAACCTCGCCCTCATTCCGCCGGTTGCTCCTGCCCGCCGATCCAGCCCTCGTGCGGCGCGGGCGTGGGCTTCGCCTTGGCCGGCTTCTTCTTCTCGCCATTGATCCAGTGCGAAAGCCGATCGAGGTAGAGGTAGACGACCGGCGTGGTGAACAGGGTCAAGGCCTGACTGACGATCAACCCGCCGACCATGCAATAGCCCAGCGGCTGCCGCAGCTCCGAGCCGGTGCCGTGGCTGAACATCAGCGGCACGCCGCCGAGCAGGGCGGCCATGGTCGTCATCATGATCGGACGGAAGCGCAGCAGTGCGGCCTTGCGGATCGCCTCGACGGTCGAGAGCCCTTCGTCGCGCTCGGCGGCGATGGCGAAATCGACCATCATGATGCCGTTCTTCTTGACGATGCCGATCAGCAGGATCGTGCCGATCAGCGCGATCAGGCTGAATTCGAAGCCGAAGATCATCAGCATCGCCAGCGCGCCGAAGCCGGCCGAAGGCAGCGTCGACAGAATCGTCAGCGGGTGGATGAAGCTCTCGTAGAGCACGCCGAGGATCAGATAGACGACGACCAAAGCCGCCAGGATCAGCAGCGGCACGGTCGCCAGCGAATCCTGGAACGCCTGGGCGTTGCCCTGGAACGAGGTCGAAACCGCGCGAGGAAGCTGAAGATCCTGCTCGGCCTTCTGGATCGCCGCGGTCGCCTGACCCAGGGCGACGCCGTTGCCTAGGTTGAAGCTGATCGTCACCGCCGGGAATTGCCCCTGATGGCTAATCGACAGCGGCGCGACCGGATTGGTGGTCCATTTTGCGAAGGCGCTGAGCGGCACCATCTGCCCGTTGGAAGGCGAGCGAATGTAGAGCTTGCCGAGGGTCGCCGGGTCGCCCTGCAACGACGGGGTCACCTCCTCGATCACCTCGTAGGTGTTGATCTGGGTGAAATATTGCGCGACCTGCCGTTGGCCAAACGCGTCGTACAAAGTGTCGTCGATCACCTGCGGCTGGATGCCGAAGCGCGAGGCCATGTCGCGGTCGATGGTGAGTTGCAAGGTCGTGCCCGCGACCTGCTGGTCGGAGGCGACATCGCGCAATTCGGGCAGCGCCTTCAGTTTGTCGAGAATTTTCTGCGACCAGACGTTCAACTCGTCGAGGCTGGCGTCCTGCACCGTATACTGGAACTGCGTGCGCGCGGCGCGCGCGCCGACCGTGACGTCCTGCGCGGCTTGCAGATACAGCCGGATGCCTTTGACCTTGGCGAGTTGCGGCCTGAGACGGGCGATGACCTGGAATGCGTCGGCGTCACGATCCTCGCGCGGTTTCAGCGTGATGAACATGCGGCCGTTGTTCTGCGCGGCGTTGCCGACGCCGGCGCCGAGCGCCATCGCCATCGTGTCGACGGCCGGATCGGCCTGAACGATGGCGCCGAGTTGCTCCTGAAGCCGCGACATTTCCGTGAACGAGACGTCCTGGCCGGCTTCCGAAGTGCCGAACAGCACGCCGGTGTCCTGTTGCGGGAAGAAGCCCTTGGGGATGACCATGAACAGATAGACGGTTCCGGCGACCGTGGCGAGGAACACCATCAGCGTCGCGAAGCGATGGCGGAGCACGAAATCGAGCCCGTGTTCATAGCCGCGCGCCAACCCGACGAACATCCGCTCCGACCATTTGAACAGCCTGCCGTGATGCTCCTCGTCGTGGCTCTTCAGGAAGCGCGACGCCATCATCGGCGTCAGCGTAAGGGAAACCACGGCGGAAACGAAGATGGTCATCGCGATCGTCACCGCGAATTCGCGGAACAGCCGGCCGATGATGCCGCTCATCAGCAGCAGCGGGATCAGCACCGCCACCAGCGAAATCGAGATCGAAATGATGGTGAAACCGATTTCGCCCGCGCCCTTCAACGCGGCTTCGTAGGGCTTCATGCCCTCCTCGATATGGCGCTGAATGTTCTCCAGCATGACGATGGCGTCGTCGACGACGAAGCCGACCGCGATGGTGAAGGCCATCAACGAAAGATTGTCGAGACTGTAGCTCGCCGTCCACATCAGGGCCGCCGCGCCGAGCAGGGCGAGCGGCACGGTTACGCTCGGAATGATCGTCGCCCAAACGCTGCGCAGGAAGACGAAGATCACCATCACCACGAGCGCGGCGGTCAAGCCGAGCGTGAATTCGACGTCGCTGACCGAGGCGCGGATCGTCGTCGTGCGGTCGGACAGCAGGTGCACGTGAATGTCGGGCGGAATCGACGCTTCCAGCTTGACCAGCGTCGCCTTGATGCTGTCCACGGTCTTGATGACATTGGCGCCGGGCTGCTTGAAGATGACCAGGAAGACGCCCGGCTTGCCGTTGCTCCAGGCGCGCTGGGTGGCGTCGGCGGGCCCGTCGGTGGCGACGCCGATGTCGCTGACGCGCACCGGCGCGCCATTGCGATAGGCGATGATCACGTTCTGCCAGGGTTCGGCCTTCAGAATCTGGTCGTTGTCGTAGATCGTGAACGCCTGTTTGGCGCCGATGATGGAGCCCTTGGGCGCGTCCACGGTCGCCACGCCGATGGCGGTTCGCACGTCCTCGAGCTGCAAGCCCTTTTCGACCAGCTTGGCGGGGTCGATCTGGATGCGGATCGCCGGCTGCTGCTGGCCGCCGACGCGCACCAGTGAAACGCCCGCGATCTGGCTGATGCGCTGGGCGAGGATGTTCTCGCCGGCGTCGTCGACGTTGATGAGCGGTTCGACGTCGGAGTCCACCCCCAGGATCAGAATTGGGGTGTCCGACGGATTGACCTTGCGATAGGTCGGCGGGCTCGGCAGGTCCTTCGGCAATTGTCCGGAGGCGGCGTTGATCGCGGCCTGCACGTCGTTGGCGGCGGCGTCGATGTTGCGGTCGAGATCGAATTGCGCGGTGATCGCCGTGACGCCGAGCGCGCTCGTCGAGGTCATCTGCGCGACGCCGGGGATTTGCGCGATCTGCCGCTCCAGCGGCTGGGCGACGGAGGCCGCCATGGTCTCCGGCGAGGCGCCGGGCAGCGAGGCGCTGACCGCGATGGTGGGGAAGTCGACCTGCGGCAGCGGCGCCACCGGCAGCAGCGGAAAGGCGACCAGACCGATAAGCAGCACCGCCGCCATCAGCAGCGTCGTCGCCACGGGACGGCGAATGAAAGGACCCGAAATGCCTCCTCCGTGCGTCATGGCTCAGCTGCCCCCAAGCGTGGCGTCGACCTGAACGGGCGCGCCGGGTTGCATCAGGAACAGGCCGGTCGTGACCACCCGCTCACCCTCCTTGACGCCCTTGGTGACGACGACGGCGTCGATCGTCTGCTCTGCGACTTCGACATTGCGCAACTGGGCGTGGTCGGCGGCGTCGACCACGTAGACATAGAGGCCCTTTTGCCCGTGCTGGATGGCGACGGCGGGCACGATAAGCGCGTTCCTGTCGACGCCGATCGTCAACGAGGTCGAGAGCGCCAGACCCGGCCAGAGCGCATGGTCCGCGTTGGCGAATTCGGCCTTCAGCCTGACCGTCGCCGTCGACGGGTCGACCTGATTGTCGACGACGATCAGCTTGCCGGTCGCCAGGGTCTTGCCGTCGCCGTTCTTGACCGTAATCGCCGGCGCGCCGGCGGCGAGCGCGGCGTTGATCGCGCCGATCTGCGTCTCGGGCGCGGTGAAGATGGCGGCGATCGGCTCCAATTGCGCCAGGGTGACGACGCCGGTCTGCTGCGCGGCGGAGACCATGTTGCCCTCGTCGACCAGCCGGAGACCGGCGCGCCCGGAAATCGGCGCCCGGATCGTCGCGTAATCGAGCTGGGTCTGCGCGCCCTCGATCGCCGCGTCGTCGGCGGCGATGGTCGCCACGAGCTGATTGACGAGCGCGTTCTGGGTGTCGAGCTGTTGCTGCGTCGCGTAACTCTGTTTGGCGAGCGACGCGTAGCGCGCCTGATCGAGCTTGGCGTTGCCGAGATTGGCCTCGTCTTGCTCCTTCCGGGCCTTGGCGGCGTCGAGCGCGGCGGTGAAGGGCCTGGGATCGATTTCGGCGATCAGATCGCCGGCCTTGACGTCCTGGCCTTCGGTAAATCCAATCTTCAGGATCTGGCCGTCGACGCGGGCGCGCACCGTGACGCTGGCGTAGGCTTGCGCCTGACCGAGCCCTTGGAGCGTGATCGGGAAGTCGGCGCGTTTGACGGTGGCGACCGAAACCACGATCGGCTGTGGGCCGCGCGGCGCCTGCGCGACCGCGACGTCCGGCTTAGGCGCGCCAAACGCCCAATCGTGCAACCGGTGCGCCAGCGCGCCGGCCTGCGGCGCGATTTTTTCCACTCTGTCGGGCGCGTAGGCGCCATAAAAGATCGCCGCGACGACGATCGCCGCCGCCATTGCACTTCGCGCCGCCATGTTTGTCCTTGAACCTGCGCCCGCTCAGGGCGAGAACCCGATGTTTAGCCTTCAAGTGTGTCCAATATCAGAATGCGCGGCATCCCGTGGGGGTCCTCAAGCAGATGTGACCGGGTGATTACGGGTTCGTGAACGGGGCGCGCCGGCTTCACGGCGCCGGGCGCCGGCGAAATAGGCGCCGCGACCGCTTGCGAACGTCGCCGTTCCATCGCACCTTACCGCGCGGTTCGTCGCCAGGGAACGGTCCTCTCGGGGGTCGGTTTTGCCGGGACGGCTGGAAAACAAGCCCGTTCGAGGCTCGCAGGGAGGATGAAATGACGAAACCCCGATTCCGACAGCCCCGTGTTTCGTCGCGGCGGCGCGCTTTGGCCGCGGTCGCGCTGGCGGTCGGCGCCGCCTGCGCCGCCCCGGCCCTGGCCGACGACGGGCCGATCCGGATCGGCGTCATCGCGGAGGCGCAGGCGGTCGCGGGCTCCTCGATCCCCTCCGCCGCGCAATTGGCCGCCGACGAGATCAACGCCGCCGGCGGGGTCGACGGGCGCAAGATCGAGATCGTCTCTTACGACAATCACTCGAATTCGGCGGAATCGGTGCGCGCGTTCCAGCGCGCCGTGAACGAGGACCACGTCAGCTTCGTCATCGCCAGCTACGTCAGCGAAGTCGTGCTCGCGCTCGAACCCTGGGCGGCGCGACTGAAAACGCCGATGATCACCCCCGGCGCGGCCTCCGACGTCATCACCGCCAACATCGCCAAGGATTACGAGCACAACAAATACACGTTCCACGGCTATCTGACCTCGGGTTCGCTTTCAAGGCTGGTCTGCGACTCGGCCAAGGACGTGCTGGTCGACGGCCTGAAGATGAAGACGGCGGTCGTCATGAGCGAGGACGCCGCCTGGACCACCCCGCTCGACGCCGGCTACGCCGAATGCCTGCCCAGCATCGGCTTGCAGGTCATCGATCACATCCGCTTCTCCCCCGACACGACGGACTTCACGCCGATCTTCAACAAGATCGAGGGCGAGAAACCGGACGTGGTCATCACCGGCATCAGCCATGTCGGCGTGCAGCCGACCGTGCAGTGGAAAAGCCAGCAGGCGCCGTTCCCGATGTTCGGCGTCGCTTCGCAGGCGACTAACTCTACGTTCTGGAAGGACACCAACGGCGCCGCCGACGGCGTGCTGTATCAGGCGGTCTCCGGCCCCGGCGTGGCGGTGACGCCCAAGACCCTGCCGTTCGTCGACGCCTTCAAGAAAAGGTTCGGCAATTTCCCGTCCTATTGCGGCTACACCGCCTATGACGACGTCTATTTGATCGCCGACGCGATCCACCGCGCCGGCTCGACCGACGCCGACAAACTCGTCACGGCGATGGAGGCGACCGATTATGTCGGCACGATCGGACGCATCCAGTTCAAGCCGCCGGGCGACGCGCATGTCCACGGCCTGAAGACCGGCCCCGGCCTGATCTCCGGCTTGTTCCTGCAATGGCAGGACGGCGTGCAAGTCAACCTGTGGCCCGCCGACCTTGCGAAAGGCAAGCTGAAGTTCCCCGATTTCGTCAAGGTCGGGGCGGCGCAGTGAGAAGCGCGGGCGCCATAATTGATCCTGCGGTTTGCGTCATGCCCGCGCTTGTCGCTGGCATCCCCGTGATTTGCGAGCAAATCACTGTCGTCGGGACGTTTCCGGGGCGTTTGCCAGAGAGCCATGTTGCGGCGATTTCAATAGTTTGCGCGCAATTCATGGGGATGGCATGGACACGTCACACAAGCGCTAACTTGGACTCCGCCGCCTGCCGTCATGCCCGGACCTGTTCCGGGCATCCACGTCGGGAAATTGGTGGGAAGCCTCCGAACCGGGCAGCGCACCTCGACGTGGATGGCCGGGACGAGCCCGGCCATGACGGAAAGGACGGTTGGAGGCCCCTGAAAAGGGGTAGGGCGCTTGCGAAGCCAAGCCATCCCATCCAGGTCGCGCTCGGAACATTCGATTAAATGCTGTTCTGGCAAATCCTGATCGACGGCTTCGCGATCTCCTCGCTCTATGCGTTGGGGGCGACGGGTTTCACGCTGATCTTCGGCGTCACCGGCGTGCTCAATCTGTCGCACGGGGCGATCATGGTCGCCGCCGCCGTCGCCGCCTGGGCGGCCTCCAGCACGCTCGGCGCCGGCGCCTATGTCGGCGCGATTTGCGGCGTCGTGACGGGGCTGGCGCTGGCGCTGCTAAGCTATTTCCTCATAGTCGGGCGGTTGCAGCGCTCGCGCGCGATCCGCGAGGAGGAGAAGGAAATCTTCATCCTCACTGCGACGCTGCTCTGGGGCATCATGATCCAGGAAGCGATCGCCTATCTGTTCACCAACAACGCCAAGACGGTGCTGCCGATCGTCGAAGGCGTCGTCTCGATCCTCGGCGTGCGCACGCCGGCCAACGAGATCTTCACGGCCATCGTCTGCTGGCTGGCGATCGGAGCGCTCTGGTTGTTCGTCAACCGCACCCGCGCCGGCAAGGCGGTGCTCGCGGCGTCGATGAATCCGCGCGGCGTAACCCTGCTCGGTTTCGAACTGTCGCGCATCTATATTGCGGTCTGGGCGGTCTATGGCGCGCTGGCGGGCGTCGCCGGGGTGTTGCTCGGCATGTTCCTCGGCGTCTCCTCTTACAGCGCCGGGCCGCTGACAGCCAGCGCGTTTTCCATCGTCGTGCTCGGCGGCCTCGGCAGCGTCTCGGGCTCGCTGATAGCGGCTTACGTCGTCGGTTATCTGGAGACGCTTACCGCCTACCTGATCTCGCCCGCCTATCGCGCCATGCCTTCTCTGCTGCTGTTGATCGTGGTGATGTACGTGCGGCCGCGCGGCCTGTTGGGGAGACGCTGAAATGTTGCGGCGCGTCTTCAAATCCCGGGCGTTGGGCTTCAGCCTCGTCGTCGTGCTGGCGGCGGCGTTTCTGCCGCACTGGGTCTCCGGCTACGTGCTCGGCCTGCTCACCGTCGCCTATTACTTCGGCGTGTTCTCGATGGCCTGGGACCTGCTGTTCGGCTTCGCCAACGAGGTCAATTTCGGCCCCACCTTCCTGATTGGCCTGGGCGCTTACACCGCCGGCATCCTCGACAGCCTGTATCAGCCGCCGATCGCGGTCTGCGTGCTTGCCGGCGTCGCGGCGTCGATGCTCGGCGGAATCGTCCTGGCGCTGCCGGCGCTCAGGGTGCGCGGCCCTTACTTCGGGCTGACGACGCTGGTCGCGGTGCTGATGCTGCAGAATTTCATCGTCGTCGCCGCGGGGCTGACCGGGGGCGAGATCGGGCTGACCGTGCCCGACGTGATCTCGATCGACGACAAGGTCAATTACTGGATCGCGCTCGGCTTCATGACGCTCAGCGGCGCGATTCTCTATGGCTTGTCGCGCTCGCCGGTCGGCCTCATCCTCCAGGCGAGCGGTCAGGACGCCGTGCAGGCCGGCGCGCTCGGCTTCAACATCGTCAAGCACAAGCTCGCGGCGTTCCTGGTCAGCGCTTTCTTCTCCGGCCTCGCGGGGGCGTTGATGGTGTTCTATCTCGGCGCCGCCTCGGTGACGACCTTCGTCGACGTCACCGTCGGCGTGCAGGTGATCATCGGCGCGGTGCTCGGCGGGCGGCGGACGATCCTCGGGGCGGCGCTGGGCGCGGTGTTCATCATCGGCCTTGGCGAAACATTACGCCCGCTCGGCGATCTCGCGACCTTCATCGTTTCCGCCGTGGCGCTGTTGGTCGTGCTGGTGGCGCCGGGCGGGCTGATCGGCCTGTTTTCCGGCGCGCGGGAGGCCTCGTGAGCGAGCCGCTGCTGGAGGTCCAACATCTCAGCAAACGCTTCGGCGGCCTCACCGCTGTCAAGGACGTCAGCTTCGCCATACGCCCCGGCGAAATCCTCGGTCTGATCGGCCCCAACGGCTCGGGCAAATCGACGGTCATGAAATCAATCCTCGGAATCGAGCGGCCCGACGGCGGCTCGGTGCGCATCGCCGGCACGGAAGTCGCCGGCTGGGCGCCGCATAAAATTGCCCGGCTCGGCGTCGGCATGGTGTTCCAGCATTCGCGCCCGCTGCATCGCCAGACCGTGTTCGAGAACGTGCTGCTCGGCCTGCTGCCGGACAAGCTGACCTATCTGTTCCCCGACGCGGCGTTGGAGAAGCGGGCGCGGGACATCGCCGAGCGGGTGGGCCTTGGCCCGGTGCTCGACCGCCGGCCCGCCACTTTGCCGTTCGCCGATCTGCGCCGCATGGAACTCGCCAAGGCGATCGCGCGCAACCCCAAGGTCGTGCTGGTCGACGAACCGTTCGCCGGGCTCACGGCGCGCGAAACCTCGGCCTTCGCCCAGTTGATCCGCGAGATGCGCGGCGACGGCCGCGCGGTGCTGATCGTCGATCACAATGTGCGCAGCGTCGCCGCCTTGGTTGATCGCATCTACGCGATGTATGTCGGCGAACGGATCGCCGAGGGCACGGTCGACGAAGTTTTGCGCGACGAGACGGTCAGGCGCGTATATCTCGGCGGCGCGCTGACGACGGCGGCGCGCCCCGAGGCGACGTTTCGCGACGCCGATCAACCGTTTCTCTCCGTCGACAAGCTCAACGTCCGCTATGGCAAGGCGCAGGCGCTCGAGGACGTCGCGCTGCACGTTCACAAGGGCGAGTTCGTCGCCGTCGTCGGCCTCAACGGCGCCGGCAAGACCACTTTGTTCAATGCGATCTCGGGTCTGGTTGAATACAGCGGCGAGATCCTTCGCCAGGGCGCTGCGTTGAAGGGGCGCACCGCGGCTTCGATCGCGCGCTCGGGGATCGTGCAATCGCCCGAGGGGCGCGAATTGTTCACCGAAATGAGCGTGCGCGAAAACCTGGAAATGGGCGGCGCGCGGCTCGCCGAGGCCGAACGCGTCGAGCGCCTCGATTGGCTCTACGATCTGTTCCCCATATTGAAAGCGCGCGCGCGGCAGAGCGCCGGAACGCTTTCGGGGGGTGAGCAGCAAATGCTGACCATCGCCCGGGCGCTGATGATGAAGCCGGACCTGTTGATTCTCGACGAGCCGACGCTGGGGTTGGCGCCCGTCATCATGGAGCAGATTTCCAAGGCGCTGGAGCGGCTGCGGCAGACGACGCCGATCACCGTACTGCTCGGCGAGCAGAACGTCACCTTCGCCCTGCCGCATGCCGATCGCGTCTACGTGCTGGAGCACGGCCGCATCGTCTGGGAAGGCGATCCGAGCCGGTTCGAGGCGGAGGTGGGGGAACGGTATTTGTGAGGCGCCGAAATCGGCAACCGCGCCGCAACGGATCAAGCATGAAAATCGGCGAGGCGGTTGGAATCGTCATGGTCGACTTGTGCTGGACCGGCGGGCTCACCGATGGGCGCAAGATCGCTGCGATGTCGGAGACCTATCACAAGCCGTTTGCGCCGCACGATTGCCTCGGCCCGGGCGGCTTCACGGTGGCTGTCCCCATGTCGTTCAGCCGGCCCAACACCTTGACCCAGGAATCCGCACGCGCCTTTTATTCCGGTTGGCGCCAGGAATTGGTGACGGGGGTTCCCACAAACGGCGACGGCTTCGTCCAGCCGATGCACGGGCCGGGCCCCGTGACGGAGTGGCTGCCCGCAGTCTATGAAATTTCCGATCTCATCCTACGCCGGAGCGAGGCATGACTAAGCGACAATTGTTCGATTTGACCGGCAGGACCGCACTCGTGACGGGCTCCTCCGGTGGCCTGGGACTAGCCATCGCGCGCGGCCTCGCGGAAGCGGGCGCGGCGATCGTGCTCAACGGTCGCGACGTGTCGAAGCTCGAGGCGGCCGCGCGGGCGCTCGCAGCCGCGGGGCACGGCGTCAGGGTCAGCCTGTTCGACGTCTCCGACGATGCCGCCGTGCGCGCCGCGTTCGAGCGCTTCGACACGGAAGGCGTCGAGATCGATATTCTGTTCAACAATGCCGGCGTGCAACTGCGCAAGCCGATCGTCGAATTGACCTCGGCGGAATTTCGCGGCGTCCTCGACATCCATCTCACCGGAGCGTTTCAGGTCGGTCGGGAAGCGGCGCGGCGCATGATTGCGCGCGGGCGCGGAGGCAAGGTCGTCAATATGGGCTCGCTCGCCAGCGAGGTCGCGCGAGCGACGATTTCGCCCTACACCGCGGCGAAGGGCGGGCTCAAAATGCTGACGCGTTCGATGGCGGCGGAATGGGCCGTCCATGACATCCAGGCCAACGCCATAGGCCCTGGATACATTTTGACCGCGATGAACGAGGACCTGAAGGCCGACCCCAAATTCGACGCGTGGGTGCGCGGTCGCACGCCCTCGGGACGCTGGGGAACGCCCGACGATCTGATCGGCGCCGCCGTGTTTCTCGCCTCGAACGCCTCGGCCTATGTCAACGGTCAGATGCTGTTCGTCGACGGCGGCATGCTCGCGGTTCTTTGATCGCGAGGGCGGCTGGAAAAAAAGGTCCCGGGTTGACAATTTGTCGCAGCCGCCGCTCTTTGCGGCGAGATAAAAAAGGGAGGGCGCGCCTTGACGATGACGGCGACGAATCGAACGGCGATGGACGGCGCGGTCCGCCATCTCGTCACGCAATACAATCCCGGCGGCAATCGGGTCGGCTGGCTGATGATGTCTTCCATATTGGTGGAAGCCTGGGACCTGTATTCGATCGCCTTCGTGCTGGTCTTCATCAAGGAACAGTACCATCCCGATCCGTTGTTGCTGGGTCTGGCGGCGGCGGGAACCCAGGGCGGCGCCTTGATTGGCGCGATTTGTGGCGGGTGGCTCTCCGACAGGATCGGCCGGCGCGTGATGTTCCTCGCCACGATGATCCTGTTCATCGTGCTGGCGCTGACGCAGGCCTTCGTCACCAGCGTCGGTTGGCTTGTCGTGGTGCGCTTCGCGCTCGGCGTGCCGCTCGGCAGCGACATTTCCAACGGCTACACCTACATCATGGAGTCGATGCCCAAGGGCAAGCGCGAAGTGATGGGCAATCGCTGGCAGTTCATGTTCGCGATTGGCGAAGTGATGACGCTCGCCGTCATCGCGGTGTTCCTGGTGGTGGAACTGCCGCATGAACTGGTATGGCGCGTCACGCTGGGCCTGGGCGCGTTGCCGGCCTTCATCATCCTGGTCATGCGCCACGATCTGCCGGAAACCGCGGTCTGGTTGATCCGCAAGGGCCGGTTCCGCGAGGCCAAGCAGGTTTCGAAAAAGATGTACGGCGACAATCTCGATATGTTGCCCGACAGCGACATCGTCGTGCCGCGCGCCGATCCGACGGCGTTCCTCGCCGATACGATGAAGGATCCGGTCCGCTGGCGCGCCACCCTCTATGGTTGGATCGCCTGTTTCGCACAAGGGTCCGAGTTCTCCACCTTCGCCTTCTATCTGCCCGTGCTGTTCGTCATGGTTGGCGTGTCCTCGGTGCTCGGCGTCGATCTGGTGACGATGGGGCTCTATGTCATTGCCGCGATCGCGGGTTGGGTCGGGCCGCTGCTGACGCCGAAGATCGGTCATCGCGGCATCGGCATCGCCGGCTTCGGCATCGTGCTGGTCTCGTTGCTGGCCGCGGCGGCGGCGCTCTACACGGGTCAGACCCAGTGGCTGCCCTACGCCGCCGCCGCGATGCTGTGGGGACATTATTGGGACGCCTCGAATTGCATGACGATTCCGACATTGGTCGCCAAGCCGGAATATCGCGGCACCGCGAGCGGCTTCGCCTATATGTTCGTCAAGCTGCCGTCGTTCCTCGCGATCTTCCTGTTTCCCGCGGTTTTCGCCGCGGTCGGGCAGGCGACCGCGACCTTGCTGGTGGCGATCTTCCCGCTGATCGGCCTGCTCGCGGCGATCTTCATCCTGCCGGAGGTTTATGGTTACGAGCGGGATTGACGCGGCGCGCGAGCGGCGTCTGGTGGTTCGTTGAAACGACGCGGGTTCGTCCGGCCGGGTTCGCGCCCGCCGACACGCCCAAGGAGGAAAAGCCTTGCAATTCGGCCTGTTCGACCAGAACGACCATTCGGGGCGCGATCTGACGCGCCAATATGCCGAGCGGCTGGCGCTCGCCGAACTCGCCGACGAACTCGGTTTCGATCACCTGCACATCAGCGAGCATCACGGCACGACGCTGAGCACGGCGAATTCGCCCAGCGTGTTTCTCGCCGCCGTCTCGCAGCGCACCCGGCGCATCCGCTTCGGGCCGCTGGTCTATCTGCTGCCGCTCTATCATCCTCTGCGGCTCGTCGAGGAGATCGGCATGCTCGACCGGCTGAGCAGGGGGCGGTTCGAGTTTGGCGTCGGGCGTGGCGCCTCGCCGCATGAAGTCGGCTATTTCGGCGTCGACCCCAGCGAGGCCTTCGCCCGTTACGAGGAGGCTTACGGCTTTCTCATGCAGGGGCTGAAACAGGGCCGGCTGCATGGACAGGGCAAGTTCTGGCGGTTCGACCAGGTCGAAATTTCCATCACCCCGGAGCGAATGCCGCCGCTCTGGTACGCGGTCGGCACGCCCGAGACGGCGGACTGGCCGGCGAGACAGGGCATGAACATCGTCGCCGGCGGCGTTTCGGAGAAGATCGGCGCCATCGCCAAGGCCTTCCGCCAGGAATTCCGCGCCGCCCACGGCGCCGGCGCGCCCGAACCGCTGATCGGCGCGCTGCGTCACGTCGTCGTCGCCGATACCGACGCGGAGGCGCTGGCGCTCGGCCGCGCGGCGTGGCCGCGGTTTCACGCCAGCTTCATGCGGCTCTGGCGCCGACACGGCGGCGAACCGCGCAACATCCGCCCGCCCGAGGCGTTCGACGCGCTGTTGGCTGCCGGGGCGGGGATCGCGGGCTCGCCCGAAACATTGCGCCAGCGCCTGCGCGAGTTGGTCGACGCGACCGGCGTCACCTATCTCGGCGGCTCGTTCGTGTTCGGCGATCTGCCGTTCGAGGCCGCCAAGCGCTCGATGACGCTGTTCATGCGCGAGGTGGCGCCGGCGTTTTGAGGGCGGCCGGAAATGCGTGCGGGCGACGCCGGCCGCGGCGCGAAGATGACCAGCGCGGCGCGCGCTGCTCCTCATAACGTGAAATTGCTCGCGCACCGACGTTTTTTGGGGTCCCCGAAAGCCCAAAATCGGCCATCGTGCGCGACCATCATGACTTCGATCCGCCAGGAGTTCCTTCGAAATGTCTCAAAACTCGCTGCCGGGCGTCATCGTCGATTCAGGTGGCCCCGCGACGAACGGGCTGGGCCGGTCAGGAACGCCGCATGGGCCGGCGCGTCGTTTCATGCACAGCTTCATTTTCTTCTTTTCCTATCATCTGTTTCTCAACCGCAAGAGCATCCGCACCACGCGCGCCGCCGGCTTTCGCCTGCGGGTGCACCCAACCGTATTCCATCCGCGTATCTTCCTCAGCAGCGAGTATTTCGCCGAGTTCATCGATGGGCTGGATCTGAGAGGCAAAAACGTCGCGGACGTCGGCACGGGCTCCGGCGTCCTGGCGTTCGCGGCGGCTCGCGCCGGCGCGGCCAGCGTTCTGGCGGTCGACATCAATCCCAACGCGGCGCTCTGCGCGCAGGAAAACGCCGAGCTGAACGGCTTTGGCGACCGTGTCACGGCCGTCGGCATGGATCTTCTCGCGGACGTTCCGCCGCGGCCCACTTTCGATGTCATTCTCTCGAGTCCGCCCAAACACGCGGGTGAACCCAAAGATCTCGCCGATCGCGGATGGCACGCCGGCGACCGGCATCGCCTGATCTCGGATTTGTTCAAGCAAGCCCGCGAGCGGCTCAAACCCGAGGGACGCCTGTATGTGATGATGGCCTCGGATTCGGATCTCGACCTGTTCAGCCGGTTGATCGACGAAGCCGGTTTCCGCGCCCGCCTCGCGGTCGAGCGGTCGTTCTACATCGAGTCGATGCTTATATACGAGTTGACGGTGATATGACGCGCCGGCTCCGCGAGTTGCGTGAGCGCCGGATGGGGGCCTGTTTTCAAAGCGTGGCGTCTGCGGGCAGGCCCTCGTCCAGACCCTCTCCTTCGTACGGGAACGGGGGCCAATCTCAGGGACGCGTTCGCCCGATGATAGCGACCTCAGGCTGATCAAAACAACTCGCGGCGATAGACCTGTCCTACGGTCGCCTCGACTCCTTTCAGCCGTATCGAGAGGCATTTGGGAACATGAATTTCCAGCAGACGGATCGCCGGATGATGGCGCGCTGCGTTGAGCTATCGAGACTCGGCGCCGCGGAAGGCGAGCTTCCGTTTGGCAGCCTGGTGGCCCGGGGGGAGACAATCATCTCCGAGGCGACAAACCACTCGATCAGAGAGGCTGACGAATCGCGGCACGCGGAAATCATCGCCATCGCGCGGGCCCGTAAAACCCTGGGAAAGCGAACGCTTCGCGAATGTACGCTCTATTCCACCGTCGAGCCGTGCCCGATGTGTTCGTTCGTCATTCGGGCGGCGGGCATACGGCGAGTGGTGTTCGCGCTCCATTCGCCCGTCATGGGAGGCATGTCGCAATGGGATATCCTTCGCAATAAGCCTCCCTCACGTCGTTTGCGGCTGCTGATCGGACCCGCGCCGCAGATCGTGACGGGCGTACTCGCGCACGAAGTCCAGGACGCGTGGACCGAGTGGAGACCCTTCATCTCGCGGGCGATGAGGGTTTTGGGTTTTTTCGTCATCCGCAAGCCGGAAAGCCAGCCTTGAGTGCGCCTCTAGGCGATCGCTGACGCTTTTGCGCGAGACGCGACGCCCGAGTTCGCGTCCCGACGAGTTGCGGTGCGGCGACCGACGCGTCTATGAAGGCGCGTCCGCTTCATGGGAGGATTCATGTTCAGGCTCGACGAGAAACTCGCGCGCATCGCGGCGGGACCCTATACGCGCAAGGATTTCATCATCGCCGACGCCAAGGACCCCGACATGGGCCCGGGCCTCTACGCGGTCGGCCCGGCGCGGCAGGACGACGGGACATCTACGCGCTTGCGCACCCGCGAGGAATTCCTGCAGTCGATCGAGGCGATCCTGGAGCAGGACGTCGTCGACATCATGCTGACCTCGGTCTCCAACCTGGAGCAGCTCGTCAAGCGCGGCGCGTTCAAAGGCTCGAAGGTCAAGCCGGCGATCCGCGCCAATGACACCACGGACATCTGGCGCCATCGCGGCGCGACCTACCATGGCTCGCCCTCGCGCCCGTTCCGCACCGCCGCGCTCGAGCGCGTAAAAGGCCTGACCAATCTCGGCCTTTATTCGATGACCTTCAACAACGACATCGAATGGGATTGGCTGTCGCTGGAAGCGTTCGCCGAGTTCCGTGAGGACGCGATCGAGAACAAAATCTCGTACTTCCTCGAAGTGTTCAATCCCAACGTCTCGACGGTGTTGGAAGAGGATATGCCGCGCTACGTCAACGACGCGATCATCCGCGCGCTTGCCGGCCTGACGGAGGCGGAGCGTCCGCGTTTCCTCAAGATCGCCTATAACGGCCCGCGCGCGCTCGACGAACTCGCCTCGTTCGATCCCAGCCTCGTCGTCGGCGTGCTCGGCGGGGGCGCCGGCACGACGCGCGACTGCTTCGAACTGATCCATCAGGCGGAGAAATACGGCGCCCGCGTCGCTTTGTTCGGCCGCAAGATCAACCTCGCCGAGTCGCCGTTGCAGATCGTGCATTTTATGCGCGCGGTCGCGGACGGTCATTTGTCGCCGTCGGAGGCGGTGCGCGCCTATCACGGCGCCTTGGGCGCGGCGTCGATCAAGCCTTATCGCGATATCGAGGCTGACGATGTCGTTACCGAGGCGGCGCTGAAGAGCGCGTGAGGGCGAAACGATGAGCGAGCGGCGCGGAATCGTCACGGCGGGCACCTGGTGCGTCGATCTCAACAAGACGATCGCGCGCTGGCCCTCGGAGGATACGATGAGCACGTATCTCGAAGTCGATCGTCAGGGCGGCGGTTCCGGCAGCAACATGGCGATCGACCTGAAACGGCTCGATCCCGCCTTTCCGGTGGAAGCGGTGAGCGTCGTCGGCGACGACGACGATGGGCGGTTTCTCCAGGCCGAGTGCGAGCGCTTCGGCATCGGCCATTCCCGGCTGCGGTTGCGCGCGGGAGGCGTGACGCCGTTCTCCGATTGTTTCAACTCGCGCGAAAGCGGGCAGCGCACGCATCTGTACTTTCCCGGCCTCGCCAACGACCTGACGCCCGACGATTTCGATTTCTCGGGACTTTCCGTGCGCATCCTGCATCTCGGCCTGCCGGGCGCACACGCCAGGCTCGACGCGCCCTGGGGCGAGGATTCCACCGGCTGGGCGACCGTGCTGAAACGTGCGCGCGCCTCGGGGCTGATGACCAATCTCGAAATGGTCACGACGGCGCGAGAAAAGGTGCGCGGCTTCGGCCGCTCCTGCGCGCCGCATCTCGACCTCATGATCGTCAACGATTACGAAATCGGCGCGGTGGCCGACATCGAGACCCGCGCCGGCGGGGGCGCCGCCCCCGCTAAGGTGTTGGCGGCCTTGCGCATCGCGCTGGAGTTCGGGCCGATCCAACTCGCCGTGGCACATTTTCCCGAAGGCGCGATCGCGGTGACCCGCGACGGCGCGGCTTTCGCGCTTGGGTCCGTGGCGATCCCGCCCGGCGAAATCGCGGGGGTCAACGGCGCCGGCGACGCCTTCGCCGCGGGCGTCCTCTATGGCTTCCACGAGGGCCATGGCGTCGAAGCCTGCCTTAGGCTCGGCCATGCGACGTCGGCGGCGTCGATGCGGCAGGCGCCGACGACCACGGGCGTGCTGCCCGTCGCCGAATGCCTGGCGCTGGCCGACCGTTGGGGAATGCGGCCGACCCCGGCTTGACGGCGCCCGCGCGCCATGGGACGCGCGGGTGAGACGTCGGAGCTTGCCTTGCGCTATCCCTATCGTATCCTGTTCATTCGCCACGGTGAGACCGATTATAACGCCGAAGGGCGGTTGCAGGGCCAGCGCGACATTCCGCTGAACGGCAAGGGACGTGAACAGGCAAGCTCCGTGGGCCGGACGCTCGCCAAATTGCTGCGCTCCGAACTGGATCGCCTTGAGGCCGCCGGCGCCTTCCGCGCCTCGCCGTTGCTGCGCGTGCGTGAAACGCTGGAACGCGCGCGCGCCGCGATGGGTTTCGAGCCGACGCTTTACGGGCTCGACGACGGGCTCAAGGAACTGACCTTCGGCGACTGGGAGGGCTTCACCTGGGCCGAGATCGAAGCGCGCGATCCCTCGGGCGCCGCCGCGCGCGAGCGTGACAAATGGCGCTTTACGCCGCCCCACGGCGAAAGCTACGCCGACCTCGCAGAACGCATTTCCTTCTGGCTGTCCCAGCAAGGCAGCGATCTGTTCGTCGCCTCGCACGGCGGGGTGGCGCGCGCGCTGATGTATCTGCTCGGCGACATCGACGAGAACACGGCCGCCAACGCCAATATTTTCCAGGGGCGGGCGCTGCTGTTCGAACCGGGGAGGAAGTTCAGGTGGGTGGGCTGAGCGCCCGGGACCCTGCTACATCGGGAAAGGAATGTGGGAGTACATGGCAAGCGCGGATGCGAAGATTTATTCGCGAAGCGAAATCGCGGCGATGAAGGAGAAGGGTGAGGTTCGAGCGACCCCCGCGGACGCCCCGGAAATGCAACTCGACGAAGCCTTTTGGCAGTGGGCGCGGATCGTCGAAACCCGTCCGCGTCGCAAGGCCTCGGTGCATCTTCGGCTCGACCCGGCTACGCTGGATTTTTTCCGCTCCGCAGGCCGGGGCCACCTGACGCGAATGGCAAACATCCTGACCGCCTATGCCGAGGCGCAGGCGCAATCGAAGCGCGGCGAAGGTTGATCGGCCGCTCGCGCACATAAGGGGGCGTGCGCGAACCGACATTTGCGGCTACTCCCCGAGCAATTCCCTGAACCAGGGTTTCTCCAGCAATCCGGCGAAGCTCGGCTCGCTTTTGAGAACCTCCGGTCTCGGCAGCGTCTTGGCTGCC